>Ga0326597_10000877_pt1 | contig 51068 bp, 32 predicted proteins | sample RVTome_12_FD_203789 | JGI IMG/M metagenome (GOLD analysis project Ga0326597, IMG submission 203789) | Soil microbial communities from uranium-contaminated site in the Upper Colorado River Basin, Wyoming, United States - RVT100D185 | ecosystem: Environmental > Terrestrial > Soil > Contaminated >... | reverse complement strand
ATGTTTGACGCCGGCCATTTCCGCTTTGGTAATTTTACCGGTGCCAATGTCCATCTCCTGATAAATCTGGCGGGAATCAGCCGAGACAATTTCTCCTTTGAATTTTTTAGCCAGCTTAACCGCCAGCTTAGATTTGCCTGATCCGGTCGGACCCAGAATAACGATTAACTTGTTCATAGCAATATTTTTTAGTTTTAGTAATTAAAATGATCTGGGTTTGGGGTCTGGTTTTGGCAGCTGGTATGGTCTGTGGTTTTAGTGTTGGTTTTTTTTACCTCAACCCAAACCCAAAAACCATACTAGCTGCCACACCCAAGCCCTAAAACCAAAACCGTCGCTGTCAAGCGACGGACAAGCAGCAAGTGAATAATTGATTTACGCCTTGGCCAAAATACCAAACAACCCCCAGGCGCCAGCTTCAATAATTTTCAAATCAACCACCTGTCCCAACACCTGCCGGCCGCTTTCAAATTTAACCAGTTTATGATTTTTAGTATGGCCAAAATTAACGTATAAATCATCGGCTGACTGCTCATTTTTTTCAACCAAGACCGGCTGGATCGTATTGATCAGCTTTTTGTTTTTCTCCAAAGCAATTTTTGCCAAAACCTCGTCTAAAGTCTTCTCTCTTGTCTTTTTAACTTCGTGAGGAATATCATCTTTAAAAAGCTTAACCGCCAAAGTATTGCTCCGGGGCGAATATTGGGAAATATAAGCCATCTCATAACTAACGGCTTTGAATAGATCAACTGTTTTCTGAAACTGCTCGTCAGTTTCAGTTGGAAAACCGACAATAATATCGGTTGAAATAACTACGCCCGAAATCTGTTTTTTAATTTTTTCAATTAATCCCTGATAATGCTCAACGGTATATGACCGGTTCATTTTTTTTAAAATCTGATTATCGCCTGACTGGACCGGCAGATGAATGTAATCGCAGAGCTTGTCGCAGTCAGCCACCGCTTTAATCAGCTCGTCCGACATATCTTTGGGATGGGAAGTCAGAAACTTAACCCAAAAATCGCCGTCCAGTTCATTAATCTTTCTCAAAAGGCCCGGAAAATCAACCTGGCCTTTATAAGAATTAACATTCTGGCCCAGCAATGTAATTTCTTTACAGCCCTGGCTGACTAAATTTTTAATCTCACTGATAATAGAATCAACCGGCCGGGAAGTTTCCAAACCCCGGGTGTAGGGCACCACGCAAAAACTGCAGTAGTTATTACAGCCGGTCATAATCGGCACGAACGCCTGGAATTTTGATTTATAGTCCGGCTTAATTTCCAGATAATCAGTTGTCTGGCAGACAGATTCTTCTTCAGCCCGGCCCAAATTTAACAATTCGGGAATTTTGACAATGTCTTTAATGTTGACAACAAAATCAAAGCTGTCCGACATTTGATTTTTGTCTTTTTCCAGAACGCAGCCAGTCAGGATTGTTTTCAGTCCCCGATCCTGCCGCCAGCCGTTCCATTTTCGCAGTTTGCCGTAAATCCGGTCAATCGCTTTTTGACGGACAGAACAGGAATTAACAATAATCAAATCAGCCTCCTCTTCCTGGAGGCATTCTTTCAAACCACCCTTATTCAGCAGGGCGGAAATTCTTTCTGAATCAGATTTATTCATCTGACAGCCCAAAGTGTGAATATGATAACTTTTCATTTTAAATTTTTAATTTTATTTTGTATCCGGCATTGTCAAACTAAATATTAAACCGGTCAGGCAAAATAGTCCTAATATAATAAATAAAGCGCTCATCGGCAAAAACAGCAACAGGCCGGTGGCGATCAGCGGGGAAATGATATAAGCCAGCGGCCCGGTATTCCGAAAATAATCAATCAAATCTATCTCGGCCGCGTTAATCTGCTTATAAAAATACGAATCTCTTAAAATCTCAACGGTGCTGGCGCCGACTCTGGTCAAAAACAAAACGGCCCCAATGGCCAAAGGCGTGGAAATAAAAAATAAACCGACCGTCGCCAGACTCATAATCACCAGCCCCAAAGTCAGCATTTCTTTTTCGCCAAAATATCGATCGGCCAGATAGCCGACCGGAAACTGAAAAAAAACAAACGGCAAAAGCATTACCGTGAAAATCTGGCCAATCAGCTCCCAGGAGAAATCAAGGCTTCTTAAATAAAGCGGCGTGTAGATCACCATCCAGGAATAAAAAAACTGGAGCAGAAAAGAAATATAAAAAATACTCTTTAAAGATTTCCTCTTAAAAATCAGCCGGGCGACCTGGCCGATTTTAGCCGGCCGGTCAAATTTGGTTTCATTTTTCTGAAAAGTGTAAACCACCATCAGCAAAACTGGAATCAAAATAAAAGCCGCCAGGTAAAAAAGGAATGAAAAGCCGTACCGCTCCAGTAAAAATCCGGACAGAAAAGGACCAAAGACCCAGCCAAGATTCATGATCGTTAAATTGGCTCCTCTGATCCTCCCGGTTTCAGCGTCTTTGGAAAAATATTCAATGAAAACATCCAGATTCACCCAGACCAAAGTGGCCGCCACCGAATAAATCACGTATAAAATCAAAGCCGGGCCGGTGGCTCCAATCAGACCCAGCCCAATCAGCGCCAGAATATTAAAGGTCAGTAAAATAATCAGCGAGTAAAATTTCCCCAGCCGGTTGATAAAATAAGAAAAATAATGAATGGCCAGCAAAGTGGCCACCGAAGAAATAGTGAAGAATAAGCCGACAAATTTCGGGCCTGTTATCCCGCCCAAAAATGAAGACAAAATATAAGCCAGCAGGGCGACGGAAACACCATTGACAAAACTAATCGCCAGTAAAACCAGCAATTTATAAGTTCTTTGGCTTGTTTTCATAATTTAAAATAATCTTTTATCCACCACGTCCCGCTTCAGCCGGGCGATAAATTCTTCAGCCGTCATGATTTCCACTTTCTTCCTGCCGCGGATTCTGACGGCTAACGGTTCCCCGCCGGCTTCTTTATCGCCAATAACCAGCATATAAGGAATCTTGTGGTGTTCAGCTTTTCTGATTTTATTGGAAACAGTTTCGCTGGTAAAATCAGTTTCAACCCTAAAACCGGCTTCAGCCAGCTGATCAGCCAGTTTTTGGGCGAAATCCTGATGGGCCGAGCCAACACTGGCAATGGCCGCCTGAACCGGGGCCAGCCAGACCGGAAAAGCGCCGGCAAAATGCTCAATGATTACTGATAAAAATCTTTCCAGCGAACCCATAATAGCGGCGTGAATCATCACAATTCTTTCTTCTTTCCCCTTTTCATTAACGCAGGTCAAATCAAACCGTTCCGGCATATTCATGTCCAGCTGAATCGTCGCCACCTGCCACTCCCGGCCAATTGAATCTTTGGCCATAAAATCAACTTTAGGCCCGTAAAAAGCCGCCTCGCCAATCGCTTCTTCAGCTTTAACTTTTTTGGCTTTGGCGATCGTTCGTAAATTCCTTTCGGCTTCCCGCCAGACGACGGGCGTTCCCAGATATTTGTCAAAATTAGCCGGATCATGGAACGACAGCCTGACTTTCAGTTTTTCAAAACCAATCGCTTGATAAAAAGTATCAATAATATCCCAAATCTTTAAAAATTCTTCTTTGACCTGGCCTGACCGGCAAAAAACATGGGCGTCATCCTGGGTAATGCAGCGAACGCGGGACAAGCCGGACAGCTCGCCGGTCTGTTCATCCCGATAAACCATGGTCGTATTAGCGTAGCGTTGGGGCAAATCACGGTAGCTCCGCGGCAAATGCTTGTAAATCTGGGTATGGTGGGGACAGTTCATCGGCTTCAGCGCAAAAACATAACCCTCCCGGGTATTTATTTTAAACAGCTCATCTTTAAATTTCTCCCAGTGGCCACTAGTTTCATATAAATCTTTTTTGGTAATATGGGGAATTTCCACCTTTTGATAACCGGCTTTTTTTCTTAACTGCCAGACATAATCATCCAGAACGTCACGCATTATTGTCCCTTTGGGAGTCCATAAAGGCAAACCCGGGCCAACCAGCTCGGAAAAAGTAAACAAATCCAGCTCCGGCCCCAGTTTGCGATGATCGCGTTTCCGGGCCTCCTCCCGCATTGTCAAATAATCAGCCAGCTCTTTTTTGGTGTCAAAAGCCAGGCCGTAGATCCGCTGAAGCATCTTGTTTTTTTCATCTCCCCGCCAGTAAGCCCCGGCCAGCCGTTCCAGCTTAAATTCCTTAATCTCTTTAGTGGAATTAACATGCGGCCCCCGACAAAGATCAATAAACTCCCCGGTTTTATAAACTGAAACCACATCCGGCTTTTTAATATCTATCTCCTGAACCTCCTCCTCTTTAACAACCATGGTCGTCCCTCTTTTTTTCAAATCATTTAAAAGTTCAACTTTGTAATCCTGACCTATTTTTTTAAAAAAATTAATGGCTTCAGCCAGCTTCATCTCCTGCCGTTCATAGGATAAATTTTTCCGCTGGAGTTCTTTCATCTTTTTTTCAATTTTTTTAAAATCATCCGGGATCAAAACTGCCGGCAAATCAAAATCATAGTAAAAACCATTTTCAATCACCGGTCCAATGCCAAATTTCGCGGCGGGATAAAGCTCCTGAACGGCCGCGGCCATGAGATGAGCGGCGGAATGGCGCATTGTTTCCAGTTGTTCTTGTTTTTTGTTCATATATTATTAAAAAGGCACAAGGCACGAGGCAACAGGCACAAGGGTTGGTGTCGCCTTCCCCGGCTGCTGCCGGGTTCGGCGACATATTATTAGAAAATCTATTGCCTGATCCCTTTTGCCTCGCCTTGTGCCTTGTGCCTGTTGCCTTGTGCCTTTATTCAATGATTTCTATTTCAATATGATCCTTCATGTTTGGAACTGTCCTGACCCAGAACGGAGAAAAATCAACTTCAACTCCCAAAACGCTGGTGAAATTTTCCAGATAGGATTTAACTTCCGGTCCGCTTAAGCCAATCAGCTTGTCTTTATCAAAAATCGGGCTGGTGGAGCGAAGGCTGACCTGGCCGCTGATTGACGCCTTGACATGGACCGCTTTTTCAACCGGATCATAATTCTGAATTTCATAGCTAATATCTCCGGCATCCAGACCAACTAAAGTTTTATCGGCCGGAATATTATTTCGGAAAAGATCGCCGACTAAATTTGTCAGCTGGGTCCGGTTGGCCGCCGCGGTGATAATTCTGACTTCCAGATCCAGACTAAATTTTTCAGAACTATCGCCGATTTCAGCGTCAGCTTCTCTTTTTGTAACCTGCGTTAAAATTTTATCTTCTAAAATCTGAACATCAGCCGGAATGGTTGATTTGAATTCATTACTGGCCTGGATAGTTAACTCGTCAATCATTTGTATTTGGGCTTTATCCAGATCTTCAGCCGTTACCTGATAGGCCGCTTTAGTCCCACCGGTCATTTTTTGGTCGCTGATGGCGTAAACTTCCAGTTGGCGGCTGGTATTTAAACCGGGAATGGTAAATCGGGTCGGCTCAATTTCTCCCTGAACCCCCGGCTGGTCAGCGTAAGCTTCAGCCTCAATACTGCCGTTGGCCGGGACAACAACGCTTTCCCTGATTCTGAATAAAACATCGTCAGGCGACAACAGCCTGGTGGTGGCCACCAGCGGCTGATCAATATCGGAATCATTCATTAATCTGACCATTCCTGTCGCCTGAGCCGGCTCGCCGGTCAGGCTGAAACTTGATTCAAATTCTGCCTGGGCGGTTTTGGTCACGTCCAGAATGTGGCCGGCCAGCTGACTGCCAGTCGTCGGCCCGCCCTCTTTTATCCTGATGATAAAATCAATTGTCGTCTCTTCCTCCATCGACTTAACGGAAATTTTGACATTGGAAAAAGTGTAATAAAAAATAACCACCAGCAAAACAACGGCGATACCGACAAAAGTAAAAGCTATTTTGCGGTAAACATTGATTGGTTTATCAACCACCGGCCTGGCCGCCCGGCTGGTGTCTGGTTTGGTTGTTTTCTTCTTTTTTGGAGGCATAGGTTTTTATATTATAAAAATAACAAATTTATTCAAAAAAAACAAGTCAGGCCCCCTGACCGTTAATTTTTATTTTTTCCGGGCCAACTATCTCCCCCAGGACCTCCTTAATCTGATAATCACAGCTGATTTTATAGTCAGTTTCAATTTTTTTTGAAGTTTGGCGGCCGATGACATTTATTAAAACCTTATAATCGCCGGGATGACTGATAAAGACATTTTTTAGGCGGTCTGCCAGCTGATGATTAACCGGGTAATCAATACTAATGCAAACTTCTTTACCGGCTTGCTCAATGTTATCCGTGGTAACCTCTCTGACGCTATCAGCCAAAATCTTAGCGTCGCCGTCTTTATCAGACACCTTCCCGTCCACCAGGACAATTTTATCTTCCCGCCACAGCTCTGAATTATCCTGTAAAATTTTGGGGAAGACAATCACTTCAGCCTTGCCGCCAACATCTTCCAGCTGGACAAACATCATCGCCTGGCCGTTTTTGGTAATGATTTTTTTAACTTTGGTGATTATCCCGGCGATTGTTACCAGACTGTTATTGACCTGGCTCTTAAGTTTGTTCAGCGGCAGAGCCAGCGCCGCCAGCCGCTGGCTTAGGTCTTTCAGGGGATGATCAGAAATATACAGTCCCAAAAACTCTTTTTCCCAGGCCAGTTTTTCTTTTTTGGAAACCGCCGCGGCCGGAGCCAGTTGCAGACTGGCGCTGACGGCCATGGCCGGAGTCAGGGCGAACAAATTCTTCTGGCCGGATTCTTTTTCTTTCTGGCCGGCTTTGGAAAAATTAAGGAGCTGCTCCAGGTTAACCAGCAGTTGGTTGCGTTCTCCAAGATTATCCAGACTGCCTGACTTGATCAGGCTTTCCAGAGATTTTTTATTCAAATCTTTATGCCGGACCCGCTCCAGAAAATTTTCCAGGGCGCTGAACTGGCCGCGCTCTTTTCTTTCTTTAATAATCGCTTTAATAATATTGCTTCCTAAATTTTTAATGCCGTTCAGGCCAAAACGGATTCGGGGCTGATCAGTATTAATAGTGGAAGCGACAACCGTAAAAGTGCTGAAACTTTCATTAATATCCGGCGGCAGGACTTCAATTCCCATTTTCCGGCACTCTTCCACCTCAATCGCGATCCGGTCGGTATCGCCGCCTTCGGCCGTCAGCAGGGCCGCCATGAATTCTGAAGAAAAATTAGCTTTCATGTAAGCGGTCTGATAAGAAATCATGGCGTAGCTGGCGCCATGGGCCCGGTTAAAACCGTAGCCGGCGAACGGCTCAATAAACTCAAAGACTTCCTGGGCGATTTTTTTGGAAATATTATTTTTCAGGCAACCCTGAATAAATTTTTCTTTTTGCTCGGCCAGCAGTTTGGGAATTTTTTTACCAACCGCTTTTCTCAAAACATCGGCCTCCCCCAGTGTAAAGCCGGCCAGATCGCGGGCCATCCGCAAAACCTGCTCCTGATAAATCGCCACGCCATAAGTCTTTTTTAAAATCGGTTCCAGCAACGGATGCAAATATTTAATTTTCTTTTTACCGTGCTTGCCGGCGATGTAATCGGGGATCCATTCCATAGGTCCCGGCCGGTATAAAGAAATCATGGCGATGATATCCTCAAAGTCATTCGGTTTGAGTTGAATTAAATACCGGCGCATGCCCGAACTCTCCAGCTGAAAAACACCGGTGGTTTCTCCCCGCTGTAAAAGCTGAAAAGTTTTTTGATCATCCACCGGAATTTTATCAAGATTAACTTTCAGTCCCCTGACCTTTTCAACGATCTCCACGGCGTTTTCCAAAATTGTCAGATTTTTAAGCCCCAAAAAATCCATTTTCAGCAATCCTAAATCTTCAATGGGATGAAGAGAATATTGAGAAACCAAAGCCTGGTCGTGGGTGGAGCTGTACTGAAGCGGGACGTAATTATCAAGCGAATCTTTGGTAATTAAAACGCCGCAGGCGTGAGTGGAGGTATGCCGGGCGACGCCTTCCAGCTTTCGGGCCCGATCAATTAAAGTCCGGCAGTCTTGATCGCCCTGATAGAGCGCTTTAAGGTCAGTTGAAATTTCCAGAGCCTGGTTAAGCTTATGGCCCATCGGAATCATTTTGGCGACCTGGTCGCAGTAAGCGTAAGGCAAATCCAAAGCCCGGCCGGCGTCTCTGATCGCTCCCCGGGCGGCCATCGTCCCAAAAGTAATAATCTGAGCGACTTTGTCCTGGCCGTACTTGCTTTCAACATACCTGATGACTTCGTCCCGCCGGGTATCGGCAAAATCCAGATCAATATCAGGCATGGAGATTCTTTCCGGATTTAAAAATCTTTCAAACAGCAGATCATATTTCAGCGGATCAATATTAGTGATATTAGTGGCGTAAGAAACAAGACTGCCGGCGGCCGATCCCCGGCCCGGACCAACGGTGATTCCCTGATCCTTGGCCCAGTTGACAAAATCCTGAACAATCAAAAAATAAGGAGCAAACCCGGTTTTTTCAATGACTGACATTTCATATTCAAATCGATCCAAAATTTCCTTATCTCCGGACAGCGGCTGATGATAATTAATATTATATCTTTTCTTTAATCCCTCAACCGCCAGTTTTTTTAAATAACTATGACCGGTCTCTCCTGACGGCACTTCAAAATAAGGCAAAGTCACCTGGCCAAATTTTAGTTCCAGATTACACAACCCGGCAATCTTTAAAGTATTGTCAATCACTTCCGGATGATCTTTGAACTGGTCTTTAATGTAAGCCGGCGATTTAAAATAAAAATCATCGCCTGACATTTTCATCCGGTCAGTCTCCTGAATCTTCCGGTTGGTCTGAATGCAGAGCAAAGTGTCCTGAGCGACGGCGTCTTCCTGGCTGGCGTAATGGATATCATTAGTGGCCACTACGTCTATCCCCAGTTCCTGGCCAATTTTAAACAAAGCCTGGTTAACCGGTTCCTGCTGAAGAATCGCCGGATGGCGCTGAACTTCCAGATAAAAATTATCCGGCCCAAATGTCTCCTGATATTTTAAAGCGGTTGCCCGGGCTTTATCCGGCTGGCCGTTTAAAATCAAACCGGGAATTTCTCCGGCCAGGCAGGCCGACAAAACAATCAGGCCGTCTTTATGCCCGGTTAAAGTTTCCCAGTCAATCCGGGGTTTATAATAATAGCCCTCCAAATGGGCTTTGGTGGTCAGTTTGATTAAGTTTTTATAGCCAGCTTCGTTTTGAGCCAGCAAAACCAGATGATGCCGCTTGTCATCAATCCGCGGCCGTTTATTGGTCATTCCATTGGGCGCGACATAAGCTTCCAGGCCAATGATCGGCTTGATCCCGGCCTTAAGGCAGGCCTGGTAAAACTCAATTGAACCGTACATGGCGCCGTGATCAGTCAAAGCCAAAGCTGGCATGTTATGTTCAACCGCCTTGGCGACCAGCTGGTCAATTTTGGCCAAGCCGTCCAGTAAACTGTAATGAGAATGGGTATGGAGGTGGACAAATGGCATGGGGTAAAAGGGATAAGAGGGATAAGGGGGTAAAGGTTCTAGTTTTAAGTTATTAGTTTTAGCTGCCAGTATGGACAGAGGTTTGGTTTTAGGTGTGGCAGCCGGTATGGTCTGTGGTTTTAGTTTTAGGTTTTTTTACCTAAACCCATACCCTAAAACTATACTAGCTGCCATACCCAAACCCTACAACCAAATCTTTATTTCCTGATTTCCGCTTTAAACTTCGTGATCAGCGCCTGCTGAATTTTGTTATTGATTGGCTGGGCTTCGGCCAGTTCCAAAGTCCGGTCGTCTGACCGGTAAGTTAAATGGAAAGCCAGGCTTTTTTTGCCTTGAGGAATCCCCTGGCCGCCGTAAACATCAAACAGTTCAACTGCCCGTAACAAATCGCCGCCGGTTTTTAAAATTAAATCTTTAATTTCCCGCCAGACAATTTTCTGATCAACAACCATTGAGCTGTCCAGAACCACCGCCGGGAACCTGGGAATCGGAAGATGCATTCTGACTTCGGTGTAAGCCTCAACCAGAGCCGGCAATGATAATTCAAATAAACCGACCCGGGCTTCAATTTCTAAATTTTTAGCGGTCCGGGGATTAAGTTCAGTTATCAGGCCCAGCTTTGTCTTGCTGGCCCCGTCAGTCCAAACTTCAACTGACCGGAACTGATGGCCCCAGACGGGCAAATTCCGGACTTCTTTAAATTTAAATTGAATATTCAATTCCCGGCAAAGCTCTTCCACTACTCCTTTAACTTTATAAAAAGGCTGATTATCAATTTTATCCAAAAAAACACCGGCAACATATTTAGGCTGGCCCGGCAGTTTGTCTTTGCCGGACGGGTCCTTGACCGGCCCTTTTAAATCTGGCAGAAACACCTGCTCAATTTCAAACAGTTTAAACTGATCGTAGAATCTCAAATTATCAACAGTGTTTTTCAGTAAACTGGGAATCAGGCTCTGGCGCAGGAGAGTCTGGTCTGATGACAGCGGTTTTTGGATTTTAATATGTCTGGAATAATCAATTCCCAGATTTTCCAGTTGCTTTTCATTAACAAAAGAATAATTATAGACTTCAGTCCAACCCGGACCATACACCAAAAAATTTTTAATTTTTCGCTCAACCAATAATTCCAGATTTCTGGCCGGTGGGGTGATGTCAATGTTGGGCAGTTTGGTTGGAATTTGATCATAGCCGTAGATTCTGGCGACTTCTTCCACCAGATCATCAGGAATCGCTATATCTTTGGTGGCCCGCCAGGTCGGCGCTATGACTTTATAATCAGCTTTGGTTGAATTAACTTCAAAACCCAAATCTTTTAATATTTTAATAACTTCCCTGTCAGCCAGTTCAAGACCCATTTTCATGGCTAGATAACTCTTGTTTAAAACAATTGGGCCCTGATTCAGTTTACCCCGTCGCCCGCGGGCGACAGGGGTTTGGTCAACAACCGGACTGATTACTTCGGCTTCCGGGATCAGTTGTTTAATTAAACTTACGGCCCTCTTAATGGCCAGTTCAGGCCAGTCAGGATCCAGACTTTTTTCAAAACGGGCTGACGAATCGCTTCTTAACCCCAGCCGTTTGGAAGTCTTTCTGACGGTTACCGGATCAAAATTAGCCGCTTCTAAAATTATTTCTTTAGTCTGATCGGTAATGGCGCTCTTCAACCCGCCCATAAGGCCGGCCAGACCAACCGGCCCTTTTTGATCAACAATTAATAAATCGTCTTTGGTCAAAGTCCAGCTTTCTTCATCCAGAGTAGTGAATTTTTCACCAGCTTTGGCCAGCCGGGTGCCCAGCTGATCACCCCTGATCATTTGCCGGTCGTAAGCGTGCATCGGCTGGCCCAGTTCAGTCATCACATAATTGGTAATATCCACGATATTATTGATTGGCCGGATATTAACCGCCCGCAAACGATTGACCAGCCAGAGCGGCGACGGTTCAATTCTGATATTGCCAACCATCACTCCCATAAACCGCCGGCAATGTTTAAAATCAGCCACTTTGATTTTTAAATCAGCGGCTGAACCGGCTTTAAAATCTGGCGCCGGATATTTTTTTAATTTTTTACCGAGAAAAGCGGCCACTTCCCGGGCGACGCCATAGTGACCCCAAAGATCCGGCCGGTGGGTAATTGATTTATTGTCAATTTCAAATAAAGTATCGTCCAGTTCCAAAGCTTTTTTCAAAGGCGTCCCCAGCCTGACTTTACCCAAATAAGACAGGTCCATGATTTCACCGGCCTTCCCCTCTTTTTCAAAACCAATTTCTTCAGCGGCGCAAATCATGCCGCTGCTCTCAACGCCCCTAATTTTAGTTTTTTTCAGTTCAGTTAAATCTTCCTGGCCATGCCAGCTGACTCTGGCTCCCTGCCTGGCCAAAGCCACCAGCTGGCCTTGTTTTAAATTCAACCCGCCGCAAACAACCTCTCTTTGGCCAGAGCCGTCGTCAACCACGACAATTTTCAGTTTATCAGCGTTAGGATGATCTTTAATTTCCAAAACTTGGCCAATAACAATATTTTCAAGGTTTTGCCCCTGCTCAACGACATTTTCAATCTCCATTGTCTTTATGGTCAATTTCAAACCAAGATCCCTGGGGGAAATCTTTGACAAATCGACGAAGTCTTTGAGCCAGTTAAGGGAGATAAACATATTATCTAAAAAGGAATCAGAGGGAATGAGAATAAGCTATTAAATTTCAAATTACAAAATCCAAATGTCAACTCAAATCCAAAATCTCCCGATGGCGAAGCCATCGAGGATCCTCGACAAAGTCGGGACAAAATCCAAAAATTTTGACATTTAGTTTTTGGTTTTCAATTGATATTTGAGCTTTGATATTTGGATTTAATAGCTGGATTTTGCCTGCCTGCCGCAGGCAGGAAATTTTTATCCTTGCTTCCCCTTGCTTCCTTTTATTTTTCAAAATTGTTGCAGAAACCGCAAATCCCCGCTATTCATCAATCTAATATCATCAATCCCGTAGCGCATCATCACCAGCCGGGTTAGTCCCAGGCCAAATGCAAAGCCCGACCACTTCTTGGGATCCAGGCCGCCGGCTTTCAAAACATTGGGATGGACCAGGCCGCAGGGCAATGTTTCCACCCAGCCGGACTGTTTGCAAAAACTGCAGCCTTGGCCCGAACAAATCAGACAGTTCATGTCCAGTTCAAAGCCCGGCTCAACAAAAGGGAAATATCCCGGCCGTAATCTGACATCCAGGTCCTGTTTAAAAACGCCTTCCAGCAAAGCTTCCATGGTAGCGATTAAATTGGCGATTGAAATATTTTTATCAACCATTAAACCTTCCAGCTGATAAAATGTATTTTCATGAGAAGCGTCAGTCTGCTCGTAACGAAAACAGCGCCCGGGCACGATCGCCCGGAGCGGCGCTCCATATTCTCGCAAAGCTCTGACCTGAACGGCTGAAGTCTGGGTTCTTAATAAATTGCCGTCAGACAGCCAGAAAGTGTCCTGGCTGTCCCGGGCCGGGTGACTGGCCGGCGTGTTCAAAGCTTCAAAATTATAATATTCAGATTCCAGTTCAGGCCCGTCCAAAACCATAAAGCCCATTGATCTGAACAAATCTTCCAGTTCGTACTGGATTCTGGAATTAGGGTGCAAATGACCAACCGCCTGACTAACCTGGCCGGGCAATGTCACGTCCAGCCATTCTTTTTCCAGATCAAGCTGGTCTTTCAGTTCCAGTTTTTTGTTTTTAATTAAAAATTCCAAATCAGCTTTTAACTGATTAGCCTGGTGTCCAACCGTCTTTTTTTCAGCGGCCGATAAATCTTTGATCTTTTTCAAAATCAAAGTCAACTGCCCGGCTTTTCGGCCCAGGTAACGGATTTCAACCTGATCCAAATCTTTCTCATTTTGAACAGCCTGAATCTCTTGAGTAGCTTGTTCTTTAATTTTGGTTAGCTCTTTTAACATTATCAAATTATAACAAAAGAACCGCGCTTTGACAAAGGCCTTAATACAAGATAAAATTTAATAAAATAACCTATCTTTATGGCAAAGAAACAGACCATCTTCTCCGGCGTCGGGCCTTCAGGCAATCTTCATCTCGGCAACTATTTAGGCGCCATTAAAAACTGGCTGGAATTGCAAAATCAGTACAACTGTATTTTTTGCGTGGTTGATCATCACGCCATTACCGTCAAACAAAAACCAACGGTTCTCCGCGAAAAAATTCTGGAAGTGGCCAAAATTTATCTGGCTTGCGGGATTGATCCCAAAAAAGCTATCATCTTTATCCAGTCGCATGTCAAAGAACATACGGAACTGGCCTGGATTTTGGGGACTTTAACCAAAGTGGCGGAAATGGAACGAATGACCCAGTACAAAGACAAAATCAGCCGGAAAAAATCAGCCAATATCGGCCTGCTGTCCTATCCAATTTTGATGGCCTGTGATATTTTACTGTATGACACCAATCTGGTGCCAGTCGGGGCCGATCAGACCCAGCATCTGGAATTTGCCCGGATGATCGCCAAACGATTTAACACAATTTTTGGAGAAACGTTCGTCGTGCCCGAACAATACACCGTGGAGTTAAGCTCCCGGATAATGGGTCTGGATGATCCGCTTAAAAAAATGTCCAAAAGCGCTGACAATCCCAACAATTACATCGCTCTGACTGATTCACCGGATGTTATCCGCAAAAAATTTAAAAAAGCGGTGACAGATTCCGGCGGTGAAATAAAATATTCCCAAAGCAAGCTGGCCATTATGAATCTGATGGATATTTATCAGTCGCTAACCGGCGATTCTATCAAAGCGATTGAAAAAAAATATCAGGGTAAAGGTTACGCTGATTTTAAAAACGATCTGGCCGAAATTGTCATTGATTATTTAAAGCCGCTTCAGTCTAAACTAGAAGATTTAAACAAAGATCCTGATTATGTTAAAGAAATTCTTAAAGAAGGCGCTGATCAGGCCAGAAAACTAGCCAGTAAAAAGCTGACTGAAGTTAAGGAGAAGATGGGATACGTGGAATTTTAGGATTGGCTAATGTATGATGATTGAAGATACCACCCTGGGGTGGTTTTTGGTTTTTGGTCATGGCGGCGGGTATTGTCTTTAGTTATTAGTTAATGGTAATAATAAGAATATGGGAATTTTGTTTACTTTTAGAATTTAACAAGTTATAATATTAAAAGATTTCCACCCCCTTTTGTAGAGCGGGTGGTTTTTATTATTAAAAATTTCTGGTTAGGGTTTGGGTCTGGTTTTGGCGGCAGGTATTGTCTTTAGTTAATAGTTAACAGTAATAATAAGAATATGGAAAACAAGAAAATTCCTATCAAATCATTCAAAGATTTGATTGTCTATCAAAATACATATAAAGCTATGCTGATAGTTTTTAGGGGAATTCTTCCAAAACTTCCAGATAGTGAAAAATTTGATTTAAAAAATCAGTTAAGCAGATCTACCAAAGCTATTCCCCGATTAATTGCTGAAGGATTTGCCAAAAAACACCAAAAAGCCGGTTTTCAGAAATATATGGATGACGCTATGGCTGAATCTAATGAAACTATAGTCAGTTTAGCAATTGAGAATGAGCAGTAAAAACACAACAGAAGGGGTTTGTCATTTCCAAGCCAGGGAAAGTTCACCACTCTCTCACGAACTTTCCCTTCAGCCCTGAATTGTTATAAAATTATAATAATCCGGGGCTGGATCAAAAAATTTAAAAATTATGATCAATCTATTTCTAATCATTCTGATGATTTTCAATTTTCTAACGCTGGTCCGGACGAGCGACATTTTTAATATTATTGAAAAAAACAAACCGGCAATCCCCCGGACGGAACAAACGATTATTCCCGGCCCGTCTCCAAAAACACAAATCTCCAGACCAGTCATCATCTATCCGGCCGACGGCTCAACGGTTGAAGGCGTTATAATAAAAGGCGCGGCCAAACCCAACAGTTTGATCTGGGCCTATGTTAACTATCCGGAAGACGAACTAAAATATCTTTCAATAAATTCCTACGCCAATGGCGGCGCTTCGCGAGTGGATCAAAACGGCAATTTTGAATTTGCCCTGGCTGAAGCCTGCGCCCGGGAACTGACCGTAGTTGTTGCTATTGTTGATGAACCATTAACAACCGGCCCTTTTAAAGCGAAAAATGTCAGTAAGCCGATTACATACACTAATACCGGTAAATTCTCGGAGATTTGTTATAGGGAATAAATTCATAATCCACGAACTAGTCTTTTTTGATAATTTAAAAATTGAAAAAAGACTCTATTTGTGTTAAATTTAAGATATAATATTAATAAACAAATATGAACAGAGCCGGAACTCAAGACATAACAACAAAAGAAAAAAATTCTATTATCAGAATTCTTAAAAAACATAATGTCAAAAAAGCCTCTCTTTTTGGCTCTATGGCCAGAGGAGAAGCTACCTCCAAAAGTGATGTTGATTTTTTGATAGAATTTAAAACGAAAAAAAGCCTGCTCGATCTGGCCAGCTTAAGGCTGGAGCTTGAAGAAACGCTCAATACAGATGTCGATGTCCTGACTTACAAGTCTCTTCATCCTCTGCTTAAGAAAAAAATACTTCGGGAACAAAAAGTGATCCTATGAAAAAAGAAGCTGGCATATATGTTGAACACAGCAAAAATACCCGGAAATTTCCTGGAAAGAAATAGCAGGCATGAGGGATATACTGATCCATGAATATTTTGGAATTGATTTAGACCTAACCGGGCAGGTAGTAGTCAAAGATATTCCAAATCTTAAGAAAAAACTTGTTAAAATACAAGAAAATTTATAAATTGATCTATAAACTAAAAAAGACTAGTCATCTCCGCGAACTAGTCTTTTTTGGTTAGTTTAAAAAAAATTAAAACTACAAAAATTGCTGAATGCGCCAAGGGGTCTGGGGTAGCCTTGAGCCCAGGGCAGACGCTGATTACCCTAATAGCACACAGGCGAATCGGCTACCCCAGAACTTTTGGTTCTTTTGGTTCCAAAAGAACAGAAATTTGAATTTAAAAAGTCGGCGTTAGCCGACACCATAATTTCTCGGGTGGACCAGACGGGGATCGAACCCGCTCCTCTACTTGTCAAAGGTAGTGTGCTAACCATTAACACTACTGGCCCGTGGTCCACCACGTGAAAATAATAACATAAAAACCTCTTCCGGGGAAGAGGCCTCTTATGTGACAAGTAGAGTTAAACCAGTAATCTAATGGTTCACTACCTAAATCTATTATAGCATATTGAAAACCCTTGTCAAGGACGCGAGCTAATCTAATTCAACTTTCTCCGCCCTGACCTGCTCCCCATACAACTTGCTCCCAATCCGGTTAAATTTTTCCGTTGAATTAGTCGTTAAAAATTTAACAGTCCCCTTTTTTGATAATTTAGCGGCAATCTCCGGATGCCGGTTCAAATAATCATAAAATTTATCCACCACGACTTTGCCCGGATCCGGGACATGGCAGTTCTTACCCATGATCGCCCGAATATCTTTCAGCAAAACTGGATAATGAGTACAGCCTAAAATCAAAGTATCAACCCGTTTATCTTTGAGCGGTTTTAAATATTTTCTCAAAACTTTTTTGGTAACCTCGCTTTTATGCCAGCCTTCTTCAACCAAAGGAACTAATAAAGGGCTGGCTTTTTGAAAAACTTTGATTTTTGGATCAACTTCTTCAAATTCTTTAATATAAGCTCCGCTCTTAACTGTCCCGTCAGTCCCAATCACCCCCACCCGGCCTTTGGTAACTTGAGCCACTTCTTCGGCCATCGGCCTGATCACTCCCAACACCCGCCGGTCAGGATACTCTTTTGGCAGATATTCCTGCTGGAGTTTTCTCAAAGCTTCGGCCGAAGCCGTATTGCAGGCGATTATAATAATCCGGCAATTGTGTTTAAACAAATATTCAACCGCCTGAATGGTAAATTTATAAATCAACTCCGGTGACCGGCTGCCGTAGGGACTGCGGGCGTTGTCACCCAGATAAATATAGTCGTATTCTGGCAGGCGCTGGTGAATTTCTTTGAATATAGTTAAGCCACCGAAACCAGAGTCAAATACACCAATTTTCATAACTAAATGTAATTATCTTTACAAAAATTAACAGGTTTTGAATTTATAATTTTGTATTTAGTGCTTATTTAGGATTTCGAATTTTGGATTTAGAATTTTTTTAACCCTTACTCCGCCTCCAGCGGATTAGTCCCAGCCTCATATTCAGCCCCATCATTCACCCCGTCGCCGTCCGTATCCGGATTGTTGGGATTGGTTAAAAGAATTTCTTCCAGAAAATCAGGCAGGCCGTCGCCGTCAGTGTCTTTTGAAAATTCCTCAAAATCACCGCCCTGGTTAAAATTTATGTTTTCGGGAATTTCCACTCCAAAACTGTCCCTGGTCAGTTCTTCCAGATTAAAACCGCCTGAATCAAATGTCGTTGACCGCAACTGACTAAGGCCGGCTAAAAATACAAATGGCAATGAAAAGACGGCCATTAACGCCAAAACTAAAATCACCAAACCGATTTTAGCGCCAACGGAGACAGTTTCTTTGGACTGGGCGTCTTGAGATTTAATTTTTACTAAATCCTGATAAATCTGTCCCAGATAAATCATCCAGTAGCCGGTCAAAATAAACGGCGAAACAATCGCTATCAGCCAGCCAATAACCGGAATGGCGCTGACCAGGCTGACTATCAGCTGAATCAGCATGATCACGATCAGCCTGATGAAAATTGACCAACCATAGCCTCTGACCAGTTCCCGGCTCCTTTGAAAAGCCGACCAGCCGCTCTTGCCTTCAAAAACCAAAACATATAAAACCAGGCCGTACCAGACAGTAAAAATAATTCCGGGAACAATCAACAATAGATAACCGACGGTGACAATCACCGCCAGTAAAATTCCGATCAAAATGGCGCTGCCCAGTCTGGCTTTGGCCTGGCCGATGGCCTGACCTACTGTCAATTGATTGTCTTTAACCACGAAAATCATGGCGACCGACATCCAGATGCTCCAGACGAATATCAGGACATAGAGCAAAAACATCGCGATCGCCGCTCCAAAGCCGCCCAGGCGACTAAACCCGGCCACTCCCAAAAAGCCGAACAAGGCTCCCAGCGCCAAATAAACAGCTATCTGGATTAAAAATATCAAAACGAATTTTTTCCAGTTGGCGACGAAATAGTTCCAGGTTTGGGACAGGAGATTGCTAACCTTAGTTAGGTTAACTGATTTTGTTTCTTCGGGCATAGGTTTTTTGATTAATGGTTATTAATTATGAGTTGCTAATGACTAGTGACTATTCTAGCAACTATTTAATTATTTTCAAAATTTCATCACGCTTAGATTCCATCAGTGATTGAGAAGTCGCCTCAACATTTAGCCGAATCAGCGGTTCGGTGTTAGAAGTTCTTAAATTAAACCGCCAGCTTGCCCCGCTGGCCCTGCCGGCGGGGTTGGCGTACTCAACCGATAAGCCGTCAATTTTTTCAGTCTGGCCGTCGCTATATTTTTCTTCAGCTTGTCGCAAGACTTTTTCTTTATCTTTAACTGCGCGATTGATTTCTCCGGAGATAAAATATTTTTTTCTGAATGGTTGAGCCAGCTCGGACAGTTTAAGATTATCAACCGACAGTTTCTCTAATATTAAAAGAAAAGGGATCATCCCATTGTCATAGTAAGCGCCATTTTCAAATTTAAAATAATAATGGGCGCTGTTTTCCCCGCCAAAAAAAGCGTCTTCTTTGACCATTCTTTCTTTAATAAATGAATGCCCGACTTTATTGACCAAAACCCGGCCGCCTTCAGCTTCAACTGTATCTCTGACCGCCCAGGTTAAACGAGGATCTGAAATAATTTTTGCTCCCGGCTGTTTAGCCAGCATTATTTTAGCCAGGATAGCCGTCATAAAATAGCCGTCAATAAATCCCCCGCTTTCATCCAAAAAGAAAACCCGGTCGGCGTCCGCGTCCCAGGCCACTCCAAAATCAGCCTGACTGCTTTTAACCAGCTCAATTGTCTCCTCTCGATTTTCAGGAATTAAGGGATCGGGCCGGCCTTTGGGAAATGAGCCGTCCGGTTCAAAATTTAAAGGAACAATTTCTATTGGCAGCCCTGTTAACATTTCCTGAACGACCTGTCCGGCCAGACCAAAATTGGGATTCATCACGATTTTAAATTTTTTTATTTTAAACGGATCAATGAATGACAAACACAGCTGACTATAATCATTTATAATATCCTTTTTTGTAACTTGGCCTTTTTTAACCGATTCAATTTTTTGACTAACGGCTAAAATATCATCCCTAATTTCCATAATCCCGGAATCGCCGGAGACTGACTGGGCCTTCTCCCGGACCATTTTGATCCCGTTATATTCCCGGGGATTATGGGAAGCGGTGATGCTTAAACCGCCGGCGTAGCCGTAATTGGCGACCGCGAAATAAAACATGTCGGTTGAAACCGTCCCGATGTCAATCACATTATAGCCGCTGTCCAGTAACCCGTCAGCGGCCGCTTTCTTCAGTTGAGGTGAAGATTCCCGGACATCGCCGCCTAAGACTATATCTTGGCCCGCGGGCTTTATAATTTTCAAATAACTCTGGGCAATCCGGTAAACGAGGTCTTCATTGAGAGTGTCAGGATAAATGCCCCGAATATCGTAGGCCCGGAAAATTGAGGGATCAATTTCTTTCATACAAATTTTAAGGCAATAGGCACAAGGCACAAGGGTTGGTGTCGCTTCGCCAGTCTATTGCCTGGCTTCGCGACATATTATTAGAAAATCTATTGCCTGATCCCCATCTAATAAATTATTCCTACCCTATTGCCTTGTGCCTCGTGCCTTGTGCCTTTCTTTAAAGCCCAGTATTAACGCTCCGCTGCCCCAAATCATCCCAACAAACTTTACCAGCCAGCCGATGACCGGGATTGAAATTAATACAAAAAACAGAAAAACTCCCAAAAACATCGCCGGCATTAAAGGGGCTTTGGAAATTTTCTTTTTGTCAAAACAGCTCCAGACATACTGGCCAATCAGCAAACCAACAAAAAATTCTCCGATATAAATCAGCAATAAACCAAGGCAGGCGATAATTAAAGCCAACGGCAAGCCGATCAGCGTCGCCAGTAAAATCATCACCACGACCGGTAGTAAAATAACAAAAATGGCTCCGGCCAGTAAACTGGCGCCAACTTTTTCAGCCATTAAATTCGTCACGGGAACCAGTTTCTTTTTGAAAACAGCGACCAAAATCAGACCGACCAGCCATAAGCCCAGCAGACTGAAAATGATTTTGATAGCGTAAAAAGATTTTAGATAACTGCCGGCGTAACTGCTCTGGCCCGGATAATAATTGACCAGACCGCCGACTGTTTTTTCCGGAATCGCCAGCTTGTTTTGGGAGATATAGTTCAAATCGCGGCCGATAATGGTTCCGGAATTCAGAGTCAGCTGGCCTTGTTTATTCAGATATAAATTAAAATTGCCGCCGACCCGGCCGCTGACCATAATATCTTTGGAAGCGGCCAGCAGGTCACCGCCGATTTCGGCCTGGGCTCTGATTTTTTTGGCGGCCATAACCGCGTCCCAGCCAATTTCGGTATTTTTTAAAAGAAAAATATTTTCAGCGAACAAAGTAACGTTTTTGCCAATACTGGAATCAAGCTGAATGGTGTCGGCAAAAACCCGGACATTCCCTTTAACCGGTCCGTTGATCCTGACCTGATTGGCCATCACAATCACGTCGCCGCCAATACTGCCGCTGACAACCACCTGATCGCCGACAACCACTAAATCTTTTTCCAAAGTCCCTTCGACAACAATATTCCGGCCGAATTTATATAAATTGCTGGTATAATAATTATTTTTGGCGATTAAAAGATCACCGTTGGTCTGATTAATCCGGGTTCCGGCCACGGCCGGCCCGGCCAGTAAAACCGCCGCCATCAGGCTGGCCATAAGAATTATTTTTATTTTCATATAATTTTATATTTATTTCTTTTCAAATTCTACCATTTTTTAGAAATAACCACAATATTTTGTTTTTGCCGGACAAAATATTTTTTTTCTGTTTTAAAACCGGCTTTTTGAACTAACTTAATCAGTTCATTCCTGGTAAAAGCGTGATAATAACGCCAAACTGTTTCATTTTTTCCTTTCCAGGGAATTAGGGCGTCTTTAATATCCCAGCCGGTCAGTTTTAAACTTTTAAATGAAAAATATTTTCTAAATAAATAAGACCAATATTTCCTCCGGTATAAATTCCAGTTGGTCATAATCAAATAGCCGTCTTTTTTCAAAAGCTTGTTGACGTCCCGCAAAACTTTCAGTTGTAATTTCTTTGACGGAATATGCTGCAAAACCGCGATCATAAAGATTACATTGTACTGTTGGCTGTTGACTGTTGACTGTTGACTGATATTCAAAATATCCCCTACTTCAAATTGACACTTGCTCTGATAATTAGTAAACTTTTGGGAAGCATCGGCTATTAATTCGGGGCTGTTATCTATTCCCAAATAACTAATTTTCTTATCCCTAAAAAGCTGGCAGAGCCGGCCATTGCCGCAGCCCAGATCTAAAATCTGGTCGCCATCCTTAATATAAGTCAAAAAATCTGTCATCTCCGGCCATAAACTTGAGCGACTTTCCGAAAATTCATCAGCAATCCTTACATAATCATCTTTAACTTTTTTAACTAATTTTTCGGCAGTTGTTTGATTCATAAGAATAGATTAAAGATTTAAGATTTAAGATTAAAGTTACTGAAATCTTAAATCTTTCAACTTAAATCTCAAATGAAAAAAATTTTAGCTCAAATCACCCAAGATTTAATTGAAGCCAAGCCGGCTAACCGGCAGGATCTGCTTAAAATCGTCCGGCGGGGAGCCGGTAAATTTAAAATTGATCAGCCCCGCAACAGTTCTCTTCTTAAAACTTATCACACCCTTTTAAAAAACAAAACAATTGAAGCTGATAAAAATCTGGAAGGTTTACTCAAAAAAGCTGAAATCAGAACTTTGTCCGGCGTGGCCCCGATTACCGTTTTAACCAAACCGGCCGGCTGCCGCAACGCCTGCGTCTACTGTCCGACTGAAGCCCGGATGCCTAAAAGCTATCTGTCCAATGAACCGGCGGTCATGCGGGCTATTTTGAGCAAATGGGATCCTTATGTTCAAATGAAAGTCAGAATCAGAGCTTTAAAAGAAAACGGCCACGCCACTGACAAGCTGGAAGTGATAGTGATTGGCGGCACCTGGTCCTACCATCAAAGGAATTATCAAAACTGGTATATCAAAAGATTATATGACGGGGCTAATTCCAGTCCATTACTCCCTTATGACGCGCCCTTTCAAAAGGAAAAAGGAGCCCGGACGCTGGCAGAGGCTCAAAAAATTAATGAAACCGCTGATAACAGAATTATTGGTTTAACTTTGGAAACTCGTCCCAACTGCATCACTCCCCAGGAACTCCGGCGATTCAGAAAATTTGGCTGCACCAAAGTGGAAATGGGGGTTCAGCATCTTGATAATAAAGTTTTAAAGCTGATTAACCGCGGTCATGACGTGGAAGAATCTATCAGGGCGACCAAATTGCTAAAAGACGCCGGCTTTAAAATCTGTTATCACATGATGCCCGGCCTGCCCGGCTCAACCCCGGAAAAAGACGTCGAAAATTTTAAAACTCTGTTCAGCGACCAGCGTTTCCAGCCCGACATGCTCAAAGTTTATCCGACAGCCGTTACCAAAAACGCGGTTTTATACAAATGGCTTCAGGAAGGCAAATATAAACCTTATACCAAAGAAGAAAGATTTGAAATGCTGCTCCAGATTAAAGAAGCAGTGCCTTACCACTGCCGGATTATCCGTTTGATCAGGGACATCCCGAGCGTCAGCATTGTCGCTGGTAATAAAGTTACCAACCTGCGAGAAATGCTTCAACAGCAGCTGGCCAGCCAGGGAAAATCATGCAAGTGCATCCGCTGCCGGGAAGCCCGCAACCGGACAACTAATTTGAATGAAGCTGTCCTTGTTACCAGAAAATATCAGGCTTCTGACGGGATTGAATATTTTATTTCCTACGAAAGCCGGGACAATAAAATCTTATACGCTTTCGTTCGTTTAAGAATCCCCTCTCATGTCCCGCAAAACAAACCAGACGATTCAGAGCTCCTGAAACTTTTGCCTGATTTAAAAGGCGCCGCTCTAATCAGAGAACTGCACACTTACGGCAAACTGGTCCCTTTAACTTCTGAAAAATCTGAAGCTGTCCAGCACGCCGGCTTTGGCCGCCGGTTAATGGCTGAAGCCGAAAGAATTGTTAAAGATTTAGGTATTAAAAAAATAGCCGTTATCTCCGGCATCGGCGTCAGGGGCTATTATGAAAAACTCGGCTACGAAGTTGAAGATACTTATATGACTAAAGAGATAACATAGGCAACGGGCAATAGGCACAAGGCAACAGGGATTGTGTCAGGCTGTTGCCTGACAATTTTTTAATGGGGATCGGGCAATAGATTTTCTAATAATCTGTCCCCCGCCTAAGGTGGGGGACACCAACCCTTGTGCCTTGTGCCTTTTGCCTTGTGCCTTGTGCCTTAATTAATTCTTAATCCTTTCTCTTATGAAAATTCTCCACAATCAAGACCCAAAAATCGCCCAGGCTATTTTTAATGAACTAAAAAGGCAGCAGGAGGGCCTGGAACTGATTCCTTCGGAAAACTTTGTTTCCCTGGCTGTTTTGGAAGCCCTGGGAAGCGTTTTAACCAATAAATATTCTGAAGGCTATCCGGGCAAGCGCTACTACGGCGGCACTGAACACGTTGATGTCATTGAGCAACTGGCGATTGACCGGGCCAAAGAACTTTTTGGAGCCGAACACGCCAATGTCCAGCCTTTGTCCGGAGCGCCGGCCAATATCGCCGTTTATTCGGCTTTACTGGAACCGGGCGATACAGTACTGGGCATGGATTTGTCGCATGGCGGCCACCTGACTCACGGCCACCCGGTAACTTTGATGGCTAAAATTTACAATTTTGTCCGCTATAAAACAGATAAAGAAACCGGCCTGATTGATCTGAACAATTTACGGGCGATGGCTCTGGAGCATAAACCAAAATTAATTTTAGCCGGCTATTCAGCTTATTCCCGGGAAATTGATTATCAGGGCGTAAAAAAAATCGCTGATGAAGTTGGCGCTCTGACTATGGCTGATGTCGCTCATATCGCTGGTTTAATCGCCGGCGGGGTGATGAATAACCCGGTGCCACTTTTTGACGTGGTCACTTCCACCACTCATAAAACTTTACGGGGGCCGCGGGGCGGCTTAATTCTTTGCAAAGAAAAACAGGCCGCGGCCATTGACAAAGCGGTCTTCCCCGGCCTCCAGGGCGGCCCCCATGAACATAATATTGCCGCCAAAGCGGTCGCTTTTGGCGAGGCTTCGCGGCCGGAATTTAAAGATTACTGCCAGCAAATAAAAAAGAACGCCACGGCTCTGTGCGACGCCATGAGATCAGAAGGCTTTGGGATCTGTTTTGGCCAGACTGAAAACCATCTGGTCCTGGCTGATATTACGCCTTTTGATATTGGCGGCAAACAAGCCCAGAATTTATTTGATTCAGTCAATATCACTCTCAATAAAAATATGATTCCGGATGATCCCCGGTCGCCGTTTGACCCGTCAGGCATCAGAGTCGGCGCCCCGGCTTTAACGACCCGCGGCTTCCGGGAAGACGATTTTAAAATTGTTGGTCAGCTTCTTGGCAAAACAATCAAAGAAAGAAATAATCAAACTGCTCTTAACGAAGTTAGGGCCACCGTCAAAGAATTAACGGATAAATATCCGCTTTATCCGGAATTAACTGAAAAATATGCCGGCTAAAATGATTGACGGCCAAAAACTGGCCGAAGCGATTAAAAAAGAAGTCGGCAAAGAAATTGTTGAAAAACACCTTCAGCCCGGCCTGGCGATTATTCTGATTGGCGACGATCCGGCTTCTCATCTTTACGTTAAGCTTAAAAAAAAAGCTTGTCAGCAGGTCGGCATTGAATTTCATAAATATTACTGTTCCGGTCAAAGCTGCCTGAAAGAAGTTCCTGAAGCCATTAAATTTTTAAATAAAGACCCGGCAATCAACGCCATTTTAATCCAGCTGCCTTTGCCGAAAGAATTTGATGAAAACGCCACTATTAAATTAATGGATCCTAAAAAAGATGTTGACGGCTTTCATCCTGATCAGACATTTTTAACTCCGGGCCTGGCCGGAGGCATCCTCAATCTGATTAAATCAACTAAAGAAAACCTGGCCGGCAAAAAAGCTGTTATTGTTTCCAACAGCCCGGTTTTCGCCGGGCCAATTAAAAAAATCCTGGATGAGCAGGAAGTTAAAACTGAAGCTTATCTGGCTGACGAAAAAAATCTTGGAGATAAAGCCAGCCAGGCGGATATTTTAATCGTGGCGGTTGGCCGGCCGAATTTCATAACTGAAGAAATGGTCAAACAGAACAGTATTGTTATTGATGTCGGCACCAACCGGCAGGCTGGAACTATTGTCGGCGATGTTGATTTTAATTCTGTCAAAAATAAAGCCGGCTGGCTGACGCCGGTGCCGGGCGGCGTCGGTCCGATGACGATCGCGATGCTGCTGAAAAACACGGTTGAGCTGACGAAGAAACAAAAAGCTAAAAATTTCTAATTTCTAAGCACTAATTTCTAATCAATATCTAATGTCTAATGTCTAATTTGAAAACTTTTTATAAAGCTCTTCAATCCGCCTTGTTTGTTCCTCAAAATCCAAAACTTCCCGCCTGATCCGGGCTTTTTCTTTCCGAATATATTTTCTGACACCGCGGCTTAATTGTATTTTTTCAGCAATCATAGTCTCACTATTATAGGGGAAACGGGTAAAAGATGCAAGGGTCATTCAAAAGCACCAAATTCAAAATTCGAAATACTAAATAAATTCAAATTCCTAAATTCAAAATACAAAACACTAAAAAACAATATTTTGAATTTTAAATTTTGGATATTGGTGCTTATTTAGGATTTCCAATTTTGAATTTAGAATTTTTATGGTATAGTTTCTAAATTAATATTTATTCTAATACCTACGATGTCTTTTTCAATCGGAATAGTGGGGCTACCCAATGTCGGCAAATCAACCCTTTTCCAGGCTTTAACCAAAAAAAAAGTTGAAGCCTCCAATTATCCTTTTTGCACGATCGACCCTAATGTCGGTTGCGTTAAAGTGCCTGATGACCGGCTGGAACAGCTGGCGAAAATTTCCAACTCTGAAAAAATCGTCCCAACGATGATTGAATTTGTTGATATTGCCGGTCTGGTCAAAGGAGCCCACAAAGGCGAGGGCCTGGGCAACAAGTTCCTGGCCAATATCCGGGAGGTTGACGCTATCTGTCACGTCGTCAGGACTTTTGAAAATTCAGACATCACCCATGTCGCTAATAAAATTGACCCGGAGAGCGATATTGAAACCATTAATCTGGAGCTGATCATGGCCGATCTGGCGACAGTTGGCAAACGTTTAGACAATCTAAAGAAAGAAACCAAAGGCAATAACGATCCTGATCTTAATAAAAAAATCCAGCTTTTGGAAAAAATAAAAATTGCTCTTGATAACGGTCAATTGACTGAAGGCCTGGGACTGACCGATGAAGAAAAACTATTGATCCGCGATTTAAATCTGCTGACAATTAAGCCGGTAATTTACGCTCTGAATGTCGCTGAAAAGGATATCAATAATCCTACTCTGCCGTTGCCTAAAATTTGTCAGTCCCAGCCTGATAAATGCGTCAGTATTTCCGCCAAAACAGAAGCTGACCTGGCTGATTTGTCACTGCCAGAAGCCAGAGAATATTTAAATGAATTAGGTTTGATCAGGAGCGGGCTGGATCAGCTGATTGCCTCGGCCTACAAACTACTGAATTTAATCACTTACCTGACAACCGGCCCGGCTGAAACCAGAGCCTGGACAGTTGTCAAAGGCGCTAAATCGCCTCAGGCGGCCGGTGAAATTCACACTGATTTTGAAAAAGGCTTTATTAAAGCTGATGTCATTGACTGGCAGGACCTGGTCAAAGCCGGCAGTGAAAGCGCCGCCCGCGATCAAGGCTTAATCCGGCTGGAAGGCAAAGAGTATGTTGTTCAGGACGGCGATGTAATACATTTCAAAATTGGTTAATTCCTTAAAATTAGTATAATTAGTACACATTCGCATATTAGCATCGCGCATTAGTTTCATTAAAAAAACCATGCCCTCAAACATGGTTGTTTCTTTCCTCTTAGGCGTTAACGCTGCTGACTGACTCATCCCGGTTAACCCGCTTGATGATTTCAGCCAGCATGCCGGCCACCGACAAAATCTTCAGCCGCTCCGCCGGAAAATCAGCCGGAATCCGGTCTCCAACTGGTATCGTGTCAGTTACCACGATCTGTCTGACCAGACCTTCCTGAAGCAGTCGGCCCAGCCGCTCCCAGGCCGGACCGCAAAAAACCGGGTGGATCGCCGCCAGATAAATATCCCCGGCTCCTTTTTCTTTCAGCTTCCGGACGGCATTTTCAATTGTCCCGCCAGTGGCAATCATGTCGTCAACCAACAGGATATTGCGGTCTTCCACTGGTCCGATGATAAAGGTGGTCTCCACCTCCTGGGGCGACAGCCTCCTTTTTTCAACCAGCCCAAGGTATGAATTGTCAAGGCGTTTGACCCAGGCCCAGGCGTCCTTCAGACTGCCGATATCAGGCCCGACAATCGTCAGTTGGGGAATTTCCAACGCCTTAAAATACGGCAGTAAAACTTTGGAGCCGTAGATGTGATCAACCGGCACGCTGAAAAAGCCCTGAATCTGGGCGGAGTGAAGATCCATGATAATCGCCCGATTGGCGCCGGCGGTCACAATCGTGTCCGCTAGCACTTTGGCGGAAATCGGCACCCGACCGCCGTCTTTGCGGTCCTGCCGGGCATACCCCATATAGGAAATAACGGCCGTGATCCGCCGAGCTGACGCTCGTTTGAGGCAATCCAGCATCAACTGCAGTTCAACCAAACTGTCATTAACTGACATCGTCGGGGTAGAACAAATCGGCTGAATCAGGAAGGCGTCACTTCCCCTGATATCTTCTTTGAGCTTAACGCTGATTTCGCCGTCAGGAAAACGGCCGACCTCCATGTCAACTAACGACAGTCCCAGGTGTTGGCAGATAGCCAAAGCCAGGGGCAGGTTGCTGTTGCCGGAAAAAATTTTAAGTGGCGCGGGCATCTCTTTCCTCCTTTTCAAGGAACGTTCGCTTACGGTCAAAAAAACCTCTCCACAAGGAAAGGCTTTGTTGATAAAATTATGTGGGAAAAATCTCCTTCAGCGCGCCCAGTTCATCATCATACATGACATTATTATTAAACAAATCAATGCCCTTCATTTCAGCGCTGGAAAACGGCGCGATATTTTCTAAATCTTTTGCCGTAACTTTAACAAATTCTTTAACTTCTTCAGTCGGCTTCAATCCAGCAAAAACTGACTGATCAATTTCAGCCAGATAATACCGGCATTTTTCAGGCTGGCGCTGACCAGCTTCAACTGTTTTAATGAATTTCAAATTTCTGACCGTTTTAATATCCAGCGTCGTCTCCTCTTTCAATTCCCGGGCCAGAGCAGTCTGATCATCTTCAGCTGTCTCCAGCTCACCATGAGCTGTTGCCTGCAACAATCCCGGCCTGGTCCGGCTTTCCGACCGCCGGGACAAGATCATCTCTTTTGTTTCCGGCAGATATAAGAATAAAGAAACTGTCTTTCTGGTATTCATATAGTTTCTACATAATACATAAAACTAAAGAACTAAGCAACAGGGAGACTAAAAGTTTTTGGTTATTGGTCATAGCGGCCCGTATGGTCATGGGTTTGGTTTTAGGTATGGCAGCTGGTATGGTCTTTGGTTTTAGGTTTGGTCTTTTTTTTCCTAAACCCACACCCCAAAACCATACTGGCTGCCATACCCAAACCTAAAACAAAATCCTTTAGCACCTTAGCACTTTTATTTCTCAATCTAAAATAAATTTAATTATCTCTCTCTGAACCCTCTGATTTGGCCTGGAATAAACTAAAGTCCCCCGTTCTGTCGTCCGGATAAAATCAAGCTTTGAAAACTCTTTTGACAAAAGCGGTTTTTGCTTAAACCCCAGCTCTTTAATCTTATCCAAAACCGGCAAAAATAAATTTTGATAATCAGCCTGAAAAACCGGAAAAATTATCACTACCCGGCCCGACTTATTTAAAATTTTTTTAAAAATTTTAAAGGCCTCCAGATACAGGTCTGACAGCTCACCGGCGATTGACTGAATCTTTTTTATGCCCTCACCTCCCTTTAACAACGGTCCCAGATAAGGCTCGCTGATAATCGCCTCAATTTTTTCTTTCCTTTCGGCCAAAGGCCGACCAGCCTTTGACTGGAAAGACTGGTTCAGTTTTTTAACATCGCTGACCAGATACTGAATCTGGCCTTTTAACTGGGGCAGGTTTTCTTTTTCTAAAAGCCAGTTGATATTTTCGCGGGCGTTGCTGACAGCTGATTTTTTTAAATCAGAACAAATTAAATCGTCATAGCCCATTAAAATCGCCTCGCTGATAATCGTCCCGGTCCCGCAAAAAGGATCAAGAATCAAACCGTCTTTAACCTCGGCCAGATTAATCATTATCTGGGCCAGTTTGGGCGGCAGGATCCCCTCTAAAATATCCCGTCGCGGCTTTTGATAGTCCCTAAAACTTAGTTCCTCAAAAGGCTGGACCGCCGCAGTCCAGCCCAGATAATTTTTTTCTCCTGACAAAACGACAATTTCCGCCCCTTGTTCCAGCAGTCTGTTTTTTTTGACAACGACAGATGATAAAACCGGCTCATGGCTGACAACCCATCTCGATTTAATATTTTCTTTTTTCAAAATTTTTTTTAAATCAATCGCCAGTTTTTTAATCTGCCGGCTGAATTCCTGACGTTTCTTTTTGTCAGTCCCATAAAAGCTGAAACCAAAATACAATTTTTTCTTAATATCAAAAAATGGTTTTGGGTTTAAAACTATTTTCAGACAAGCTTTTAAATTTAAACTCTTGTCCGGACCCAGTCTGCCAATCTTAATCGTTCCGCCCAGCTGTTTGATCCAGGCCTGGGGCCGGATAACGGCGGCTGTTTCAATCACTAAAAAAACAGGCTCAACCGCTTTGACGCGATAATCAATATTTTTTAAAGACAGTCGGCTCTGGATTTCAGCCAGTGACAAAGCCGGATTCTGGCCCAAAATAAAGAAATATTGCCGCATATTTCTTAATTATAACAATAAATACGCGACTTGCAATTTATTTAGTCTTATGATAATATAATTAAACTTAAATTTTTTTAAACTAATCCATTCTCCAGCCAGTATGATCAAAGAATACGAAATCTTATATATTATTCCCAACGAATACACTGAAGCCGAGATTCCCGGGATTACCGCCAAAATCAAAGATTTAATTAAATCTAATGAAGCGGAAATAATCCGTGATGAAACTTTGGGCAAGCGCAAGCTGGCTTACCCGGTTAAAAATTCTAATCACGGTTATTATATTTTGCATCACATTAAAACAGAACCCAGCCGGTTGAAAAAACTGGACAATGATTTAAAACTGGCTGAAGAAGTTCTCCGTCATATCATAGTTAATCTGGCGGATCTGCCGCCATTCAACCTGGAACCAGAGCCGGTCCAGCCGGACAGAGCCTCTCAAAAACCCCGGCCGGCCGCCAGACCAGCTTATAAAACTGAATCGCCAGCGCCGGCGGCAAAATCTGAACCAGCTAAAAAAATAAGCATGGAGGAGCTGGACAAAAAACTTGATGAGATTTTGGAAAACCCCGAATTGAATATCTAGGGTATAGGTGATAGGGTATAGGGTATAGTGAATTGAAAAAATTCCATAGCCTATCCCCTATTAATCTATCCCCTATAACCTAAACTTATGGATCTAAACAAAGCAATGATTATTGGCCGACTGACCAGAGACCCGGAAGCCCGGACTATGCCGTCCGGAGTCGGTGTTTCCAATTTCAGCCTGGCCACTAATTTTATCTGGACAAACAGCGAAGGCCAACGGCAGGAAAGAGTTGAATACCACAATATTGTCGCCTGGCGCAAACTGGCTGATATTTGCAACCAGTATCTCAAAAAAGGCAGCAAAGCTTACATTGAAGGCCGGCTGCAGACCCGTTCCTGGACCGATCAAAATGGCGTTACCAAATACCGGACGGAAATTGTCGCTGACAATCTGATTATGCTTGACCGGGCGCCAGCCGGTGGCGGCCAGCAATTCAGCGGCCAAAACGAAACTGCCGGCCAGAGTCCAGCCCCGATCGATCAGCCTGGCGGCGATGAAGCCAGGCAGGCGCTTGGTGAAGAAGAAATTAAAATTGAGGATATCCCTTTTTAAATATCTATGCCTACCCCAATCAACAAACAAAAAGCCTGTTATTTCTGTATCAATAATATCAGCCAGATTGACTACAAAAACTCTCATATCCTGAAGCGGTTTATGTCATCCTACTCCAAAATCGCTCCCAGAAAAAGAAGCGGGCTCTGCGCCAAGCATCAGCGCAAGCTGGCCACGGCCGTTAAACGGGCCCGGATCATGGCCCTGGTGCCGTTTGTCAGGACTTAAATAAACCTAAAATTTGATTACTAAAAAATCCCTTCAAAAATTTGAGGGGATTTTTAGAACGGGGCGAGCTAACCCCCTGTGTCAAACAACCGCTTCCTCGGCTTTAACCGCCTGCCAGATGTCTTTTTTAATTTTATCAATCAGTTTAGGGTTCTCCCGCAAATAAAGTTTGGCGTTTTCCCGGCCAACGCCCAGTTTTTCTTCGCCGTAACCATAAGTGTTGCCGGCCTTGTCAATGACTTTATAAAGCAGGCCGGTTTCCAGGAGATCGCCGGGAATGGAAATGCCCTCGTTATACATGATATCAAATTCAGTCGTCCGAAATGGCGGGGCCACTTTATTTTTGACAATTTTACATTTGACCCGGTTGCCAATGACTTTATCGCCCAGCTTAATCTGGGCCGACCGCCTGACTTCAATTCTGATCGAAGAATAAAACTTTAAGGCGGTCCCGCCGGTGGTTGTTTCCGGATTGCCAAAAAAAACACCGATTTTCATCCGGGTCTGGTTAATAAAAATAACAATCGTGTTGGTCTTGCCAATAATCCCGGTTAGTTTTCTTAAAGCCTGGCTCATCAGCCTGGCCTGAAGTCCCATGTGACTATCACCCATCTCGCCTTCAATTTCCGCCTTAGGCGTTAGCGCGGCGACTGAATCAATAACGATCACATCGACAGCGTTAGATCGAACCAGGGTTTCAACAATTTCTAAGGCTTGTTCCCCTGTGTCCGGCTGGGAAATCAGCAGGTCTTCAATATTAATGCCGATTTTTTGGGCGTAGTCCGGATCAAGAGCGTGCTCGGCGTCAACAAAAGCGGCCACGCCGCCCATTTTCTGAACTTCGGCCACGATATGCTGAGCCAGGGTCGTTTTTCCGGATGATTCCGGCCCAAAAATTTCCACCACCCGGCCGCGGGGCACGCCCCCGACACCCAGGGCCAAATCCAGTGACAAACAACCGGTTGGCACGACATCAACGCTGACTTTCTTGGCTTCCCCCAGCTTCATGATTGCCCCCTCGCCAAACCTGGTTTTAATCTGACTGATAGCTTCCTGGGCGGCTTGTTGCTTAGCCTCCCTGATTTTTTCTTTTTCAGCGACAATGGCTGAATCTTGCGTCTTAGCCATAAGATTATCCCTCTTTAATGATTAAAATCGGGATGGAAATCAGTGTAAAGATTTTATCACTTCAGTAAATAAAAAGCAAGCCTGAAAAATCAAGATTTAAATAAAATTTTATTGGCCAGCGCTTTTGGGTTCAACTAAAACCTGGCGGTAAACTGTCTTAATTTTGCTGTATTTTTTGGCGGCTGAAATTTCAATTAAATTTATCCCGGGTTTAAGGCTCAAATTTTCCTGAAAACTGCCGTCTGCCCGCGGCAAGACTTCCTGCCCGTTAATAGTCACCTTAACCTCCTTTTCCGTCCGGCCGTCAATAACGACTGACAACTGGTCAGTCACCAGATTATCGTTCGGGGCGGCAATCACCAGTTCGGGCGGCTGAACAATCGTATCCACCTGAAAACCAATATAGACCAGACAAACAGCGGCGATTAAACCAACAATGACGCTTTTAAAAAATCGGGGAGTAATCGCCAGTCTGGTCGGCGGCTGATTATATTTTTGAGGAGTTTTGGCGGTTTTATCAAAAATATTAACTTCCTGATTATATTTTTGAATCATTTTAACGGCGACCAGCCCTAAAAACCGGCTGTAAAGTTCAACAAAATTTCTGGTGTAGACCGGGGCGGGCAAAGCCTGATAATCGCTGTCTTCTAAATTCAGCAAATGTTCTTGCTGGACATTAATTTCTCTGGAAACATAATCAAGCTGAAACCCAAGCTCTTCTCTTTGTCGCCTGAGAACTTCGCCCAGAGTTTCATTATCAGAAATTTTTTTGTTGGTAAAATCAACCATATTCTTTAAATTACAAATTTCAAAATCCCAATGTCAAATCAAATCCAAAATCTCCCGATGGCGAAGCCATCGAGGATCCTCGACAAAGTCGGGACAAAATCCAAAAATTTCATTATTTGTCATTTGAGCTTTGGTTTTCAATTGATATTTAGGCTTTGATATTTAGATTTAATAGTTGGATTTAGTGCTTTTATTGCCCAGTCTCATCTTTCTGAAACTCTTCCTCTGAGTCCTCATATTCTGGTTCAGCCATAACTTGATCATCCCCATGATAATCTTCCTCGTAAATTTCCGTGACCAATATTTCTCTCGGCTTGGCGCCGTCAGCCGGGCCAATCACCCCCTGCTCTTCCAGTAAATCAAGAATCCGGGCCGCCCGGGCATAACCGATTTTAAGCCTTCTCTGCAAATAGGAAGCGGAGGCTTTGCCGGCCCGGACAACTGTTTCACGGGCTTCCGGCAAAAGCTCGTCGTCATCTTCGCCGCCCAAATCAAAACTTGTTCCGCTAGTCTGTCTATCAGTCACTTCTTCAATAAAATCAGGCTGGTCAAAATTATTTTTAATATGGTCAACAATCGCCCTGGTCTCGTCGTCTGAAACATAAGCCCCCTGAAGCCGGACAGGTTTGGACAGGTCAGCCGAAGTAAACAGCAAATCCCCCCGGCCAACCAGTTTTTCGGCGCCGGAGGCATCCAGAATTGTCCGGGAATCCATTAAAGAGGGAACACTAAAAGCGATCCGGGAGGTAATATTGGCTTTGATCAAACCGGTAATAATGTCAACGGAGGGCCGCTGGGTGGCTAAAACCAGATGAATGCCGACCGCCCGGGCCATCTGGGCCAGGCGAACAATTGAACTTTCCACTTCATTGCCGGCAGACACCATCAGGTCAGCCAGCTCGTCAATCACCACCACGATATACGGCATTTTTTCAGCGACAGTCTGATTGTAAACAGCAATATTCCTTTTACCCAATTTTGACAATTTATCGTAGCGGCGATCCATCTCGCCAATCAGCCATTTCAGAGCGTTAACCGTTTTTTTGACATCGGTAACGACCGGTGTTAACAGATAAGGAATGTCATTATAAACGGTCAGTTCAACCCGCTTGGGATCAATCATCACAAATTTTAAAATGTCGGGATTATTCTGATACAGCAAACTGATAATAAGCGAATTCAGACAAACACTTTTACCTGAACCGGTCGCCCCGGCCACCAACAAATGGGGCATTTTTTCCAAGGGTGTCAGCCAGGCCTGCCCGCTGACGTCTTTGCCAATCGTTAAAGTTAAATTTGAACGACGTTTTTTAAAATTTTTGGTTTCCAGTAGTTCCCTTAGGTTAACGACCGCCACCCCCTTATTGGGAACTTCAATGCCAATCAATGATTTGCCGGGAATCGGCGCCTCAATTCTGATTGGATGAGCCGCCAAAGCCAGCGCCAGATCATTATTCAATCCGGTAATTTTATTTAATTTGATTCCTTCGGCCGGCTTTAAAGTAAATTGAGTGACTGTCGGCCCGACGCTGACCGCGCCCATTTCAACCGGAATGTTAAAATTTTCCAAAGTTTTCTGAATAATCGAAGAATTTCTGTTAATATCGCCTGAAGTCGGTTTGCTAATTTTGTTATTAAGCAGATCAAGCGGAATTTCAACCTGACGACTGATCCTGACCGTTGGAATGATTTCCAGCGATTCAGCCGCTTTTTTCAAAGGCCTGCCGGCTGGCGCGTCATCAGCTATTTTTTTGGTGTCAAATTCCGCTTCAATAACTTCATCGGCGTCTTGATCCGCCCCTTCTTCAAAATCTTCGTCGCTGTAATTTTTTCTAAAAGTAAAATTTTTAACCCTGCTCAGTCCAAAAACGACTGACTCCAGTCTAGCTTTGATCCAGGCGACCGGATTATTAAACATCAGCAGGATTGAAACAGCCAAACCAGCCAGTAAAATTATAAACGACGCCCAGAATCCCATTAAACTCCGCAGCGGGTAACTGACCAGCAAACCAAGATAGCCGCCGCCCTGACCGTCATTAATAATATATACCGCCTGATCAGGGTTAAATTTCAGATGAAACAGGCCGGTTAGGCTCAAAACAAACAAAATCACCCCTAAATAATTCAGAAAAGTCAGCTGATATTTTTCATAATTGATGATCAGGTAACCAAGAATTAATAAAATAACCGGGACTAAAAAATAAGCCCAGCCAAAAAAGGTTTTCAAAACATCGCTGATAAAATTACCAGCGTCACCCGCCAAATCCAAAAAACTCAAAAAAGAAACAGCTGAAACAGCAAACAGAAAAATGGCCAGAATGGCTTTTTTAGTTTCCGGATCAAGATCAAAATCCACGCTGAATTTTTCTGACCAATATTGGCGGCGCCTGGCTGATGATCTTTTATATCTTCTTCTTTTTTTTCTCATAATTTATCTTATTATAACAAAAAAAAGACCCTTCAGTCAAAGGTCGTTGTTAATAAATACTGACTTATTTCTGACCGTTAAACTTCCGGTAATCGTCATCAGATTTAATAATCCTATTATTCAGCGTATCCCGCAGAAAATCAGCTTTTGACAAGCCGGTCTTTTGGGATTTCCAGTTCAGATAGCGGTCAATTCCCGGCGTCAGCCGCAGAGTAAACTTAATGGTCGGGATTTCAATGCCTTCAAAGCCTTCTATTTTATTTAAAAAACTTAAAACAACTTTTTCCAGGCTGGCCGGAGAATAATATTTCAGTTTAAGGTATTGGGCGGTTTTTTTATCCTGGCTGATGGTCCGCAAAGCGGGATCAAGTGTTTTACCTTTTTGAATCAAAAACAAAATCGGCTTGTTACGGGACAGTCCAAAGGCGATTAAATAACCAATCTCCGGATTAGGATAACTGCCTTCAATAATCAGACCATCCATCTTATCCAGCAAAATTTCTCCCCGCTGATCAATTTTAGCCAGGTCACTGGTATTATAATCAGAAATTTTGGCTGGCTCCAGATTAGAAATAAAATTAATGCCGGACTTGCCTAAAATTTCAGTCAGCTTAGCGTTAAATGTTTCGGCTGATTGTCCCATTTTGGAAAAAAATAAATAAAATCTCATAACTTTAATCAAATTCACCGGCTAAGTTAGTCAGCATCAAATTTTTAATCTGCTTTAATTGTTTAGTCTGGCCCAAAACCCAGAAAAACTTGGTCAAAGCCGCCGGATAAGTCCAGCCGGCTAATTTAATAATGTTACCGTCCGTGGAGACAGCCGGCCGGCCGGCCGGGTTAAATAAAACCACCGGAATATTGTCAGTCGCCAGCTTGTCGGCCAGTTTTTCAATTTCCCCCGGCAGTGACAAATTGTCATTAAGAATAAACAGACCCCGTTGCTGACGGCTTATTTTTTCAATCAGCCGACAGTCACTCCCCGGATAAAAACTGGTAACCAGAACCTTATTGTCAGTTTTATTTTTAAATTTAAGCGGCCGGCTCTTGTTTTGACTGACGCCAGGCTGAAGCGAAACGCCAAAATCAACCTTGCCGATCAGTCCGGCATCGTCGGCCGAAAAACTATTGAGCGAACCGTAATCATCCCGGACAGCCCGGGTGGCCCTGATCAACCGGTTGCCAAACATCAGACAAACCTCTGACAAATTCATGGTGGCCACCTGAACGGCGTTAATTAGATTGCCTTTCAGGCCAAATTCCGGCAATAGCTGGGCGCCGGTAAAAACAATCGGCTTACCCAGATTTTGAAAAATGTAAGCCATCATTGAAGAAGTAAACAAAATATTATCCAAATTATGGGTAACGACCAGCCCGTCAACCCGGCTAATTTTTTTCTTAATCAAACCGGCTAATTTTTCCCAAACTGACGAAGTAATGTCCGCCTGGTCGCTGACTAAAAATTCCGGCTCAATCGAAGCCATTAAATTAATTTCCGGAACCAGTTTCAGCCAGCGGGAAATATCGGCTTTGGACCTGACAGAAATATCCATGGCCGGCTTGTCAGCCAAATTGCTGCCGCCGCAAAAAATTAAACAAATTGTTTTTCTGGTTTTTTTCATAAATCAAAGACGGCTCTAAACTTTAAGACGGCTCTCTGATAAATTTACTATTTTAAAACTCCCCCGTCAACCCCGCCGCTCGCGAGCGGCGGGGTCCGGGAGAGCTTATCTTCCGCAAGTCAGCAATTTTTATTCTTCAGTCGGCTCTCTGAAGCCACTGCCAACCGGAATCAGCCGGCCAATAATAACGTTTTCTTTCAGTCCCTCCAGCCAGTCAATCTTGCCGGTGATGGCGGCGTTAATCAAAACTTTGGAAGTTTCCTGGAAAGAAGCGGCCGATAAAAAGCTTCTGGTTGACAGAGACACTTTAGTGACTCCCAGTAACAGCTGTTCGGCTTCAGCCGGCTGGCCTTTTTCAGCGGTTACCCGGGCGTTTTCTTCTTCCAGCTCGGCCCGCTCGACAATTTCTCCCGGTAATAAATTAGTGTCCCCCGGAGTTTTAACATAAACCCTGGAAAACAGCTGGCGGGCGACCAGTTCAATATGCTTGTCGTTCAGCTTTTGTCCCTGAGAAGAATAAATTCTCTGAATTTCCTTAATAATGTAACGCTGGGTTTCATCAGCGCCTCTTAAATTGAAAAGCTGATGCAGGTCAACATCTCCTTCGGTCAACTGCTGGCCTTTGACGACCAGATCGCCGTCTTTAACCCAGATATTATAACCAATCGGCACCAGATACTCTTTAACCAGATCAGCTTCATAAACAACTTTGATCTCTTTATCTTCAAGCTTAATCAGGCCGCCTTTCTGGGCTTTAATTTCCTGGTCGTCAGCGCTTACCAGCAAAACATCACCCCGGCTGACCCTGACGCCATCTTTAACCCTGACCTGGGCTTTGTCAGGCACCGGCTGAACATCTTCCTTCAGACCTTTGTAGCTGATTCTGACAAGTTTTTGTCTAACCGACTGAACTTTTAAAGCTTCTTCTTCATTGGTTTCTTTACCGCTGACAACGGCCACGTCGCTAACGGAAGCCTGGCCGTCAACTTCGCTGACAATTGATTTTCGTTTGGGCGACCGGACTTCAAAAATTTCTTCCACCCGGGGCAGTCCCTGGGTGATGTCAGCGCCGACCACGCCGCCGGTATGGAAAGTTCTCATTGTCAGCTGGGTGCCGGGTTCCCCAATGCTTTGAGCGGCGATAATCCCAACGGCTGTTCCCAAATCAACCGGTTTATTTTGAGCCAGATCAAGTCCGTAGCATTTCTGACAAACTCCCTTGATGGCCCGGCAGGTCAAAAGCGATCTTATTTTAACTTTGTCCAGATCAATTTTTCTTAAATCTTCCAGTCTTTCCTCGACAATCAGCTGATTCTTTTTAAACAAAATATCGCCGGTCCCGGGATCTTTAATGGTTTCAGCGGCGTACCGGCCAATAATCCGTTCGGCCAGATCTTTGCCTATTTCCCGGCTTTCCTGTTTGGTGACTTCAGTCCCTTCTGAAGTCTGGCAGTCTTCCTGATGAATAAAAACATCCTGGGCGACATCAATTAGCCGCCGGGTTAAATAGCCGGCGTTGGCTGTTCTTAAAGCGGTGTCAGACAAACCCTTTCGGGCGCCGTGAGTTGAAATGAAATATTCCAGAATATCAAAACCTTCTTTGAAACTTCCCCTGACCGGCAATTCAATAATTTCACCGGCCGGGTTGGTCACCAGGCCTTTCATGCCGACAATCTGTGTCAGCTGACCCCAGGAACCCCGGGCGCCTGATTCAACCATTGTAAAAATAGACCCTTCCTTATCCAGCGCCTGACGGGCGATTTTAACAATTTTGTCCTTAACCTCTGTCCAGATTTCAATAATTTTAGTATAGCGTTCACTTTGAGTTAATAAGCCTGTTTCGTATTGCTCCTGAATTTCGTCAACCCGCTTTTCAGCTTCCCTGATAATCTCCGGCTTGTCAGTCAGAACCGGGATATCATCCATTCCCCAGGATAAACCTGACCGGGTAATATATTCAAAACCAAGTTCTTTGACGTCATCCAGCAGTTTGCTGGACGGTTCAATGCCGATTTGCTTAATGGCCGCCCGGACAAGCGCTTTTAGCTCTTTGGAATCCACCAGGGAATTGACAAACGGCAGTTCGGCCGGCAGAATTTGGTTGAATAAAATCCGGCCAACGGAAGTTTCACTCAAGCCGGTCATTTTATTGTCATTAAATCTGACTTTAATTTTTTTTCTTAAAGGCAGCAAGCCTAAATTGTGTTTAACAATCGCTTCCTTAGGTGAAGAAAAATATTCAGTGGCTTCCTCCTCTTCATTAATATAAGTCATGTAATGAGTTCCCCAGACCATATCTTTAGTCGGAGCGGTAATGGCGTCTCCGGTCGCCGGCTTGAGCAAATTTTTGGACGACAGCATCAACTCTTTGGCTTCTTTTTTGGCGTCTTCGGTCAAAGGCAGATGAACGGCCATCTGATCGCCGTCAAAATCAGCGTTAAAAGCGGTACAGACCAACGGATGAATTTTAATCGCTTTGCCTTCAATTAACACCGGCGCGAAGGCCTGAATACCGAGACGATGAAGAGTCGGCGCCCGGTTGAGCAAAACATGGGCTTCTTTGGTAATATCTTCCAAAATATCCCAAATTTCCGGCCGGTCACTTTCAATATAGCGGGTAGCGCTCCGGACATTATGAACCAGGCCGTCCCGAATCAGCCGGCTGATGATAAACGGCTTGAACAGCTCCAGGGCCATCTTTTTAGGAAGGCCGCACTGATGAAGTTTTAAACGCGAACCAACGACAATAACTGACCGCCCGGAATAGTCAACCCGCTTGCCAAGCAAATTTTGCCGAAAACGACCCTGCTTGCCTTTGAGCATGTCGGCCAGCGATTTCAGCATCCTTTTCTGACCGGTTGAGGCGGTGACTGTTTTGCCCCGGCGGGCCCCATTGTCAATCAAAGCGTCAACCGCTTCCTGAAGCATTCTTTTTTCATTTCGGGTAATAACCTCCGGGGCTTTGAGCTCAATCAGCTGTTTTAGCCGGTTGTTGCGGTTGATCACCCGGCGGTATAAATCATTTAAATCAGAAGTGGCGAACCGGCCGCCATCCAGCGGAACCATTGGCCTTAAATCAGGCGGAATAACCGGAATAACTTCCAAAATCATCCATTCCGGACGAATTTTATTTTTTTCCAAACTCTTAATCAGCTTGATGCGTCTGATCAGCTTTTCTTTTTTGGTCCCGGTGGCTTTTTTAAGCTCTTTTTCCAGCTGGCTAATAGTTTCTTTCAAATCAATTTTTTCCAAAATAGCCCTGATAGCTTCAGCGCCGATGCTGGCTTCAAAAACATGGCCGTATTTCAGTGATAAATCCTGATAAGCGCTTTCAGAAATTATTTGTAAAGGCTTTAAATCTTTCAGCTCTTTTTCAGCAATAGCGAAAATTTCATCCAGCTCTTTCAGTTGGCTGATTTTCATTTCTTCGGCTTTAGACAGTCCCGCTCCGGCTGATTTCTTATTTTTTAAATTCTCCGCTTGCTGGATAAATTCCGCCTCAATTAATTTATTTTTGCCCTTATATTCATTTTTAATCTGCTCCAGAGTCTGCTCTTTCAGCTCCTGGTTGACGCCGGTAATAATAAAATTGGCAAAATAAATAACTTTTTCCAAATTTTGAATTGACATGTCAAGAATCAGACCAATTTTTGAAGGCACGCCCCGTAAAAACCAGATATGGGAAACCGGCACCGATAGTTTAATATGCCCCATTCGTTCCCGCCGGACAATTGACCGGGTGACTTCCACGCCGCACTTGTCGCAAACAATGCCTTTGTAGCGTATTTTTTTATATTTGCCGCAGTAACACTCCCAGTCCTTGGACGGCCCAAAAATCTTTTCACAAAAAAGTCCGTCCTTTTCAGGCCGTTGAGTCCGGTAATTAATAGTTTCCGGCTTTAAAACTTCACCGTGAGACCAGTCTAAAATATCTTCTGTTGAAGCCAGTTTTAGCCGGATGCCCCTGAAATCAGTTGTTTTAATTGGACTAAACATATAGTTAGGGTATAGGGGATAGGGGATAGGGAATAAATTAATAGGATAATGAAATTTTTTTTCAACTCACTATACCCTATAACCTATACCCTATCCCCTATCCCCTAGATATTTAATTTTCCTTCCTTAACTGTTCAGGTTCCTGGACTTCTTCAATTTCCTGGCCTTTGTCGTCCAGCAGTTCAACATTTAAAGCCAGGCCTTTCAGCTCCCTGACCAAAACATTAAATGATTCCGGAACATTAAGTTTCTTAATTGGTTCATTTTTAATAATGGCCTCGTAAGCTTTGGACCGGCCCAAAACATCATCGGATTTAATAGTCAGCATTTCCTGTAAAATATGAGCGGCGCCGTAAGCTTCCAAAGCCCAGACTTCCATTTCTCCAAAACGCTGACCGCCAAACTGGGCTTTGCCGCCCAGCGGCTGCTGGGTAATTAATGAGTAGGGGCCAATAGACCGCTGGTGGATTTTATCTTCAACCAAATGGTTCAGCTTCAGCATATAAATCTGACCAACAGTCACCTGGCTGTCAAAAACCTGACCGTTCCGTCCGTCGTATAAAGTAAACTTGCCGTCTTCCTGATAGCCGGCCTTGGCCAGTTCCTGACGAATAATTTCTTCGGGCACGCCGTCCAGAGACGGACTGGCCGCGGTGTAGCCTAACCTCCTGGCGGCCATCCCCAGATGGGTTTCCAAAATTTGCCCCAGGTTCATTCGGGAAACAACCCCTAAAGGACTTAAAATAATATCAACCGGTGTGCCGTCCTCCAGAAAAGGCATGTCTTCCACTGAAACAACCCTGGAAATAACGCCTTTGTTCCCGTGACGGCCGGCCATTTTATCGCCCACCTGGACTTTTCTTAACTGGGCGATTGACACCTGAAAAGTTTTCATGACTCCTGACGGCAATTTATCGCCGGCTTCCCGGGAAAAAATCTTAATATCAACCACTTTGCCGTGTTCGCCGTGCTCCAGATAAAGAGAGCTGTCCCGGACGTCTTTGGCCTTTTCACCAAAAATTACCCGCAACAATTTTTCTTCGGGCGATAGTTCAGTTTCTCCTTTGGGAGTAATTTTCCCAACCAAAATATCGCCGGATGAGACCTGGGCGCCAATCCGGATAATGCCTTCTTCATCCAGGTCTTTCAGTTTTTCTTCGCTGACATTCGGGATATCAGAGGTAACAACTTCCGGCCCCAGCTTGGTGTCCCGGACGTCAATTGAATAATCTTCAATATGAATGGAAGTATAAAAATCTTTATGAACTACTCTTTCAGAAATTAAAATAGCGTCCTCATAGTTGCCGCCCTCCCAGGACATAAAAGCCACCAAAATATTCTGGCCGAGAGCCAGCTCGCCCTGGTCGGTCGAAGCGCCGTCAGCCAGCACCTGGCCTTTTGTGACCTGATCGCCCAAATTAACAACCGGATGCTGGTTCATGCAGGTGGAAGCGTTCGACCGGACAAATTTATTTAAATCGTAACGCTTGATTTCACCGGATTTTAGCCTGAGAGAAATATGAGCTCCGTCAACTTCCACGACTTCGCCGTCGTCCTCCGCCAAAATCAGCTGACCGGAATTTTCGGCGATGGACGCTTCCATACCGGTGCCAATAATTGGCGCCGCCGGTTTAATGCAGGAGACCGCCTGGCGCTGCATATTGGTGCCCATTAAAGCCCGGTTGGCGTCATCATGCTCAACAAAAGGAATCAGCGAAGTAGCCACGCTGAAAATCTGTTTGGATGAAACATCCATAAAATCAATATTGTAAACATATTCAGTGCCTGGCCGGCCGTAGCGTCTGACCTCGGCTTTTTCCACCAAAAAATAACCGTTGTCGTCAATCGGCGTGGTGGCCGTGGTGGTAATATGTTTTTCTTCCGTAAAAGCATCCAGATAACTGACTTCATCAAGTACCTGGGGCTTGACACTAATTTTATTAAGACTGGTCGCGGCAATTTTTTTGGCGTCAGCTTCTGAAATAGTCTGACCGTCTTTGACCAAAACCTGTCCGCCATCAGGGTCGGTAATGTCACCCCGGGCAATTTTGTCAGTCAGCAAATCAACTTTGTTGGCGACATCATGAATAACTTTTCTAAAAGGAGTTTCAATAAACCCAAAATCGTTAACTTTGGCGTAGTTGGCCAAATGACCGACCAAACCAATGTTGGGGCCTTCCGGGGTGGCAATCGGACAAATCCGGCCGTAATGAGTCTGGTGAACGTCCCGGACGTCAAAACCGGCTCGTTCTCTGGACAACCCGCCCGGACCCATGGCTGACAGCCGCCGCTTGTGTTCCAGCTCTGACAAAGGATTAGTCTGGTCCATAAACTGCGACAGCTGGCTGGACATAAAAAACTCTTTAACCACGCCAATCACCGGCCGGGCGTTGATCAGCCGGTTGGGGGTAATGGTCGTAATGTCATAGGTGCTCATCCGGTCTTTGATAATCCGCTCCATCCGAGCCAGGCCGACGCGAAACCGATTTTGAACCAGCTCGCCGATCGCCCGGACCCGGCGGTTGCCCAGATGATCAATATCATCCGGATCACGCTGGCTGTTGTTAAGATCAATGATTTCTTTGATAATGGAAATCAGGTCTTCCCGGCGAAGAATTCTGGTTTCAGGATTGTTGGGAATATCAAAGCCAAACCTTAAATTAATTTTGTAACGGCCGACCCGGCCAAAATCATACCGGTCAAAATTAAAAAACATTGAATAAATTAACGACCGGGCGTTGTCAGTTGTCGCCAGATCACCCGGCCGGATTCTTTTGTAAACTTCCTTCAGGCCTTCCTCCTCTGAAGAAGCCGCGTCTTTTTCAATTGTATTTTGAATATATTTAACATTGGGATTGGTATCAACTTCTTTAAAAAGTTCCAGCAATTCGTCATCGGCGCCATAGCCAAAAGCCCGCAGCAATGAAGTAACCGCTACTTTTCTTTTCCGGTCAATCTTGGCCCAGAGAATGTTATTAGAATCAGTTTCCAGTTCAATCCAGGCGCCCCGGTTGGGAATAATCTTGGCGCCGTAATAGCGGCGTCCCCGGTGGCTGTCTGAAGTAAAAAAAACCCCGGCTGACCTGATCAGCTGGGAAACCACGGCCCGCTCAATTCCGTTAATGATAAAAGTTCCCCGGTCGGTCATTAGCGGAAAATCGCCAATATAAATTTCCTGTTCTTTAATTTCGCCGGTTTTTTTATTAACCAGCTTGCCAGTGACCCGAAGCGGGGCTTCATAAGTGACGTTTTTCTCCCGGGAGGTTTTCTCGTCAAACTTGGGCTCATCCAGATAATAATCAAGCAAATAAAGCTCAAGATCGCGGCCGGTGAAATCCTTAATAGGCGAAACTTCTTCAAATAATTCTTTCAGCCCTTCTTCCAAAAACCATTTATAAGATTTGGTCTGGACCTCAATCAGGTCAGGCACCGCGATAATTTCATGCAGTTTGGTGAAATATTTACGGGAATTATTTTTTTGCATACACAAAAAACAGCCCGCCCCGCGTTGGAAGGGTGAGTTGTCTGTTTAGCCGATTAAAATAATTTTGCGAAGCTTTTCATTCAGTTTTCCCCAGATTTAAAGGGATTGAGTAACTTAATTATATTAGCAGATATCTTATATTTTTGTCAAGTATTAAGCAAATCCGCTGAAAATTAAGTTCTTTTGGCTAAGATTAGCAGGAGTTATTAACAGGAAACACACAGAAATTAAAATGTCAATGTCAAAATCCAACTATAAAATCCAAATATCAAAACTCAAATTTCAATTGAAATCCAAAGCCCAAATGTCAAAATTTTTGGATTTTGTCCCGACTTTGTCGAGGATCCTCGATGGCTTCGCCATCGGGAGATTTTGGATTTGATTTGGAACAATTTGGATTTTGTAATTTGAAATTTTTAAATTGCACTGTCTCTCCCTGTCCCCTCAACCGGCGTCTCTGCCCCAACCGGGTCCACCGGCACGTCGGCGTTAACTATCTCCTGCCCCTTCTTCACCTGAAACTCTTCTCCGTAATAAGGGTTCTGATACTCTTTTGGTTTTTCTTTTCTGGCGGCCGGATAATTATAACCTTCTTTCTCAACCTTCAGCTGATATTTTCCTTCCGGCGGCAGGAAATTAAACCGGCCCTCATAATCGCTTAATCTGCTCTTTAAAACTCGTTGTCTATCTGTGTCAATCACGCTGATTTTAGCCAGCGGCACCGCCTCTAAGGAAACTGAATTATAAACTTTTCCCCACGGCTTTAATATTTTTTCAGCCAAAGCCACCTGGGCGACGGCCAAAAGAATATAAATCGCCAGCATCAAACCGTTAATCAAATTGGTGGAAACCAGATAAACCAGACCGCTGGCGATTAAACCAAGAACCAGAATTGGCAGAGCCAGCTTGCCAAAGAAATTATGAATGCTTCTGATAATCAGCTTAAGCGAACTGACCTTAATTCTGGGATCGGCCGGATCAAGCGGCACGTTAAGAATGATTCTCTGGATATTTTCTTCGGTTATCTCCAAAGGCGTCCGGCCGCGGTAAATATTTTGATAGCCAAAATCCTGGTCGCTTTTAACAATTGTTGACGGGAAAACATAATTTGGCTTGCGGGCTTCAATATAATAGCGGCCCGGTTTTGGTATAAAACTGAACCGGCCCAAAGTATCAGTCACCTGGGTTTGGACCAGCTTATTGGTGTCGGCGTCAATCAGTCTCAAAACCACCAGACTTAACGGATCTTTGCTGATGGAATTGTAAGCGATCCCCCACGGCCGTTTTCTTCTCTTAATGCCCAGGGCGGTAAACAAGAATGGAAATAAGTTATAAACATAAATTGGGATATTGGGCAGATTAAATAAAATCGGCGGACTGGCGATAATCACGACCGGCGCGGTTACCGCCAAAGTCGTTCTGGTTTCCGGCTCAATTGCTTTGACAACCGCCGTTACTTGCTCAACCGCCCGGGAAAAAAATCCGGTGACGTCAGTCAGCAACTCCGTCAAAGTCTGCTTCTCTTTTTCAGCCTCTACCAAAGCCCCTTCCGGAGTAACAGCCAACCGGGCGATTGTTACCCGGCCTGAAATTAAACCGTCTCTTATGGCCTGGGCTTCAATCGTGTGAACCGCGATATCAGCCGCTAATTGGCTCTGGGCTAATTCAAGCCTCCAAATTCCCTGATCATCACTGGTGGTCGCGTATTCTACTCCGTCAACAAAGACTTTAACCTGACTATTGGGGCTGGTCGTTCCTGAAATGATAACTTTATCATCAGTCACCCGGGCCTGGCCGCTGACTGTCAGCTCTTCTTCACCAGGCTCCGGCCTGGCTTCAGTCGGCGGAGTAACTTCCTCTTCGGCTGGCGGCGCCGCCGGAGTTGGTTCAGCCGGCGTTGGCGCCGCTTCTTCCGGAGCCGGCTCTGCCGGCGGAACTTCTTCTGCCGGCTCTTCAACAGCCGCTCTGATTAAATTGCTGGTCTGACTGGATACTATTGGATCCGGCGATTCATTATAAGTCAGCCGGGCCTGATTGGTAATATTGGTATCGGTTGCCGGCTGATCGCTGACCCGGACTTTGTATTCAGCGTAGCCGCCGCCGGTAGAAGCGATCGTTCCGGCGTTAATTGTTACCAAACCGTTAGCGTTATTGGGCTGAACAACACCGTTTAAAGTAATTGAATTTACAGTAAAAGTCGTTAAATTAGGCACGGCGGCCGTTATTATGGCGCCGGTCGCCGGCGTGTCGCCGACATTTTCATAATCTACCCGGTAAGTCAGGCTGTCTCCCAGCTGGACTTCCCGGCCGTCGCCAACCAGCTGGGCTTTAATCGTATCAGTTAAAATCACGCCCAAGCCCAGAACAAATACAATTACTAAACCGTAGAAAATCCCGCCGGTTACTTCCTTGAGAGGTTTGAACTGGCTGTAATTAGCCAGATAAACGCCGGTCCTGGCCCGGGGAGCGTGCTTGTCAAAAGCCGTCTGCGGCTGATCAAAAATAATTTCCGCCAAAACTGACCAGCTGGATTTTTTCTTTTGGCCGCCATTATCAGGTTTGACAAAATTCAACACCAGCAAACTGCTGACGCTGAAAACCAAGCCAACAATCACCAAATAAAAACCAATAATTGAAACTAACCGGGAAGAATTAGCTTTAATGAAAGCCGGATTAAATAAAGGTTTAATAATGGCTAAAAGATTGGCGGTGACTGAAACCGGCTGATCAGCATTAACGCCGACTGATAAGGAGATATTAATAATCGGCATGCCGGCTTCAAAAGTCGCTACCGGATCAGAGGCCGGACCAAAGGCGGTTTCAATGTTATCGCCATTGCGGGCTTTGGCCTGAAAACTGTATTCAGTCCCGGCTTCCAGGCCGGTTACTTCAAAACCAGCTGTCCCGTTCCAGCCACCCTGCCCTGAACCGGAGGCTTGAGCGGAGCCGAAAGCCGACTGGTTCAGGGGCCCTGAATAAGCCTGCCAAACGGTAGCTTCGCCCAGACTGCCGTCAAGCTGAACCCATCTATTGGTCGTCAGTTCCCTGACTGACATTTCGGTCGCGACTGGATTGCCTTGAGGATCAATTATCACCCTTAGTTTATCAACATTAACCGGAGTGACGCTTTGAATATGAGGCGCTTGAGCTAAAGTGTGAGTTGGCACAGCTGGAGCTGATAAAGCTGAACTGCCGCCAACATTATAGGCCAGGACTCGGCGCCCAATATACATTGTGTTAACCACCAGCCCGGTTTCTTCAATATAGTCTAAATTAGGAGTTTCCACCCTCTTTAAAACATTGCCATCAGCGTCCTGCAGTTCAAAACCAAGCTCATTACCAGCGGTGTCATCGAAATGCCATCTGATCGCTGTTGACGAGACGGCTTCGGGATCGCCAATCGTTGGCGTGTTCGGCGCCCGTCTTTCAGCCGGCAGACCGCCGGATGTGGCCATTTCAAAAAAGTTGGTACTAACTGGATCTTCCGACCATGGACCAACAACATCGTCATCATCAAAGAAACGAATGCGCCAGTAATATCTGGTGCCATCTGAAGTCACCGGCGTCCCGCCAAAATTAATGTCAGAACTCCGGTCGCCGGCGTCGCAATCAGCCATCGCTGTCCCGGCCGCCCCGGAATCCCAGACAACTGATGAAAAGTCATCATTTTCATCAACCTGAATTCGGTATTTATTTAAAATTTCGCCAGCGTCAGGATCATTGCAGATGGCGCTAAAAGCCGGAGTGCTGTCAGTGATGCCGTCAGGATTGGCCTCGCCGGTTTGGGCGGTGGTGTTGTTGGAAAAGAGTGTTGTTGGGGCGGTCGGGGCGTTGTTGGGAATAAAGAAATGGGTTACAAAGCCATCACCACTTCCGGCGCTGGCACCCTGGAAGCTGGCTGTGGGAAAATTAAAGGACAAGGTTATGCCCGTGACATAAACCTTGTCAGTTGTATCAAGAGCTATATCATATCCAATATCCACACTATTGCCGCCTAAATAGGTTGAATAACTTAAAGCATCACCAGTGGATGAAAATTTAGTGACAAAGGCGTCACCCGACCCACCATAAACCTGAAAAGGATTTTGTGTTGGGAAATCAACAGAGAGAGTCTCGCCGGAAACATAAGCATTCCCCAGGGCATCCACCGCTATGCCCAGGCTGGTATCAAAGTTGGTTCCGCCCAAATATGTAGAGTAAATTAAATTGGAGCCGTCAGCTGAAAATTTTGTGACAAAAGCATCCCTGGCCCCAGCTTGCGCCTCCTGAAAAGGATTTTGTGTTGGAAAATCTGCTGATTGAGTATTGCCGGCTACATAAGCACTACCGCTTGAATCAACGGCAATCCCGCCCCCCTCCTGCTCAATATTGGAACCGCCCAAATAAGTTGAATAGACTAGACCAGAACCGTCAACTGAAAATTTTGTTATAAAGGCGTCAAAGCTCCCGCCTCCATACACGGCCTGAAAAGGATTTTGTGTAGGAAAATTAGTTGCGTTAGTCAAACCACTTACATAAGCATTCCCCAGGGCATCCACCGCTATACCCATGCTGGAATTAAAGGTAGTGCCACCTAAATATGTAGAATAAGCTAAACTGGAACCGTCTGCTGATAATTTGGTGACAAAAACATCGGAGACCCCGACTTTCGCCCCTTGAAAAGGATTTTGTGTTGGAAAATCTAATGATTCTGTCTCCCCTGTAATATAAATATTATTTGTTGAATCAATAGCCAGGCCGCGCACAACCTCTAGGCTACTACCCCCTAAATATGTTGAATAAATCAAACTACTGCCATCAGCTGATAATTTAGTGATAAAAGCATCCTGTCCGCCGCTATAGACCCCTTGAAAAGAATTTTGTGTCGGAAAATCAGCTGACTGCGTATCCCCTGCCACATAAACATTGCCGGAACTATCAACGGCTATTCCATTATGACTATAAGTTCCTCCATCCCCACCTTCATCACCGCCGCCGCCAAGATAGGTTGAAAAAATTAAAACATCTCCATTGGGGTCAACTTTGGATATAAAAACATCCTTGGTTCCTCCTAAACTACTATCATAAGCTCCGGTTGTTGTTGAAAAGTTTGCTGAAAAAGTCTGGCCCATAATATAAGCATTGCCAGCTGAATCAACTATGATGCCTGTAGCCCGATCTTCCCCACTACCTCCCAAATAACTGGAATAAACCAATCCTTCAGCCACGGTCGTATTAACAGTAAAACTGCCCATTGTCGCGTAAGCGCTGGTATCAGCTCCATCATTATTCCGGGCGCACCAGTTGTAAGTCGCTAAATTGGTCAAAGGATCAGTCGTAAAAAATTGCGGGCCTAAATTTGTTGAGGATTCAGCGCTGGCGCCTGATGAGACGATATTAACGTTATTTAAACAGTCAGCGGCTGACCCGGACGACACCCTGAATTCAACTTGACCG
>Ga0326597_10000876_pt1 | contig 51132 bp, 47 predicted proteins | sample RVTome_12_FD_203789 | JGI IMG/M metagenome (GOLD analysis project Ga0326597, IMG submission 203789) | Soil microbial communities from uranium-contaminated site in the Upper Colorado River Basin, Wyoming, United States - RVT100D185 | ecosystem: Environmental > Terrestrial > Soil > Contaminated >... | reverse complement strand
CGCGACGGACACGTGCAGTTCGGAGGCGAAGTCCTCGGATGGATCGACGACGAGTCGACCGTCGAGAGGGTGCGCGACGGTCTTGCTAGTGCGAGACCGGGTCCTGTGCTACTCCGTATGGACCGAAGCTGCATGATTCAGGCTTACGCGACGCTCTACCCCGCCCTCGGGGAACGCGAGGTCTCACTCGACGTGCAGCCGGGGATGTGAACATGGAGGACACTGACATGGTGAGGTGGGGACCAGACAAGGAGACGGTGCTCTCGGCTTCTGAAGAAGGGAGGCCGCTTGTCCTCCTCATCCAGGCCGGCGCCGACCTCCCGCCTCGAGCCCAGGTGCTCATCACGCTCCGTACCGGGGAGCGGGTGGTGAGGACCGATCTGCGGAGGGACGAGCTACTCGAGTACTCTGCAAGCGGTGCGGCCGTCGACGTCTCGATCGACGAGAGCGGGGACTTCAGGCTCCACAGGACCGAGGACGGAAAGGAGGAAGAGGTATGAAGCGAGACGTGACCGAGAAGCTGGACGCCGCCCTGCTCCGCAGACTCTATGAGGGAAAACTCTCACACGTCTCGAGAGACCGGATCTCAGTGCTCGTCCTCTGTAAGAGGCGGCGCAGCGCCGCGTGTCTCGGGCGGAGCTTCAATGTCCGAGCCAACGGGGAGGCGACACCGTTCCTCGCCTTCGAGGCTACGGCGGCGGAGATCCTCTCGGTTGCTTCTGACCCAATGGTGCTCGCTGTCGCGGAGGACGTCTCCTGGAGGACGTGGCCCGTGATCCAGCAAGGGGTGCGCCCAGCGAACGACCGCGTCTATGAGCGCTACAAGGTCGGACCGCTCGAGACGCTCTCCGGCGACGGGGTCCGTGTGCTCGTCGCCGACACTGGGTTCAGTCCCCACCCCGACATCGAGGAACCGGTCGAGGTGGTCGACGTCACGGGCGGGAAAGACGGTCGTGACTTCCACGGGCACGGCACCTTCATCGCCGGCCAGCTCCTGGCTCGCGGTCCGTACCCAGGTCTCTGTCCAGGTGCCGAGCTCATCGCGGTGAAGATCTTCGATTCCAATGACATGACGAGCAGGAGCCGAATCATCAGCGCCCTCGACGTCGCCGCCTCGAGCTCGGTGGACGTCGTTTCGATGTCTTTCGGTGGACCCCTGCCGGACCCGATCACGGACGCCGTCCTCTCCGACCTCGCCGCCCGTGGGGTGGTGCTCGTCGCCTCCGCTGGCAACGAGGGGCCTGCCGAGGGCACCATTTCGTTCCCCGGCGGACACGAGTCCGTACTCGCAGTGGGCGCCATCACCTTCGACGGGGAACTCGCGGACTTCTCGAGCCGCGGTTGGCGCGGCCAGAGTCGTGAGAAACCAGATTTCGTCGCCGAAGGCGTCGACCTCGTCAGCCTTGCGAGCCCTGATGGACGCATGGGCAGGCCAGTATCGAAAGGTTACGTTCAGGCTTCGGGGACGAGCTTTTCCGCCCCGGTAGCAGCTGCCATCGTCTGTCTTTTCCTCGAGAGGTATCCAGGGACTCGGGCGGAAGAAGTGCGCGAGGCGCTCCGCTCCTGCTGTGAGCCGGTGGTCGTGTGACGAGAATCGGCAAGAGCCGTGCTCCTCGAACGCCGCGACCTGTTAGGGGCTGTGGGCTCCTTGCCTCTCCAGAGTGGTTTAGTGGTTCCAACAACCCGATTCTCACTGAGGAACTTCAAACCCAACCACGACGGGAGGCGAGTCATGAACGCGACCTACAAGGTCAATGACCGAGCGGCCCGGCACATGCTTCACGACGCATCTTTTCTCTTCTCGGCCGCCAAGTACGCTCGTGAGGCGGGCTGCGCGGCTTTCGTTGGGGAGTCGATGGAGGAGCTCGGCAAGCGCGTCATGTGCAGCTTCTGGGGCCGGATCTACACGGTTAGCCAGTTCTGTGAGGACGACAATCTCACCCTCAAGTTCGAGCAGGACGAGGTGCTGGTCATCAAGGAGGAGGGCGACGAGGAGGCCCCCTCGACGCCGCCTTCGCGGCGTCGCTTCGAACTCAACTAACGCGAAACGGCGGAGCGCGGCCCAGGCTGGCGCCTGGGCCGCTGACGTCTCCCCGCGTTTGGCGCGACGGCCCCGCATCGTCCCGGACTCGGGTCCGCCACGGGACGACCGCGGGGCGTATTTCGTTCGACTAACGGAGACAAGGCGGCCACCACTTCTGGTCCACGCCTATTTCCCGGAGGTATTGTCTTACGCACAGGAAAGCGGCTGGATCGAAAGGCCAGTCACGACCTGACTTCATTCGGCTGAGCATTTCGCCGGGGGTGAGCTTCTCGCTCTTGCGTCCAAGGCCGTGCTGGACCGCACGATTTAGTTCAACATCATCCAAGTCGAGATCGGTGAGAAGTGCTGCGGCGTCGGGGGTGCTGAGCACATGTTCGTTCTGATCGATTCTTGTGTTTTCTCGCTCTCTGGCGTTTAGGACGATAGCCCACATCAGAGCCGCCAGGCCCCGAATTCGGTCTAGTATGTTGTTTCTACCGCGCTGCCACTTTCCCAGCTTTTCCTTTTCGAATCTCTCGAAGGCGTCTTCGGGCATCGGGCTTCCACCTACCGCGTGGTCGAGCAGTTGTCGGCTTGGTTCGTAATCTCGATCTCTCCAGTTGAACTCCACCAGTTGGTGCAAGAACTTCTCCTCGTCCTCGACTTCTTGCAATTTTGCGGAATCCCAGGAGCCGCCGGTCCGGCAGTCGGCGAACAAGGAACTCAACAGCACGGAATCCTCTCCGCTCGTCCCCAACCACTTGATCGCTCTCGGAGCGGAACCGCTGGCGCTTCCAGCAATGACAGCCCTCGCATGAGCTTGGCAATCGAGCGCTGATTCTCTGTCTATGGCAATGATGTTGTCCGCAGCCAAGTTCACGACTCTCTCGCGGTACATGGTCAGCGCGTCTTGCCATGCGTCTTTTGGTTCTCCGCCGCGAGTCAAGTTCACCATGTGGTTATTGATCCAGGGATGGAGACCTCCGCTTGGTCCGACGTCGGAGAACGGCGGCACCTGGCCGGCCATCGCTGCCAGGAGCCCAAAGAACGTCACCCCGTAGGGATGTTCTTTCAGACGCGACACATCTTGAGAGTAGACCCTGAATCCAAACGGACGTCCTGGTTCGGCTCCCAGAGCACGCGATAGAAAAACGAGACCGTGTAACAATCCTCGAGGGTCAAGGGCGGGCGCGACCCCTGGTGCTGTCCGATCCTCAGCGAAGTTGGCGTCGATCAAGAGGAGGTCTGGGGCGGAACCTCCATGTGCGCCACCAGTGACGTCTCTCCAGAATTGGACGTGGTCTTCCCACGAGCTTAGGTACGTCATGCTAGCACCCCGGTATCCTGCAATTGGGAACAACTCGAGGTCGTCGGATCGAAGGAACCCTTGTTCCAACTCGGAGTCGTGAATGACTAGCACTGTGATACGGCGAGGATTCATCCTTCCTCCTTTCTCTGTGGTGAGCCCCAAAGAATACTGCTCCAGTAGAAGGTCCAAGTGGCTCGTGCCCAAGAGCAACTATGAGGAAGGTCGTCCGTGTGCTTGGTGCGTTGAAAGCCACTTGTTGTGCAGATCGGTTCTTCCGATGGGTTCTTCAGTAGGTGCCCCTCTATAAACATGATTTCGCTCAACGTCGTAGAGCCAAGGTTATCCGTTTCCTGGACTGGCTCGTAAACGGAGACAGAACACGTTCCGGGCGCATCGATCTGAACGCTGAACCGAAACAGGACTTCTCGCGTTCCCGGTGTGGCGACAAGAGAGCCTTTCCCCTTCAGGTGAGTTAGCACGTTGCGGAGCAGTTCGAAAAGACCGAGGGAAACGGCTAAGGAGCCTGCACCGCCGATGTAGTCTTGGCGGAATGGCGGAATGCTCGGTATTGCCCTAATTGGCTGCCAGTCGATAGATGTCCAGCCATCCTTGGTCCGCCGTTGGCACCGGAGTGCCAGGTCCGGTTCGGATTTACACACCTTTTCAGGATCAACACAAGCTCGCAGGACAGAGAGAACCAGACATTCCAATGCGGCCACCATGTCATCGTCGGAGATTGAATCCGCAGGGAGCCTTCCGTTCGCGGCGACTGCGTACTTCTTGTCGTCGAGCCACTTCTGGGGAAAGACGCCTTCCAACTTCGCGATGCGAGTGGCTTCAGGCAAGCTCCATATGACTTTCAGGCGTTCGATGCGGGCTTGGCGCGCTTCTGTAGTCTCTCCGACGATCTCTTTTTCTAGCTCCCAGATGCCGGCCTCCAGGAACGCGTTGCCTAGGTGATGTCCGAATGCGAACAGGAGCTTGTCCAAGACCTCACGTTGTTCTGTTACACGGGCCAGATTCTTGGTAGCCGCGAGCAACGCGCGATTTCCCCATTCGCGTTGAAACTGCATCCCTAAGAGCTGGAGCGTCTCCAAGACCGTTTCTGAAACAGACCGAGGCATCTGACCCCAGATTATGTGGTAGGACTCGAACGCGACATCGCGAGTGCTGTGTTGTGTGTGGATCGCGCTGCGCATTTCGTCGCGGATTGCAGAATCAACCCACCACGTGCGTGCGAAGAGAACATCTTGTAGCGTTCGACCGTCGTCGAGCGTCTCTTGGAGTCGGACAACGTCCTTCTCGTATTGCCGGACGAGCTTGTCCTTTAGCTCGGTGGTTCGCGGATAGAAAACGATGTACGCCGACAGCAGGTACGGTTCAGAGAGCGGCTCGGGTTTTGCGGACTTCGGGCCGTCAAACCAGGGAATTGAGGGCTGGCCGACGGAGAATACAGAGCGGAATCTGCCCTCTGTCGGATCGACATAGCTTTTGACCTGTTCTCCGAATCGCTTCGTCATGAAGTGGCAGCGGTCAGGGGTTCCATCCGGCTCGCGAGTCTCGAACCAGTACGCGTGGGAGCGCCCCTCTCCGGTGAGAAGGGAGTCAATCCGAGCGGCCAGAATCTGGAAGAGATCCCGAACCCACTTCTCTGCAGGGAGGACGAACGGTTTACCAAAAACGGCACACTCGAAGAACGAGGTCTCTCGCAAGAGAGAAGCTTTCAGGGAGTCGAAAGATCGTTGTAGTTCTGAGTCGTTCGATTCATTCATGGTCGGGTGATGAGATCGACCGTTTCAGTTGTGTGGCCAGCTCGTAGAACTCGGGCTTTTCGCGGATCAACGCGAGTTCTTGTCCTTGTGCGATTGATTTTCCGGGCAAGGTGTCTTCTGGCCGCAGGTCACTGAGGACGCGTACGGGGCGGTCGCCAAGGGATATGACGCGTTGTCCCAGGAATACCGCCTCGGTGATGTCGTGCGTCACGAAGAGAACGGTTGGCCGGGTCTGTTGCCAGATACGGAGAAGTTCACATTGCTGCAGCTCTCGATTCTGAGCGTCGAGCGCAGCGTAAGGCTCATCCATCAAAAGGACGTGAGGTTTCAGGGCGAGCGTGCGCGCGATCGCAATACGCTGTTGCTGGCCGCCGGAGAGATCGCGGGGATAGTGATTGGCGTGGTCCACGAGCCCAACAAGCTCAAGGTACTCGTAAGCGATGCGTTTTCTCTCCTTTTGGTCGGAAACCGAATACCGAAGGCCAAAAGTGACGTTCTGCCATACCGTGAGCCAAGGGAACGAGGAGTACGACTGAAACACGAACCCGCGGTCGGGTCCAGGGCCGTCGATCGCGTGCCCGTCCAAGAGGATCTGCGTGCCACTACGGGCGTCTGGCGTGTCAAGACCCGCGACGAGACGAAGCAGCGTTGTCTTTCCGCACCCTGACGGTCCGACGACGACGACAAACTCTCCGGCGTCGACGTCCAGAGAGAAGTCGTCGAAAAGTCGGACGGTGTTCCCGTTGCTTTGAAAGGTCTTGAAGAGCCTCTGGATCCTGAGGTGCTTGCCGCAGTGGGGCAAGGAGTCTTCGTTCAAAGCCATCGGAAGATCCTGGACTTGGGGAGCTTGAAGGCTTGATCGAAGGCAAGTCCGATCAACCCAATGACGAGGATCCCAGCGATGACGTCACCTGTGCGAATGAAGCGTTGAGATTGAATGATGACGTGACCGATGCCGACGTTGGCAGCGACGAGTTCAGCTACAATGAGGTACGACCACGCCCACCCTAACGCGACGCGGCAGTGGTCGTAAATCGTCGGGAGGCTCCACGGGACGACAACTCTTCGAATAACCCCCCAAGAACTGGCTCCGGTGGTGTACCCGAGCTCGACGAGGTGCTTGGGGACACGAGAGACCGTGTCGGCTATCAAAGGGATTAGCTGAAACACCGTCCCGAGGAAGATGATCAGCATCTTCTGTGCGTCTCCGATCCCAAGCCAAAGAATGGTCAGGGGAATGAAAGCCGCAACGGGCATGTAGCGCACGAAGTCATTGAAAGGTTGGACGACGGCGTCACAGTGTTTCGAAGTACCCGCCAGCAATCCCAAAGGAAACGCAACTATCACGGCGACCGCAAAGCCGACGGTCACTCGCCACACGCTCGCGAGGATATCTCTGACAAAATGGTGCTCGACGAAGAGCTCGAACAAGAACCCGGCGACCGCCCACGGGCTTGGAAGAAAGATGTGGGCGGATTTCATGGTCAGACTCAGAACTGACCAAATCACGAAGAACGCCAGAAAGGACACGGCCGACAACGCCATGTACCACCTACGAGGAATGTCGCGATAGATCTTCAAAGCGTCGACCTCTCGTAAACAAAGGGGGAGTCGCCTTCTCTTAGTCCTTTAGAGAGACGGCGTTGACGCTCGAGAAGTCGATGACCGAACGAGGCTGAATCGGTTTGTCGATGACCTTTGTCTGTAGCCACAGTTCGCTCGCCGCACTCACCGTCTTCAGCAATTGACTCGGCTCGCTGGAGGTGCCGAAGAACTTCTGGTTCTCCTCCAGGCTCATGAATTGCATGCCCGCGACAGTGTCTTGTGCTTCTTTGAGATCAAGCTTCCAGAACTTCGCCATGATCTTGTCGCCCTCTTCCTTGTGCGAGGCGTACCAAGCCGTGGCTTCTGCTATCGCCTCCACAAGATTCTTCACATCGTCTGGGCGCTCGTTGATAGTTGCGGTGCGCATGAAGAGGACGTCGATGATCACCCCTGGACGGTCGGCGCTACTGAGCAAGATGTGGGCGTCGTCGAGTTCCTTGGCCTTTCCGATCCACGGCTCCCAGGTCACTGCGGCGTCGACTTTACCGGAGACGAACGCGCCGCCAGCAGAGCCAGTATCCATCGCGATGATCTCAACGTCGTCTTGAGAAAGGCCCGCCTCTCTCAATAGATACAGGAAAAAGAAATGTCCGGTGAACCCGGGCTCAAGGGCTACCTTCTTTCCTTTGAGATCCTTCACTGACTGGATCGTCTTCCGCGCGAGGATGGCATCCGCCCCCAGAGACCGATCGAAGACGAACACAATCTTCCCATCCACACCAGCTGCGGCACTCGTCACCGCGGAATCAGCCGTATGGCCAACGCCGTCAATGTCGCCGCGCAAGAGCGCTGAGTTCTTCTCGCCGATTCCTTCTAGGAACGTGATCTCGGCGTCCAAACCGCGCTTCTTGAGGAAGCCTTTCTCCTTCGCGATCACCAGTGGGGAGTATCCGATCCACGTGTTGAACGCGACGCGAAACGTTGTCGTCGAGTCGTCGCTGTCTTTCGTGCAACTGACGAGGGTAGAGAAACAGAAGGCTACAACGAGAATGCGAAGAACCATGTCACACGCTCCTTGGTTGGAGGCAGAGGAGGATTCTCTCCGCCACGACCTTGAGTTGAGTGTTGTCTCCGAGGCTCGACAGCTTTGGAGCCAATTTGTCTGCGAAGGCGACCGACTCGGTTCGCATCTGCTCCCAGGTCGAGAAGAAGACGGTCAAGATGACCTTGGTCGCTCGATCGAAGCTCACCCCTTGGTCAACGGGGATACCGGCTTCTTCAGCCAGGGCAACGAGTGTCTTGGTGTCTGCCGGGACCGACCCGTTCGGAGACTTGATTACGTAATGAGCCTCGAAAGCTGGAGTTTCAGGTAGCAGAAGGCCATGGGGAAAGTGGGTGGAATCTGGAACGTAGGGATCGGCCTGAACGAAGTGCGAGCGTGGCTCGCCGTACCTCCAATCACAGAGGACCTCTTCGAGTTCGATTCGTGTATCAGGGAGGGAGCCAAGCTGTCCGCACATGTGATCTGCCGCCTGGATTGCTTCCGTTACTGCGGTGAACCGAGTTGTGGTCACGATCCCGAGGCGTCCAGGTACGTCATGAGGGTCGGGCCCGGAGCAGCTTGTTCCGTGGGTCACTTCGTCCGCTTCGAGCGAGACCCAAGTGCCGGGGGCCGCCGCTTTCAGCTTGCGCCCGTGCTCGAGGTCTTGAATGGGAAAGCCGACGTGGATTTCAAAGTCGCGGCGCATAGGCGCGGTTCACTTTCGAATTGATGGGCGGCAGCTCTCGACGAGCGGACTCTTTGTAGTGACAGCGTGGCAACGCCGCGCCAGGTCTCTTTCGGTTCCAGCTCGGGCGATTATGGTCGAGTTCTTCCAAGGAATGCTGACGGCTCCTGACAGCTTCTCAGAGGCATCTCAAGATGTTTCTGCTAAGCGACTTATGGCATCTTCGGCCGAAGGCTGAGGAGGCAGTGTTCGGCGACGATCCGTAGTTCGAACCCCGCCCCCAAAGCGGCTTTAATTTCGAGACAGAGGGGCGCCAAACGCTCCTCAAGTTCCTCCCAAGTCCCGAAGTGGAACGTAAGGGAGATCTCCGATTGGTCAGGGAAACAGGTCAGATACGCTGCTGCTACCTGGGATCGCCGCATCAAGGTAGTGACCTCAATCGCTTTCAAAGACCGTGGTTCACGTGCGCGTGTGTAGATGTGGGCTTCGAAAGGCGCCGTCTCTTGACAACGGAACTCTGTGAACGAAGTGCTGTCGATCGCGAAGTGCGCTGGGCGTCTCAGTACGTCAATGCGTTCGCCAAAGCCTCCAGCCAGAAGGACTTCTTCGAGTTCAATCTGAACAAGCTCGTTGCTTCTTAGGATTCTTCGGGCGAGCTGTTGTGTGGCTACCGCAGCAGCGTCAACCCTCGAAAGGTGCTTGGTCCACATGAGCTCTTGGGAGCTACCGATCTCCGTGTGGCAGAGGACCCAAGCGTCGTCGTTTTCGAGCACTCTCGCGATACCGCGGGAGGCTTTAGACTCGGCTTTGACATGAATCTCGAAGAGGCGTTCTTTTGCTTGGGGCATTCGGATCCTCCTTCAGCCGAAACTTTCTCCGGAACGTCACGGACAGCGTAGACGCGCCTCGTACTGCCCCTCTAACAGACCCTGACAGGAACACCCACCGGGGCGACGGGGCGATCGAGTAGAGGTGCCCAAGAGATCGAGCCGACACCCGAAAGGCCTGACGTCGAGAGTGTTTAGGGATTGCGATGCACTTCGGTGCCGTCCGAGGAAGATGTTCCGCTTCCGCGAAACGCGCGCACCGCAGCGGAGAGGCCCTTTGCACCAGGACGTCAGGTTGGAGAATGGCTCAGTCTCCAAAAGCCGCGAGAATCTGCAGCCGGAAGGTGAGGGTCTGAAGGCTGACGCCGTATCTCTTGGCGAGACGAGTCAGGTGGCGATCGTTCTCCAGGTCGTACTCTCCGCTCTCGACGTCGTCGTGAAGGATCGCGAGCGGAACCAAGAGCTCGGCTGCGAACTGATTCGCTTCGATTTCCTCTGGGTTCGTTGCAAGCTCCGACTCGGAGTCTCGCCTCCAGACAAACTTTCTGTCGAGGAAGACGGTGTGTGCTGCTCGAGCTCGGCCATGGAGAAGGAAATGACCAAGCTCATGAGCGATGGTGAAGCGCTGACGGTTGGGATGGTGGTCGGCGTTCACGCCGATGATACCGCGGCCGTCTTCGATGTAGAGCGCGCCGGATACGTTCTCTCCCTTCGAAGGTTCATAGCGAATGTCGAGGTTGTGTGAGCGCGCGATCTCCTCAACCGGTACGGGAGGATTTTTTACGTTTGCTCGCTTGAGCTCTTCTTGTGCCCTTGTTCGGGCGAGCTGTTTCCTCGGGTATCTCGGTGGCATCCATCCTCCGTTCACTTGCTCGGGTAGTGACCCGCTGAAGCCAGTCCGCAAGCTCAGGGTTCTCGGCAAGAACCTCGTTCGGAATGGGGGGAGCCGGCGAGAGAAGCTCTGACATGCAGGGGAGCAAGTCTCGTGGCTCGGTCTTCAGCACCTTGCCGATCGCAAAAAGGAGCTCGATGGAGACTCGCTGCTTACCGAGCTCGATATTTGCAACCGAGGCTCTCGCGACAGCGATCTGCTTGGCGAGGTCGCTCTGCGTCATCGCGAGCTTCTTTCTGCACGCTCGGATGCGCCGCCCAAGCTGACGATAGACCGCTTCGTTTCGTTCGCGCTCCTGGGGCATAGGACTTGACAGGCTAACCCCACGGAGCTGGCGTGTCAACCCCAGACACTATGTGTCTATTGCGGACACGTGAAAAGAGCAGGTAAAAGTTGTTGAGCCGGAGTCGGGTCACGCGTACGATGCGGCTATCGATGCCCCCGGGTGTCGGGGACGTCATTCGCAGAACGACCGAGGTCGAGGCCCTCATGGCTATCTTTCGAGAACAAGGCGCTCTCCTTAGCGTGCTTCTCGCGAGCCTCCTTCACGTCGTTCGGATCTTCAGGCTTCTCCTGGACGCAGCGGCGCAGACCGTTCTGGCCAAAGGCCGGACGGCGGTCGGCTTTGCGATCCCGCCGAAGCCATTCTCCTTTCCGAATCGAGAATCCTCATGTCAAAGCTCACGTCTTCTCTACTCGTTGCCATTACCGCCTTCCTTGCTGGTGAGGCATCAGGTTCCGACGCGGTCTTCGAGCACTTCCGCGGTGACGTGGCCAAGGTCGCGAGTCTCGAGCTCCGCTCCTGGGACCTGGTAGAGGACGTCGTCCAGGAAACCTTCCTCGACGCCTTCGGCTCGGGTGGTCCCGCCGATTGGGACGGCCAAGACCTGGACGTTTTTCGCCGCTGGCTCCTCCGCATCGCCAGGAACCGATGCCTCCGGGTGTTCGATGAGAGGAGGCGCCGTCGGGCGGCGTCGCTTCAGGAAGAGGAGTCGGTCGCGGTCCCCTTCGCCGAGTTCGAAAGGGTCGATCGGGAGGACGAGGTCGAGTTACGCCTCGGCGTTCTCTCGAGGCTCGACTCGCTCGGCGCGAAGGTGATCCGGATGACCTGGCTCCAGGAGCTCCCGGCGGCGGTCGTTGCAGCGCGCCTCGAGCTCCAGCGCCAGACGGTCTACAACCGCACCCATCGGGCGCTTGGACAGCTGCGGCGCCTTGCGGGAAGCGGCAACGGCAACGCAGGATAGCCGCAAAAAATATCGAGAACCCGAGGTAAATGAGCCCCCTCCCGATTGCCAGGAGAGTAGAGGGGGCGAGCGCCCTCCGACAGATGTTTTTTTGGCCGAGCCGGCCCGCGTGGCCAAGGAGTAAAAGCGATGCAGAGCGTCATCACCGTCGAAGTCGCAGGTCCGAACGGGGTGTTCACCGGAGAGTTTCCGAAGACCGCGAAGGTCTCCGAGGTCATCGCCGCGGCCGTCGCCGAACTTGGGCTCGAGTGCGGCGACGAGTTTGAGCTCGTCTACAAGGGCGAGGTCCTCGAGCCGAAGACGCGTCCCCTCGTCTCGTTCGGAATCGAGGGCGAGGTGCGCCTCGAGCTTGTCGCGGTCGGTTCTGGAGTCTCAGAGGATGGTCACGGTTAGCGCATGCGTGCTGGAAGAGGAGCTCCGTGCTCTCCGTGAAGTAGCGGCGGCAAGGGGCTGGGTTCTCGAGCTGAGAAGCGAGACGAGTTTCGTCCTCGGGATGAGGGCGAGGGATGGGAGCATGTTCTGGCTTCTCGTTCTCTGCGACCGCTACCCATCGGTGCCTTCCGCGTGGCAGTGGTACAACCACGAGACCGGGGCTGTCAACGAGGCGAAAGACACGCCGAAAGGCGGTGGATTCTTCCATGGATCTGGACGAATTTGCGCACCCTGGAATCGGTTCGCCTACAAGTCCGAAGACGCGATGGGGCCGCACTCCGATTGGGATCTCGCGGCCTGGCCCACGAACCCGAAGACGGGCCAATGCAAGTCGCTCGCCGCGATGGCGCTGAGAATCTATGTCGAGCTTCAGAAGGCGAGCTTCGCCGGGAGGTTGGCATGAGCTTGAAGACGTGGATAGCGGGTCTCTTCGGGGAGAAACCGCCCGCGTACAGAAAGGTCGGCGTCGTCAAGCGGCGGTTCCTGATGACATCGACATGCCTCGATGCGGTGACGGCCGCGCTCGAGAGCTCGCGCGAGCGGCGGCACGAAGGCGTCGCGCATCTTCTCGGCTTGACGGACGGCGCGGTGACGCTCGCGGCGTGCTGTCTCAAATCGGACGCGGTGACGACGGCCGGGAGCTTTCGGGTCGAGGAGCGAGCGATGGCAGGTGTCGTTCGCCGAGCGGCGGATCTTGGTCTTCAGGTGGTCGGACAGGTTCACACGCACCCGGGCCGGGCCTACCACAGCGAGGGCGACAACGCGGGGGCGAGAAACCGGTACGCCGGGTTCTGCTCGCTGGTGATCCCCGATTACGGAAGCCGCCTGCCGAGCCTCGATGGCTCGGCACCGTATTTCTTCGTCCCGGAAAGCGGCTTCCAGGAAGTCGAGGTCGAAGTTGTCTCGGAGGATGCGGGATGAGCGAGGCGGCGTGGCGTAAGTGTCGAAACGACCGGCAGCTTAGATACGCGGGGCGCGTGCTCGACGAAAGTCGCTGGGTGCTTCTTCGCGTGGAGCCTGGTTACGCCTCCTCGTACGAGGGGCAGGTGGCCGTGATTTCCGCAGCGAACATGCTCGCGCGGATGACGCCGTCGGTAGTCGTGGACGCCCCCGCGGTCAAGGTGGTCTCGCCTCTTCCCTGGGCGGGCCACGAGCTTGGAGAGCTCATCTTGGGAGTGATGGGGAAGTGCGACCCCGGCGGGCGATTCGAGCTACGATCCGAGGTGATGGGAGACTACGTCGTCCATCTCGGAGTGGGACAGGAAGTTCGAGGGCTTGTCGCCCACGGCGCCGGGTGGAAGGCGTATCTGGGAGCAGGTCCCTCGCCGGTTCCGCAGTCGCGCGGCCCGAACCCGTTCGGCGCGGCGTTCTCTGCGGTGATGGCCGTAGCTCATCTCTTTATTAGTGATCTCGGTCCGCGGGAGAAGAGCGAGGTTGTGGACACCCTATCCTGGTCCCTCGAGGAGGAGATAGGCAGCTCGCGGCAAGCCGAGCTCTCCGTCGAGGACCTGGGGAGCCTCGGTGACCTCTGGGTCGTCGGCGTTGGCTCTGTGGGAACGGCCGTGCTCTATTTCTTGACGCTGCTGACTCGCGAGTTCTCGGCATCGGTCTTCGACATGGACGACGTGAAGATCGAGAACCTGGATCGTTCGCCGATCTTCTTCGAGAAGGATGTCGGTGAGAAGAAGGCCGACGTCACTGCCTGCTACCTCCGGGCGGTCGGCGTCCGAGACGTCGTCTCGGAAGCGATCGCCCTCGACGAGGCGAGGCGATGGTCCGAACGGGAAGTCGGTACTCCAGACCTTGTCATCGCCTCTGCGAACGAGAGAAACGTCCGCTACCTCATCGAGACGGCGTATCCGCCACTTCAGGTCTACGGCACGACGGGAAAGAACTGGCAGGCGGCCTCTGTGAGGCATTTGCCGTTTGAGGACTCGTGCTCGTGCTGCCTGTTTCCCGAGTCCGAGTCTCGCGACCCGGTGTGTGGCGGCGGAAAGGTCGTTACCGAGCGAGAGACGGTAGATGGGAGTCTGCCGTTCTTGTCGTTCGCTGCGGGTTTGATGGCGGCGGCGGATATCGTGAAGCTTCGAGCTGGAGCACCCCCACGAAGAGAGAACGTGACCGTTTTCTCCACCAAACCGGGGTTTCGGTTTCAGCGAATGCGGCGTCCGGTTCGGAAGGACTGCGTCTGTGGCTCACGGAACCGAAGGGTTCACGAGCGCGTTCTCGAGGGAACTCGTTATGGAATTTACTCGTCGCAGGGTATCCGCGATTAGTTCCTTGCAGTCTGAGGTGTAGGCCCTATGTTTCCGATTCGATCGAGACCTGCCCCGAAAGCCCCAGGTCCTCGATGGCCTGACGGAGGTCGGCGATGAGGGTTGCGGTCATCTCGCTCGAGACGATGACGGTAAAATCGACCGAGACCGTGAGCTCTGATCCGCTCCGGAGTTTGGGGAGGAGCTTCGTGCCGAGGCGGTTCCATACTTCCGGCGGTACGGTCCCCGAGAGGCGCACGGTGCGAGTCTTCGGCCCTTCCTCGGGGCGAGGTGTGGCTGCTCCAGTGTGATCTTCGGGGGTGGCATCACCCGTCGGAGAGGAAGGAGTTGGTGCAGGAGGCGGCTCAGGCTGTCCCGTGCTGGTGCTCTTCTCAGCCGCCTCGAGAGCCTCGGCCCTGGCGCGCGAGAGAAGGAAGACCCCTGACTCGAACGCGACTTCGTCGAGCGCCACGGGTTCCTTGAACCAGAACCGCTCGTAGCTACCGTCGGGCTTCTGGCCGGATGCGAGGCCGAAGTCGCCGGCGGCGACGAACTCGGCGATCTTTCGCTTGAGGATGGTGTCTGGGTCGAGAAGCCTGGTGAGCGATCCGTTGACGAAGCTCTGCCGGAGGCTCGCGAGCGGCCAGGCGCCTGAGTCCTTGAGCGCGGGTGGCCAGTTCCGGTCGATGTACCCTGCTCCGACCGATTCGTTGAGGAGCGCTTCGGACTTGAGCGCGCCGATCACGCGGCCGCAGAGAGTCTCTCCGCTCGATGAGTGCCCTGCTCCAAGGTCGATGATCTTGAGACCATCGGTCTCCCGGTTGTCCGAGATGACAGCGAACCGGTACGCGGCCCAGACTTCGTCCTTGCCTGCTTCCTCGGCATCTCGAACTTTGGTCTGGAGCTCTGCACGATCCGTCCGGTCGAAGTCGCCTCCAAGCGTTCCTTCAGCGATCTCCCTCGAGACACGCTTCCAGGCAAGCGCGAGCTCGACCTTCTCGCGGAGGTCCCGTCCGGGTTTCTTGAGGCACCAGACGATCGCTCCCGGGTAGAGGCGCGGCGACTTCCCCCGGTTCTTCGTCCACTCGGCGAGCTGAGCACGAAGGCTCCCAGATCCTGTCCACTCCGTCTCGGGTTCCACGATGACGAGCGTCAAGCGCGGCGTGTCGGCGACCTCGGCGCCGTCGCGAGGAAACGGCACGACCGGCAGGCTCGCGCCGCGGCGGAACTCGTCGTCGACGAGCTTCCTGAGCGTAGGCCGGATCTCCGATTCCTCATCGAGCGACGCGCGCCGATCGCTCACGACTTTCTTCATCGTTGGCTGGTGGCCAATCTTGAAGCCGTCGGAACCAACTCTCCGGATGAAGTAGGACTTGTCCTCGAGCGCAAAGGCCGCGTTGTCGACGGACGTCGTATCGACTTCTGGCTCACCGAGAGCGAAGCGAAGCTCGGGCAGATGCGCAACCTTATCCGTTTGGCCTCCCGAGGACTCGAAGAGAATCGCTGTCGCCACGCGCCGATGGATGTCGCGAAGCGGGCCCTTGGTGTCGGCGTCGAGCGCCCGTGCGTGCGAGTTCTCGCCCGCGATGTCGGCGTCGATGGCCGCAACCAGGCGCGACTCGCCGAGCTGCCCCAGGACGACGCTTCGAAAGCCGGGGTCAAAGAGCGGTGCTGAACCGAGCGTGATCAGGGGCTCCGTGCGTGCGCGCTTGAAGCTCTCGGCCGAGGCGATCGCAATCCACTGTGCGAGCATGGCGAGCGTTCCGCGGGTCTGCTGATACTGCGAGAGCGCTTGCCACTTCCGCTGGAAGACGGAAAGTGTTGCCGGGTGAAACGGGTAGCAGGCGTGAAAGCGGGAACAGAGAAACTCCCTGGCCTTCGCCTCGGTGGCGGCAGTGTCGACCGCCGTCCACTCGGGCGGAAGCTGCGCACGCCGCTCGAAACACCAGTCGGCGAAGGCCTTCGTGACGTTCTTTCGGACCCGTTCGTTTCCGAGGTCCTGGAAGAGCCTCCGGCGGATCACTTCGCTGATCTCGGTCTCGTCGTTCGCGATGAGGTCTTTCGCGACACGCCGAACGACCTTGGAGATCTTGTCCTGCCACTGCATGTCCCAGTCGGTCATCTCGACCTGACTGCGAGGAAGGCTGATCACCGCGGCGCCATGGGTGGTGCCGGTTGTTGCGACGGTGAGGTTTTGGATGAAGGCGTGGAAGGACTCCGCCATGGCGCGGTGGCGGTTGAGGAAGTTCAGGACCTCGTCGAATAGGAGCAGGACCGGCGCGCCGGCGGCCTGGAAGACGCGCGCGATGGCCTCGGTCCCCGGAGGCGTTGTCTTCGCGGCCTTCCCGAGAGCCTCGACTCCCTTCGCACCAGCGAGCTGCGCGGCGACGTCGATCCACGGCGTCTCGCGGCCCTCCAGAGGGTCCCAGGCGTTTCCGACGAAGACCGCGACACGGGCCTTCGGTACGGCCGAAAGCCCCGCCTCGGTAAGGAGCTCCGGGACTCCGCTGAACTCGGCAGCCTCCTCGCCGCTCGTCCCAAGGTGGTAGAGGGTCGTTAGCGTGTGCGTCTTGCCGCCGCCGAACTGGGTGATGAGCGTCAAGACGGGGGCAGTGGCGTCGGTCCGTCCGGAGAGCCTCCGAAGCACCATTCCCGCGTGCTCGCGGAGTGCGCGGGTGAAGCACGTCCGAGCGAAGAACTGCTTCGGGTCGCGATAATCCTCTGGAGCCGTCTTCGCCACGACCTGCTCGAGTGCGATAGCGAACTCGTCCGGGTTGAACGAGCGCCCTTCCTGGACTTCCTTCCGTGGCGTGGCGACTTTGTACCAGGGCTCCATAGGGCTCCTCCTCCTCTTAACGCTTCACTCTCCGCAGATCTCCGAAAGAGAAAACTCTTTGCTCCAATGAAGGTCTCCTCCGGTCAATGTAAGGCGGATCTTTGATCCGTCTGGAATAGATGGATCGGGATCGAATCTTTTTCGGCCAAACCACCACCCGCTGAACACTTCTCGCTTCCCTTCGTGCTCGATGACGATCGGGACTGCGTATTCCAGTTTCAAGAGAAGCGGCAGGTAGTACGTCGAAGGAACGAGCTCCGGAACGAAGCGCGTCGGGTCGTCTCGCTCCACCGGGTTCGTAGTCTCGTCCCACTTTGCAAGAACTGACCGCCCGGACCACTCGATTCTGAGACAGCAGAGGCCAGGATAGGCCCTGCCAGAGAGCTTGAAATGCAGCTTGTAGAGTTGGCCAAGGTTGAATGATGACTTATTGAAGCCGAGCTCCGTCACGCGAGGGCGCCATTTCCATGCCACGAAATGAACAAGTCCAAGCCCCACAAGGCCTCCAGCAAGAGCGCTCGCAAGTGTGTTGACGAGATCCAGTTTTCCTATGTTGATCCATTCCATCATCTCGGCACCGCAAGCAGCATTGCGTCCAGAAGCCTCTTCTCCTCGCTTCCCTTGGGGTAGAGAGCGGAAAGCGCGTTCGCGAGCCGGAGGAAGTCCGGCGCACGCTCAACCTCGGACTTGAGGAGCGTCCTCAGCGCATTCGAGCGGCCGCTTCCCTGAAGGAGCATGGCGATGTGGACGCGGTCGAGTGTTGTCGCCTCTCGGTCCGTAGCGAGGGTCTTCTCGTCGACTTGAACGGTCATCTTCTTCCCCCGTCCACGCTTCTTCGCCGCTGACTCCTTGAACTCGGGGAAGAGGTCGAGCTGAACCAGACCAGCACCCGCCGGAGCGCTCTCGATCCGTGCGGCTGCCGCATGTGTGCCCTCCTTCCCGAAGAGGACCCTCGCGCGCTCCGCGATCGGTAGGAGTCGGACAACCCCCTTCTTCGTTTCAATGATCCTGCCCTCCCAGGCAGGGAGGTTCACGCCAAGGGGCTGGGCGAAGCGGCGAACGACGTCGAAGGCGAGCGTGAATCCTTTGGCCTTCGTTCCTGATCCCGCGGATTCGTTTTCCTCGTCGTCATCTCTTTCTTCTTCGTCCTCGTCGGTAGCGCCTTCGGCGTTCGAGCCGACATCAGTCGACTGGAGCGTCCAGAGGAAGAGCGCCGTGAGACGGGCGTCTTCCTCAACAGCTCCCGCCGCGCCGTTTCGCGCCTTCGCCTCGGCTGTGCCAAGGACCTGTCCGAGCGCTGAGCGACCGACCACTTCCCAGACCTTCTCGAGGTACTCTGCAAGCGCTACTTCTCGGCCGTCTGCTGCCTCGACCTTGCGATAGCGGCTGAAGATCTCCAGGGCTGGGCCGATACAGGCAAAGACCAGGTCGGCGCCGCGGACTCCTTCTGCTTGCAGGCGCTCCATCCAGTCCGCGACGCGAGTCGGGAGTGCGTGGAGGACTTCGGCCCAGTCGCCGACGTTCGCGGTCTCCAGGCGAGGACGGCAGATCAGATGAACGCTCGTTGCAAGGGCGGCGGATTCACGGGCACGTAAGCGCGAGCCCATTTCTGTGGCGATTGGCCATGAACCAGTGATTGTCCAGCCCCCACGGATCATGCCTGAGAGCAGTGCTTCCCAGCCCTCAGTGGTCTTGTGGGCAAAGACCACGGATCCAACCCCGTCCTCTTGCAGCACGCGCCTGCCTTCGGTGAAAGCGCTGGCCATCATCTCTTCGAACCACGCACGATCCTTGGGGCGTCCGTTGTCGCGCTTCGTTTCGTCTTGCACCGCCTCGCGTTGCTTCGGTGTGAGCGGATTCGTCGAATCGAAGGGATCGCGCAATAGCTGATGCGAAGGTAGCGCACGCTTAAGCCAAACGTGAAAGAAGTCCGATAGGTCGGCGTAGGGAACAGCGTCGTAATACGGCGGGTCGGTGAACCAAATACCTGCGGCCTGGTCGGGAAGCGGGTGATCAGCGGCGTCAGCCAACTGAACGTGCCCAGTGCTGTCGAAACGACCAAGTCTCTCTACGACTTCCGATATGGCTTGAATGCAGAGATCGTAGCTGCCAGCGACATCACCGAGTGGGGAGGTCTCCGCAAAGTCCCAGGTCATCGGCAGGGCCTGTCGAGTGAACGTTGCCCGCAGTCTCGGCGGGTCAAGCTGCCATGTACATACGGTTGAATTTGTGTCCGCCATCTTGCTAATAGCCAGCGCGCCCGCTGACGCGATCAGACGAACCTCTCTTTGCACTCGGACGTGCGTCAACAAGCAGACTCTTTGCCGCGCCGTGAAGAGATCGCCCCACTGAAGCATACCGTATCGCTGCACGCGGAAGCCCAGCGTGCCGACAGGAGGTAGCGGCTCATCCGGCACCTGGCAAAGGCCCTGCTTCCCGCCGCGCTCCCAGTCACCGAGTGTCTCGGCGAGTCGAAGTTGGGCCTTTCGCGTGGCCTGGTAGTCCCGCTCCGTAGACAATCGGTAGTGCCGCCCTGGATCCTTGTCACGAAGCGTCACTACCGCGAGAAGGCGTGCCCCACCCACGCGAGACCCTTTCTCATCGAAGATGACGTCCGCGCCTCCACGCTCCACGGAAAGCTGGGCTCGCACGCGCGCTTGCGGAAGCACCTCTCCACAAGCGACGCATTTCGCTTTCGCCCTGGAGACGGTCTCCGTGGGAACGTCACTCTCAATCTTCGGCTCGAAGATCTCGAACTCCACGCGTGGCGAACCCACCTTCGGCCTTACCACTGTGTGCCGCAACGCGCGCTTCCGGCTGTCCTTCTTGCAGAGCCAGAACGACCGCACGAGCGGAATCTCAGCGCCGCAGTTCGGCGACTCGCAGCGGACCGTCCGCGCCCAGAGGTAGGCGATCGGCGTCGCCCCGTCCGGATCATTCGGGTAGACGTCCGCGAGCTCCTTCTCGGCTTTCTTCTTGATCTCCGCACCGACTCGCCGAAGTTCCTCGGCGAGAGCTGGCCCGTGCCGGGGAATCTCCTCGAGCATGACCTTGAGGATGAGGCACGCGACCGGATTCAGATCGCTCGCGAAGGCTTCACAGCCAAGGCGCAGCGCTTCGAGAGGAATCGAACCACCCCCGGCAAATGGATCGACAACGAGCGGCAACTCGTCACCGTGCGCAGCCTTGACGAGCTTTCGGCTCACCTCGATGTAGTTCCGGTTCGATGCGAGATCCCAGTTGGCGAAGTCGCCGATGAATCGAAGGAGAGCTCGGCGAAGATCCTGATCGCTTGCTCCAACGGCTCCCTGGATCGTGGGGAGGAGTTGTCGAGCAGCGTCCTTGAACTCTTTCGGGCAGAGCGGGTCCTCGGGATCTGGCCAGAGGAGACCGAGGAGCATCGCGCGACACGCAGCAAGCGGACGCCGCGCCCACCAAAGGTGCAGCGTGCTCGGATGGCCGTGCCGAATGGATTTCTCCCGCGCCGAGTGCTTCGAGACCTCGGCGATCGGAAAATCGACTTCGGCGAGGCGTTTACAGTCCTTCGGTATCACTCGCTACCTCCTGAGGTCGAACTGCTCGTTCCTGACGGCCCCTGGCGCGTGAGCACATCGACCGAGAGGTAGTAGTGCGCGACCTTCGACACTTCGTTCCAGTCGAAGCGGGCCGGGTCGCGAATCGGCTCCTCGAGCTTGGGCGTGGCGCTGCAATTGGTAACGACGTAGAGCCAGTAGCAGTCGCGCCGGTCCTCGGCGACGCGGCGCTCGTTCGGGGTGAGGAGGACCGTTCCGGAGGCCGCGCCGATGCCCTTCACCTCGATGAGGCGAAGTTCTCCGGAATTGAGGTCGAGGCTCGTCACGTCGTAACCGAGGTTCTTCTCGTGAACGTCGTAGACCTGGCGGCCTTGAGCGCTCTCGTGCTCCATGGCGACTTCCATCGCTCTTGCCTCGGTCTCGAAGTTTGGCTTGAGCCTCCGCACTTCCGGCGCTTCGCGCTCCGGGTGCGGCAGGACGAGAATGCTGGCCATGCGCTCGACGGCCTGGAGGGAGAGCGAGCGCTGCTGCTCGAGCTCTTTCCTTCGTCGCTCGCGCCGATTGAGAAGCTCCGCATGGCGAGTCTCTGCCTGCGCGAGTCGACCTTCAGCGCCGGAGAGTTTCTGCTCGACGTCGGCCGCGGCGCGGCCGATCTCCTCGTCGGCGTTCTGGAGGAGCTCGGTGAGAGACAACTCGACATGGGCCGCGATCCTCTCCACTTCTGAGAGGCGATCGCTTCTCGTCTCCTCGATGAAGGGCAAGAGCGCGTTGTCGTTAAACCAGGCGCTGGGTTCAGGAAGGCTCGCAACGGGCGGGAGATCTCTCGGAGCGTCCGTCGGGACGAAGTTCCCGATGACGCTCGGCTCCTGGAGACGTGGCGTTCCGTTCTCCGCAAGCTCTATCGCAAAGAGGCGTTCGTGGATCACGTGACCGAGTCCATCGACCACGCGCGCGCGATAGAAGTCGAGCCGTGCCGGCACTTCGTGCTGAAGCGAGTAGAACACAGCGCCTTTTCCAAACACGTCGAGCGCCTGGGCGTGCGTGTGGCGTCTTATTGCTTCAAAGAGCGGGTGCCCTGGCGTCACCCACTCGAGATGATTCGTCTCCGCCTCCTCCCTGTCGGTCGAGCAGCGCGGGTACTTCGCGGCCAGCGGAGGGAGCTTCCAGTCCTTGTCTTCCTCGTAACGCCTGAGGACCGACGGCGTGCGAGCAGGCTCGAACCCGTGAGGCAGCCGAGGGACGGCTTTAAGGGCGAAGGGGACGAGATCTGCGGCCTCGCGCATGAACCTGGCGATCGTCTCTGGGACGACGCGCCGTTCCTGCGCCAACGCGCGTCGCTCGATCAGCATCTCGAGGTTGAGCTTCTTCGATGCGAGGCCTTCCAGCGCGTTCTGACAGATCGATCGGAACTGCTTCTCGTCGACGTTCTTGAGGAGTCGCTCTTCGAGGTCGGCATCGCCGAGCTTCCCGGAGTAGTAGTCGCGGAGCACGCGCTCGACCTGGACGGCGGGGAGGACCTCGCCGACGACGTTGAAGACGGCGTCATCGTCGAGTGCGTCGCGGATCTCCTGGAGGCGGTGAAGAAGACGCTGGAGGACGCGGCCCTCAATGGTGTTGGTCGCGACGAAGTTGAAGATGAGGCAGTTCTTCCGCTGGCCGTAACGGTGGATACGGCCCATGCGCTGCTCGAGGCGGTTCGGGTTCCAGGGGATGTCGTAGTTGAAGAGGATGTTGCAGACCTGGAGGTTGATTCCCTCGCCTGCTGCCTCAGTCGCAACGAGGACCTGGATCTCCCCGTCGCGGAATTGTTGCTCGGCATAGAGGCGCGTGCCGGGATCGTCCCTCGAGCCCGGCTTCATTCCGCCGTGAATGCACCCAACGCGAAACCCCCACTCCTTAAGCTTCTGGATGAGGTAGTCGAGGGTGTCTTTGAACTCGGTGAAGATGAGGAGGCGCTTCTCATGATGGTCGAAGAACCCCTCTCGTTGGAGCAGGTCCTTGAGCTTCGAAAGCTTGGCCTCGAGGCCTGACTCCTGTACGGCTTGGGCCTGTACGGCAAGCGCCTTGAGCTCTTGGATCTCGACGCGGACTTGCTCGGCGTTCGCCGACATCGTGATCGCTTCGAGCAGCTCTTCGAGGCGCTCACGCTCGCTCTCCTCCATCTCGTCGAGCTCCTCGGGGTCTGGAAGATCAGGGGGAGCCTGAAGAGCGAGCTGCTGGGCGCGCTTCACTCCTTCTTCGAGCCGCTTCGCGCGGTTCTCGAGCGAGCGGCGCATGGCGAAGGTGCTCGACGCAAGTCGGCGCTGGTAGAGCGACATGAGGAAGCCAACGGCGCGCGCTCGCGGATTGTCTTCCTGCGCTGCGGCCCGAGCGCTTTGCTGCTTTACGAATCGCGTGACGTCGCGGTAGAGGTCGAACTCTGGCCCATCCATCTGGAAATCGACGGTCTTCGGAATGCGCTTCGTGAAGATCTTCTCTGCTGCCCAGGTTCCGTCGGCTCTTCGCTCCGGGAAGTAGACCATCGCCTCCTTCGTGCGGCGCAGATAGAACGGCGCTCGACGTCGTTCCATGGCCTCGCGGATCGATTTCACGTCGGCGTAGGCATCTTCGTCGAGGAGCTGGAGGAAGAGGCTGAAGTTGAGCGGGTCTCCTTTGTGCGGAGTCGCCGTGAGAAGGAGAATGTGGTCGGAAGTATCTCGAAGGAGCTCACCGAGGCGGTAGCGGAGGCTCTTGTGCGTAGCGTCAGAAGCCGACATGCGGTGCGCCTCGTCGACGATGACGAGGTCCCAGTGCGCCTGGCGAAGGCCGGGGAGGATCTCCTTTCGCTTCGCGAGGTCGAGCGACGTAATGACCCGCTTCTGCTCGAGCCACTGGTTGACGCCGAACTGGTCGCGAATGTCGCTCCCTTTGACGACGAGGAACTTCTCGTCGAACTTCTCCTTGAGCTCACGCTGCCATTGGAACGCGAGGTTTGCTGGGCTGACGATGAGGACGCGCTCCGCGAGGCCGCGGAGCCCGAGCTCGCGGACGAGAAGCCCGGCCATGATCGTCTTCCCGGCGCCCGCGTCGTCGGCGAGGAGGAAGCGAACACGCGCGAGCTTCAGGAGGTAGTCGTAGACGGCCTCGAGCTGGTGCGGGAGCGGATCGACGCGCGAGATCGACAGCCCGAAGTACGGATCGAACTCGTAGGCGATGCCGAGCGCGTAGGCCTGGAGCCCGAGACGAAGGATCCGTCCGTCGCCCCGGTACGAGAACTCGGCGTCGAGGATCGTGAGGCGCGCGAGGTCTTCCGCGTTCAAGCTCACCTTGCGGAAGCGCTCGGTCTGGATGCCGACGAGACCCGCGACCCACGTGCCCGGCGCGTCGGAGCGCACGGACTCCACCCGCATCGGCTCGCTGAAGAGCGGGCCGGTGAGGATCTGGCCTTCGCGAAGTGGGTGCTGAGTCTCTGTCACTTCTCGCCTTGGTCCCTGGGTACCCCTACGGAGTTGCTTCGGGAACACCGAGACTGCGAAGGAACGACAGGCGCTCCTCGATCTCGGTCTTCTCAAACCGCGGCTTGATGGCCTTCACGCGGTCGACGAGATCGTGGTCCGAGATCCCGATTCCGGCTTCCTGTGCCTCGCGGTCGACGAAGACCAGCGTGCTGTCGAGCTCGAGTCCAGCAGCTCCTCGACTCCCGAAGTGCTTCAGGGTCCAGTCGACGTCTTCTTGGTGTTCCCTCTCGAAGTCGGCGGCGATGTTCTCAGCGCAGTCACCGGGTTCGATGTCGTACCCGTATCCGCCCGAGTAGTGAACGACCTGCGACCGAAGGACTCCCAGCGCGCTAGCGTACGAGAGGTCTTCGAGAACATCAGAATCGAACGGTCCGTAGGTGTAGAGGGTGAAGTTGTACCCAAGGTCCACGGACCTGAGCTCCTGGAGAAAGTAGAGGAGCTTCATCATCGCCGTTCGCCCCAACTTACCCTGCTGCTTGATGAGCGCCGCCATGGCGGCGCATCGTCTTTCTCGTGTGTCCATTGTTATCCTCCTCCACTTTTGGTGCTGTTGACTATCCTACGAACTGCCTCCCTTGCCTTGTCTGCTTCCTCCGGTGTGACGTAAAGGCGCACTTGCCGATTCCCTTCGAGCTTTCCAACCACCGGCGAATGAAAGGAGAGAAGGCGCACCTTACTCTCCCTCTCGAGAATCGGGATATCCGTCGATTCCTTCTTGTACCACGACTTCGTGGCCTCTTTCTTGGCGACGAGACGTTCCCCGAGCTCTTTCTCGATCGTGGCGAGCAGCTCCAGGTCGTCCTTCTGCGGCTGCTCGGGCGTGTGGTACACCTCACGAAAGTGGTTTCGGGTCGCAAGACGCTTACCGTGGCCTCCACCCTGCCCCTGTGAAAGGAGTCCAAGAACCTTCCAGTCGTCCCATTCGAGGTACGCGTCGAGCTTTTCTTCAGTCGGAGCAGGGAACACACCCCCTGGAAGAAGCTCGAGCAGCGTCTCGTACAGATGGTGATCAAACGCCATGCGCGTCTTGTGGAAGTAGACCTGAGTGAACATGAAATACCGCGCGAGGATCATCGCCTCCGCGGCGTGAATGCCACCTTCACTGACGCCAAGACGCGGAGAGCCGCTTTCGGGGTCTTCCACAACCACGACGGTCTTGAGAAGCCTTTGCCAGTCGAAGCGACCGTAGTCCACTCCGCAGTGGAGCGAGTCACGCCGGAGATAGTCCATCCGATCAGCGTCCATCTGGCCGCTGATGATCTCTCGCCAGAACAGGCCCTTGGCAGCCGTTGACCCTCCCTCGATGAGAGCTGCGATCTCTTCCGCCTTGATCCCGTAGTTCTTGTTCTTCGGGTGATCCTCGATCACGTCTGTGAGCTTAGAGCGAATGATCGCCGCCGAATACTGCTCGTGCGTGTACCGCGCCTTGCCGGTTCGCACCGGCATCAGCTCCTCCGCAGCATGGGAGAAGGGACCGTGACCGACGTCGTGGAGAAGAGCGGCGAGACGAACCCGTACCCGTTGCTGCCTGAGTCCGTCGTCGTTGTAGCCGAGCTGTTCGTTCAACACGTCGGCCGAGTTGTCGACAACGGCGTCATAGACTCGGCTTGCAACATGCATGACACCGAGCGAGTGCTCGAAGCGCGTATGCATCGCGCCGGGATACACTTGGTCGGTCCAAGCGAGCTGACGGATTCTGCGCAGACGCTGGAAGGATGGCTGGGCAATGATCTCCCGCTCCCATTCGTCGAGTTCGACGAATCCATGGAGCGGGCAACGGATTTCGTAGGTCCTCTTACCCGCCACGCTGCACTGCCTCCCCGTTTTCATGCGAACGGTAGACCTGGGAGGCCTTCTCGGTCGCGGCCCGCCCCTTGGGTGTCTTGATGAGAAGTCCTCGCTGCATGAGGTACGGTTCGTAGACGTCCTCGAGCGTGCCTTCGTCCTCCCCCACCTGAACCGCGAGCGTCTTGAGTCCGACGGGCTTCTCGGAGCTGAGCAGCACGTCGAGGATCCGGCGGTCGACCCGGTCGAGGCCACGTTCGTTGATGCCGAGACGGTGCAGGGCTTCCTTGACGACGTCGACCGTCAAGCGTAGCGAGTGTGGAGGCCCGCTACCGTTTCCGCCGTGGCGGTAGAGCGCGAGGTCGCGGACACGGCGAAGGAAGCGATTGGCGTAGCGGGGCGTTCCGCGGCAGCTCTCGGCCAGGTGGCGCGCGGCGTCGGGCTCGAGCTCGCAATCGAGAAGCCCGGCGGAGCGCGTCAAGATCTCGACGAGGTCCTCCGGCGGGTAGGGCTCGAGCTTCTCGACGATCCCGAAGCGGCCGCGGAAGGGTGGCGAGAGCATGCCCTCGCGGGTCGTGGCGCCGACAAGGGTGAAGGGCTCGACCCGCACCCGGATCGCGCGCGCCTCGTGGCCGTGCGCGAGAACGACGTGGACCTCGAGGTCCTCCATCGCTGAATAGACGCACTCCTCGGCTTGCCGGGAAAGCCTGTGGATCTCGTCGACAAAGAGGATGTCGCCGCGCTTAAGCGAGGTGAGCAGCCCGAGGAGGTCCTCGCCGTTCCCGACCGCCGGACCCGAAGTCACGTGGAGTCCGATTTCCATCTCCTTAGCGAGGAGCGAAGCAAGCGTGGTCTTCCCGAGACCCGGCATGCCGGAGAGGAGGATGTGGTCGAGGCACTCGCCGCGGCGCTTCGCGGAGAAGGCGGCAATCTTGAGGTTCTCGACAAGAAGACGCTGGCCGATGAACTCGGAGAGCGACTTCGGCCGGAGGCTCCGTTCGGCGCTCGCCTCTTCGTGCTCCTTCGCTTCGTTCCGCTCTCGGTCGGCCATCGTTTCTCCTTCAGCCTCAGCGCACCCCACCATTCACCCCGCGTCTACTCACGCCCTCCTGGACTCTTCCCGCCCAACGTCGCGCGGCCCGACTCGATTGCATCGCGTAGCCACGGCGGGCTTGAAGAATCCCCTTCCGGTGTCTTGAGCCACTGCACGATGGCGCTCCGAAGAATGCGCCACTCGCGGCCGACCTTCTTCCCGGGAAGCTTCCCCTCGCGGAGGAGCCGGAGGACGAGACGCCGGGAGACCCCAAGCGCTTCGGCGGCACCCTCGACATCGAGGATCTCGTGGAGCGCGCCGCCCATGCGCTCGCGTTTCGAGCGCGGCTTCGCCGTGGAGGGGGCCTTCTTCTTGGCTGGGGACTTCTTGATAGCCTTCGCGTCCGGGGGCTGTGAGCCCTGCTGGCCGTCGGGGACATGAGCGCTCAAAGCGACCTGCTCCTCTCCCCCACTCGCGCCTGGCAGCGCCTCGGTTCTCGAAGCGGGAGCGCCGTCGACCGGCTGCATGCCGGTTCGGGGCGGCTGGATGGGCTCCTCGCTTCGGGTTCTGAGGTCGATCATGGCTCTTCACTTCGTGTTTTTTGCGACACGATAGCGACGCGATGAGGTCGCTTGGTAGACACGATGAACGATCGGTGGGGGTTCGTAAAGGCCAAAAAGTAGGGGCTTGATGGGGCCCTACAGCGCCTGATAAAAGGGGTTATCAGGCTCTAAAGCTCCGCGCAAGGTCCTGCCGCGCCTGAAGAAAGGAAGGAAGAGAATGGCCGATCTCCTGCCCGCTCCCCGACTGGCAAGCCCGCCGGTGCAAACGGGGGCCCCTCCCCCACCAGCCGTCGTCTCGCGCGCCGGACCGCAGGCCGAGTTCGCGCACGAGGAGTTCTTCGCGGTCGACAACGAGCACACGAAGCGCGCCTACCGCGCGGCCGTCCTGCGGTTCCTGGCCTGGTGCGAGGCCCGCGGCGTCGAGCTCCCGGCGGTCCGGCCTGGGCACGTCTCGGAGTACGTCACCCAGCTCCGCGCGAGCGGGCTCTCCGACCCGTCGCGGAAGGTGCACCTCGCGGCACTGCGGAAGTACTTCGACCGGCTCACGGAGCGTCACGCGGTGGTGCTGAACCCAGCGTTATCGGTCCGTGGGCCGAGGGTCCGGGTCGCCGAGGGGAAGACACCGGCCTTCGACCGCGACGAGGCAAAGCTCTTCCTCGCTTCCGTCCACACCGACTCGCTCGCTGGGCTCCGGGATCGAGCGATCTTGTCGGTCCTCGTCTACACCGCGGCACGTGTCGGCGCCGTGGCGAAGCTCAAGGTGTCCGATTTCTACGCCGGGGGCCGCGAGCGGTGGCTTCTTCACTTCGAGGAGAAGGGTGGCAAGCACCGAGAGATCCCGGTGCGGCATGACCTCCGGGAGCTCCTTCAGCGTTTCCTCGCGGCTTCCGGTCTCACCGCGGCGGCACCTTCCTCCCCCCTCTTCCAGAGCGTTGACTGGAAGACGGGCCAGCTTACAGGCCGCGCGATGACGCAGGGCGACGTGCTGCGCATGGTCAAGCGGAGGCTCAAAAAGGCTGGCTTCCCCGTCTCGAAATTCACCTGCCACAGCTTCCGTGCAACGACGATCACCGACCTCCTCAAGCAGGGAATTCCTCTCTCGGACGTGCAGCGCCTGGCTGGGCACGCCGATCCCAGAACGACGAAGCTCTACGACAGGACGGACCGCGAGGTGACGACAAACATCGTAGAGCGGATCTCGATCTGAGCGGTCCACCGCCCCTCCGCTGAGACCAGAAAGGCAATTGCCACCAGGAGCTTACGGCATTCCAAGGTCGATGCTTGGATTCCAGCAAGGTAGGAAAAAGCTCGCGCCTTGCATACGGGCAAGGTGAATCCAAGGGTGCGGCTTGGGCGCTCCTTGTCGCGACCTTGTCCTTGTCCAATCTCATGGATTGGCTCGTTCCAAAGACCAGGCAGGAACACGGGCCATTTCAAGGCTTGCTCAAAGCTTTACCTTGCCCTTGTGCAGGTTCAGAGGTGTTGCTTGGCCAACGGCCAGGCTGGGTCAAGGCCTGACCTGGGACAGGGACCTTCCTTGCCTCGGAGCAAGGCTTGGGCTTGGCCCAAGGCAAGTCTGGTCATTGATCTGGGACCAGCTTTCCTCAAAGTTTGCCTCTTGACGGGGTCCAGGCTGGTGCAGAGAATGTTCCAAGATCCAGGTTGGACGAGGAGCAAGGTCCATGTTGGGTCAAGAAAAGAAGTTGGCCGCGTTGGCGGAGGAAGCGTCGCGCGGCCCCAGGAGAGTGAAGAGATGCCCACCATCGGGTTCGTGTCCCAGAAGGGCGGGGTAGGAAAGACGTGCTGCGCGGCCGCGGTCGCGAGCATCCTCGCACAACGGTTCAAGGTCTGCCTCGTTGACGTGGACGAGCAGGCCTCCGCCGCGCTCGCTGTCGGAGCGAATCCGCCCCCAGATCGGCTTCCGCTTCGCGATGCGATCCTCGAGCGCCGGGTGGTGGAGTGCGTCTTCGAGACGACGGTCCCCAACCTGTGCGTCGTCCCCGCCGACCCCAGCGTCAACGAGTCGAACTTCGTCCACGTGGAGATGCGTGAGCGCCTCCTCGAGTTCGCGTTGAAGCCGCTTCAGAAGTACTTCGAGTACGTCGTCATCGACACGCCGAGCGGGCTCGGGCTCTGGACCTGGAACACGGTCTACATCGCGGACCTGGTCATCCTACCCACGGATGCCGACGAGGCGGCGAAGCGCTGCCTCGGGCAGACGCTCGAGTGGGTGTCCTCGATCATGCGGCGGTTCCGGTCCGAGATCTGTGTCGAGGAGTTCTACCGCGTGCTCGTGACGATGGAGAACTGGGACGACCGGATCCTTTTCGCGAAGTTGGGCGCTTCACTCGAGGCCGATCACGGGGCCCAGACGTTCAAGACGAGGATTCAACGGCGCACCGCGATCAAGCAGGCTCGCGACCTTCACATGCCCATCGTGGAGTTCGCGAAGCGCGATCGCTCGGAGGGGAGTCGCGAGGCCGTCAAAGAGTTTGTGAATGTGGTGAAGGAGATCATCGCTCATGAAGAAAGCAGAGTTGCTCAACCAGCAAAGACCCGAGACGCCGTCGGCGCGTAGGACCATTCCGAGCTATGGCGAGACCGCGCTCGAGCTGATCGATGGACGAGGCGGCGGAGCCGCGACCGCGACGGTGGGGGAGGAGGAGCCGCGAGTAGAAGAGACGAGTGCCCAGTCGGCGAAGCTCGAAGGGCCGGGGGAAACTCGACGGAAGGGAGCGCAGCGCAGGGCGAAGGAGGCCGCGCGCGAGGACGACTTCGTGACCGTCACGACTCGACTCCGGCTGGACCAGCACCAGGCGCTCAAGGTGGAGATCCCGCAACGATTCAAGGACCGTTTCTCGTCCGCGCCCAAGCCCTCGATCGAGTTCCTGGTGCAGATGGCCATCGATGAGCTGACGCGGGACGAGAGCGTCGTCGAGAAGATCGCCGAGCGCTGGCGGAGCATGGTGCTCCCGAGCTGAGAGACGATGTTCGACGTCAAGTCATTCCCGAGATTCGAGTTACCGGATTGCCTGGTGAGCCTCGCTACGCCTAATCTGAATCGGAACGCAACGGCACGGCCGATATCGGCCCGTGTTTTCGGGGATAGAGGGTCGCTCTGGGAGGCGCGCCACGTGCGATCAAGGCGGAGCGAAGACGCGGCAGTGCCGGAGAGGGGGCTCGGAAGGCGGCTGCCGGCGGCCCCGGGGCCAGAGCGAGCAGCCGCGAGGGTTCGGACTTTCGGGGATAGAGGGTTCGGACTTTCGGGGATACTCGTTCGGACTTTCGGGGATAGAGGGTTCGGACTTTCGGGGATACTCGTTCGGACTTTCGGGGATAGTTCTTCGGCCCTTCGGGGATAGAACGAGGCCTCAGAGCGTTGAAAATAAAGGACTTGTGACTCAGGGAATCAGGATCTAAGGATCAAGAGAAGGAACAAGGACAGGGAGGAGTGGCCTGTTGTTGTTCTTCTCGTCGCGGTGAAGAGGAAGAGAGGTGGAGACGGTGGTGCAAGCGAAACCCGAGAGGGGAGCTGAAGTCGTCCGGTTGACGGACTCCTTGCAGTGGGGAACCGACGAGCTCAACTTCTGCGAGTTCCCGTTGGCCGTTCTCTCGAGGGAGACTCCGTCGGACCTCAAGACCATCGTCCGGGAGGATTGGAAGCGGAGCCCGAAGACAGGACGGCTTGAGCGTCGCCGGTACGTCATCACCGCCGGCGATGCGTGGGGGTTACCGACGGCGTGGGACGACGAGGTTCTCCTCGCCCTCGTTCACCTGACGAAGGAGGTGAACAACTTCACCGATCGAAAGGTGCAGTTCCATGCGCTCTGGCTCTACCGGCTTCTCGGGTGGGACGCGCACGGGCGAAGCTACGATCGGCTGCGGCTTGCGCTGAGGCGGTGGAAGGCTCTCACCATCAGCTCCGATGCGGCCTGGTGGGACAAGGGGTCGCAGGTGGAGCGTAGCAAGGACTTCGGGATCCTCGAGGAGGTTGACTTCTACCAGCGGCGCAATCGTGGCGCCGGCGGGGCGCAGCTCGAGTTCGCGTTTTCCTCGATCATCTGGAGTGATTTTGTCTTCAAGAGTTTTCGTGATGAGTACACGAAGCCTATCGACATGGAGCTCTTTCGAAAGCTCCAAACACCGGTCGCGAAGAGAGCGTTCCGTTTCCTCGACAAGCGCTTCCTCTATCGCCCGCACTGGGAGTTCGACCTTCGGAGCTTCTGCGAGCAGAAGATTGGCCTTCAGCCCTATCGATTCGAGAGCAAGTTCAAGGAGAAGATCGCGCCGGGTCTCGCCGAGCTCGAAGAGCACGGCGTGATCCGAGTGGAGGCCCGCTTCGGCGAGATCACGCGAGGGAAGCACAGGGTCGTTTTCACGAAGGGCAACTACGACGAGGAGCGCAAGGGCCCGCGGGTTCAGGTCCTGATGCCCGAGCGCGAGGAACTCGTCGAGCTGAAGGATCCGGAGATCGTTCTCATCGAGGCAGAGCTTCGCAAACGCGGCATCAGCGGGAATCAGGCCGCCGAACTCCTGAAGCTCAGGGACGCGCGAGAGATCGAGGCCGCAATCGAGGAGCACGACAAGAAGCTGGAAGAAGGGAAGCTCAAGAAGAATTCTGCGGGCTGGCTCTTCGTTCGGGTCAAAGACGGCAAGGCACCCGATGGATACCAGACGAAGGCGGAGCGAACGAAGCGGGAGGCGGAGAAGAAGGAACGGGAACGGCGCGCGAAACGCGAAGAGGAAGAGAGACGTAAGGCGAGTGAGGAGCAGGCAGCACGCCGGCGACGGGATGTCGACAGTGTTGTGGCCACTCTGGCCGAGGAGGGCAGCCTTGAGGAGTTCCTGATGCGAGCGGTTGAGAGCGCGGACAACACATTCATCCGGCAAGCGCTGGAAGTTGGTCTGCGAGATGCTGAGCGGCGATCAAGCCCCCTCTGGTACCTCGGCCTCGGAAGCTTCATGGAACGGTCGGGGATCCTCGCGCCAGAACCGACAGCCGACGGCGTTGTGGCACCAGAACCTGGGACTCAACCCGCAAACGCTGGAGAAGGGTCGACCAGCCAGAACGAGGCGAGTTCCGCGCGGGCCTGAGTTCGAGTAGCATCGGCGTATGCTCGAGGAAGACCGAAGGGGGCGGAACCGCCGGGATCCGCGCGTCGAGAACGCGCTCGAGAAGGTCGAGGAGGCGCAGCGTCTCCTCGACAAGGCAGCCCAGGACCTCTGTTCAGTCGACGGCTACGCGGCCGAATGGAAAGCGACCTGTGAGCTCTACCAAAAGGTGAAAGAGCACTGGCACGAGGTCGATGCCCGCCGGGGTGAGCTCGCGCGCTCGAGGCTTGAGCTCGTCGAGGACGGTGGGGGACCGCGATACCTCCTCGCCGGAAGACCCGTTCACGCGGGGGACGTGCTCGAGTTCGACGATGGCGACGGGTGGCTCGCGGCGCGCTTCGAGTGGACTCATCGGCTTGACGACCTTCCGGAGCTTCACCTCCGGGACGGGAGCAAGCGTTCGCTACCGAGCGACTGTTTGTTCCGTTGGCCTCGGAGTGAATAGAAAGTGGGGGAACCACTCTTCGGCCCACCGGCCGGGGTCCCCCCAGTCCCCTTCCGGGCAGCCGCCCAACCTGCATGGAGGCCATGCGACGGCGTAACATGCTTCGGTCGCCCGTCTTACAGCGCTTGCCATGGAGTCCGGATTCCACCCACACGAACGTCAGGAGATCTATTCGAACGGGTGCAGATCTTCCGCCGCCGAAGCCGTTTCTGCAAGTCATTACGCCCTTGTTTCTTGCGCAAACAGACGAAAGTCGCGAAAGCGGGCTGCGATCGCGTACGGGGTCCGTTTCGGGCCATCACGATTTCTCGGCGTGGTTCATTTCGGCGCCGCCGAGGGTAACACATCCGAGCAAACCCAACTGAGGTGCTACGATCACAAGTCGTTGCGGCGCAGTAGCTTCGGGCCGTGTGGCTCCAAGGCGGGCAGCCGGAAAGTGTTACCCTCGTCTGAACCACGCCGATTTCTCCGGTCCCCCACCGAGCCCCAAGCGCACCCGAGAATCCGGCCAAAAAGTTCTTGCAGCCCGGCGAACAAAGAACGAAAATGCACCGCAATCTACGCATTGGGATTGATTTCTGTACTTCCGGATAAGGAAGGCAAGCCTTATGCCCCCGCCAATCGTTCAGGCTGTTCATTTCACGGGTGAGTCGTTGTCGGAAGAGGAACGTGCGGAGGCATCCAGAATCAGCAAAGTGGTCACTGGCGCCTTCGTAAAAGGATTATTTCACCGCTTAGAACCAGCGGCAGTCGCTCTTGATGGGGATGTCGCTGGGGCGGAGACGCCTGCTGCTGTAGCCATCCAGAGAATCGCCGCTCCGGAATTTGAACGGATGAAGCCGAAACTCGTGCAACTGCGAGGCGACACGAATCGCATCAAGGCACTCACCGGTCTAACGTTTGATTCTCTTAAGAGTGCAGGGGCAATAAGGATGCCGGTGATACATCATCATTTACTGAAACCCACCACGGTCCCAAAGCCACCACAAGTACCCAAACCGCAAAAGCCATCCAAGCCGCCACCGCCGAAGTATAATAGATTGGATTTGAACCTTCGTAGGCTGCACTGCGTGGACGAGACTAACCCAGAGGGTGGCGCTGACTCTATGGTGCTTGGCGCGATGCGAATTGGGGCCAGTCTCAATGTCGATTACACCCCAGCAATCGTTGCTGGGGATTATGACGACGGTGACGCGAGAAGTTTCGGTGAGCTTTACTTCGGGTCAGTTAGCTTGCGCTCAACCACGACTTGGCCAAAAACCTTTTACTGGATATTCCAGTTGGTCGAGTCCGATAGCGATGACGCCGAAGTTGCTCAGGGAGTCACAGGGGCCGTTTCTATTGTCGCCGCTGCATTTGGGACATATTTTGGCGGACCTGCAGCCGGTGCTCTCGTAAAAGCCATAATTGACGCCCTTGGAGGCCTACTCGGTGTATTTATTGATGAGGACATTTTCCCGCCTTACGGAGTCGTAATCAAGCTTAACTCCGAGAACGATTTAGGTTCCGATGGCATCCGGGATGAGCACACAGGCAACATAACCGGACACGGCGGCGCATATCGCATCGGGTACCGGCTTCGCCTTGTTTGATGTAAGGCAAACCGGTTATGCATACTTCTTGCTCGCGCCCCCGCTTCACGCATCGATTCGCTTCTCCGGGCGTTGATTATCCGTAGACCCCAACGTCGGCGACCGTCCGCCAAGAGTTCGGCTCTCCTGACGTTCGTGTGGGTGCCCGATGGCGGCTGGGAGCTGCGATTCCAGGGGTTTGGTCCGCGTTCGGCCGCGCCCAGCGAAGCCGATTCGCTCTGGTGGGCCCTCGACATTCGGTAGGCCGAGATGTCGCGAGATGTGCTCTTCGGGGAAGAGGCCGTTGTCATCCCCGCTGGCAGCAAGGAGGCGGGTCACTTCTTCTCGGAGAGCCGCATCCTCGCCGCAGGCACGAGCGAAGAACTCCACCTGGTCGGCAGGTGGAAGGGAAGGGCTCGTGCTTGCGTTATGAGCGACGCTATGCGCTCGAAGCGATTGTCCAGCATGAGAGGCTCGGCCAGGCGTCGTTGAGGGTGAGGGTCAAGGCGGCGTCACTCGTTCTTGAACCCCTTGGAGTAGATGTCATCAGGCTGAGGGGTGAGCGTCTTGTCCGTGAAGTCGTCTCGAAGCTCGGCCTCGAGTCGCCTTTGTCCCGCCGCGGCCTGTTCCGCCGCTCGGCGAAGGGCTGGAGTCTGAATGGATTCGATCGGGATCCTTCCCGGTAGTTGATCGGATGGTGGCGGGAGGGAAGCCGGACGAGTGGCCTCAAGGAAGAAGTTCTCAGTTTTCTGGGCAGCTGGTGCTCGCGGCAGAGGTGCAGTTCGGATCGACTGCTCGCCGAGTGCGGTGGGGGATGCCTCTGAGGAACGAGACGCTGTCGGGGGCTGGGTCGCGAGACGAGTTGTGGAGTTGAGCCGCTCGCCGATCGCCTTGAAAGCTGCCGGCAGGACCTCGTCGAGCTGTCCGAAGGCGTCTTTCACCGTCGACATGTCGCGTTCGAGGCTCGCGATACGCTCCGCCTGCGCAGCGATGATCCCTTCAAGCCGCGCTTCGCTCTCCTTGCGGGCTCGCTTGGCTTCATAGTCGATCCAGAAGACGGCGGCGCCCGCGCCGACGACCAGGACGACAATGGTGAGGAGCTCTGGAAGTCTCGCTCTACCCCGGTCGGCGATTCGTCCCGTAGGAATGACTCGGTCGTGGGGAGATTCTGTGGCGAAAGCCTTGGGTTCATTCATCGTCGTCCACCTCGTGAGCGGGCGCCAGAAGTGCCGGTTTGGAGTTTACGTGCCGTCTGCTGGAGAAATGATCTAAGCTCCGTCGCCTTTGTGCGGGAAGCGCGGAGCGAGGCGTCTGCGACTTCCTTCGTGATTTTCTTTTCTCGGAGGAGCACTTGGTCGACGAAGTAGTCGACGTAGAGCAGCTCGGCTTCTCTGTAGAATCGTCGCGCCTCTGTAGCGGCTTTCGTGGCTTCAGTCGAGTTCTTCTGCGCGACGAGCTCCTCGATACGTTCGAGCTGAGCTTCGAGCGAGTCGAGCAAGTCTTCCTGACGTGCGCCCAAGGCATTTCGACCTCGCGCGCGCGCATCGTCGGTCTGAAGCGGCGGCAGTTCGGGAAGCGCCTCGCCAAATGCTCGTTCGAGGGCCTTTAGCGCGGTGGCGAGATTCTGGATGCTCGCACGAGCGATCTGGTTCGCATCCGCAACCTGGCTTTCGCTTCCGACAGGTTTTCCGGTGCGATCGCGCTCGACGACGTTCGCAATCTCGTTGTTGAGCGCTGCCCACGCCTGAATGAAGCGATCGCGATCGGTCTTTGCGGCGGCGAGGATGGTCTTCGCCTTCTCCTGCAGCTTGGGGTCGACGATGCGAGGGAGCTCGCGCTCAAGAATGTCGAGTCGTTGTGTCTCGCGCTTGAAGTACTCCGGGTGGGGCCGTGGTTCAACGGGTGGTGGCGGGATCCCTGGCTTGCGGAGATCCTCAAAGGGAAGCGCCGTGTCGCCACCGGCACGCGCCGCGCCGCGCTCGAAGACGAGCGCTCCTGCGGCCCAGCGGACCATTGCGTCGGGAACACCACGGTCTCGGAGATAGCTCGCGAAGAGCTCTTGCGCCTCCTTGCAGTCTGCCTCGGGGAGCGTTCCGACTGCGCACTTCTGCATGTCTTCGCAGTAGGACTGAAAGGACTCGGAGGTTGTGATATCGGGTATCCAGCGCAGGAGTGTCGTGCCGAGGATCTCCTTCGCTTTTTGAAACTCGCTTGCCTTGTTCGTAAGAGGGCGTGGGGTGGCGTTCTTCTCTGCGATGGCTTTCTTGACCGCCTCGACGCGCGGAGTTAGCGCGTCGAGGAGCGGGCGCTTCGCCACTTCGACGTTGTGGAGCGTCTCGCGGAGAAAGGTGACGTGATTCCGGAAGAAAAGGACGTGCTGGTAGATCTCGATTAGGTCGTCAACCGTGGCCTCCTTCCCAGCTTCCTTGAGGCTCATCGGGTCGAAGTAGCTCTCGCGTAGATCCGGAATGGTAAGTTGCGACTCCTCGAAGATGGAGAAGAGCTTCCCGGCCCCGGTGAAGCGTTGAGCAACACTCGGGTCGTTCCGCGCAAGGTCTCTGGCGAGTCCCTGGGCGGCGGAGAGTTGCGGGAATGGCGACTTGTTGACGAGGTCTCCTGGGCGCTCACCCTCCTCGAGTTTGCGTGACGGATCATCGTCACCGACGAGGATCGGATAACGGTTCTTCTGAATCTCGGCGATGGTTTGCTCGAAGATCCTGCCATTCCAGCGGTTCTGATCGCGGTAGCCAACGAGGCGCAGGAAGTCGGGGTCGATGTCGTACTCGATGAAGAACGCGTCGCTCGCCTCCTTCGTGAGCTGGTTGCTTGAAGCGACAAGCGATTGGAGCTCCGTTCTCCAGTGGGCGAAGGTCTGAACCTCTGCCTCGCTTGTGAGTTTGATCGGCAAGCCGCCGCTCAGGAACTCGAAGATGACGCTTGCAGTCGTCTCTGCGAACGGGCTGTCGCGCGAAGCGCAGCGTGGACAAGAGCTGAGCTTTTCGCCTTGGAAGAGAAAGAGCTTGGGGTGCGTGTCGATCGCTTTCGCGCGCCACGACTTGCCGCACTCGCAAACGACGGGCGGCCGCTCCGGCGACGAGTCAAGTTCTGAGGCGGCGTCGTTCTCGGGCGGCGGCGGTTCGAGAATTGCGAGATCCTTCGCCGAGAGATTGAGCGGATTCATTGTCGCGGCAGGAGTCGGGGTATCGTCTCGAGTCTTGTAGACGACAGGTTCGATCCTTGCCTGCGTCGGCGGCGCGAGCGCGGCGACGGGTCTACAGGCAGGTGACGGGCAAGAGGCGATCGTGAAGCGGTCTTCGTCCCAGGTAAGCTGAAACCTCTCCTTCTCCTTGAGGACTTGCTCGACCTGCCATGGGTTCCTGCAGGAAGTGCAGAGCTTCTCCGCGGGACCGTTCCAAAGGTCTGGAACGAAGAGGAGTAGGCGAGCGCCTGCGAGGATCACGCCGCCGATAGCGAGGGCAATGCCGTAGTGGAGGTAGCGGATGAGGGAGGCGGTGAGGAACGAGGCGAGCGAGCCGAAGAGAGCGCCGTGGAGAATGCTCCGCTTGTCGAGGGCGAAGTAGGCAAGAACGAGGAAGAAGACGAGGGTCGGAAGGATGACGAGGGCTTTGTTTTGGAAGCGGAAGAATGCGCGCAAGGCGCGCGCCGGGGCTTCTCCTCGGCGGCTGTGTCGTGCGTGTTGGGCCTGGAGCTGCGCCGCTCGGCGTTCTTCCTCTTCGTATCGCGCCCGGGCGACGAGGCGATCGAGCGTTTCGAGCCTCGGATCCTGCCAGTCGTCGCGCTCGCTCTCAATGCGAAGCGTCTTCACCGTGAAGACGAGATGCGCCCGGCCGACGGAAGCGCTTACGTCGCCGGCGTCGCGGGCCTGAGCGTATTGGGAGAGAAGCGCCTCGATCTCGGCGAGGAAGCGGTCGGCTTGGGCTTCGGCCGCGGCGGAGAAGGTGACCGTGAGCGTTTCGTTCTCGAGGCGAACGCTCGACTGCTCGAAGTCGACCACAAGCGGCGGTGGCGAGGAGGGAGGGAAGAGCGTCTCGCGGAGCTCGCGATCGTGGGCTCTTCTCCGCTCCGGGTCGCGGAGCGTCTCGTAGGCTTCTTGGATGATCTTGAAGGCGTCGTCGCCGCGCTCCGGGTTCTTGTCGGGGTGGAGCTTTGTGACGAGCGCTTTGTACGCCTCCTCGATCTCCTCGAGCGTCGCGGCGATGGAGACGCCGAGCACTTGGTAGTAGTTCATCATCGGAGGTCTGGTCCCTTCACCCAGCCGTCGTCGTCCTCTTCAAGAACGCCATCGACCCTCTCAAGGTCTTCAAGGCCGAGACGCTTGAGATCGGAGGCGTTCCAGGGTTCGAGTTCAGGGGGTTTTTCAAGTGGCTCGAAGTCCGGGCTCCGCTTCGAGCTGTCGTCGCGGGGAAAACTGAAGTCCCGGTGGTGCCATGCTCCATGTTCGCTGACGTAGATGCCATGGAGGCCGTGCTGGCGGTCCGTGGGTCCGAGCATGAAGAACTCCGAGGGCAGGACAGAAGGTTTTTCGCGCGGCTGCTGGTTGATGCTGCGCGAGTAGGAGTAGCCACGCTCCGACCAGGAGCGCGACTCGCCTTCGGAGAGCTCGAGGATCTCGACCGGACCGAGGAGCGCCGCTTCGAACTCGGCCGTCTTTTTGCTCTCGGAGCGGAAGAAGGCCTTCGAGGCGCAGTTCGCCGTCACGGCGAGAGCCTCGTCTTCCGAGCCGAAAGCGCTCGCCATGCTTTCGATCGACTGGAACCCGATCGCAGTGCTGACGCCGAAGCTCCGGCCCTTGTCCATGAGCTTGCGGAGTCCGTCGAGTTTGCCGGCCTGCGGCAGCTCATCGAGGAAGAGCCAGGTGCGCGGGCCTTGGGCGCGGCTCTGACCGGGCCGCAAAAGAAGCTGGGAGAGCCGATGGAAGAGAACCCGGTTGACAGGATCGATGGCCTTCGATCGCGTGTCGTCGACGCCGAGGACGAGAATCGGCGGCGCCTTGCCGTCTGTCCAGTCCGTGAGGCTGATCGTGCGTCCCTGCTGGTGAGCGTCCCACCAGGCGGCCGCCACCGGAGTGTAGCCCGTCATGTGGGTGGAAAGGGTCGAGAGGACGCTTTGGAACTCCTCCGTGTTTGCGAAGTGGAGCGAGACGAGGTCGCGGCCTTCCGGAGTGAGCTTGAGGACGGCTTCGAGGCGTTTTCGGTTGCGCGTCGCGAGATAAAGGTCGCGGAAGGTCCAGCGCGCCTTTGCCTTGCGCATGAGCGAAAGCGCGGCGTGCGAGAGGATGTTCGCGGCCGTGAAGGGGAAGTGCTTCTGGTAGTCGCCCTCGTGCGGAATGAGGATGTGCGCAATCTCGCGTGCGGTGGCGAGGTCCTGGATGTCGCGCGCGATATCCCAGGAGAGGGAGCGTGCATCAAAGGGGTGAAGGAGCGCCACCTTGGAGGCTTGCCCGCGCGCAGCGCTGGGTGCGGGAAAGTCGAGGTGGTCGAGGTAGGAGAGGATGTCGGTCTTGGCGTCGTAGATGATGGCTTTCTCGCCGGGTGCGAATCGCGATAGGGCATCGGCCAAGAGGCGCTTCATGGTGACGGTCTTTCCTGCGCCGCTCGCGCCGACGATGAGGAAGTGGTGGGTGGCGGTCTTGGCGCGAAACGGCATGCCGCCAAAGGAGTAGCGCGGCGTCTCGCCGAGAAGCTTCGAGCGGTGGATCTCGAGGGCCTCGTTTGTCGCGAGGACGCGGCGACCACGAAGAACGTGGTCGTCGCGTTCGCGCGTGGCAATGCGCTTGAGAACTGCGTAGGCGCCGTAGAGTCCGCTGCCGAAGATGCCGGTGAAGCCGAGAAGTCGCGTGCGGTAGTCGCTTGAGGCGGCGGCGAAGACTCCGGCCCCGAGGACCGCGCAAGCGGAGAGGGCGTAGAGGCTACGCATGGAACGACCTCCCGCGCGAGCGTTTGGCTTCGTCCTCGAGGAGGCGCGTTGCGAGCTTCTTCGCCTCGCTCGTGCGCATCTCGGAGGCGATGTTCGCGAGCCCTGCGCCTGCGGCGCGTTCGGTGAGGAAGTAGTGGGTCTCCTTGCGCGCGCGAGAGGCCTCAACGTAGGAGAGCTCGCGCGTCTGGCTTCTCGTCCCGAGAAGGACGAAGGACCATTCGACCGTGGCGCCTTGGCCCTTGTGGACGGTCATGGCGTAGGCGAGGGAGAGCTTCTCGAGATCGGAGCGCGCGAGTTTGACCGTCTCGCCGCTCTCGAGGCGGACGCTGAGGCCTCTCGTCAAGCGGCCAACGCGGACGACGTCGCCGAGGTCTCCGTTCGAGACACCAAGCGCCCGGTCGTTCTTGAGGAACATGACCCGATCGCCCTCGAAGAAGGTCTGGTCTCCTGCGCGGAGGCCTTCGCCGCGGAGTTTGCCGAGGCCCTTGAGGACGCCCTGAGCGCGCGAGTTGAGCTCGTCGACGTCTACGCGCCTTGGCGCGAAGATGCGCGTCTGGCGGAGGTCGCACTCGGCCTTCTCTTTCCAGGCATCGATGAGCGCCGAGAGCGCCCCCGGCGCCGTGCGCTTGACGTGCACTCTCCCCTCCCGCGCGAGGCGTTCCAGCGCGGAGCTCGATCGCCCCTCGGAGAGGTCGCGCACGACTTCTCGTTCCCACGGAAGGTCCTGCCTGCGAATCTCTGCGAGTCGAGCGCCGCCGATGCGCTTGAGGAGCTCGCCGAAGGGGGCGCCGGGCCCGATGCTTGGAAGCTGACGCTCATCGCCGAGGAGAACGACCTTCGCACCGGCTTTCTTCCCTGCTGAAAGGAGTGAGAGGAGCCGTGCGGTGTCGAGCATCCCGGCCTCGTCGATGACGAGGACGTCCTTCTTCGAGAGCGCGAGACGGGGCTTGAGGAAGAGCCGCCGGTTTCGGATCGTGACCTTGAGCGGCGCGTCCCAGCTCATGCTCGCGAGGATGGTCTTGGGCGAGAGGTTCTGGCGGAGTTGACGGAGGAGGCTTTGGCGGCGGACTTTGAGGAGGAGGGAATCGACGGTTGAGCTCTTGATGCCGCTCCCCTTTTCGAGCTCCTTCGAGGCGCGCGCCGAAAACGATGCTCCGACGACTCGAAGCCCAGAGCGTTCCCAGATCGAGCGCGCCTCGGCGAGGAGCGTTGTCTTCCCGCTGCCGGCGATTCCGGAGAGAAGGGCCAGCGAGCCGCTTTCGAGCGTGAGATGGCGGAGCGCCTGGCGTTGCTCGCTTGAGAGAGCGCCCTTCTCGAGCGCGCGTTCGATCCGGTGGGTCTTCGGCGTGCGGGCGTGGGCGAGGGCTCGGAGGTCCTCGGCGATCGAGAGGAGCTTCCCCTCGGCCTGGAGGACATCCTTCGTCGTGTACCAGGCGCTCGACCCGGTGTCCCGGAGCTTGACGATGCCGCTTCCGGCGAGGTGGCGATCGATGGCTCGCTGAACCTCGTCGGGCTTGGCACCGAGGGTCGAGGCGGAAGCGAAGGTGAGCGCCGAGAGCTCGCTTCCCTGGTAGTAGCTTTCCTTCGAGAGGAGCGCCGTCTGGGCCTCGCGGACGAGCCCGTCGAGGACCGCAGGACGGACGGGTGTTTGCTTGCCGTTGAGTTTCACGCCAGCGAGGTTGAAACCGAGAGCGCGGAGCTCTTCCTTCCAGCTCGAGCGAAGCTCGGCATCGTCGCGTCCGGTCTTTTTGGCGCGGGATTCGATCGTGACGCGCTGCGCGTCGGCTTGGGACGAGCCGCCTTCCTCTCGAAGTCGCCGTTCAATCTCCCGCCGGCGCTTCGAGAAGTGGCGGAGGACAGGCTCGGGGACGCCGTCGACCTCGAAGGTGCCGTTTCGGGAGCTGCGGAAGGACCAGCCGAAAGCGTCCTTGAGGCCCGAGGCGAGAGCGGAGCGGTAGAAGGCGCCGGCCGCCATCTTGGTGTCGAAGAGGGTGCGGCCGTCGAGAGCGCCCCACTTCCGGTCGAGGCCTTCGGCGACGTTGATGACGAGGACGTGGGTGTGGAGCTGCATATCCTCGTCGCGGCTCGTTCGGTGGGTGAACGCTGCGCCGACGAGGCCTTGGACCCGCTCGAGGAGCTTGCCGCCGCGGCCTCGGCGGGTGAAGAGCGCCGTCTTCTCGAGGAACTCCAGGGCTCGATCGACAGCCTGCTCGTGGACTTGGCGGACCCGTTCGGCTTGGTCCTCGGGGAGGGCGGCCCAGAGGACGGAGACGGACTTCGGGGCGGAGAAGGTGAGGTCGAAGCCCGGGCGCCGTCCTTGGGTGGCGGCGTTCTGAACGAGCGGGCGCTCGCCCGCGGGGGAGTACCCGGCGTAGAGTCGCTCGAGCTCGTCCTTGCCGACCGGCCCCGAGAGTCCGAGGGCCTCGGCGCCTTGGCCGACCCAGCGGCTCTGCCCGGCTTCTTCCGAGCGGTAGTACTCCCCTCGGGCGAGGTTCAGGTAGTAGTGGACTTTGCCACCGCCAAGCTTCCCGATCGAGAGCATGTCACGACTTCCTCTGCCTCACCTCGACCGTAGCGATCCATTCGATGATCTTGCGCTGTTGGGTACGAATCTCCACCATGTCATCGCGGAGCGGAAGTATGTCTTCGCGGAGCTCCTCGATGGTGTGCTTCTGCTCAAGCGCCGCGACGACGAAACTCCGGGCGAGCTCGTTCGGGCCGACGCCGGAACGTTCCGCTAACGCGGCGAGCTTGGCGAGGTCTTCGTCCGAGAGGCGAAACTGGATGCGGTTCTCGCGCATGGCTTTCGGGTACACCGGAGACGCAAGCATTGTAAGCGCTTAGGGCATTTCATCTCCAGCTTTGGATACAACGTGGATACGCCGCTAAACGACGCATTCGCGCGCTCTTGAAGACGTTCGCGGACGGAGTTCCCGCATCCCGGAGGGTGCATAGGTGTGGACTCGCGCCTTCGTGGCGCGAGTCGCTTTCGAGCGATGTTCTTGGAAGGGGAGTGGCCTGGCGGAGGGTCCAGGAGCGTGCGAAAGAATCCTCGACTGGGGCGGAGACCGGCGAGGCGGAGCGGGACCGCAAGAGTCCCGGCGGAGACTCTCCTCCGAATGGGGGCGCGCCGTCGCGCGCCGGGTGGGGGAGTCGAGAAGGCGGACCTGGTGGAGTCGGGACGGCGTCCCGGAGGCGGCCCGTCAGCGGGAGGGAGGGATGAAGCGGATGACGCCGTCCCAGTCTTTGGCGTCGCTTGAGCGGTGGAGGTGAAGGAGCTCCCGGACGATGGCTCCGAGTCCTCGAAGGCCGCGGAGGAAGGCGGGACGGATGATGAGGAGTCCGCTCATCCCCTCGCCGCGGGCGAGGCGCTCGGCGGCGAAATCGCACATGGTCGCCTTGTCCTTGGTGACGAGGACCCGCCCCTCCTCGGCGGCGAAGGCGAGGATGTCCGGATCCGCGGCGGTCCGGAGTCCTGCTTGCTGGACGCGGAGGACGTCGAGCGTCGGCTCCTCCCTAAGGAGCGCGGTGAAGAGGGCGCGCGGGAGGTCGGCGTCGAGGAGGAACTTAACCGCCACGGCGCCCCGGCCCAAGAAGCTTGGCGCGGAGGCTCTCCGGGAAGGCGCTATCGTAGCGCTCTGCGGCCTCCTCGGAACGGCTTTCGAGCTTGGCGAGCTGCTCGTTCACGGCGTCGCGGTTCTTGAGGTAGTAGGCGAGGACGGCGTAGACGTCGGGGAGTTCGAGGGAGTCGTACTCGTAGGCAATCTCCTCGGGAGAGGCGCCGTCCTCGAACATGCCAACGAGGGAGTGGAGCGAGACCCGCGTGCCGGTGACGAAGAGGGCGCCGTCGGGCTCCTGGCTGAGCGGGACTTTCTGGTCGGGCACTTGCAGCATGATCGCTCCTTTAGGATCGATGATAGCACGATTCGGAGCCGAGGAGGAGCCGCGAAAGCACGCTGGATCGGCCGCGGGCGCGGCGTCCGCGGGGCCCAGAAGTGAGACGAGGGTCGACGCGCGGCGTGTGCGACCCTTCGTTAGAAGGGAACCTTCTCGGGGACGTCGTCCGCGGGCTCGGGCACGTCCTCGGCGTACTGAGCCTCGACGTGGAAGGCCCGCGAGGCCCTGACCTTGATCCGGCTGCGGGGCTGGTTCGAGCGGCGCTCGACCCAGCGGTCCTGCTGGAGCCGTCCCTCGGCCACGAGGATGAGCGAGCCCTTCCTGGCGGTCTTGGCGAGGTTCTCCGCCCAGCCGCCCCAGAGCTCGACCGGGATGAAGTCGGTGCGAGGATCCTCCCCGTCCGCCCTCTTCCCGCCGTTGATCCCGATCGTGAAAGACACGAACGGGGTGCCGTCTTGAGTGTGCTTGAGTTCGAGGTCCGCCGTGAGATGCCCCATCAGCGGACCGATGCGGTTCAGGCTTGGCATGGTGCCACCTCCTTCCGGAGTTGTTGAAACCTTTCCCGCGCGTTCGCCTCGTCTCGTGCTGGAGAGGACGTCGCCTCTCCACCGCGTGCCGTGGCTCGCTCAAACCCTGTTTGAACCTTACTACGCTTCCCGTTCTTAAGAAACTCCGCCACGCAAGGCGGGAAGGCCCCGGGCCCAGGCCTCCCGGAGGGGCAGGCAGGATGGGGTTGCCGGAGGGGGGACGCGGGGGGAGGCGGCGGGGGAAGAGCGCTCCCCCCGCCTTGGCGGGCTCAAGGTGGCAGTCGGCTCTTGAGGAGACGAAGTGCCGTGAAGACATGCCGGGTCCGCTCGGACTTGGGCGCGTTCTCGAAGTCGCGCTTCTCGTCCTCGAAGAGGTAGTCGACAACGGCACGAATCGCGCCGGTCTCTTCCGGGTCGCGCTCAGCGAGGACGAAGCCCTCGATGTCGAGGCGGTTGGAATCGCTCCAATCGCATTCGTGGTCGTCAAGCGCACGCTCAAGAGCTTCCTCCTTCGAGTCGGCTTCAACGACGATGGTTTCGGAGAAGCGCCAGAGGCTTTGGACGATGACTTCGTATTCCTTCATGGCTCAGTCCTCCTCGGGAAGCATGACGGTGAGAACAGGCTCGCCGTCGTCGCCAGGGCCGCAGACGGCTTTGAGGCAGACGGGTCTCGGCCCGGACTCGTCGTTGTGAACGAGGACCTTGAAGGCGAGCTCCGACTCGCCGCGGCTTGCAGCAATCGCGCAGCGGAGCATCCAGAGGATGTCCCAGAGCCTGCCCGGTTCGTCTTGGCCGGCGAGGTCCTGGGGCACGCGCACGCAGCTCTCATAGACCGCGTGCGTGAGTGCCACCGGGTGGCGGTAGCCCGCTTCGCGGGCGGTGTCCGTGACGTCGACGAGGACGCCGTCGGCGAGCGCTTGGGCTCGGGTGTAGCTGAAGATGACCGTCGAATCGTTCATGTGTTCCTCCTTAGGAATGTTCGTTTCTCGCAAGCGAACTCTCTCCGCTTCGCGTGCCGACTCATGCGCGCAGCCCCCGAGTCCGGGCTGTCAAGGAGGAGCGGAGCGAGCTTGCGAGCGAGAACTCCTTGCACAGCCCGGACGGGCTGCGCGAGGTCTTCCGGCACGAGCGAAGCGGAGAGAGTTCGACGAGACGAGTGTTCCCTGGAGGAAAGCACGAAAAAGGGTCGGCCGAAGCCGACCCCGAGAAGCGATCAGGCGAGTTCCTCGTCGCTCACGAGCGCGCGGGTCTCGTCGTGCGCGAGTACCGCGACGCGGCTCAGATCGAGGAGATCCGAGCTCGAGAAGGTTCCCGAGCGCTGCCACTTGTCACCGCTGCGGTAGATCTTCTGGAAGCTCGCCGTGTAGTACCGGCGCCCTTCGCTCGAAGTGTTCTCCCAGAGGGAGCAAGCCACCTTGCCGATGCGCACTCTCTTCGTTGGTTTCTTCTTGTTCTCGTCCATGTCTTTTCCTCCAAGAAAAGGACTCGTTTGACTTCTTACGAGGCGCGCGCAGAGCAGGGCCGCGACGCTGTCAAGGAGGAACGCAGCGAAGCGAGTAGTCCTTGACAGCGCTCGAAGCGGACTTGCTAAAGGAAGCTCAAGGAAGAAGGCGGACGAGCGGAGGCTTGGAGGAGGGGGTCTGGACGAGAGGAGAAGGAAGACGGGGAGAGTTCGAGCCGGGAAGGGAAGGCTGGACCCTGTGGAAGAACGGTTCGGGCGGGCGTCGTGGAAACGGAGCGGGCTTTCAGAGCTCACGCAGCGGGAGTGGCGCGGTTCGGTTGAGAGCGCGGGCTTTCGAGAAGTGGCGTTGCGGTGCTCGCCGAGGACGGGACGCGAAGCTCGTGGCGCGAGGTCTCGCCGCTCGGGAGGTCGGCTTCGGGCGCGCTCTCATCGGCGGTGGGCAGAATCAGACTGATGTCAACGATTCGCGAGAAGAGACGCTCCTCTCGTCGCAAAGCGACCTGTAGGGGGTTATCAGGGGCTAAACAGCGTGGGGGGCCGCCTCGGAAGCGAAGAAGAGAAGGAAGAGAACGTGACCGAGGAACCATCCGCTACTCGGGGATGGGATAGCAGGCGAAAAACAACGCAGCGCGTATAACGAGCGTTATACGCGGAGTTGTCGCCCGACTCCCTCGCGATTCGATTCTCCGTACGCTGGTTTAGCAAGCGCCAATCATGAGTCTACAGGCCTGACAACACTGATAGGCCACTGGTATCACTACGGCGCTTGGTGCTGAATCTCCCATACATACCCGAAAGGTCGGCTCTGGGGCGGCTTGTTTGAATGAAAGCACATGACGTACGAGGCGAAGATGCGTTCGCTTCCCTTTGCGCCCCTGAGTTCATCGAGAACTTGCTGGTAGATACGCTCGCTGTCTTGACGGGACGCTGCTTCGATGTCCTTGATGGCCGAGGCCCTATTACCTGCCTCAAGAGAGGCCAGACCTCGGTAGAACAGTACTCTGGCGTAGTTGGGGTTCGAGTCAACGACTGATGAGAAATGCCCCATCGCCATCTCCGGGAATCCGTTCTGCCATTTGGCCAACGCGATAAGAAACTGCACCCCGTTGTTGTCTGGTCCGTAGGGATTTGCCGTATCGGTGTTTGGGTTCAACCGGGCCGCCTCCTCGAAGTCTGCGATTGCTTTCGTGAACTCCGTCAATGCGGCATAGATGAATCCGCGGGACACGAACAGTCGAGCATTTTTAGGGTCACCAGAGATGCCTTCCGTAAGCCGCTGGATGTCTTCGTCGACGAGCTCCCGATCCAGTCCCCGATGATCCGTGAAGAACACACTCTTCCCTGTATCGGAGAGGTGACGTCGCTTCGCCCCACCGCTCTCAGCGTCGCAGCTCGCGATGTTTCCGCTGACGATGAGCCCGAAGGCCATGCTCGCAAGTCTCACTCTACACGATGAGGGCGTAATCATCTGGCTCTCGCGGACTCTAGTGGCCGAACTGCCAGCTCCCAAAGACAGTGAAGTTCTTTCGGCCGCTAACGTCCTCTTCCTTGATCAACTTTCCGCCTCCGAAGCCAGCCTGGATGTAAACCAATCCTCGATACACCGGCTCTCCTGAGGAAGAGTAATGGGTCACTTCGATTTTCATCATTTTCGGTCCACCGCCGGGTGTATCCATTAACTCCAGAGCCTTAGCCTTTCCAACGAGTGTATCACCGTTGAGGGCCTCCGCCGTATCCGCCATATCGAAAGGACCAAATTGTCCTTCATAACCATACTTGAAGCTCGTTGGTCTTAGAACCGTCGCGGACGGTACTGCAGCGGGGGAGGAAGACTTCGCGGAAGAACGCGGCTCGGGATCGGGCGACGCTGGGCTGGCAGAACGGTCTTGACGTTCGCACGAGACTACCAGAACAGCGAGAATGACTGCGATAATTGATTTCATCTGGAGGCGACCTCTTGCCATTCTGCTGCCAGCAACCTGAAGTGCTCACGGGCAGTTCGGAAACACAATTCCCGTCGTCCGAGGTTCGCTTGAACTAGCCAACGGGTGAGGTGGACCACCAAGGAACAGGAAGTCCAAGAGTCCGATCCCATCGGAAATGTCGACTCTTCCATCCGGCTGCCAATCCAACAAGGAAATGTTTCCAGCATCTCCTGGAAGGCCATTACCACATGGGAATGCTGATGGCGTACCGAGGAACAGGACTCCAAAGATGCAAACAGCGTCCGAAAGGTCCAACGTATTATCTTCGTTACAATCTCCCGGAATACGGGCAGGGATCTCGCACCTCCCTACGAGGCATTGAAGGCTTATTACATAGCCGCCGCTTTCATCAGAACCAGCATCAGAAATAAGGAGATAGTAGGTTCCAGTGGCTTCCAGAATTTTATCCATGGTGAACCCACAGTCTACGCCGCCGCAGCAACCTCCGTCACAGCTTCCCTCTTCGATGATTAGGCCTCTGGGGTCGAGAATCCGCAGCCTTGGGTCAAACGGTCCTCCACGGTTCTGAACTGAAATGCGGATCCTGGTGCCTTCAACGCCTTGGAATTTGTAAAAATCCATATCAATCGCTGGGTCGATTGCGTCTGTGGACGACGAGTTGTAATTCAATACCGGAGCCGGAATCAATGGAGGAATACGGTCAATCTGAATGCCGAGTCCCCCTGCTTCATCTGTTCCGGAATCGGAGAGAATCAACGTATACGTCCCCGAAACGGTCAGAGTTGTGTTCAGCACAAACGAACAGTGGACACCTCCACAACACCCCCCAGAGCAGCCAGCGTTCGCTATAGTGCTGCCGCCCGGGTCAACCAACTCCAGGCCTGGATCAAATGGACCGCCTGTGTTGTCACCAGCTATCCGAATGTTGTCGCCCGCTGATCCTTCAAATGTAAACGTGTCCACGTCCACTGCCGGACTAATTGCGCATCCAGTAGTGTGATCTCCATAATTGAGCATCAACGGCTCTGTCCCCTCGGAACACGCAGCTGACGACTCTACATTCTGTGCATGGCCGGTAGAAAGTAACGTCACGGCGACAAACGCTGCCACATACGGCAAGGGCGAGTAAACAACACCGCGCATATAACCCACCTTCTCCGCTGAGTTGACCCCGGACTCGGCGGATAAGACCACCGATTCCGGTCCCCCAGAGCGCAAAAACTGCGCGCATAAGAGCGGCGCCCAGCGACCGGCGTGCGCCACGGGGGGCGCGTTCTCGTGAAGCGCGGCTGCGCGGCAGTTGTTGGGCATTCTCACCTGTCCTCTCCCGGTCGAGTGGCTCATGCCGTGATGCCAAGGCACCCTCCGGCCGAAGGCATCGTGGTCAATGCCGCCCTCACAAAGCAAGCGAAATCTCGCGGACGCCACGACTTGCAGCGGAATGACGAAGCTTCCGCCGCACCTTAGATCTTCGGGTTCCTCCGCCGGGCGCGACGCGCGTGGCGCCGAAGCGTTTCCCATCATCCGCACAGGCCACGAGGGTCCGCCGGGCTCCTTGAACCAAGCGTTCGAGCTCGGCTTCGCTCGCTCGAACGCTCATCTTGTTGGGTGGCTGCCGGGAGAGGGTCTCGGGGAACATGGGGGACCGCGGCCGGCGGGCCGAAGAGCGGTTCCCCGAGTCGCGGCCGCCAGGCCGCGGGAAGGAAACGAGCGCGCGAAGCGCGTCCGTCTCCGCGGGCGCCCGAACGCGGAGCAAACCCCTGAAATCGCAGCGCGCGCCAGCCACCGACGACCCGCACGAACGGCAGGAGATCCAAATCGTTGCCTTACCAGAATCAGAGGCAGCGGCGGCAGCGGTAGCAGATGCCCGGGACATTGCCGGAGCGGATCTTCGGACAGTCGCGCTTCTCGACGGGCACGCGACGCGCTTGACGGTGCTCGGGGAAGATCAGATCGACGCCTTCCGGTGGGTCGTCACCGATCTGGCGGACGAAGGCGATACGCCGACCTTCACGCTTCGCGCGCTCAAGAAGGTAGGGCCTGGTGTCGCGGTCGGCGGAGTACCAGAGCGAGCCGGGAATGCCGAGATGGCGGCTGTAGCCGTAAGTGCGGACACCAAGGCGCTCGAGAGCGGAATGGAATCGCTCGAAGGTCGCGCGCTCCCCAAGGTCGCCGGCGCCGAAGAGGCGAAGAGGGTGAGCGCTGGATCCAATCCGCAGAGCGAAGGTGCGCTCGAAGTGATCGAGGACCGTGGAGATGTCGGCGGCATAGCGCTCAGGCGCTTCGAGGTAGCGGCGGTAGCGCGCCTCCTGGAGCTCGCGGGCTCGCGGCATGGCTTGCTTTCCGGCACGGGCGTAGCAGTACGAGCATGCGACGTTGCACGAGCCGACCGGCGGGAAGTCGACTGAGAGGAAGGTCGTGTGGTTCGAGGCGAGGATTTCGCCGTAGCGGTTCGCGGAGAGCCAGAAGGCGATGAGCCTTGGGCTCGGATAGTCTTCGAGAGTCTTCATCTTCACTCCTCCAGGGGATTCGGTTTCGTCGTCGCAGCGGGGAGCCGCGGCCGCGGCGCGGGTCAAGGAGGAGCGGAGGCCTCCGGCCGAGAACTCCTTGAGGCGCAAAGCGGCTGTGGCAGGCTCCGTCGCGACGAAGGCGAGGACCTGGAGGAGCTGAAGAGAGAGGAGACGTGCGCGGGGGAAAGGCGGGCGCTCTCGTGCGACTCGCCTGAGGCGGAGCTGGCGCCGAGCCAGCGCAAGCGCGGCAGAAGCGTTGTGCGAGATTTGAGTAGAGAGCTTCGCTCGTGCGAGAATATGGGATGAGGGAGCGAAGCCCGAGGGGCGGAGGGTACAGGCAGTTAACGCTGGATGAGCTTTTGTCGCTTGCTCCACTTCCTCCAAAGCCGAAGGGGGCTCCGGATCACGGGAGCTTCCGGCCGCTTCCAGCTCGCCGGAGGTGCACTACATTT
>Ga0326597_10000875_pt1 | contig 51143 bp, 51 predicted proteins | sample RVTome_12_FD_203789 | JGI IMG/M metagenome (GOLD analysis project Ga0326597, IMG submission 203789) | Soil microbial communities from uranium-contaminated site in the Upper Colorado River Basin, Wyoming, United States - RVT100D185 | ecosystem: Environmental > Terrestrial > Soil > Contaminated >... | reverse complement strand
TGACCCAGTGCACGTCGGGCAGCCCATGACGTGTGCCCTCGGCGAGCATGTTGAACGACAGGTCGAGCGCCACGACCTCGCTCGCCCCGCGCATGAGCATCTCGCGCGCGACGTTGCCCGGGCCGCTGGCGACGTCGAGCACCCTGGCCCCAGCCGGGGAGGCCGCCATGGCCGTGACCCGGCGCCAGTGCGCGTCCTGGCCCATGGACAGGACGCTGTTGGCGAGGTCGTAGCGGGGAGCCACGCGGTCGAACATGGCCTGGACGAGGGCAAGGTCCTTGCCCTCGCGGCCAGGGGCCGGAAGCGGCGCACGTTCGGCGGACAAGTACGCTCCTGGCGGACGTGTTCGGGCGAGTTGTCCTCGTGCGTCAGCGGACAGACTCACTGGCGCAGGACATGTGGCAGGCTACCCGGACCGTGGACCCTGCCATCGACCGCGGGAGACCGCCCTTGACCCGCGCCTACTGCCTGCACTGCAACGATCAGGTCGACGTCGACGACGACGGCCTGTGCCCGCAGGGGCACGCCGTCTCCACCGAGGACCTCGGACCGCAGCCCTGGATCGGTCGTGCGTTGAGCAGCCTGGACGAACGCCCGGCCAGGGCACCGCAACCCGAACCGACGAAGGACGCCGTCGGTTACGAACCGGACGAGCTGGCGGCGCTGCTCGCCGATCTCGACGACGGCGGCCCCTCCGACCTGGTCACCGAGGACGACGAGTTCGCCGGCCCGGCCGACCTGGCCATCGAGGACGACGAGGCAACGCAGTCCGCCGACATGTCCAGCGAACTCGCCGCACTCGCCGAGGAATTGGCCATGCGAGCCGACGGCGGTGACGACCTCGAAGAGGACGACGACCTCGGCGCGATCGACGACGCGATGACCGCTTGGGACGAGCAGGAGGACGCGATCGTCGCCCCCTCGGCGCGCGTCCCACTGGACGACGACATGATCGCGGACGATGCGCTGATGGCGGCACTGGCCGCCGAGGACTTCGAGGAGGACGAGGCACCGGATGCGACGGCCATCCCGCCTCCCCCGCCGCCGGGTACGGCCGCTGCCTCTCCCATCCCACCACCACCGCCGCCACCGGCGACGCCGAACCCAGAGGCTCCACCCGAACCCATGGCCCCGCCCGAGCCGATGGGTAGCGGGTCGGTGTGGGCCGACGAGGAGGCCGAGGACGCCGTCGCGGCCCCGGACGAACCGCCCGCCCCCCAGGACGAACCGGTTGACGAACCGGTGGACGATCCGCCCGCAACGCCCGAGCCGTCGCCCGAGCCTCGCGAGATCGACCTCACCAACTTCACGGCTTCCGGCAAGCGGATCGACACCTCCGCGGCACCGCGCAAGCGTGGCCGCTTCGGCATCGGACGCTGAGGCGTGGACCTGCATCCCGCGGACGCCGCGCTGGCAGCGGCCTTGACGTCGTCGCACGGCGACGTGTCGCGGGACGACGGGTTGCTGACGGCTGCCGAGGTCGCCGAGCGTTCCGGGCTGTCCGTCGCCGTGCTCGAGGCGATCGAACGCGAGGGGCTCCTCGTGCCGCTGGTCACGGGGAAGGACCCGCGCTACTCCCCCGGCGACGTGGCGGTCGTGCGCGCGGGCATGCAACTGCTCGAAGCCGGGCTTCCGCTCGGCGAACTGCTCGACCTCGCTCGACGGACCGACGAGGCGTTGCGCGGCGTGGCCGACCACGCCGTCGACCTCTTCCTGCGCTTCGTCCGCGACCCCATCCGGGGGACCGTCACCTCCGACGAGGAGGCGACGGATCGTCTGCTGGATGCCTTCGAGCAGATGCTGCCGGCCGCAGGTGATCTTGTCGGCTCACACATGCGTCGTCTGGTCGTTGCCGCGGCCCGTGCGCGATTGGAACAGGAGATGACCGACGGGGCATCCTCGTCCCCATGACCCCGCGACTCACCGTCCGTACGCAGTCACTGCCGACCGACCTACCCCTGGCCGACCTCCTGCCGACCTCCGACGCGGTGGTCTGGACCCGCCGAGGGGAGGGGTTCGTCGGCTGGGGAACGGCGATTCGCGTCGCCACCGGGACCGGCAACCACCGTTTCACACAGGCCGAACGCGTGCTGCCGGGACTCACCGAGGAGGCGGCGATCGACGACGGCGTCGGGGTGCCCGGAGGGGGGCTGCTCGGGTTCGGCAGCTTCACGTTCGACGAGGACGTCGGCGGCTCCGGCCTGACGATCCCGCGCCGGATCATCGGCCGTCGCGACGGGCTGACGTGGTTGACGACGATCGACGGCAACGACCTGACCGACGACGTGCCCGGCCCTTCGGCGACACCCGCGCCGGCTCCCGTCGCCGACCGCGTCCGGTACGCGGGCTCCTCGATGCCGGACGTGCACTGGCTGGAGGGGGTCGCGAAGGCGCTCAAACACATCGAGGCCGGCGACCTCGACAAGGTCGTGCTTGCGCGTGACCATGCGGTGTGGTCCCGCGAACCGTTCGACGCCCGGTGGCTGACGGCCCGGTTGGCCGACCGCTTCCCCGACTGCTTCACCTTCCTGCACGGTGGCCTGGTCGGTGCCACGCCAGAGCTGCTGGTCAGCCGAACCGGCGAGCGCGTCACGTCCCTGGCACTGGCCGGCACCACGCCCCGCGGGGCCACGCCGGACGAGGATGAGCGGCTGGGGGCGGCACTGCTCGCGTCCGACAAGGACCTGCGCGAGCACGCGTTCGCCGCACGCTCGGTCACCGACGTCCTGTCGGCGGTCACTACCTCCATGCAGGTCGGTGATGGACCGGCCCTCCTGCGACTCGACAACGTCCAGCACCTCGCGACCGAGGTGACCGGGGTCCTGTCCACCGACGCCTCGGCGCTCGCCCTGGCCGCCATGCTGCACCCGACCGCTGCCGTCGGTGGCGTTCCGACACGTGACGCCGTCGCCCTGATCAGGGACCTCGAAGGGATGAGCCGTGAACGCTATGCCGGGCCGGTGGGCTGGCTGACCGCGGATGGTGACGGCGAGTTCGGCATCGCGCTGCGCTGCGCGCAACTGTCGGGGGCGCGGGCACGACTGTTCGCCGGGGCCGGGATCGTCGCGGGGTCGCTGCCCGAGGACGAGCTCGAGGAGACCCGCCTCAAGCTCCTGGCCATGCAGGGCGTGCTGGGGGGCTGACCAATCGGGCCGTTCGGGACTTGCCAACACGCGCCGATGAGCGGACGCTGGTTGGGTGGTCGAACGCGGAGGTCGCGCCATGGCGACGAAGACGGATGTGCACCTGCATGAGGATGTCCACGTCTCGATGACCGAGGTGAACGTGCTGTTCGAGTCGAGGGCTGCCGCCGAGGAGGCGGCGCGATCGCTGGAGGCGCGGCGTTTCCATGTCGAGGACGCGCAGGTCTGGGAGGCGGCGGACCACCCGATGTGGGCCTACGACAGCCGCCTCGGCGACGACATGCGCTGGGCCGGCACGGACGGGCTGATTGCCGCACTCCTCGGAGCCGCGGTGATGGGAACGTTGACGGTTGTGCTTGCCGCCGACCGCATGGGCGTCGGCATGGCCCTGCTGCTCGGGGCCCTGACCGGCCTCGGGTTCGGCGGGTTGCTCGGCGCGATGTTCGGCCTGCAGATGTCCGAACCCATGGACGACGACCCGCTGATCATCATCAGGCCGGATGCGGGGGCCTACGGGTTGACCTTCGTGACGGCACGTCCGACGCGCACCAGGCGGGCCGTGCTCGAAGCGAGCGGTCGCCTGGTCAGCGAACCGGGCCACAACCTCCCGGTCACCTCCTGATGGGAATGGGTCATTACCGTCGGATATGACGGTTTCTCCCCGATCGCTCACGTCAGGCGATGGCGGCGGTGACCGACGCCTGGATCCTGCGGTGCAGTTCGGCGTTGACCTCGCGGTCCGTGCGCACATGGAGCAGATGGATCCCGCCCGTGTCGACGGCGACGCGAACGGCGAGGTCGACCTCGTTGGCCGCGCCGAGCCGGGTGTACCCGAGGCCGTGGGTCCGGGCGATCTTCTCGAAATCCAGACCGTGCGGCGTACCGAAGACGCGCTCGAATGTGCCCGGGTAGTCGACCGGCGGCATCAGGTGGAAGATCCCACCGCCGTCGTTGTCGATGACGACGAACGTGGCGTCGATCCCGTCCGCCTCCGGCGAAAGCAGGAATCCGTTCCGGTCGTGCAGCATGCTGAGGTCACCGGCGAGGGCGACCACGGGCCCGTCGTGGGCAAGGGCGACACCGAGCGTGGTCGACACGAACCCATCGATCCCCGACACCCCGCGGTTGCTGACCACCCGGGTCCCGTCCCTTGGGCTCGCGAACGCGTCGACGTCACGGATCGGCATCGAGGACGCGACGACGAACGCGCCACCTCGTGGCACGGCGGCATGCACGTCACGCGCCATCTGTGGCTCGATCGGCCTGGCGTGCCCTTCGAGCGCCTCGCTGACGGCGGAGGCCGCCGCCTCGTCAGCGGTCCGCCACGCGTCCGACCAGTCAGACGAGGCCTCCACGGCGAGCAGGTCGGAAAGGGCCGTGCAGACGAGCCCCGGATCGGCGACCAGCAGATCGAGCAGGCCGCGTTGCGGATCCGACCAGTGCCCGAACGGGTCGATCAGCAACTGCGGGGCGTCGGGACCCAGCAGTTCTAGGACCGGTCGGGCGATCGTCGGTCGTCCGACCCGCACCACGAAGTCGGGCTTGTGCGCCTCGGCGAAGGGCGTGCTGGCCAGCAGCAGGGCGGCGTGTGCCACGACGGTGTCCCCGAACCGGACGTTGCTGTGTGGTTCGGCCACGACCGGCCAGCCCGTCGCGCGGGACAGCGCGTGGATCGGCCCGGCGGGCGCGTTCGTGTCACCGACCACGATCAGGCCGCGCTCGGTCCCCGCCATCCGCCCGGCCATGATCTCTAGGTGGTCCGTGGGCGCGGGGCGGGCAGGACGCTCAACGGTCGTCCACGGCCGCCGACCGGCACGGCCGTCGAGCGGCTGTTCGAACGGATGGGCGGCGCGGCTGCGACCGTCGTCGACCGCGGGGACCGTCGGCTCGCGGAAGGCGGCGTTCACGTGGACCGGCCCAGGCGGAGCGCTCGTCCCGACGGCCTCGGCGAACACCCGTGACCACAGGGAGCGCCAGTACCCGACGACGCCGGGGCGGTCTTCCGGGACGCCGGCCTCGACGAAGCGTCGGACCGCGGACCCGAACAGCTTGATCTGGTCGATGGTCTGGTTCGCGCCCGTCCCGCGCAACTCCGGTGGGCGGTCCGCGGTGACGACGAGCATGGGTACGAGGCCGGCATCGGCCTCGAGCACGGCAGGGTGCAGGTTGGCTGCGGCCGTTCCCGACGTCGTCAGCACGATGGCGGGCACGCCGCTGGCGCGTGCCAACCCCACGGCCAGGAAGGCAGCGGACCGCTCGTCGATCTGCACGTGCAGGCGAATGCGCGGGTCCTCGGCCAGCGCGATGGCGAGGGCCGTGGACCGTGACCCCGGCGCGAGCACGGCATCGGTGACCCCGCAGCGCGCCAGTTCATCGACCGCGACACGAGCGAAGGCCTCGGAAGGGTTGTTCGCCGCGATCATGTGCGACTCCTGACCCGGTCGGCTGCGGCAAGACGGTCGAGCACGGCCGAGGTCTCGTCGGGCCCCAGCGCGAACTGGTCGAGCAGTGACGCGTCCGGCTCGACGCGACGTACGGCGATGACACCGTCGACCGGGACCAGGGGGGCGTTCGTCACGTCGCCGGCCAGGAGCGTGCCGGTCCCGAGCCCGCACGCGTAGGGCAGGTCGGGCAGCGCGGCGGCCAGCGCAACGCCGGCCGCAAGACCGACGGAGGTCTCGAGCGCGGACGAGACGACGACAGGGACGCCGGCGGCATCCGCGATCTCGAGTGCCCGGACGACGCCTCCGAGGGGCTGGACCTTGACGACGATCACATCGACGGCGCCGGCCCTGACAGCGGCGATGGGGTCCTCGGCGGTCCGGATGCTCTCGTCCGCGGCGACGGCGACCGTGCTGCGACGGCGGACCTCGGCGAGTTCGTGGAGCGTGGCGCACGGTTGCTCCACGTACTCGAGGTCGAAGCGTGCGAGCCTCGCCATTGCCATGACCGCGGTCTCGACGTCCCACGCCGCGTTGGCGTCCAACCTGATCCGGCCGCCCGGTCCGAGCACGTCGCGGACGGCGGCCACGCGCTCCACGTCGGCGGCGAGGTCCTGCCCGGCCTCGGCCACCTTGACCTTCGCCGTCGAACATCCAGAACGAGCGACCATCGCGGCTGCGGTGGCGGCATCGACCGCAGGGACGGTGGTGTTCACCAGCACGGACGTCCTGACCGGATCGGGGAACGCGACCGTCGCCGCGTCGATCGCCGCGTCGAGCCACCGCGCCGCATAGTCGGGCCCGTACTCAGGGAACGGTGAGAACTCACCCCACCCGACGGGACCACGCAGCAGCACGCCGACCCGCTCGGTGACGCCACGGAACCGGAGCCTCAACGGGACCCTGAACGGGTGCAGACCGGTGATGCCGCCCAGGTCCGCCATCAGCCGACCGCTCCGGCGGCGGAGTCACGCAGCAGGAGGCCGACCACGAGCAGCGCAGCGAAGACGAGTTGGGCCTGCGCCGTGCGCTCGAGCGCGGCGATCAGTGCGGGACCAGGCGGCGCCGACCGGACGGTCCTGACGGCGCGTGCGAACAGCGGCCCCGACAACAGCGGGAGCGCGAGCCATCCCTCCCGTGCCACGCCGACCATCACGCCGGCCACCGCGAAGGCCACCGCGAGCAGACCGACGTACAGGTGACGCGTCCGCGCACCACCGAGCCGGACAGCGAGCGTCCGCTTCCCAGCGGCAGCGTCGGTGGGGATGTCACGGAGGTTGTTGACGACCAGCAGCGCGCTGGCGAGGACCCCCATGGCCACGCCGGCAATGACCGGGAGCGCCGTGAGCCGCTCGTCCTGGACGTACGCGGACCCTGCGGTCGCGACCAGACCGAAGAAGACGAAGACGAAGACCTCGCCCAGCGCAGCCGATGCATAGGGACGAGGTCCGCCGCTGTAGCCGATCGCGGCCGCCGCGGCGGCGAGGCCAACGAGTAGGAGTTCCCAGCCCGCCAGGGCCGCGAGCGCGAAACCGAGGACCCCGGCAAGCCCCAGGGTCACCACGATCGCCGCCTTCATCCGATCCGGCGGCACCAGACCGGCCGCGACGACGCGGCGCGGGCCGGCCCGGTCGTGGGTGTCGACCCCGCGGACCCCGTCGAAGTAGTCGTTCGCGTAATTGACCGCCACCTGCAGCGCGAGCGCGACGCCGAGCGCCAACAGGAACCGGACCCACGACACCGCGGTGGGCAGCACGACACGTTGGCTGGCCGCCGTGCCGACGATGACCGGCGAGACCGACGCAGGCAGGGTTCGCGGCCGTGCGGCCTCGAACCACACGGCGCGCGTCACAGCGGTGTCGGCAGCCATGGCGCACACTGTAGAGCCGGGGTGGCTGTTCCCGGCCTGCTGATCCGGCCGGTCAGTAGTAATGGGGGAAGGCGGACCAATCGGGGTCGCGCTTCTCGAGGAAGGCGTCTCTGCCCTCCTGGGCCTCGTCGGTCATGTACGCAAGACGGGTCGCCTCCCCGGCGAACACCTGCTGGCCGACGAGGCCGTCGTCGGTGAGGTTCATCGCGAACTTCAGCATCCGGGTGGCGGTCGGTGACTTCGCGTTGATCCTGGCGCCCCATTCGAGCGCGACCTCTTCGAGTCGTTCGTGGTCGACGACGGCGTTGACCATCCCCATGCGGTGGGCGTCCTCGGCGGAGTACTCGTCGCCGAGGAAGAAGATCTCGCGAGCGAACTTCTGCCCGACCTGCGTGGCCAGGTACGCCGATCCGAAGCCCCCGTCGAACGACGCGACATCGAGGTCGGTCTGCTTGAACCGGCCGTGTTCACGGCTGGCGATGGTGAGGTCGCTGACGACATGGAGCGAGTGCCCACCGCCGGCGGCCCAGCCGGGCACCACGCAGATGACGACCTTGGGCATGAACCGGATCAAACGCTGGCACTCGAGGATGTGCAGCCGACCGAGCCGGGCGACGTCGACGGTGTCGGCGGTGTCACCGTCCGCGTACTGATAGCCGGCCTTGCCGCGGATCCGCTGGTCGCCGCCGCTGCAGAAGGCCCAGCCTCCGTCCTTCGGCGACGGCCCATTCCCGGTCAACAGCACGCAGCCGACGTCCGAGGCCTGTCGCGCGTCGTCCAGCGCCCGGCACAACTCGTCGACCGTGTGCGGACGGAAGGCGTTACGGATCTCGGGACGGTCGAAAGCGATCCTGACCGTTCCCTGATCGACCGCGCGGTGGTAGGTGATGTCGGTGAACTCGAAGCCGTCGACGAGTTCCCAGCGCGAGGCATCGAACAGTTCGGACACCACGGGCGGCTCCTGTTGGGGGTGGTCGCCGTAGCCTACGAGCCCGGCCCGGTGCGATGGCGCCGCCGCCGGTCGGCGACGACGAGGACGGACGTGACGACCTCCCTGGTGGCCATCCGGCTGCGATCGGTCGTGGACGCCATCGAGGTGATCGAACAGACCTGGCAACAGGGTGATGCGGTCCTGCCGCTCGATGCCCATGCCCCCGACCACGTCGCGGCTGACCTCGTGCGCCGACTGCGGCCGGCAGCCCTGGTCACCAACCGGCCGGACGGGACCGGCCGCAAGGTGGTCCGGCTGTCCGATGACGCGGCCGTGCCCGGCGGGACCGGCGTGGTCGTCGCATCGTCCGGGTCGACCGGGGAACCCAAGGGCGTCGTGCTGTCTCATGTCGCGCTCGAGGCATCCGCGGCGGCGAGCGTCGAACGTCTGGGCTGCCAGCCCGGCCAGCGGTGGTGGCTCGACCTGCCGCTGCACCACGTGGCCGGTCTGCAGGTCCTGCGGCGCAGCGCCATGCTGGCGTCGGCTCCGGTGTTGGCCGACGCGGACGGGCGCTTGGCCGACGCGAACTGGTTGGCGCTCGTCCCGACGCAACTCGAACGCCTGCTGCGCGACGTCATCGAGCTCGCGGGCAAGGGCATCCTCCTCGGCGGGTCCGCCGCGCCGGCGGACCTGCTCGAACGTGGGTCGCGGGCCGGCATCGTGGTCGTCCGGTCGTATGGGATGACCGAGACGTGCGGCGGGTGCGTGTACGACGGCCGACCGCTGTCAGGCGTCGAGGTCGCCGTGGATCCCGCCGGCGTCATCCGGGTGCGGGGGCGGCCGGTCGCCACCGGTCTGCGACAGCCGGACGGATCCATCGTGCCGGTGACCGATGACGATGGGTGGTTCTGCACCAACGACCTCGGTCGACTCGACGACGGTGTGCTGACCGTCCTCGGGCGGGCCGACGCCGTCATCGTCACCGGTGGCGAGAACGTCGCCGCCGAGGCCGTCGAGACCGCGCTGCGACGTCATGCCGAGGTCGCCGACGCGGCGGTCTTCGGGCCGGTCGACCCCGAATGGGGTCAACGCGTGGTCGCGCTCGTGGTCCCCACCGACCCGACCGCGCCGCCGTCGCCCGAGGAACTGCGCGAGCACGTCGCGGGCTACCTCGGCCGCCACGCCGCACCGAAGGAGGTCCGCTTCGTCGCCGACCTCCCAAGGACCGGCCTGGGCAAGATCGACCGGACCGCCCTGCACTGACCGCAGCACCCCCTGGTCTGGGCGGGGTTGGCGTCACATCTGGCGGAAAGGTCACCCAGACGCGACCGAGCCGTGCGTCAGGCGTAGCTGTGCAGGCCGACCACCACGAGGTTCACGACGTAGTACGTGAACATGAGCACGGCGTAGGCCCCGAGGCCGAGGTAGGCCGCGTTGCGTCCCCGCATCCCACGGGTCGCACGGGCGTGCAGGTAGCCGGCATAGGCGACCCACGTCAGGAACGCGGAGGTCTCCTTGGGATCCCATCCCCAGTAGCGGCCCCATGACTGCTCGGCCCAGATCGCACCGGAGATGACCGCGAACGTCCAGATCGGGAACCCGAACGCGATCGTGCGGTACGCGAACGAGTCCAGGGTGGCCGCGTCCGGCAGGTAGGGGACGAACCACCAGGCCATCAGTGCGGCAGTCGCCATGACCGTGTTGGTCACAAGGAAACGGCGGGGATCGCCGGCGTCGACCCAGAACACCCACGAAAGAGCCGCCGTGACCACCCAGGTCCCGCCGCCGAGCCACAGTGGGCTGATCGTGCCGCGCAGGGCGGTGCGGTGGTCCTCGACGGCTCCGACCGACATGTCGGCGTCGGGAGCCGCGCGCTCGGGCACGACATCGACCGGCTCCTCGGGCGCTTCCGCGACGTCGCCGACGTAGGCCGCACCGACCGTCGATCCCGCGAACTGGTCAGGGCGCCTGGCCGCCAGTCGGCGCTCTGCCGTGTCCCGCAGCAGGTACAGACTGGTGAACACGAACCCGACGGTGAAGATCCCGGCAGCGAAGACGATGGCCGACACGTGGATGCCGCGCCACCACGACCCGAGGATCGGCATCAGCGGTCCCGGTTCGGTGTAGACCAACATGGCTCCAGCCATCGTCAGCACCGCGCCGAGCAGCAGGAAACCCATGACCTCGGGTCGTCCGAGCCGCCACTGGAACACGAGCAGTCCGGCGACTACGACGGTCAGCGCGATGATCGTCGAGAACTCGAACATGTTCCCGAGTGGTAGGCGGTTCGCCGCCATGACACGCGTGACGATGTGCGCGACGAGCGTGCCGACGCCGGCGACGGTCACGATCGTCGCGGCCACCCGCGCACGACGTCCCTTCGCCACGGCGTCCTCGTCACGCTCCACGTGACCGAAGGCCATCGCGTACAGGTACAGCGTCATCCCGAGCGTGAAGACCGCCAGCGTGACCGGCGCGTACAGCGTGCGGGACAGTTCGGCGAGTTGTGCCTCGGTCACGACTCTGACTCCACGACGTCGGGTTCGGCGTCACCAACAGTGGCGTGCGCCGGGTCGGGGCGTTGCTCGACCGCCTCGCCAACGGCCAGCCTGAGCCGCTCGACCACGCGATCGAACTCGCCGGCGAAAATGGCTGGGCGCTGGAACGCCCTGCCGGCGACGCGCACGAGGGTACCGCCGTCGGCCATGGCTTCCGCCTGCACCCACAGTCGACGCCTGTAGGCGTACAGCGACGCGACGAGGCCGACCAGCATCAGCAGGCCGCCGGCGAGCAGCAAGGCAACGGTCGGGCGGTAGCTCACCTGGAAGCCGACCCACCGCCGCAGGTCGAGAAACGTCACGGTGACCCCGTCGGGCATCACGACCGTCTGGCCGAGCCGCAGGAACCCGCCGCCCTGCGACTCGAGCCCGGTGAGATCCAGCGTCGACACGTTCTGTGCACGATCCAGACGCAGGTCACCGCGGTACGCCTCGAACATCAGCAGCGGCGCGTCGGCCCACGGAGCACCGGTCAGGCGCGGCTCACCGTCGTCGCCGTCCGGCGCGTACGGGAACAGGCGCAACTGCAGACCGACGTCGGGTTCGGCGCGGGGCGCCTTGGCCGCGGTGCGGAAGAACCCGCTGTCGGTGAGGTTTGCCGTGAGGTAGCTGTCGTGGACGATCTCGCCGCCGGCGCTGATGATGACCCTGGGGGCATAGCCCCACCCGAGTTGATGGATCTTCATGCCGTCGACGATGAGTGGGTCGTTGCCGCCGATCGTGTCGGTCAGCGTGGTCCCGTCCGCCTGCTCGACCGTCACGACGGACTCGAACAGCCTCGGCTGACCGCCGAAGCTCGGGTCGCGGTACCAGTCGACGCGGAACTCGTCGAGCGTCATCGTGAAGCCACGGTGGTCGTCCGGCCCCCACCACCGGCCGGGTGCCGCCCGCCAGTAGGCGACGGGGGTCTCGGACATCGCTTCGCCCTCGATCACCCCGACCTGCCCGCTGAACCCGAGGAGTTGTCCGAACACCACGCCGACGAGGAGGACATAGAACGACAGGTGGAAGAGCAGGCTACCCCCTTCGCGGGAGACGATCCCTCGTTCGGCGGCCACCTGCCCCGACCCTCCGGTTTCGTCCTCGGTCCGCAGTCGCCATCGTCGGCCGAGCAGCTCACGAGCCTGCGCGTGGACCGCGTTCGGTGACCGGGTCGTCACGAACTCGACGACGTGCGGTTGTCGGGTGAGGTCGCCGACCCGCGGCGGCCGTCCGCGCCGGGTCAGCCGGACCCATGCCCTGATCCGAGGGATGAGGCAGGCGGTCAGCGACAGGAACAGCAGCGTCAGGGTCGCGAGGAACAACACCGACCCGTACAGGTCGTAGCCGCCGAACAGGTCGATGAGGCTGGACACTGCGACGCCAGGTCCCTCGCTTCCGGCACGCCAGGCGGCCACGGTCGCCGGGACGTTGGGGGCCTGCGGGATCACGGTCGCGAGCAGCGTCTCGATGCCGAGCACCCCGAGCAGGTACAGGGCCGTTCGCATCCTGGTCAGCCAGCGCCACCCCATCCTCGTCGACTGCACGACGACCTGGACCGGCCCCTCGGGGCGACGGTCGTGGCCACGCCGAACAGACGGGTTGGCCTCAGGGGGATCGGCGGAATCGAGACGGCTCAAAGCGTCACGGAAGGTACCGGGGTGGCCAGGGGGCTCCCGCCGGAGGGCACGGCGCGGTGAAGGGTCACAGCGGCGTCTCGAATCCGCCGATCGTCGGGCGCAGTGCCGTGATGAAGTCGTTCCACCACCCCGTCGCGATCGCGATCCCGACCACCACGAGCAGCAGGCCGCCGGCCACCTGCAGGCGCCTGGCGTTCCGGCGCAGGAAGGCCAGGGCGCCGGTCAACCGCTTGAAGAGCACCCCGAAGACGATGAACGGGACGCCGAGGCCGAGCGCGTAGATGAACGCCAGCACCCCACCGCGCCATGCCGCGCCGGAGCTCGACACGGCCGCCAGTGTGAAGATCGCGCCCGCGGTGGGGCCGAGGCATGGCGTCCAACTCAGGCCGAACACGAAACCGAGCACGGGAGCGCCGGCCAGGCCGTTGTCCGGCGCGCGGTCCGCGAGGCGGTATTCGCGCATCAGCCGACCGGACGCCATGACCAGCCCGAGCACCGCGACCAGCACGCCCATGGCGATCCGGGCCGCCACATTGGTCACGAGGAAGTTCACCGCACCCACCGCGACACCGAGCAGCACGAACGGGATTGCGAACCCGAGGACGAACAGGATCGACCCGACGAGCACGCGACCCTTGCGCCCTGCCCCCGCCTCGGCGATCTCCTCGCCGGACAACCCGGTCATGTACGACAGGTACCCAGGCACCAGCGGTACCACGCACGGGCTCGCGAACGAGATGAGGCCCGCGACGAAGGCCAGGCCCGCGGCGACCAGCAGGTTCGCGTCGAAGATGATGCTCTGCACGCGGTCGAACAGATCCGCCGACTGCGCGAGGACCACCACGACTGGTGCGGGCACGAGGCTGGCTCCTGGGAGGATCGACGCTACGCCGTCGGGGTAACGCACCACGACGGCCGATGTTCCGCCGAGGTCACGACGCCTCGTCGGCCAGCAGGCGGGCCAGCGCGATGACCTCGTCGGCGTCCGTCTCGCCGCGGATCAATACGGCAACGCGCCCCTCACGGTCGAGCAGCGCGGTCGAAGGGATCGTCGAAGGGCTGACCCCACGGAACTTGGCCGCGAAGGCGGACGCCGGGTCGAAGATGGACGGGTACGGGATGTCGAACTCGCGCTCGTGGGCGAGCGCGTTCGGCTCGGAGTCCTGCAGGTCGACGCCGAGGAAGCCGACGTGGAGCGGTGCCAGTGACTCGTTGGCGAGGTTCAGCTCGGGTTGCTCGCGCCGACAGGGTCCGCACCAGGATGCCCAGAAGTTGACGACGACCACTTGGCCGCGGAGTTCCCGAAGCGAGAACTCCCCGCCGCCGAGCACGTCGGCGGCGGCCGTCGGCGCGGGTTGGCGCTCGTCGGGCGGCTCCAGGCACAGCCCCGGCCGGACACCGGGAACCCGTTCGCATGCGGCCTCGACGCCCGAACATGCCGTCAACACGGCTGCGAGCAGCACGAACGGGACGAGGATCCGGCAGCAGGTCACTGCCGGATCGACACCGCCAGAGACTCTGGTTCCTGCACCTCGGCCCGCTCCCGCTTTTCGCGCTGCTCGATGCGGTCGAGTCCGAGGACGCACAGCGCGAAGACCAGTGCGGAGACGACGGTCCAGACCGCTGACGGGAACCAGAGCAGCGAGGGCTTCTGGAACGCGAACATCGGTGCGGTGTCGACCGGGAAGGCCTGAGTGTCACCGGTCTCGACGTCGACGTAGTTCGCGATCGCCGTCACGGTGCCCCCAGCGAGGCGGATGCCTTCGTCCTCGGTGATACGCACGCCGTCCTGAAACTCCGCGGTGATGAACGGATCGGCCCGGCCGTAGTCGTCGGGGTTGTCGACCGCCGCTGCGAGCGCCTCGGCGCCGGCGTCCTGGTACTGCGCGCGCAACTGGCCACCGAGACGCAACTGGCCGCCGCTGTCGATCTTCAGGAAGAGGGCCACCATCAGTCCTCTGGCCTGGTCGAGGTCACCAAAAAGGGCAGCGTACGCCGGGTCGCCCTCGAGGTCCTCCTGGGACATCCCGCCCTTGCCCAGGTAGTCGGCTGCCGGCTGGAATCGGTCGAGATCGTCGGTCGCCGGGAAGTAGCCGGCTCGCTCCGAATCAGGTTCGAACGGGTACCAGTGGGCCTGGTACTCGTCAGGTGCCTGACCCGGGAAGTTCTGCGGGCCGGTGGCGATCGGGGTTCCCGGCGCGCCGAACCACCAGAACACGCCGATCATGAAGTTGAAGCCGAAGAAGGCGACCCCGTAAATGAGCCCGCCCTTCCTCGCGCCGAAGTTGGACCACAGCAGCAGGTAGACGCTGCCGCAGAACAGCAGCAGGCCGAGCGGCAGGGCCATCTTGGCCGCGATGTGGTCCGGCGAGACCCCTTCGACGCCTTCGGTTGCCAGGAACAGTGCTTGCTGCCACATGGCGGTCACTCCTCCTCGGACGGCGACGGGTCGCCGCCCAGCTGCCCGTAGCGGGGGCCGCCGGTCTGTTGCTGGGACTCGATGTACTCGATGAGCGAGGTGACGTCGTCCTCGCTGAGGACGTTGGCGAACGGCGGCATCATCGGGCCGGTCGGCACCCAACGTCCGTTCTCGACGGTGCCGCGGATGAAGTCGCGCACGTCCGCGAAGTCCTTGTCGGGATCACCCGGTCGGGCGCCGTAGCGCTCGAACAGGTTCAGCAGTTGCGGGCCGACCTGTCCCTGGAGGTTGTCGCCGTGGCACCGCGCACAGTTGGCGGTCCACAGCTCGTCGCTGGATGCACCGACGAACCCTTCGCCCTCGGCGAGTTCGGTGACCTGGACCGCCAGGATGTACTCGACGATCGCGTCGACCTGGGTGTCATTCAGCGGCCCGGCGTAGGCGGCACCCCACGCCGGCATCGGCGTGCCGGGACGGCCCTGCTTGATGGTCTCGGTCAGGAAGTGCCTGAGGTCGGTGACGATGTCCGAGTCGGCGTAACGGACGGCAACGTTGTTCAGCGCCGGCGCCGGCCACGGCGCGTCCGAGTAGGGGTTGGGGGCCGACCCGCCGGTCAGCTCCGCGTTGTGGCACGTCGCGCAGTTGGCCTGGAACAGGGCCTGACCCTCGACGGTCTGCTCATGGTAGAACTCGTCGATCTTGTCGTTGATGCGAGCGGGCTCGACGAGCCAGTACAGGGGCAGGAACAGCGCCGAGAACACCGCGAGGGCGACGCCCCACGACATCGCCCGCTCGAGACCGACGGTCTCGAGTTCTTCGTCGGAGTGGTAGGGACGCATGGCCAGCGGGATGTCGCCGCGTCGCTTGGCGCCCTGGCGACGGTGCCCCGGACCGACGAGGAAGAAGGCCACGGCGAACGCCGCGAGGCCGACGAGCAGGATGACCACGGCGAGTGTGGCGCCGGGTGTGCTCAAGACCCCGCCACCACCTTCGGTGGTCTCGGCGGCCTCGGTGGCCAGCAGAAGGAAGTCCATCGGGCTCACTCTTCAGAGTCGGTCAGCAGGCGGGCGGGGATGATCACAGCGAGACGCAGTTCGGGCCTTCGGGCTCCTGCGCGAGGACGTTGGCGGTCCTTGCAGGGCCCGTGATGATGGTCCCCGTCGACACGATGAGGTTGCCCTCGTTGTCGAGGCTGGACGGGAACCGGTCGAGGCCCCGGGGCGCCGGCCCCTGCTTGTACTCGCCGTACTTGTTGTACTTCGAGCCGTGGCACGGGCACTCGAACCATTGCGAACTCTGGCACCACGGGACACGGCAGCCGAGGTGGACGCACTTGTGGTACAGCGCGATGAGTCCGGCGTTGCCGACCGGCGCAACGATTTCGCCGTACTGGTCCTCGAATCCCGGCAGCGACGGGTCCACCGCGATGACGTACAGGCGACCGGCCGGGTAGACGAATGGCGCTCGTGCTTCGCGGATGCCTGCCAGGATCTCCTCGGCGTTGCCGAGGTCGATGTCCGCGCCGAAGGCGCCAGACAGGTTGGGCCACAGGAAGCCGAGGACGCTGGCACCGAAGCCGGCCAGGCCAACGCTGACGCCGCCGACGAGCGAATAGCGCAGGAAGGTGCGCCGCTCGACCGGCTTGAGCTCGGGAAGTCGTCGGGTGTCACTCATCTGCGATCCTTCCCTACAGCTCGAAGAACAGGCCGTTGACCCATGGCCAGACCCAGTTGAAACCCGGACCGCGGAAGAACGATCCGGCGAGGGTCAGCATGGTCCAGAAGACGAGGAAGAAGGTCATCGCCAGCGTCGCGAACTTGCGGTTCTCGGGCTTGGCGGAAGGGTTCTTGTCGACATAGCCGGCGCCCATGAGGATCACGGCGGCCACGCCTGGCAGCGTGACCCCGGCGACCATCGGGTGGAAGTACCGCAGCAGTTCCTGCAGGCCGAGGAAATACCACGGCGCCTTCGACGGGTTCGGCGTCAGGTTCGGGTTGGCGAGTTCGCGGAACGTCGCATCGAGGAAGAACGACGCGACCAGGAGCAAGGCCCCACAGGCGAGCAGGGCGACGAACTCGACGATCAGCAGGTGGGGCCAGGTGTAGACCTTGTCCATCTGCTTGTCGCGGACCTGCTGGATGCCCGACGGCGGGATGAGGGCGAGCATGCGGTGGGTGTGCTTGGTGTCCGCGGGAACACCCATCGAGACCGGCTCGGCCTGGCCGAGGGACGCGGCGACGCGTTGCGCCCGCTGCTCGGGGGTCAGGCGACCGGTCGGCGCGTCGGCCACGGCGGTCGTGGTCCCGCCGGCCGCGGCCCCGCCGCGGGACTCCTTGAACGCGGTGAGCGCCTGCTTGGCTTCGTCCTCGGACTTGGGGCCGATGCTGACACCCTCGGCCTGCTTCTGCTTGCGCACCGAGGCAGCCTTCGCCTTGGCCCGGGCGATGCGCTCGGACTTCCCGGCGGCGATCATGGCGTCGTAGGTCGCCTGATCGATCTGGACCTCTTCGGACATCGGCTAGCCCCTATCCGTCGCGGTGCGGGTGGCGGCGGTCACAGCGGCCCCGAGATGCCGCCGTCCTTGCGGATGCGCCAGAAGTGCACCGCGAGGAAGACGGTCGTGATGAAGGGCAGGAACAGGACGTGGAGCACGTACCAGCGCAACAGGGTGTTGGGGCCGATCTCGACGCCACCGAGCAACACGAACTGGACCTGCTTGGCGAACACGGGGGTGAAGCCGGCGATCTCGGTACCGACCGTGACGGCCCAGATGGCGAGCTGGTCCCACGGCAGCAGGTACCCGGTGAACGACAGCACGAGGGTCAGCAGCAGCAGGATCACGCCGACGACCCAGTTGAACTCGCGTGGGGGCTTGTAGGCACCGTGGTAGAAGACGCGCGCCATGTGGAGGAACACGGTGAACACCATGAGGTGGGCACCCCACCGGTGCATGTTGCGGACCAGGTTGCCGAAGGTGACGCCTGCCTGGATGTTCTTCATGTCCAGGTAGGCCAGTTCGGCGCCTGCGCCTGCCGTCGGCCGGTAGAAGAACATCAGGAAGATGCCGGTGATGGTCAGGACGATGAACAGGAAGAAGCTCAGGCCACCGAGGCAGTAGGTGTAGGTGAGCTTGAGGCCGTGCCGCTTCACCTTCACCGGGTGCAGGTGGTACAGGACGTTGTTCATCGCGGCGAGCGCACGGTCACGGGACGTGTCCCGGTAGCCCTTCCGATAGATGGAACCGGGTCGGAAGATCGACTTCCAGATCACGTTGTCCTGGACGTTGCTCTTGACGTCGTCCCAGCTTGGGGGCTTTCTGGCCACGGTTCCTCTTCCTGGACGGTCCCGACGTTGCGGGAGGGTCAGGTCAGTTGCCGTCCACGCGCCCCAACCACAGGGCGTCGGACGGGCAGCGCTCCACACATATGGCGCAGCGGGTGCACTCGTTGTCGTCGATGATGAACACGGCTTCGGACTGACTCGCAAGGGTCAGCATGTCGGCCTTGTCGGCGTCCTTGATGATGTCGGGTGACATCATGAAGATGCACTCCCACGGGCACACGTCCTCGCAGGCACGGCACATGATGCACAGTTCAGCCGTCAGGCCGATGTGACGCTTCGGCTTGACGCGTTCCTGCAACCACGCGGCGTCGACCTGGTGCACGGTGTAGTCGTCGTACATCAGGGGGTGTTCGCCCCGGTCGGTCTTACCCATCGTGCACCTCCTTCCGTGTGGTCGTCGCGGTCACTTGTAGCCGCCGGACTCCCGCTTGATCTCGCCGGTGGCGAGGGTCTTGCCAGGCAACGTGCGCTGGATGCGCAGAGCGGCCCAGAAGGTCAACACGATCCCGCCCATCATCATGTTCACCGTGACGAGGTCGCGGATCACCACGTACAGGTTCGAGGCGATGTCGAGCCGGTACCCGGCGGGCCACCACAGGAAGGCGTTCTCGGTCTGCAGCCCGGCGGACGCGGGGATGATCGCGCCCTCGAGGACCTCGCGGTTGCTGTCCACGTAGTAGATCCACGCCGACGGCAGGATCCCGTGGACCCACCACAACACCGACAGGGCAGCCAACGCGCCCATGGACGCGGACACCCATTCGTGCTTGCCGTGGGTCTGCTTGGCGACGAACAGCGGTGCACCGATGAGGACGACGCCCCAGATGATGATGATGAGGATTCCCCACCACCCGCGGCCGATACCGCCGGGGTCACCGAACTGCCACAAGCCCTCGAGGGCGTCCGGCAGCGCTCCAAAGAAGTCGCCGAACCAACTCAGTCTCACGTCGGCCTCACCGTCGCGGGCGGTCTTAGCGGATCATTACAAATCGTCACAAATCGTCGGAGAGGACCTCTCCCGACAGGACGCCGGGGCAGACTACCAACGGGCCCGAAACCCGCCCAAACGTTCCGACCGTCAGGTCTCGACGCCGAAGTGCTCGGTGATCAGTTCGCGCAGCCGACGCTCCGACAGCGGGCCAGCATGGGCGTACACGACGGTGCCGTCGGCCGCGACGAACAGCGTCGTCGGCATGCCCCTGCCGGACACGGCGCGGAAGAACGCGCCGTCCGGATCCTCGACCAGGGTGTAGGTCACCCCGGTGCGGCGGGCGAGCTCCAGCGCCTCCTCGACCCGGTCCTCACGGTCGACGCCTACGAACCTGACCCGCGCACCGACGTCGTCCGCCACGGTCTGGAAGTCCGGCATCTCCTCCACGCAGAAGGCGCACCAGGTCGCCCAGAAGTTCACGACCGTCGGCTGGCCCTCCCACGACGTCGTCTCGACCTGTTCGTCCTGCCCGAGGATGCCGAGCGTGACCGCCGGCAGCCCCGGGCTGGCGCTGTCGGCGGTCGTCTGGGTCGGGGAGGCCGCGCAGGCGCCGAGCAGCACGGCGAGCACTGTCGCCAGGATCGGCGTGCCAGGGACCCGCCGCGTGGCACGGGTGCTGCCCGCGGCGCTCACCTGGCCAACGCCTCTGCGGCGGCCTCGACGACGGAGTCGACGAGTTCGTCGGTCAGGGCCGTCGAGGTGAAGATGATCTCGTACCCCGATGGCGCGAGGTAGACCCCGCGCTCGAGCATGCCGTGGAAGAACTCGGCGTACGCGCCGTGGTCGGCAGCGGCAACCGCGTCGTAGTCGTGCGCCGTCTCCGCGGCGAAGATCATCCCCGCCAGCGTGTCCGCCTGGGTGACCACGACCTCACGCCCCGCGGTCTCCGCGGCTTCGCGAAGGCCGGACGCCAGCCGATCCGTCACGTTGCCCAGCCGCACGTACGTGTCCGGCATCAGGCAGCCCAGTTGCGCGAGCCCTGCCGCGACCGCGACCGGGTTCCCCGACAGGGTTCCTGCCTGATAGATGGTGCCGACCGGTGCCAAGTGGTCCATGACCGTGGCGGCGCCGCCCACAGCGGCGAGCGGGAATCCGCCACCGATGACCTTGCCGAGGACCGTCAGGTCGGGGCTCACGCCGAAGTGGCCCTGGGCCCCCTCCGGTCCCATGCGGAAGCCCGTGATGACCTCGTCGAACACGAGCAGCGCACCGCAGCGGTCCGCCGCACCGCGCAGTTCGGCCAAGAACCCGTCCTGTGGCAGCACCAGGTTCATGTTGGCAGCGACGGGTTCGCAGATGATGGCGGCGAGGTCGTCGCCGTGATCGGACACCGCGGCGGACACCGCATCGGTGTCGTTCCACGGCACGACGATCGTGTCGGCGGCCGTGCCAGGGGTCACGCCCGGAGAGCCGGGAATGCCGAGGGTGGCCAGGCCCGACCCGGCCGCGACCAACAGGGAGTCGCTGTGGCCGTGGTAGTGCCCGGCGAACTTCAGGATCTTCGAGCGGCCGGTCACCCCGCGCGCGAGGCGTACGGCGGTCATCGCGGCCTCGGTGCCCGAGTTCACCAATCGGACCTTCTCGATCGAGGGCATCATCGCGACGATCTTCTCGGCGAGCAGGACCTCGGCACGGGTCGATGCGCCGAACGAGGAACCCCGCTCGATGGCGTCGACCGCCGCCCGGACGACGTCGGGGTGGGCGTGCCCGAGGGCGAGCGGACCCCACGACCCGACCAGGTCGATGTAGCGGTTGCCGTCCTCGTCCTCGACGTGGGTCCCCTGGCCGCGACGCATGAATCGGGGCGTCCCGCCGACCGACGCGAACGCCCGCACCGGCGAGTTGACGCCTCCTGGAATGACACGTTGGGCGCGCTCGAAGAGGGCCTGTGAGGTCGTGGTGTCCATGTGGGTCAGCGTACGGGACCTACGCTGACCCACATGAGCCGCCGCAAGATGCTGTCGATCGCCGGCCTCTCGGGGACCGCGGCGCTCGTCGCCGCCGCCGGAGGGGCGACCTGGTACTACGCCGACCGTCTCACCGAGCCCCCTGTCGACGCCCCTGCCGGGCCGCCGGACGTGCTCGATGTCGCCGAGGTCGCCGCGGTGTCCGACACGGCGATCCGCCTGACCGGGCCGGGTGTTGCACGCGCCGGCGTCTGGGGTCTTCTGACGGCCACCGGGTACGCCCAGGTCGGCGAGATCGTCGAGCGCTTCGACGACAACGACGTGGCACGCCGCCACACGCTGCTCGACGGGACGATCGAGGCCGAACAGACCGCGGTGTTCGACACGGCGGCCTGGCCCGCGGTGGGTGATGTGGCGGTCGCCGACCTCGTGCAGGTCGTCTACCAGACCCCCCTTGGCCCGGCGCCTGCCTGGTTCCGGCCCGGTGCGTCGACCACATGGCTGATCGCCGTACACGGCCGTGGCGCCAAGCGACACGAGGCCCTTCGACTGGCCGATGCCACAGCCGGACTCGGCATCCCCCTGCTGGCGATCGCCTACCGCAACGACGGCGAGGGGCCGAGGTCGCCGGACAACCGGTCCCACCTGGGGGCGCAGGAGTGGGCCGACGTCGAGGCGGCGATCCGCCATGCCATGGCCAACGGTGCCCACGACGTCGTGCTCGTCGGGTACTCCATGGGCGGCGCCTGCGTGACGGCGGCCGTGCGCCTGTCCGCCCTCGCCCGACACGTCCGCGGCCTGATCCTCGAGGCCCCGGTGCTCGACTGGGGTCCAGTCGTGCAACGGGCCGCACTGGCCCGCGGCCTGCCGAAGGCGGTCCTGCCGGCGCTGATGCCGGCCACGATGGCCCTCGCACGCTTGCGGGTCGGGATCGACTGGGAGCAACTGAAGCCGGATCCTGCCGCGCTCGACCTGCCGATCCTGCTGCTGCACGGAACCGCGGACGAGGTGGTGCCGATCGAACTGTCGGACGCGTTCGCCGACGCACGGCCCGACATCGTGACCTACCTGCGCGTCCCGGAGGCGGGCCACGTGCGGTGCTGGAACGTCGACCCGATCGCCTACCAGGACGCCGTCACGGACTTCCTCGTGCGCCTCGGCGTGCCCGCCACCCCCTGATTCACAGGGGGGCGAGCTCACGACGGGCGGTTCCGCGCGGCCTCCAGCACCGTGGACGGGGGGAGGTCCTCGAAGATCACGTTGTCGGCGAACTCGCGGGCGCAAGCGAGGTCGGTCCGCGTCCGCACCGTCCAGGTGATGACCGTGCCGCCACCGGCCCGGAACGCCTGTACGACGGCGTGGTCGATGCCGGCGAGGTCGTAGGACACGGCATCGGGGCGGGTCCATGCCACGAAGCGGAGGGTGCGAAGGCTCCACTTCATCACCCGAGGCATCGTCACGTCGCGCAGCGGCCCGGCGGTCTGGACACGCACGATCTGCGGGGCGCGCACGGTGAACCAACGGATCGAGGCCGGGTTGAACCCCGCGACGCACACCGGTCCGGGGTGCGCGTCGACGAGCGCGGCGACCTGCGGCTCGAGCAACCCGGCTCGGCGGTCGACGCTCTTGATCTCGACCATCACCGGGACCCGGGGGAGCACACCGAGCGCGTCAGCCAGGGTCGGGACACCCTCGTCCGATCCTGCCAGCCGCATCCCAGCCAACTGCGCGAGGGTGGAGGTCTCGATCGTGCCGGCGACCCCGATCAGCCGTTCGAACGTCTGGTCGTGGAACACGACAGGGACGCCGTCGGCGGTGCGACGGACATCCAGCTCGACACCGACGCCGGACTCGACGGCGGCGGCGAAGGCGGCCAGGCTGTTCTCGGGCCGACCGGGCCCGTGCAGCCCGCGGTGGGCCAGCGGGGTGTCGCGGAGCCAGGACGGGGCGGTCATCCGAGCTCGTCGCGCTGCTGGTCGAACACCGCGGGGTCGATCCCGAAACCGGTCAGCTCCTGCGCGAACGGGTGGAGCTGCAGGTCGCCACAGACGAACCCGTCGTGGAATTCGGCAAGCCTCCCGTCGTCTATGGCCGTCGTGTACGTGCTCGGGCGCGACGACGAGAACCCCGACGATCCCAGGGCATGACGGGTCGTCGTGAGGGTGACCCGCAGATCGTCGGACCGCACCGACGGGTCATCGGCGACCTCGTCCCATGGGACCGGCGAGCCGTCGGCGCCGCGCACGAAGACCTCCCAGCGGACGGCCTCGACGCCCTGGCCGGTGCACGTCAGGCCGACCCCGCACTCCGGCAGGCAGTCCGTACCCGTCGTGGCGTACGGGAAGCCGCCGGGATCGCCGCCGACAGACAGCAGGTCGACCGTGCATCCCTCGACCTCCGCGAACCCGAGTCGAACGGTCGGCGTCCCGCCAAGGTCGAGCGCCAGCAACATCCGCCCGGCCACCTCGAGCACCGGTCCCGGCTCCGGATCGCCGGTCGGCGGCGTCCCGTCAGCGGCCTGGTCGAGGATGGGGGCGAGACCGCCTCCCGTGAGTTCGACTACCCCTCGGACGCGGGACCTCCGGTCGGCGTAGTGGTGGACGAAGTCGTCCTCGCCGTCGCCGTCGAGGTCGCCGAGTCCGGTCGCCGCCATGAACGCCTTCCAGTCGTCCCGTCCCGGCTCCACGCAACCGTCCGAGGTCCGCGTGAACATGACGGTGGGTTCGCCCTCGGTCTCGGGGTCCGGGTTCGGGACCGATGGCAGGTCCTGACCGGTCGGTGCCGGCGGAGTCGGCGAGGCGTCCGGCTCACCCGCGCTGCAGCCGGCGAGCAGCGCGAGCGCCGTCCCGGCGCCGACGACGGCACGAATGGGACCAGCAGGCCTCATGCGAGTTCGCGGGCCACGTCGACCGCCGCGTAGGTGATGATCGTCGATGCCCCCGCACGACGGATCGCCGTGAGGGACTCGCGCATCGCGCGGTCACCGTCGATCCATCCCCGTTCGGCAGCCGCCTTGACCATCGCGTACTCGCCGGACACGTGGTAGGCGGCGAGCGGCACGTCGAACGTCGCCTCGAGTTCGGCGATGACGTCCAGGTAAGGCAACGCGGGCTTGACCATGACCACGTCGGCCCCCTCGGCGATGTCCAGCGCGACCTCGCGGATCGCCTCGCGGCGGTTGCCCGGATCCATCTGGTAGCCGGCACGGTCTCCGAACGACATCTGGGACTCGGCCGCCTCCCGGAAGGGTCCGTAGAACGCGGACGCGTACTTCGCAGCGTAGGCGACGATGATGGCGTCGACGTGGCCCGCCTCGTCGAGGGCGTCGCGGATCGCCCCGACCTGGCCGTCCATCATCCCCGACGGCGCGACGACGTCACAGCCTGCCGCCACGTAGGCGAGCGCCGACCTCACGTACCCGGCTACGGCCTCGTCGTTGTCGACCGAGCCATGCTGGTCGAGCGGCCCGCAGTGTCCGTGGTCGGTGTACTCGCACGAGCACACGTCCGCCCAGATCACCAGTTCGTCGGCGAAGGCGTCCCGGAGTGCCTTGGCCACGCGAGGGACCGGGCCGGCCGGGTCCCACCCGCTCGACCCGACGTCGTCCTTCGCCTCGGGGATCCCGAACAGAAGGACCGAGCGGATGCCGACGTCGATCGCCTGCTCGACGATCTCGACCGCCGACGCCTCGGTGTGCTGAACGACGCCTGGCATGGAACCGACGGGCGTCGGCTCGGGCAGGCCCGGTTTGACGAACAACGGCAGGACGAGGTCCGACGCGTGCAGGCGGGTCTCGGCGAACGCACGCCGCAGCGCAGCCGTGCGCCGCAGGCGCCGCAGACGCGTCTGCGGGAACTGACCCATGATGACCTCCCGGGGCACCTGTCCAGTCTACGAGGCCGCCGCTGTCACTCCCGCCGCCAGGGCTTCAGTGCGGCGACGAGTCCTCCGACGGCGGCGACCGCCAGTGCGAAGGCCGTGGCATGACGCGGTCCGCCCTCGGGCGGGGCGGCGGGTCGCCGTCGTCGGGCACGGTGGGCGGCACGACGCCGTGCCAGACCAACCGGTGGGCCGACAGTTCGGCCCCGTACACGAACAGCCTGCCGGCGAGGTAGAACAGCAGGAGCAGGCCGATCACGCCACCGAGCGCCCCGTACAGCTCCGAGGCATCGGCCATCTGGCCGCTGACGTACGTGCTGCCGAAGATCTCGAGGGCGGCCCAGCCCACCGCGGCGAGCGCGGCTCCGGGGACGAGCCTGCGCCACGACGGGCCGTGCCCCATGAGGAACAGGCGGTACGCGGCGAGGAACATCACGAAGTCGACCGCGACCGTCGCCGCCACACCGGCCACCGGTGCCAAGAACGCCGCGGCCCCCGTCGGGTCGAGGCGCAGGACGTAGCCGACTGCCGACGACGCTGCCACGCCGAGCAACGCCAACGTGCCGACCACGGCCATGGCCGCAAGCTGCCGCACCTTGACGCGCCATCCCTTCACCGCCAACAGGTCGACGTCGAAGATCTTGAACGTGGCCGTCTGGGCCGCATTGGTGACCCGCAGGCCGGTCAGCAGCAACGAGATCAGACCGACCAATCCGATGCTGCCACGGTTCTCCACGATCCGATCCAGCGCCTGGGCAATCCCCGTGGAGCAGTCGGCACCGCCCGGCGGGCAGTCACCGAGGACCGTACCGAAGCCGGGGATCGCGTCAGTGATGGCATCGGCGACCGCCGCGGCGTCGCCCGCGGGCCGGCCGGCGAGCACGAACCCCGTGATCGACAGCGCGAGCACGATGATCGGGAACAGGGACAGGAACCCGAAGAACCCGATCGCCGCCGCGAACTGGTCCCCGGCATCGGCCTTGTGACGGTCCTGGACCCGCATCGCCGTGCCGACCACAGGAAGGTCGTACAGCCGGTCCTCGAACGCCACGGGGTCACCTGGGTCGGGTCGGTGCCGAGGCTACTCAGCACGATGCCCCGCCCACCCTCGCCCGACCCGCCCGAAGGACGGCAATGGTCAACGCAGACGGCGAGCGACGTCGGCGAGGGCACCTACCAGGCCATCGATCGTGTGGGGATCGGCCTCGGCGGCGACCGTCAGCCCGAGTTCCTCGGCGGTCCGGGACGTGACCGGCCCGATGCTGACGACCTGCCCGCGCCAGGGTCGGTCGCCGACCAGGTCGACGAAGTTGCGCACCGTCGACGACGAGGCGAACGCGAGCAGATCGATCCGGCCGGCGGCGAGGTCGTCCATGACGGCGGGACTGAGCCCGTCGGGTCGCACCGTCCGGTAGGCGACGACCTCGACGGGGTCGTAACCCTTGGCGACCAGCGTGTGCGGCAGTTCGCGCGAGGCGATGTCGGCGCGCGGAAGAAGCACGTGCCCGCTGCCTGCGGGGAAGGTGTCGGCGAGCGCGACGGTCGTGGCCGCGTCAGGGACCAGGTCGGCTCCGACGCCGAGCCGGTCCCACAACGCCTGCGCCGTACCGGGACCGACGCACGCGATCGTGCCGACCATGGCCAACGCGCGCGCGTCGAGGCCGACGGCGTCGATTGCGTCGGCGAGCGCGGCCACGCCATTCGGCGAGGTCAGGCACACGGCGGCGAACCGACCGTCGGCGAGCTCCCGCGCCGCGCGGATCATGTGGTCGGTGTCACCCGGTGCGACCTCGATGGTCGGCGCCTCGACCGGCTCGCCTCCGAGCGACCGGATGTGCATCGACAGGCCGGACGCCTGGTCGCGGGTCCGGGGGACGAGCACGCGCCTGCCGCGCAGGGCGAGTCGGCCCGTCCATGCGGTCACCACCGTCGGAACGCGCGGTCCGGTTGGTACGGGTTCGACCTCGAACGCGACCCCGGACCGGTCGAGGCGGGCGAGCTCGTCGACGAGACCAGCCACTTCGTGCACGGGCAGCTGCCTGACCACCCTGACCACCACGCCCCGGCCTGGCTTCACCGGGTCCCCGACCCTGCGCTGCAGGACTGGGACGTCACCCGCGACACGGAAGATCGGGTCGTCGGTCGGGCCATCGGTGAGAATGCAGTCCGCCGACGCGAGCAGCACGGCTGCGCGCGCGGTCATCGTCGTGACGTCGGTGGGGACGGCGACCACGTACGCCTGTCCCGGCACGCCAGGAGCTCCGCCGAGCCCGGCGAGGCCCTCGGCCATCTGCTGTCCCGCGGCCCGCGTCATCGCCGTCAGCAGGTCACGACGGCGACGCCCGCACGTCGCCGACCGCGTCGCGCAGCGTCGCGGCCAGCGTGCTGCCGAGCCGCTCCGGTTCGGTCGGCGCCGCCTGATGGGACGCGCGAGCGAGCCGGGTCCCGTTCGGGTCGGACAGCAGGCCGAGCAGTTCCAAGCGGTCGCGACCTTCGCTGTCGGTGAGGAGTTCGGCGTGGGCGCCGATCGGTGCCGTGCACCCTCCACCGAGCGCGATGAGCAGCCAGCGTTCGGCGGTCACGGTCAGCTTCGTCGGCTTGTGGTCGAGGTGTGCCAGAAGGTCGAGGGTCGCCCGGTCGTCCTCGCGGCACTCGAGGGCGAGCGCGCCCTGGGCCGGTGCATGCAGGCACTCGCCGTGCTCGAGCGGTACGACCTGCAGCCCTTCGAGGTCAGGTCCGAGCCGCAGCAGGCCGGCGAGCGCGACGACGACGGCATCGAGGTCGCCGTCGGCGACCCGGCGAAGTCGGGTGTCGATGTTGCCCCGGATCGGCTGAACCAGCACGTCCCGACGGGCCTTCTGGATCTGCGCGCGACGCCGGGCGGACGAGGTGCCGATCGTCGCCGGTCGGGTCCGAGGCAGGGTCGCCAGTCGGTAACCCTCGCGGGACACAAGCGCATCGCGCGGGTCAACACGGCGCGGCACGGCGCCGATGACCAGCCCGGGCGCCGGTTCGGTCGGCAGGTCCTTGTAGGAATGGACGACGAGGTCGCAGTCGCCGGAGCGCACGGCCTGTCTGGTCGTGTCGACGAAAAGTCCTTTGGCGTCGAACGACTCGATCGCCCGGTCCGGGTGCTCGTCGCCTGTGGTGGCCATGGGGACCAGTTCGACGGGACCGCCCAAGACCTGACGCAGCGCGTCGGCCACCTGGCCCGCCTGCGCGCGCGCGAGGGCCGACCGGCGCGTCGCGATCCGCAGCGTCACACGTGCCCCTCTCCGGCGACGGTCAGTCGCTCAACCCTCGTCGAGGTCGAACAGTTCGCGCAGGACGTCGGCGGCGACGTCCGCACCGCCCGCGTCGGCCAGTTCCTTGAGTCGGATCGTGGGTTCGTGAAGGAAGGTGTTCAGCACGCCTCGGAGCAACGCGTCGACCGCGTCGCGCTGATCGTCGTCGAGGGCGGCAAGACGCCGGGCCAGGCGCTGCACCTCGCTCTCGCGCACCCGGTCGGCACGTGACCGCAGCGCACGGATCGTCGGTTCGACCTCGATGGCGGACAGCCACGCCGAGAACAGGCCGGCCTCGTCGTCGACGATCCCGGTGGCGATCTGGACCGCGGGACCGGTCGCCCGTTCGTGGGCGAGGTCGCGGACGTCGGTGATGTCGATGATGGTGACGCCGACGAGTTCGTCGACCGCGGGCTCGACGTTGCGCGGCATCGCCAGGTCGAGCAGCACGAGGTCGCGATCGCCGCGTGGGCCGACGGCGGCGACGAGTTCGCGGCTGATGACGTGCTCGGGGGCACCGGTCGTGCACACGACCAGGTCGGCACCGATCAGGCCCTCGGACAGCGAGCCGACCGATCGCCCCTCGACACGGCCGGCGAGGCGGCTGGCCTTGTCGTCGGAACGGTTCCAGACGACGACGTCGCAGGCGTCGGCGGCAAGGCGCTGCGCGGAGAGTCCGCCGATCTTGCCGGCGCCGACGATGAGTGCGGTGCGTCCCTGCAGCCCCCCGAGCCGCTCAGCGACGAGGTCGAGCCCGACGTCGACCATCGAGGACGCACCCTGTGAGATGTCTGTCTCGCGACGGACCCGGCGACCGACCTGGATCGCCTGCCGGAACAGCCGCTGCAGCATTCGCCTCGCCGTGCCCTCGTCGCGGGCCTCCTCGAGTGCCTGTTTGACCTGGATGGCGATCTGCCGCTCGCCGACGATCAGCGAGTCGACACCGGCAGCGACGGCGAACAGGTGCCGCGCGGCACCCTCGTCGAAGTGGACGTAGGAGTGATCGAGGAACTCGCCGCGCCGGTCCCCCGCGCGCTGCCCCATCCACGCCATGATCTGGTCGAGACCGGGGTGGAAGCGGGACACGTGCACGTAGATCTCGACCCGGTTGCACGTGGACAGGATTGCCGCCTCGAGCACATGGTCCAGCGTCACGAGTTCCTGCAGGACCTTGCGCCGGTCGTCCGCAGGCACGGCCACGTGCTCGAGCAGCTCGAGGTCGCTGTGCTTGTGGCTCACGCCGAGGACGATGACGGACATGCGACTTTCCGGTTCGGACGACCGAGTCTAGCCCCCGGCGACGGCGTCCCCGCCCCCGGTCCCGGCCTGCAGCTGCTCGTAGAACGACAGGATCTGCAATTCGGTCGACAGGTCCACACGTCGTATGGACACGTGATCGGGCCCGTCGAGATGGACCGGCGCGAAGTTCAGGATCGCACGCACGCCAGCAGCCACGAGCCGGTCGGCCGCGTCCTGGGCGTGAGGGGCCGGCGTGGCGAGCACGGCGATCTGCGCCCCACGGTCCGCGACGATGTCCTCGAGGTCGTCCGCGGACTCGATCCGCAGGTCGCCGACCTCGGTCCCGATCTTGGCCGGGTCCGCGTCGAGCAGCGCCACGATCCGGAAGCCGCGGCGGTGGAAGCCGTCGTAGGCCGCGAGGGCACGTCCGAGGTTGCCGAGGCCGACGATGACCACGGCGCGTTCGGTCGACAGGCCGAGCACCGTGGAGATCTCGTCGACCAGCCCCGCCACGTCGTACCCGACGCCGCGCCGGCCGAGCGCGCCGAGGTGCGACAGGTCCTTTCTGACGATCGCCGAGTTGACGCCGGCGCCGCGCGCGAGCCCCTGCGACGAGATCGTCGTCTGGTCGACGTCGCCGGCCGCGATCAGGGCCTGCAGGTACCGCGGCAGCCGGGCCACGGTCGCCTCGGGGATACGGCGCCGACCAACCAGCGTCAGACCTTCACCATCGGGATCACAGGACGGGTGGAGTCTACGAAGGGGGGCGGCGGGACCAGAACCCGCGGCGACCGCGCATGGCCGCACGGACCACCGCAGGGTCGACGGGGGCCGCAGCAACCTCGACGCCGTCGACCTCGATGACCGGCACGCGCATGTGGTAGCGGCGCAGAAGGTCGTCGTCCGCATCCACGTCCACCAGTGCCACCTCGGTCTGCCTGCTGGCCAGTTCGGCGACCAGTTCCTCGGCCTGGCGGCACAGGCCGCAGTTGCGCCGCGTGAACACCACGACATGACGTGGAGGCCGTCTCACTCGCCGGCTCCGACGACCTCCGGCGCAGCCGCCGCCTCGACCTCGGCCGGCACGAGAGTCCGCCGGAAGCCCCGGTACATGACGACCACGCCCATCGCGAGTCCGACCGCGTGCCCGGTGGTATCGGCGTCGGCGAGCTCGATGCCGATCAGGCTGCTGAGGAACGACCCGAGGTAGGCGAACACGGCGCTCATGGCTGCCAGCGCGACGCCAAGGGCGATCAGCAGGTTCCCGCGGACGACGTTGCCGGCCCGGGTGGCCCCACGCCGCCCGGCGAAGATCCAGTCCGCGAGCGCGGCCGCGATGCTGCGATCCGCGAGTCGCACGTCGCGCAGCCCCGGGTCGGCGCTGCGGTCTGGCCGCCTCCAGACCGCGTGCGCGGACGAAGCCAGCGCGCCGATCACGACCACGATGGACCCCACGGTGTTGCCGGCGACCGCCAGCCCACGGACGCCGAGGGGAAACAGTTCTCTGCCCTCGGGCAGCGCGTCGGTCGGCAGCGCGGCAACCAGGTCGGCGGTGAGCACGGCCACGGACGCGACAACGGTGAACGCCACGACGACGATCAGCGCCCCGCGCCGCACGAGCCTCGCCGTCGGCGCGAGCAGCGCCGTGCCGACCGCGGCACCGACGGCGACGGTCGGCCACCACAGCGCTGGGTCAGGACCCAACGCCCCTCGCAGGCTCAGGGCGGCGACGGCGAGGACCACCGCCGCGGTCACAACGGTCGGGACCCGTCGGCGTGCGTTGATGACGATCGTCCCGAGCCCGAGCCACAGCACGTTGGTCACGGCTCCGAAGAGATAGAAGATGCGGAACACCGGGGCCGTCCAGCCCATGACCTCCCCGACGAGCAGGGCGGCCGACGCCGCGGCGAACTGCACCAGCGCCAGCCCCCACCACAGGGCGGCAGGCGTGCGCCCTCGGGAGGCCCATCGCCGCAGCAGCGCAGCGGCGAACACCGCGCTGACCGCGGTGGCGACGAGGCTCGACACGGCGGCCATCGGGGGCCTCAGCCCGCGCGCAGCACGCTGCGGCGGATCTTGCCCGATGAGGTGTGCGGCAGCGCGTCGACGAACTCGACGACCTCGGGGCACTTGTAACGGGCCAACCGGTCGCGGCAGAAGACCGCGAGTTCGTCCTCGGTCAACTCGAACCCATGGCGCGGCACCACGTAGGCCTTGACCGCCTCGCCGGTGTATGGATGCGGCACACCGACCACGGCACACTCGTCGACGGCCTCGTGCTGGTCGAGGACGCGTTCCACCTCGCGGGGGTAGACGTTGAACCCGCTCACGAGGATCAGATCCTTGAGTCGGTCGACGAGGTACAGGTATCCGTCCTCGTCGCGGGTGCCGACGTCGCCGGTGTGCAACCAGCCGTCGCCGTCGAGGGCCTCGGCCGTCGCGGCCTCGTCATTCCAGTAGCCCTGGAACACGTTCGGGCCGCGGACGAGTAGCTCGCCGGGATCGCCGAGGGCCACGTCACGCCCGTTCTCGTCGACGAGCCGCAACTCGATGTCGGGGAGCGCGAAGCCGACGGATCCTGGCCGGGCGACGGGCGCCATGGAGTTCGACGCAACCGACGGGGAGGCCTCGGTCAGGCCGTAGCCCTCCTCGATCGTGATGCCGGTGACGTCGCGGAACCGGTCGAGCACCGAGACTGGCAGCGGCGCCGCTCCGGACACGGCCAGACGCAGCGAGGACAGGTCACGGGTCTCGATCCCCGGCGTGTTGACCCAGGCGACGTACATGGGCGGGGCGCCGAGCACGATGCTGACCCGATGCTCAGCGATCACGTCGAGGCTGGTCGTCGGGTCGAAGCGTTCCATGAGGACGATCGTGGCACCCACCCGGGTGCAGGCCCCCAGTCCCACGTTCAACGCGTAGATGTGCGACAGCGGCAGGACGAGGAGCACGACGTCGTCACCCGACACCTTGAACCTGCCGGCCAGGGACTGGTCCTGGTTGGCCTGCAGGTTGCCGCGGGTCAGCATCGCCCCACGCGGCCGTCCCGTCGTCCCAGACGTGTACACGAGGGCGCCGAGGTCGTCCGGCTGACGCTCGATCGGACGCAGTGGCCCGGCCTGCTCGAGCGCGTCCCGCCAGCGCGTCCCGCCGGAGGGCACGTCGGTCGCGCCCGCCACCAGGACAATGACGTCGAGTTCGGTGGCCAGGTCGACCATGTCGTCGGCGACCACCGAGGCGACCACGAGGACCCCGGCACCGCTGTCGCTCAGTGCGTGGCCGACCTCGTCGGGTGCAAGACCCAGCGTCAACGGGACGGCTGCCGCCCCGGCACGGAGCACGCCGAAGTAGGCCTCGACGAAGGCTGGGACGTTGCCGAGCAGCAGCGCGACGCGATCGCCGGGCCCGACACCAAGATCCTGCAACGCCGCGGCCGCCCGGTCGACGCGGGCATCGAGTTCGCCGTACGTCGTTTCCTGCTCCTGCCAGATCAGGGCGACGGTGGCGGGGGCCCGCTCCGCGGTCTCGCGGAGACGCGCAGCGACGTCGGAGGGCACGTGGGTGCTCCTGTGTCCTTCAGATGGGCGTGGACCGCCGAAGCCTACAGGGACAAAAGGCGCACCTGGATGTGCGGTGAACGCGCGATCACCGCCGATCAGGCTCAAGACGGCGGCCCGCCGGGTCGTAGCCACTAGAGACAGAGTCCTCCCGAAACGGCACCCCGACGGCGACGTCGGTCCGCAAAGCAACGGGCCTGCGAGAGCAGGCAGCCGAGCTACCGAAGGAGCGCTCTACCGCTTCATCATCCAGGCGGGCTCTGTCCGGACACCACGTCCCGGAGGAACCCGTGCGGACACGCCTGACAATCCTGAGCCTGCTGGTCGGCCTGCTCACCGGCCTGATGGCCTTCCCGGCCGCTGCGGCCGTCGATGGCAACGCCGAAGCGCAGTTCGTCGCCAAGGTCAACGCCGAGCGCGCGGCCGTCGGCCTGCCGTCCCTTTCGGTCGCCGGCGACCTCGTCGACGTGGCCCGCCGCCACTCCGCCCGCATGGCGGCAGGCAACAACCTGCACCACAACCCCAACCTCGGCAGCGAGGTCAGCGGCTGGCAGAAGGTCGGCGAGAACGTGGGCCGCGGCCCGTCCGTCGACGCGATCCACACCGCGTTCATGAACTCGTCGTCGCACCGCGCCAACATCGTCGGCGCGGACTGGACCCAGATCGGTATCGGGGTGGAGGTCTCGGGCGGCGTCGTCTGGGTCACCCAGGTCTTCCGCAAGCCCACGGCCGCCGCTGCCGAGCCGGCCCCAGAGCCCGAGCCGGCACCAGCCCCGGCTCCGGCACCCGCACCCGTTGATCCTGCGCCCGCCCCAGCCGCCCCGGCCGATCCGGCCCCAGCAGCGCCTGCGAACGACGTGACGCCCGATGCCACCCCGTCGCCGTCGGGCACCCCGACGATCGGCGGAACCGTCGACCGCGCACTCGTCCTGCTCGCCCGCGTCGAGGCCGGCGCACAGGGTGTCAGTGTCCAGGAACTACTCGAGGACTGACGCCTCCTCGTCCCGTCGGGACCGTGGTCAGGGGCCAGTAGGCTCGGCAGACATGCAACCCCAGATCCTCGCCTCGACCGGCCCCCTGTTCGCCCGCCCGCTCGACTGGGCCATGGGCGTGGTCGCCGAGGCCGGGTTCGACGGGGTCGAACTGATGGTCACGCAGGATCCGAGCACGCAGGACAGCGAACGGATCGCGGACACCGTCCGTTCCGAGGGAATCCGCGTGCCGGTCGTACACGGCCCGTTCCTGCTGCTGACCCGGCGGGTCTTCGGCACCGACCTGGTCACCAAGGCCCGTCGGTCCCTGGAACTGGCTGCGGACGTGGGCGCCGACACGATGATCGTGCACCCCCCCTTCCGCTGGCAGCGTCAGTTCCACGAGTGGCTGCTCGACGAGGGGGAACACGAGGCCGCCGAACTGAAGACCCGGATCGGGGTCGAGAACCTCTACCCGGTGAAGGTCGCCGGCCGCCCGGTCCGGTTCCACCGGTACACCGAACCGGACCACCTGTCGCCGTTCCCCCACGTCGTACTCGACACGAGCCACTTCGGGGTCGCGGGTGTCGACATCAACCATGCGTGGGACCACCTGCGCCATCAGACGGTGCATCTGCACGTCTCTGACAACCGCGGGCAGGGCCGGGACTCGCATGCCCCGCTCGGCCACGGGATGCTGCCGCTCGGCAGCTTCCTGCACACGGTCGGCCGCGAGACGAGCCTCGACGTGTCGATCACCCTTGAACTGGACTGCCGCAGGTACCTCGACGACCGTGGCGCGCTCGTTGGCTACCTCCGCCAGGAGCTGCAGAAGTGCCAGGCCCTGCTGGCCGGTGAGTCGACCGAAGACGTCCTCGGACGTCCCGATCACGTGGAGGTCGCACCGGGCCGCCTCGAGGACGATGCGGACCAGCCGACCGTCGGCCGCTGAACGTGGGTGCTGAGGGCACGATCGGGTGGCGAACGGTCAACCCGCAGGTCCCGGCGCCGACAGGACATCTGACCCAGGGAAACCCTGGGTGGTGGCCCTTACCATCCATCGTGGATGTCCATCTGGACGAATGGTGACCGCGTGCGCACAGGAACGTCGATTGCTCTCGTCGTCCTGTTGCTGCTGATCGTCGTCGCGACCGTCCTCCAACTGATGCAGGCGACCTAGATGGCGGCAGGCACGACGACCCCGGACCTCGACCCTGCGGTCGTTGGCCTGGTCGAACGTGCCCAGGGCGGCGACCAGCAGGCGTTCGCGCAGCTCTATGACCGCTACCTCGGCCAGGTCTACGGCTACATCAGGCGGCGCGTCGGGCACACCGACCTCGCCGAGGACCTGACCGCCGACGTGTTCCTGCGGGCGTACCGCAACCTGCCGCGCTTCGAATGGCAGGGCGTGGACCTCGGTGCCTGGCTGAGCACGATCGCGCGCAACCGGGTCAACGACCACTTCAAGTCCTCGAAGTTCCGGTTGGAGCGCTCCGTCGGGGAGTTCTACGAGACCAACGCCACGCCCTCGATCGACGACCCCGAACGGATCGCCGAGGCGCGCGAGATGGCACGGTCGCTCGCCAACGCCCTCGACCAGCTCAAGGACCAGCATCGCGAGGTCGTCGAACTGCGCTTCGTCCACTGCCTGGACGTCGCCGCGACAGCGGCCGTGCTGGGCCGCACGGTCGGCGCCACGAAGGCGCTGCAGTACCGGGCACTGAAGGCCCTGGCCGAGATCGTGCGGAACGAGCCGAATCTCAGCGAATTCGTGGCCGGGAGCATCTCGATGCTCGTCTGGCTGCTGAGGCTGGTGCCCTGATGAGAGGCCGTAAGGAAGGAATGACCCGAACTGCAGTCACCCCCCAGGCCGGCAAACGCCGGCCCCTCCCCCCTGAGGGGGAAGGAATGACCCGAACTGCAGTCACCCCCCAGGCCGGCAAACGCCGGCCCCTCCCCCCTGAGGGGGAAGGAATGACCCGATCGGTGTTCACCCCCCAGGCCGGCAACGCCGGCCCCTCCCCCCTGAGGGGGAAGGAACGACCCGAACGGCTCACCGTGTGAATCGGCTGGCCCAGTTCACTGCAGCTGCGTTTCCTGGCCCGAATTGGGTCGTTGAGACAAGTACCCACTGAGGATCATGATGGCACTGTCGTCACGCGCGAAGGCCGAGGAGCTCGAACGGCTCCTCGCCGGCGCCAGCGTGGACGACAGCGGGCCGCAGCCGTTGCGGGGGCTTGTCGCGCTCGCCGAAACAATCACCCAGACCACAGCGGTCCCCACCCCGTCGAACGAATTCCGGACGGCCCTGCGCGAACGGCTGCTCGATGCCGACCTCCAGGCGGCACCGACCGTCGGCCAGCGCGTCCGCGGCCGCATCGACGACGCCACGGCCAGGTGGAAGTACTCGGCCAGGGCGGCGGTGGCCTCCGCGATGGCGTCCAGCCTGATCGGCACGACGGGAATGGCCGTAACCGCCCAGTCCGCCATGCCCGGTGACCTCCTGTACGGCATGAAGCGCGGGACCGAGGCGGTCCGGCTGGCGTTCGCCGCCACCGACGTCGAGTCCGGCCGCCTGCACCTCGCCTTCGCGCGCGAGCGACTCGACGAGATCATCCTGAGCGCCGCCGAACGCTCCGACGCCGACCTCGGTCCGGTCTTCATCGACATGGACGAGGCCAGCGCGACGGGTGCCAACCACATCCTGCAGGCCGCCGCGTTCGGCAGCACCGCCGAGTTGACCGCCGAGCTCGAGCAGTTCACCACGCAGCAGCGCGAACGGTTGCTCGTCCTCGCCGACGCGCTCCCGGCAGCGCTGCGACCCGCGGTCGAGCGCTCCCTCGAGGTGCTGCGCCGCATCGATCTCCAGTCCGGCATCGCGATAGACCCCTCGTGTGTCATCTGCCAGGACTTCGGATCGCTGACGGGCGCACCGCTGCCCGCCCGCGTGGTGCTGCCGGGTGAGGGCCCGGCAACCGTCACCAACGGCTGTGACTGCGCGGGCGACAACCCGCAACCGGCCCCTCGCGACCCCGATGCCATCGGGGGCTCCAGCGAGGACGGCACGGACGATCCCGCGCAGCCCGGGGACGAGGGCACCGACGATGACCCGGACGCGCCGCAGGACGACGCGCCCCAGGACGACGCGGAGGACGACGCGGAGGACGACGTCGATGTCGTCCCGACACTTCCTGGCCCGCTGGATGACGTCGGCGACACCATCGATGACGTCGTTGGCGATGTGGTCGACCAGACCGGCACCGACGACGTGGTCTCCGAGGTGGAGAGCGTCGTCGACGACATCATCGGCGACGACAGCGGCTCCCTGATCGACGACCTGCTGCCAAGCGACGACCCCACCGGCGGGTTGCTCCCCTGACCACGACTGTGCGCTCTGCGCACAGGATTGCAGGTGGGTCGCGTCGAAATCGTCACCCGAGCCCAACTGGCTCGTTGAGGCCAGTGAACGGCGTGCTACAACAGTCACTTAGAACTAGTCATCTCGCCGCTCGAGTGACAACACCACCCGCCACGTCTCAGGGGGGCGCGCTGCGCCACGAGACACTTCCAGGAAGGAACTGGTGATGCAGCACCGCACCACCTCACGACTCACCGCAGGCCTCGGGGCCGCGGTCACCACGATTGCTCTGGTTGCAGGACCGGCCGCCGCGGCGCCGAACGAGGGCCCTGATGCCTTCGACTCGCTCGCGTCGGGTACGGGCCTGTCGATCCAGGTCGCCCTGCCGCCGGCCCTGGCTGACGCGCTCGCTCCGGTCCTCGGCTCCCTGCCCGGCATCACGCTGGACGGGGCCAACCTCGACATCGCGCTGGCCCAGACGCTCAGCGAACTCGAGCTGCCGTTGACCCCCGACGGCCCCGGCGAGGTCACGGCCGCCGCCAGCGCCACTTCGGTGTCCGGCTCGATCCAGGGCTTCATCGAGACCTTGACCGGTGGCCCGGTCCAGTGCCTCGCGACGCCGCTCGCCGTCTCGATCCCCGAAGGTGCCACGACGCCGCTCGTCGCATTCGATCTCCTGCAGGCCGAGTGCACGACGGACGCTGCGGGTCGCCTCTCGATCGCCTCCAGCAAGATCGCTGACCTCGAGGTCAACCTGGCCGGCGCGCTGGAGCTCATCAACACGATTCCTGGTGGCGCAGACATCAGTGACACCCTCACCGGCACCGTCGACACGCTCACCGGCATCGTCGAGGACGACGTCTTCCCGGTCATCGGCAGCGTGCTAGAGCCCGTCCAGGATGCGGTCAACGAGGCGACCAACCTCGGCCTCGACCTGACCGAGGTGCTGCGTGTGCCCGAGGTCTTCGACGTGCCGCTCGTCTCGATCAAGCTGCTCGAAACCGTCTCGACCACCGAGACCACGGGCGACCTGGTCAAGGCCGTGTCGTCGACCACGATCGCGGGCGTCCAGCTCATCGGGACCGTCTGCCTGCCGGACGTCACCTACCGCGCCGAGTCGTTCGCGAACGGCCAGCCGGGTGGCGCCAGCTACGCGACCAGCATCCCGACGATCGACGTCGGCATCTGTGACACCACGCTGCTCGAGACCATCCTGCGCCTCGAAGAGACCGAGGGCGTCATCAACGACATCCTCGTCAACGTGGGCTCTGGTGAACTCCGGCCGCTGGCCGAGGTGCTCGCCGACGTCAACAGCGACCTCCCGCTGGCCGACATCCTGGCCAGTCTCGAGGACCTGCTGTCCACACTGGGTGTGACCTCGATCGTCCAGGGTTCGGTCTCCGACCCCTACGCGGCCGAGGACGGCAGCGAGGCCCGTGTCAACGTCGCCCCGTTCCGCATCGGCGTCCAGCCCTTCGGGCAGCTTGCTGCTGGCACTGAGCTCGAGAGCGTCGGCGTCATGATCACCGGCGGTCGTCAGCAGACCGGCGTCCAGGCAGCTGGGATCGTCACGCCCGCCGAGCCCGTCGCCGCGCCGGCCCCCGACGCACCGGTCAACATGCCGAAGACGGGTGGCGGCGCCGCCGCAGCCCTGCTCGGCGTGATGGCCATGGGCTCTGCCGCACTGCTGCGCAAGCGCAGCTGATCTGCAGCACTTCCTCCTGGAGCGAGGGCGGACCCACCCGGGTCCGCCCTCGCTGCGTCCCAGCCTGACTGGTCAGAAGAAGACGGACTTGCGGCCCATGAGGTTGCGGTACAGCATCTGCTGGATGCGGTCGCGGACCTGTTCGGCGAGGTCGAGCACCGCCATCGGGTCGTCGGCGCCACGCGGTCCGTACGACGACGTGTCGATCGGCTCGCCGTACTCGATGGACCACTTGCTCGGCAGCGGCAGGAGCGCGAAGGGCCCGAGGACCGGGAGTGCGAGCATCTGTGCGGTCACGGGGAAGTACGGGAAGCCGAAGATCCGGGCCAGGCCCTTGAAGTTGTACAGCAGCGGGTAGATCTCCTCGCTGCCGACGATGGCGGTCGGAACGATCGGCGTGCCCGTCCGCATCGCGGTCGCCACGAAGCCGCCACGGCCGAACCGCTGCAGCTTGTACCGCTCCTTGTAACGCTTGCCGATCCCCTTGAAGCCCTCCGGCCAGACGGCGACGATCTCGCCGCGTTGCAGCAGCCGATCGGCGTCGTCGCCGGATGCAAGGGTCGCACCGGTCTTGCGGCCGAGGTGACCGATGATCGGCGTACGAAACACCAGGTCCGCGCCCAGCTCGCGGGCATGCCGGCCCGTCTGCTCGTGGATGTCCAACCGGGTCATCAGGGCATCGGCGGGCAGCGTGCCGGCATGGTTGGCGACCACGAGCCCGCCACCCTCAGGGAGGTTGTGGGCGCCGTCGCTGCTGACGCGCCAGTACCGGTGGTACAGCGGGCGGAGCAGGGGGATCATCACGTTGGTCGTGAAGTCCTCGTCGAACCCGAAATCGTCGACGGTGTAGTCGCCCGTCAGACGACGACGGGCGAAGGCCGCCACGTCCCTGAGATGATCGAGGAACCGGTCACCGAGGACGTCCCGGAGACCTTCGAGGAGCTCGATCCCGCCAGACGGGCGACCCTCGTCCAGCGTGGGCGCGGGCTCGTTCGTCGACGCCAGTGGCGCGTGGACGCGACAGAACCCCTCGTGGACGGCGTAGTTGCGGCAGGGGTTGCCCTGCGCGGTCGTGCCCGCACAGCGTGCGCGGGCACCCAAGCGCGCGGCACGCTGCTCGGCCATCGAGATCACCTGCCCCTCAGGCATGACCATCCCCCTCAGCGGTCGCGGCGCGTAGCCATGAAGCGTTCCTGGCCCTTGCGCTGCAGGAAGTCGTACAGGTCGCGCTCCCACCGGACCACGTCGTCATGACGCAAGATCGCGCGGATCCGCCGACGCCCAAGGAAGTCCTCGAAGGCCTCACGGGTCGAGTACTCGGGCGTGTAGCCGAAGTTCTCGACGAGGCGGGTGATGTCCATGCCCCGCCCGAATTGGAGGAAGCGAAGTTGTTCGGGCGAGAAGTCCACCCGCTTGGAGCGTCGCACCATCCCGGCGACGGCGCTGACCAGAGGCAGCGGCACCGGGATCTGGACCCGTCCTGCCAGCCGCACGCACTGCGACAGGTACAGCTGTCCGGGACCGGCGACGTTGTAGATGCCGGCGTGTTCCTCCACGACGGCGCGACGAAGGATTTCGACGCCGTCCTCCTCGTGGACGAACTGCAGGCGCGGGTCGTAGCCGAGGACACTGGGCACGACCGGGAGGGTGAAGAAGGACCCGAGGACCGAGTCCATCTCGCCGCCGAGGAAGTTGGCAAAGCGCAGGACGGTGACGGTCGTGTCGGGCCGGTGGCGACCGAAGCCCCGCACGTAGCCCTCGATCTCGGTGGCGTCCTTGCCGAAGCCCGACGTGGCCGGCTGCGACGGCGAGTGCTCCTCGCGGAACATGGCCGGGTCCTTGAAGTTCGAGCCGTAGACGGCGGCCGTGGACTTCAGGACCAGGTGGCGCAGCTTGGGTGCCTTCTGACAGGCAGCCAGCAACTGCATGACCCCGATGACGTTCTGTTCCTTCATCTTCGAGCGCCCACCGACCTCGCCCGGCGTGGCGACCGTCGACAGGTGCACGACGGTGTCGACCTCGGTCGTGGTGACGACGCGTGCGACGAGAGGGTTGCGCAGATCGGCGCGGAGGAACTCGGTACGGCTCAGTTCGAGCGACGGTTCGTGGACGTCGACGCCGATGATCTCCTCGACCTCGTCGATCTGCTCGAGTTCGCGAGCAAGCTTCCCGCCGAGCGTTCCAGCGATCCCGGTGATGAGGATGCGGCGCCCGCGAGCTGGCGATGTGGCGCTCACGCATCCCTCCTCTCGGTCGATGTCGTTTCGGGACGGCCGGTGCGACCCGGAGCGTACCCAGCACATGGACGCCCCCAACCGCCGTGGGAGGTGTCCCCACGACCCGTGGTGACGTCGCTACAGGCCGTGGTGCGGCAGGACGAGCCGACGCAGGCCCTCGACGGCCTCGTTGGCCGCAGCCTGGGCCGACGCACGTATCCCGTCCGAGACCGTCACGGGGTCGTCACTGAACGAGGTGGGGGCCGGCCGGCCGGTGCGCTGGGTGGCGAACTCACGCCACCGCATGGGCGTGTCGAGCGGCAGTTTCGCCCCGGCCATCTCGGCGAAGGCGAGCGTCCATGCGCGAGGGACGACCTGGACGAGTTCGTAGCCACCCCCACCGGTGGCGATCCACCGCCCCTCGGCGACGTCGTGGGCGAGCGCGTGCAGGCGCGCGACGATCGCCTCGAACTCGTCGACGGTCAGGGCGAGGTGTGCCAACGGATCGGCCAGATGGGTGTCGCACCCGAGTTGTGTGACCAGGACGTCTGGCGCGTAGGCGCGGACCAACGGCTCCACGATCGCGTCGAACGCCTCGATCCAGATGTCTCCCGTCGTGCCCGGATGGAAGGGCACGTTGGCGGCAGAGCCGGGGGCGCCGGGTCCGCCGATGTCCTCGCTGAACCCCGTGCCGGGGAACAGGAACTTGCCCGACTCGTGGAGCGAGATCGTGAGCACGCGCGGGTCGTCGGCGAACATGACCTCGACGCCGTCGCCGTGGTGGACGTCGACGTCGACGTAGCAGACCCGCTCGGCACCGTGCTCGAGCAGCCAGTCAATGGCCACGGCGGGATCGTTGTAGATACAGAACCCGGCCGCCTTGTCCGGCATGGCGTGGTGCAGTCCGCCCGCCGGGTTGAAGGCGTGCACGGCCTCGCCCTCCCAGACGACGCGGGCCGCCTCGCGCGAGGCCGCACACACGTGCAGAGACGCCTCGTGCATGCCGGGAAAGATCGGGTTGTCCCCCGTCCCCAGGCCGTGTGCCCAGTCTGCCCGGATCGTCGGGTCCGCGCTGACCCGCTGGACCGCACGCACGAAGTCCGGACGATGCAACCTCATCAATTCGGCCTCGTCGAGGTCCCCTGCTGTCCGTTCGACGACAGAGCCTCCGTTGACCAGTCCGAGTTCGCGGATCAGCGCGACGGTCAGTTCCACGCGGACCGGCGCGAGCGGGTGCCCCGTGCCGAAGTCGTACTGCCCCAGTGCGTCATCCCAGATGAGCGCGACCTTGTGGTCGTCCGAACGTCCGGCCACCGCGACTCCTTGGGCGGCTTCCGAGCGTAACGCCCGCCCGATCCCCCCGCCCCTCCAGGGGCGTGGGGGCGCAGCAGGCAGTCGCTGAGGCGGTGCCTTCGGGCACGGTCGGGGTGTCGTCGGTGATCGTGTAGACCTCCCAGCGGTGGCGGCCGGGGCCGTCGACCCAGACCTTGTCCTGGGTGGCGTGGCAGCAGGTCTCCTGGTCACGAACGTCGACCGAAAGGCCCGCGGTCGCGAACCGCTCGGCGGCTGCGGCGACCTCGGAGGTGCCGTCGACCTCGATGCCGAGGTGGTTCAGCGTCTCGGACGCACCGGGGACCTCGAAGAGCACGAGCTTCACCGGCGGGTCATCGGCCGCGAAGTTCGCGTACCCATCACGGACCTTGTGGGGGGCGACGCCGAGCAACCGCTCGTAGAAGGGGATCGCCTCGTCGAGGTCGTCGACGTTGAGCGCGAGTTGGATGCGAGCCATGGGGATTCTCCTTTGTCGATGGTCTTCCATCGATGGTTCTGGTATCGATGGATGTCGATGCGTTGGGACGGTACGCAATCCATCGACACCTGTCAATACATCAGGTAGGGTGCGACGCCGGGAAAGGAACTGCCATGGACGTGCAGACGATCACCGCGTGCTGCGAACCCGTGACCGAGGCACCGCTGGCCGAGGACGAGGCGCAGGACCTCGCGGCAGCGTTCAAGGTCCTCGCCGACCCGGTGCGATTGAGGTTGCTGTCGCTGGTGGCCGCCGCCGACGAGGTCTGCGCCTGCGACCTGGTCGAGCCGCTCGGTCGCTCGCAGCCGACGGTCAGTCATCACCTGACGGTATTGACCGACGCCGGCCTGCTCGAGCGCGAGAAGCGCGGCCGTTGGGCCTGGTTCCGTGTGGTCCCCGAACGACTCCAGATCCTGTCGGATGCCCTGGCTCCCTGACGAGCGATGGGCGAGAAACCCGTCGTATCGGACGGAAACGACCCATTTTCGTCGGAGGTCACTCGTGGCGGAGGGCGACGACCGGGTCGAGTTTGCCGGCGCGACGGGCGGGCCAGACGCCGAAGAACACACCGACCGCGATCGACACCCCGAGCGCCAGCGCGATTGACCAGCCCGTGACCACGGCGGGAACAGGGGCATAGAGGTCGACGAGGGCAGCGAGGCCGATGCCGAGGCCGAGACCGACGAGTCCTCCGAGGCCCGTGAGTACCACGGCCTCGAGCAGGAACTGGACGGTGATGTCGCGCGTGCGTGCCCCGAGCGCCTTGCGCAGGCCGATCTCACGGGTCCGCTCGGACACCGACACGAGCATGATGTTGGACACGCCGACCCCGCCGACGAGCAGCGAGATCCCGGCGATCGCCGCGAGCACGAACGTCAGCAGTTCGAGGATGTCCCCGACGACCCCGATGATCTCGTCCTGGGTGAGGATCGAGAAGTCCTCGGGGTCGAAGCGGTCCTCGAGGGTCGCCTGGACGACGGCGACCTCGTCACTGATCGTGGCGGTCGACGACGCCCGGACGAAGATCGCGTCGACCCGGTCCGTACCGAAGAGCCTCTGGGCGGCGGTGATCGGGATCAGGACCTGCTCGTCCCGATCGGGGCCGAACAGGCCTCCTCCGACCCGTTCGAGCACCCCGGCCACGCGGAAGCGCAGGCCGGCGATGGTGAGACGGCGACCGATCGGGTCGACCCCCTGGAACAACTCCTCGGCGATGTCTGCGCCGAGCAGGACCACCCGTCGGCCGGTCGCGACGTCGCTCGAAGACAACCCCTGCCCCCTGGCGACGCGCCTGACGACGACGTCGTTGTAGTGCTCACTGATGCCGAACAACGTCGTGAACGTCGCCTCGCCCTCGGCGCGCACCGTCTCGCCGGACACGAGGTATCCCGCGGCACGCTGTTCGTCGCCGAGCGCGCGACCGACCCGTTCGACGTCGGCCAGCGTGAACCTCGACCGCGCCGGCGCCTGACCGAAGTCCCCCTCACCCGGGAAGACGAACAGGAGGTTGGACCCGAGGCCCTCGATGGTCGAGGTGATCTCCTGGCGTGCCCCCTGCCCGATCGCGACGAGCAGGACGACCGCCAGCACCCCGATCACCACGCCGAGCGTGGTCAGCAGCGACCTCAGCCGGTTGGCGACGAGTGCCTGCAGCGACACGCGGACGGCCTCGCGCAGGTTCATGGCGCCGTCCTGCCATGGTCACCGACGATGAGGCCGTCCCGCAGTTCGATGGTCCGTTGCGCCCTGGCGGCGACGTCGCGGTCGTGGGTGATGACGACCACCGTGCTGCCGCCCCGTTGCAGGACGTCCAGGAAGTCCAGGATCTCGGCGCCCGTTGCCGTGTCGAGGTTGCCGGTCGGTTCGTCGGCGAGGATCAGGTCCGGTTCGGTGACCAGCGCTCGGGCGATCGCCACCCGCTGCTGTTGACCGCCGGAAAGTTCCGTCGGCTTGTGGTGCATCCGATCGGCCAGTCCGACCGCAGCCATCGCCTCCTCCGCCCGGCGGTTGCGATCGCGCCGTGGGGTCGACCGGTACACGAGCGGCAGCGCGACGTTGTCCTTGGCCGACAGACGCGGCAGCAGGTGGAACGACTGGAAGACGAACCCGATCCGCCGGTTGCGGAGTTCGGCGAGTTCCGGATCGGTGAGGTCGCGGATGTCCACGCCACGGAACAGCACCTGTCCGGACGTGGGACGGTCGAGCGCACCCAGCAGGTTGAGCAACGTCGACTTCCCCGACCCCGAGGTCCCCACGATGGCGACGTACTCGCCACGCCGAAGCGCGAACGACACCCCGCGCAGCGCATGGACCTCGACGTCCCGGCCGAGTTGGTACGACCGCACGACGTCGACGGCCTCGAGCAATGCGCCATCGCCGCCGGTGCGGTCGGCGCCCGTGCCAGCCCGGTCCTGACCGGTCACGGGACGGGGTCGCCGTCGGCGACCTCCTCGATCCCCCCGACCACGACGGATTCGCCGACGCTGAGGTCGCCCTGCACGGCCGCGCGGTCGTCGCCGATCGCGAGCACGATCACCGGCACCTCGCGGATCACGTCGTCGCGCACCACGTAGACGACCTCGCCGCCGCCGCGGCGACGCAGCGCCGAGGACGACACCACGGTGTCCGCGTCGAGGCGGTTGACCACGATCTCGACTGACCCGCTGAGCCCGGGACGCAGCGGCACGTCACGCGGAGGGGACAGCAGTCGCACCGCCACCGTGAACGCCACGCCGCCGCCGGTGCCGACCGTCGGTTCGATGGCCACGTGGTCGACGACACCGTCGAGTTCCAGATCGCCGAGGGCGTCGACGAGCACGACGGCGCGCTGGCCGGCCTGCACGTGCACGGCGTCGATCTCGTCGACGGACGCCCGCATGCGGAATCCGGACAGGTCGTAGACGGTGAGGAGCGACTGGCCTGTGCCGACCTCGCTTCCGCGCGACACCGGGCCGGCCGATGCCGAGCTCGCCGCGCCACCGCCGAACAACGCCTCGAGGTCGCCGAGGTCGCCGGCCCCGCCGAGGTCAGGGGTCGCACCGGCGCCGCCGCGGGACAGCTCCACGACCCCGGCCGACGGGGAGGTCACGAGCAGACCGTCGGCCCGCGACTGAGCGGCATCGAGAGCCAGTTCGGCCTGGGCACGCTGGGCCGCGGCTGCGACCCTGGTGCTGGCACTGGCGGCCCGAGCGGAGGCCGCGGCCTGCTGCTCGGCGTCGGCGAGGGCCTTGACCGCATCGTCGTAGGCCGTCGACGCCTCGGTGATCGCGTCGAGGGCGCGCTGACGCTGCTCCTCCTCCGGCAGCGCGCCGGCCTGTTCGCTCAGCGAGAACAGCAACGGCGGGATGACGGACTCGAACTGGGTCCGGACGGCGGCGATCAACGGCGACAGGTCGACGCCGGTCTGAATGCCTGCGAGGGCATTCGCCGCCGCCACGGCGGCCTCGGCTTGCTCGATGCTCCGCTCGACCGAGGGCGCGTCCAACCGCAGCAGGTGGTCGCCGACTGCGACCTCGTCCCCGTCCTCGACGAACAGTTCGGCGACCACACCGGTCGCTGGGGCGTTGACGGTCACGCGGTCGCGTGGCTCGATCGTCGCCGGCGCCGCAATGGTCTCGACGACCTCGCCGCCGACGACCTCGCCGAACTGCAGTTCCGGCCCGGCGTCGCGCTGGCATCCGGCAGCCAGGAGGGCCATGACGGCGGCGATGACGAGGCGTCGGTTCACCCGCGCTCGAGCTCCTCACCGCGGAGCTTGGCGGCCTCGATGGCGTCGAGGAATGCCGCGCGGACCCTGGCCCTCTCGAGCTGGCGGATCGCGGCGATGGTCGTGCCGCCTGGCGATGTGACCATCTCGCGGAGCTCGACGGGGTGCAGTCCGGAGTCGCGCAGCATCTTCGCGCTGCCGACCATCGTCTGCAGGATCAGTTCGGTCGACACGTCACGCGGCAGACCGAGCAGGATCCCGGCATCGATCATGGCCTCGGCGAGCAGGAAGAAGTAGGCGGGACCGGACCCGGACAGTGCGGTGACGCTGTTGAGGTGCTCCTCCGACAGCCGGATGACCCGGCCGACGTGGCTGAGGATGTCCTCGGCGACCTGCAGATCGGCCTCGGTTGCATGGCTGCCGGCGGCGACGACGCTCATGGCCTCGTCGACCTGGACCGGCGTGTTGGTCATCACCCGGACGACCGGGACGTCGGCGGGCAGCAGCGCCTCGAGCGAGGCGGTCGAGGTTCCGGCGGCAACCGAGATGAGCGTCTGACCGGCATGGAAACGGTCGCTGACATCCTCGATCACCTTCAGGATCGTCTGGGGCTTCAGGGCGACAAGCACGACGTCGGCCGCATCGACGGCCTCGCCGTTGTCGGTTGTGGTCTTGATGCCGTGCTCCTCGGCGAGCGCAACGGCACGTTCGGGACGCCGCGTCGTGGCGATGACCTGCTCGGGCTGCAGCCACCCCGATCGCAGCAGACCGCGCAGGAGGGCCTCGCCCAACCGACCGGTGCCGATGATCGCCAGCCTTCCGTCCATGTCATGCTCCTCGATCGTTCGTCACCGACGGGCCGCCCGGATCGACCTGCCGCCCGACCAGCGCCCGCACGAAGAAGAGCAGGTTGGCCGGGCGCTCGGCCAACCGCCGCACGAGGTACGGGTACCACTGGTCACCGAATGGGACGTAGACGCGGACATCGTGACCAGCGGCAACCAGTTCGGCCTGCAGCGGTTCGCGGACGCCGTACAGCATCTGGAACTCGTAGCGGTCCTCGGTGACGAGGTCGCGACGAGCCCGGTTGCGGATCCGCGTGATCAGCCAGTCGTCGTGGGTGGCGAACCGTCCGTAGGTATCGGACGCGAAGACCGTGTCGATGCACGACAGGTAGAACGCCCGGATCTCGTCACGGTCCTGCCAGGCGATCTCGGGGGGCTCGGCGTAGGCGCCCTTGCAGATCCTCAGGCTGATCCCGAGTTCGGTCAGGTGAGCGACGTCGTCGGGCGTGCGATGCAGGTAGGTCTGGACCGCACAGCCCACGTTGGTGTGGCCGTCGGCGCGGAGCTTCTCGACGAGCTCGAAGGTGGCCTGCGTGTGCTCGGAGCCCTCCATGTCCACCGTCACGTGGGTGCCTCCCTCCGCGGCGGTGGCGGCGATGCCGGCGATGAGGTCGTGACAGAGGTCGGGGTCGACCTCGAGCCCGAGTTGGGTGGGTTTGACCGACACCGAGGCTTGCAGCCCGCCGTTGCGGATCGCCGTCAACGCCCCGTCGTACATGCCGGCCGCGCGCCGTGCGATCGTCGCGTCCTCGACGGCCTCGCCGAGGTAGTCGAGCGTGACCCGGCGCCCGCAATCGTTCAGGCGGCGGACGACCGTGAGCGCGTCGTCGAGTTGCTCGCCGGCCACGAACCGCCTGGCAACGGCACGTGCCGGTGCGGCGGATGTGGCGAACGACTGCAGGCGTTGGCTGCCCGCAGCGGCGATCAGCGCACGACGTAGCACGGACACCTCCTGGCCGGAGGGAGGGTAGAGCGCACGAAGGTGCGGGGCCGGACCGTCTGCACGGCCCGGCCCCGGGAGGGGTAACTGCGTTGGTTCAGCTGCGCCGGCGGATCGCCGAGGCACCTGCGAGTGCCAGCAGACCGGCCAGGACCAGGCCGCCACCGGTGGCGGGCAGCGTCGGCGCCGTCGGCGGCGCCGGGGCCGGGTCGGTCGGGGTGACCGGCGTGGCCGGTGCGCCGGCCGCGTGCTGCGCCGTACTCGTCGGGTCGACGAAGATCCGCAGACCCGGCGTGCTCACTGCCTCGGCGAGCGTGCCCAGGGACCCGAGGTCGAGCCCGTCGAGGACACCGGTGAGCGTCGCGACCAGTTCGGTCAGTCCGCCCGGCGCACCGAGGCCGGCCAGCGTGTCGTCAATCGTGGTGACCGCCGTGTCGACGACCCCGCCGGTCACGCCTTCCACCTCGGCCAACGCGCCCTCGAGCGTGGCGATCACCGTGCCAAGGACATCCGGCAGTTCGATCCCGAGCGCGTCGGTGATGGCCGACGGGTCGAGGGTGATCGACGGGATGGCCAGCTCGAGCAGGTTGACGCCTGCGGTCGAGGTGACGTATGTACCGTCGGTGGTCACCGACTCGGTCAGCCCGCCGAAGACGTCGAGCTGGAAGTCAGCGACCTCGACGAGACCCGCGAGCGGCAGCTCGTTCAGCATGCCGACGACGGTCTCCACGACATCGGACAACCCGGCGAGAGCATCGCTGATGGCCGAGAGGCCCTCGGAGCAGTCCGGTGTCGAGAAGGTCTCCGTGAGCACGGTCACGTCGATCCCGGTGCAGCCGACGGTCGCAGCGGAACTCTCAACCGCGTCGGTCGCGAGCGCCGTGATCCCGACATCGAAGGCACTGACGGACAGCAGCTCGGTCCCGGCCACGTCGGGCAGCAGGTCCAGCAGGTCCGCGATGAGAGCGTCGAGGGTGGCGAGCGCGCCGGTCAACGCGGCGATCAGGTCCTCGAGGGCGGCGACCTCGACCGGAAGCGCGTCGACCAGGTCGGTCAGCGCCGCAACCAGGTCATCGCGCACGGTCGTCGCCGCAGTGACGGCATCGTCCACGCAAGCCACGAGCGTGTTGAAGACGCCGACCGCGTCGCTCACGATTGCGGTCAGCACGTCGCCGCCTGCACAGTCGTCGAGGAACGCCAGCTCCGCAGCATCGAGTCCGGTAAGGAAGCCCGTGAGGTCAACGAGGAACGTGAGGCTGCCGGAGTCGAGACCCGCAAGGCCGGTCTGGAGGCCGGCGAGCATCTCGAGGGCATCGACCGCGTCCTGGACGGCGCCTGCCGCGTCGCCGATCGGGCCGGCGACCTCTTCGAAGGCGGCGACCGCAGCCTCGACATCGGCGAGGGCGGCGATCACGGCGTCGACAGCGGCCATGACGTTGTCGGGCAACGGCACCGGGAGGTTCTCGAGCAGCGCGAGGAGGTCACCGAGCGCGAGTTGACCGAGCAGGTCCGCGGTCAGACCCAGGTCGGCCAGCGTCAGCGAGATGTCGCCGACCTGGATGCCCTGGATGGCGCTCGCACCACTGGTCGTGACCTGCGAGGTCAAGCCGGTGACGTCGATCTCCACACCGAGGGCACCGACCAGTGCGGCGACATCGGCGACCAACGTGTTCACGGTCGCGAGTGCCGTGTCGGCCGTCGCGGTGGCCGTGGCGTTGACCGGCGTGACGTCGACGCCGAGCACCGACAGCGCGTCCTCGAACGAGGCCGGGCCGCCGCTGGCGCTACCGCCCGTGTTTGACGTGGCCGTCGTGGCCCCGAACACCTCGTCGCCGACCTTCAGCGGGATGACGGCCGCCTGCGCGAACGGCACGCCGTTGCCAAGCGTGTTGCGAGTGGCATCGGTGTCGGTGGACGCGAACGTCCCGACGTCGAGGATCCGGACCACGGGGACGTCCCCGAGGTTCGTGATCTCGATCTCGGCACCGAGCAAGCTGGTGCTCGCGGTGCCGACCGGTGCGGTCGGAGCAGCGGCCCCGACCAGTGAGAGTGCAGCCACGCTGGCGACAAGGCCGGCAATCGTGCGACGGTGCTTCATGTCGGGTTCCCCTTCGGACGCGCAAACGGGTGGACTTCTGCGTCACCGTGAACCCAACCGCGTCCGGTCGGCCCATCCCATAGCCAACTCGGGGTATTCCTACCCCCCCATCGGAACTAGTCTCCCGAACTCCCAGACCCCCAGCCGATGTGAATTCGTCCACCCGATGTGAGTAAGGCCCATATATCAGGCTGTCGCAAAACCCCTTGAGGCGGGTCCGCGGCCGAGTTTTCGGGTCGGTTGCCGGACACGAGATCAACGTCGGGATTGCCAGCCTTCGGCGTCGTCGACGGTGCGCAGCGAGAGGTCTTCGA
>Ga0326597_10000874_pt1 | contig 51172 bp, 52 predicted proteins | sample RVTome_12_FD_203789 | JGI IMG/M metagenome (GOLD analysis project Ga0326597, IMG submission 203789) | Soil microbial communities from uranium-contaminated site in the Upper Colorado River Basin, Wyoming, United States - RVT100D185 | ecosystem: Environmental > Terrestrial > Soil > Contaminated >... | reverse complement strand
GCATCACCGCCTGACTGAACCCGGCGAGGGCGAACTTGCTGGCGTTGTACGCAGCTCCGCCGGCGAAGAAGTTCGTGCCCGCGAGCGAGCCGATCGTCACCATCAGCCCTTCGGCCTCCACGATCGGGTCGAGGGCGGCCTTGATCGAGTAGTAAACGCCGGTCAGGTTGGTATCGATCACCTCGTGCCAGGCATCCGGCTCCAGCAGATCGATCGGCGCGAAGCGCCCCACCCCTGCGTTGGCGATCAGTACGTCGAGGCGGCCGAAGCTGTTCAGCGCCTCGGCGACGGCGGCCCGCTGCTGAGCGAGGTCACGAACGTCGGCGACCACCCCCAGCGCTCGCCCGCCACCACGCTCCGAGAGACTGCGCTCGGTCTCGCGCAGCTCGCTAGCGGTGCGCGCGGTGACGACGACGTCCATGCCGGCGTCCACCATCGCTTCGGCGACGCCGAGACCTATGCCCTTGGTGCCTCCGGTGATCAGTGCGGTTCTTCCGGCGGGATCCATGACGGAACCGTAGCACGCGTGACCAGGACGGCTTCGCTTGGCCGTCTGCGCGGTGTGCGTGGTAGCCTCGCTGGGTGCGCCAAGCGGTCACGCTGATCCGTCACGGTCTGACCGAATGGAACGTCTCCGGGCGCTTCCAGGGTCGCAGCGACATCGAGCTGTCACGCGAGGGGCGGCGGCAGGCGCAACGGTTGGCACGCCGCGTCGAGCAGCTCGGACCGATCGATCTGGTGGTCGCCAGTCCGCTGGCGCGTGCCCGACAGACGGCCGAGATCGCCTTTCCCGCTTACCAAGTCGAGCTGGAACCGCGCTTGTTGGAGTTGGACTTCGGAAGGTTCGAAGGGAACACGTTAGCGGAGAACGTCGCACTGGATGCCTGGCCGGTCTGGGTCGAAGATCCGTACGGCAGAACCGCTCCAGGCGGTGAGTCGTACAGCCAGCTACGCGAGCGGGCGGTGGAGTGGTACCGGCAGCTGCCCGACGACGTTGCGCACGTGGTGGCCGTCACCCACAGCGGCACGATCCAGATGCTGCTCGCGCACGTGCTGGGTGTCGAGCGGCCCCGCTGGCGCAAACGGATCTACGTGCGCCACAGCAGCGTGAGCCGGATCGTGATCCGCGACGGAGAGTCGGTGGTCGAACGGGTGAACGATACCCGTCACCTGGACGAAAACGGCGCGGATCCGTTCTGGGAGTGAGTAATGTGAGCGGCACAGGCGGTGAAACGATCCGATCTGAGGTCGTGCCGGACCTGTTCGTGGTGCATCAGCTCAGCTACCAGGGTGACCTGGCGGGGCTCGCGAGGGTACTGCGTAGCGGCGATCTGGCGCCCCGCGATCTCGACCTGTTGCGGCTGGTTGCCGACGCCCTCGCCTGGTTCGAGCGACAGGCGGACCGCGATCTCGACCTCGCCTCCACCGCACTGCCGCAGGTAGCCCAGGTGATCGAGCTCAAGGTGCGCCTGCTGTTGCCCCGCCCGCCGCAGCCCAACGACCTGTTCAGCGATGACGAGGACGACGGCCTCGGCGACGCGCTGGCCGCAGTCGCGCTGCTCGAGGATCTCGAGTCAGCGATCGAGTTTCTGCGTCGGCGACGCTTCGAACGTGCCGTCGTCGTGCCGGCGCGAACCCCTCGGCCTGACCTGCCCAGGCCTCACCGCCCGGTGACGGCCACGGCGGAGCGCCTGGCGACGCTGGCGGCCAGCCTGAAGCCGAACGGGTACTTCGAGATGGAGTTCGAACGGCTGACGTTGGACGGCGCCGCCCGCCGCATCCGCGAGGCGCTACGCCAGGCGGTCCGTGGTGCGCTCAGGACGTTGGTTCCCTCGCGCAGCTGGGCCGAGCGGACCGTCGTCTTCGCCGCCATGCTGGAGCTGGTTCGTGAAGGCAAGCTGAACGCCCGGCAGGAGTCCGCCTACGCCGATATCGAGCTGTCGGCAGGTCGGCGCCGCTCGCGCTGACTCACGCTTCGTTTCGCTGCTTCGCTTCGCGCTTGCGCAGGTTCGGCTCCAGCGTACGTTTGCGCAGTCGCAGGTGTTTCGGCGTCACTTCGAGCAGCTCGTCCTCGGCCAGATACTCCAGCGCCTCTTCGAGGGTGGGTGCCCGCACCGGCGTGAGGACGATGTTGTCGTCGCTGCCGGAGGCACGAACGTTGGTCAGCTTCTTGTTCTTGGTGACGTTGACGTCCAGGTCACCGGTGCGCGCGTTGGCTCCTACGATCATCCCGACGTACACCTCGGTGGTGGGAACGATGAAAAAGGTGCCGCGATCTTGCAGCTTGAAGAGCGAGTAGGCGAACGCCTCCCCAGCCTCCATGGCGACCAGCGAGCCGGTCGAGCGGGTGCGGATCTCGCCCGCCACCGGCTCGTACCCGTCGAACACATGACTCATTAGGCCCTCGCCTGCCGTCACCGACAGGAAGGTGGTGCGGAAACCGAACAGGCCCCGGCTGGGAACCTGAAACTCGGCCCGGGCGCGCTTTTCGCCCTGCTGCAGGTCGGTCAGCTTGCCTCGCCGCTGGTTGAGAGCCTCGATGACGCTGCCGAGCGCGACGTTCGGGACGTCGACGACGACCCGCTCGATCGGTTCGAGAGTTACGCCTTCCACGTCGCGCAGGATCACTTCCGGCCGCGAAACGCTGAACTCGTAACCCTCGCGCCGCATCTGCTCAAGCAAGATCGACAGGTGCAGCTCGCCACGGCCAGACACCCGCTGCGCCTCGCCGCTAAGCGCTTCGACCCGCAACGCAACGTTGGTCAACAGCTCCCGCTCGAGTCGGTCGGCTATGTGACGGCTGGTGAGGTAGCGCCCGTCGCGCCCTGCGAACGGGCTGGTGTTCGGTCGCAGCGTGATCGCCACCGTCGGCTCGTCGATCGCTTGACTGGGCAGGCGCACAGGCGCGTCGGGACTTGCGAGGGTGTCGCCGATCTGCACCTCGTCGACTCCTGACAGGGCGACGATGTCGCCGGCGACGGCCACCTCGGTCTCGTGCCGGCCGAGACCGAGGTGGGTGAACACCTTGGTGACGCGGGAGCGCAGTTCGCTTCCGTCGCGCGCCATGCGCAGCAGCGGGTCGCCCGGCCGCAACCGGCCGCGACGAAGCCGGCCGATCGCCAAGCGACCGACGTAATCGTCGTAATCGAGGTTCGCGACCTGCAGCAGGGCGGGACCGTCGGGATCGTCGTCGCTAGCAGGGAAGTGCGACAGGATCGTCGCGAACAGCGGCGCCAGGTCCGGCGCCGGTCCCTCACCGTCACGCCAAGCGCGGCCCTCGCGCGCTACGGCGTGCAGGACAGGAAAGTCGAGCTGAGCATCGTTCGCGCCGAGGTCGACCATGAGGTCGAAGGTGAGGTCGACGACCGCATCGGGGCGGGCGTCGCTCCGGTCGATCTTGTTGATCACTACGACAGGACGCAGCCCCAGCGCCAGCGCCTTCTTCAACACGAAACGCGTTTGAGGCATCGGTCCTTCGGCCGCATCGACCAGCAGCAGCACCCCGTCGACCATACCGAGCGCCCGCTCGACTTCGCCGCCGAAGTCTGCGTGTCCAGGGGTGTCGACGATGTTGATCTTCTCGCCGTGCCAGGCGACGGCGGTGTTCTTCGCCAAGATGGTGATGCCGCGTTCACGCTCGAGGGCGCCGGAATCCATCACACGCTCGGCGACCTCCTGGTTGTCCCGGAAGATGCCGGACTGGCGCAGCATGCCGTCGACGAGCGTGGTCTTGCCGTGGTCGACGTGCGCCACGATGGCGATGTTTCGGTAGGTCATACTTCCCGCTTCCTGGGCGAGCCCGCGGCCGGCCCAAAGAGGGACTGTAGCACCCGTCCAGGACCGCGGGGGAACGCCGCGTGACGCGGACCGTCGCTGCACGCCTTCGCCGTTACGCCCGTGACGCCTGGGCGACGATGCTCGCCCCGCTCGCCTCTGTACGCTCCTTCAGTACGCCTGCGCCCCGTTCGGAGCGCAGGTACCAGCGGTAGCGCACCAGATGGAGGCGACACTACGTGAACGATGCAAGCGTTCTGAAGATCTACACCACGGCGTGGTGCGGCGACTGCGTCGCCGCCAAGCGAGCCCTCGACCAGATCGGTGTGCCGTACCAGGCGGCTCGCTGAGTTCCTTGAGCAGGCTGGTCTGGTCGCCGCCAGCGGAGACTGAAACGACACGAACCCATGGTAGGCTCCCCGCCATGTCCGCGCTCCCTCCCGCCGCCCAGCACCCCGAGAAGGGCCGCTCGATCCGGGCGATGTTCGATGCCATCGCACCGCGCTACGACCTGCTCAATTGCGTTCTCAGCCTGGGCGTCGACCGAGCCTGGCGGCGCGCCGCGGTTCGTGCCGCTGTTGCCAGGTCACCCGAGCGGGTTCTCGATGTCGCGACCGGTACGGCCGACCTGGCGATAATGCTTGCCCGTGAAGCGCCCGACGCCGAGGTGGTCGGCGTCGATATCGCGCGCGCCATGCTCGAGCTCGGTCGCGCCAAGGCGCGCCGGAACGGCGTTCGCGTGGCTCTTGCCGTCGGCGACGGCACCGCGCTGGCTTACGACGACGACTCGTTCGACGCCGTGACGATCGCCTTCGGCCTGAGAAACTTTGCGAACGTGCGCGCCGGCCTTCGCGAATTCCGTCGCGTCCTTCGGCCCGGCGGTCGGCTGGTCGTGCTCGAGTTTCCGCCCCCTCCGCAAGGCACGCTCGGGAGCCTGTTCCGCCTCTACTTCACTCGCGTGCTGCCACGGATCGGGGGCCTATTGTCGGGCAACAACGAGGCGTACCTGTACCTCCCCGCCAGCGCCCTGGCGTTCCCGGCCCCGCGGGACCTGCTAGCTGAGATGCGCCAGGCGGGGTTCGACGACGTGGTCTGGACGCCCCTGACGGGTGGGGTCGCGGCGCTGCACATCGGCGACGTCGCCGAAGCGCAGGAGGAGAGGCGATGAGCCTAGCGACCGACGCCTTCGAGATCAACACCGATGCGGCGCTGGTCGACCCGGATTGGGAGGCGTTCGTCGAAAGCCACGACGAGCGCTACGGCCTGGCGATCCACCACCTCAAGAGCCTCGTCAAGGGGCGCCGTTTCGACAACGAGGCGATGAAGCTGAGGGTCGGCCCGAACGGCTTCTACCTGCAGTCGAGGCGCTTCCCGGCCGCCTTCTACGGCGCTACCGATCATGCCGACGTCGCCTTCGTCAGCGAAGACGAAGCACGCTCGCTGGTATGGGAGGCGACCGCGCTTTACCGCTCGGGTGACGCGCAATCGCTGACCTGCGTCTACGACGACGACGATCCACCCGACGTCTTCTTCGGGTACCGGATCGGGCGCAGCGAACGCTACGAACTCGGCGAGCTGCAAGGTGGGCTACCGCTTCACGCACGCGTGATGATCGACGCGCTCGAACCCTCGGATCTGGTTCACGAACGGCAGGGAACGCTCGTGTACCAACGCACTGCGGACGGCCGGCACGTGGTCCTGCGCCGCAGTGGGCGCCGCCGACCGTTCCACCCGTTCGGCACCATCCACGACTGAAGCGCCCGTCGTGACCACGCCACGAGCGCGTCGCGGTCCAGGCCACCGCTACGACGTGGCGATCGTCGGGGCCGGCGGCTGCGGTTGCGAAGCTGCACTGCGCCTGGCACGAAGCGGGCACGACGTGTTGCTGGTGACCACCAGCCTGGACAGCGTATTCGCCGCTCCCGCCGGCCGCGTGGCCGCAGAGGCACCCACCGGGACGCTGATGGACGAGCTGCTAGGCGAACTCCGCCCAGACGCCTCCGGCACCGTCGCCTCGTGGGATCTGCACGCCGCCGCGAAGTACCGGATCGAAGCGGAGCGAAACGTGCACCTGCTGCAATCCAGCGTTGACGGTCTCGTGCTGGACGGCAGAGTAACGCTAGGAATCGAAACCTGGGAGGGGATCGCACGGCACGCCCGCAGCGTCGCGCTGTGCGTCGGGCCGTTCCTGCGGGCCCGCCTCCGCAGCGGCCTGGTTGAGGAGCACGCCGGCCGCCCAGGAGAAATGGCCTACGACTCACTCGCCGAAGACCTCGCCCGGCGCGGCGTCGAACTGACCGAAGCGAGCGATGCAGGCGGCGGAACTGTGGGCGAAGCGGAGGTACCGCCGTGGTCGCTGCGCTTCCTACGCGTCGCCGATGCAGCCGTGGACGGCGTACGGATTCGCGCGATCGGTCGCCTCTACGCCGCAGGCATTTGCGTCCGCGGTCCGCAACCGTACGCCGACGCGGCGATGGACGGCGCGCGACTCGCAACGGTTTTGGAGAGTGACCTCCGCGGCGACTGATCGAGCTCTGTAGCAAGAGTTTGGCCGCTGCCTGAAGGCGCGGACTCAGGCCACGCCGGTGTCGTCTCTGGCCCGTGTGTAGGCGTCGAGCGGCGCCAAGCCCGACTCGTTCGCCCAGACGATATCGGCTTCCTGCGTGTGCCGCTCGCTGGCGGACAGAAGCCGGTAGCCGTACGCGCCTGCGCGGATCGCCGCGATGACGTAACGCCGGCCGTGGTAGAGCACCTCTTCACCGACCATGAAGCGGGGTCCGTTCATATCGACACCTTACCTCCGGTCCGTGGCGGGCGCCGCGTGGCGGACGTCCCGGCATCGTGGGTCGCTCGCCTCATGACGGTGGGACGGCGCGCTGCGCACACTCGCTTCGGGTGGCGCGCGTCTCCGGCACGCGCACCTGCTGGACCGGGGAGCTCGCGATGGGAGGCGACATGGTGAGAACGGCGCTACGCTGGACAGCTTGGACCTTGGCGGTGGTGCTCGCGCTGGCCGTGATCGCTGCGGCCGTGCTGTATTTCATGGGTTCGAACCGCTTGCAACGCAGCTACGCGCCGACGGTCGCAACCGTCGCCGTTCCCGACGACGAATCGGCGATCGCGCGCGGTGGCCACCTGGCCAGGTCGGTCACGGTGTGCACCGCCTGCCACGGTGACGACCTTGCGGGCACGGTGATGGCCGACGCGCCGGGCATGTTCAGATTGGTCGCTCCCAACCTGACGGCCGGTGGCGTCGGTGCCGAGCTGCAGACGGAAGACTTCGTGCGGGCCATCAGGCACGGCGTGGCGCGCTCCGGGCGTGGCCTGTTGGTGATGCACTCCGACGCGTTCCACAACCTCGCCGAAGCGGACCTGGCTGCGTTGATCGCCTTTGTGCGTTCCCTGCCCCCGGTCGAGAACCGCTTGGAGACGACGACGGTGCGACCGCTTGGGCGGGTGCTGTTCGCGCTCGGTATGTTCGACAGCGAGAACGCCCCCATCCTGCCGGCCGAAACGATCGATCACGACGCGTCGTTCGAACAGGCGCCGCCCGAGGGTCCGACCAGCGAGTACGGCGCTTACCTCGCCTCGATCACGCTGTGCTACCTGTGCCACGGCCAGGACTTCCGCGGCGCCCCGCCGTTCGATGAGGGAGCGCCCGCCGGACCCGACGTGCTCGCTTGGGTCTCGAGCGAATCGAACGAACTGGAGGACTTTCAACGGCTGGTGCGTACCGGTATGACCCCGTCCGGTCGGCAGATCGACCCCCATCACATGCCCTGGGACGACTTCAACGGTCTGACCGACGTCGAGACCGCCGCCCTGTGGAGCTGGCTGCGTGCCGGCGCAGCGGACGCGTCAGTGCCGTGAGGTTCGACCGTCCTCGCGGCGGTTTGGGGTCGCACTGCGACGTCGCGCGCCTCAACGGCGCCAGGTCGCCCAAGCGTTGGCCGCGTGGCTGGGCGCTCTACCTTATGACGCGGAATGGAGGAGCATCGTGAACGAAACCAGTCTGGTGCGTCTGGCCCCCCTCAGTGGCGCCCTCGCCGTGGTACTGCTGCTGTTGGCCACGGTCACCTTCGGCGTATACGACTATCTGCCGAGCGGCGAAAGCGTGCAGGCGACGCTGACCGCCCGGAGCGGCCGGGTCGTCATGGCCGGCTACCTCGGCGGTCTCGCCGCGGTGTCGCTTCTATGGTTCGCCGGCAGCGTCTACGCCTACCTGAAGCCACGTGAGCGTGGCAGCGGTCGCCTGGCTCTGCTGGCCTTCGGTGGTGGGGCGACCGCCGCCGCGGCGCTCGCGCTGTCGTTCACCGTGATGATCGGTGCCGCGATGCGGGCCGGCTCGCCTGACGGCATCGACCCGGTCGCGGCCGTGGTTGCCTACGACCTGTGGGCCAACATCTTCGGCGAGATGTTCGCATTCGCGCTGGCGGTGATGATCGCCGCCAGCGCACGCGTGGTGATGAGCACGTCGGCCTGGCCCGGCTGGGCCGGTTGGGTGAGTATCCTCATCGCCGTCGGACTGCTGACGCCGTTCGCTTACATAGTGCTTGCTGCGGCGATCGTGTGGCTGCTCGTGGTCAGCGTCGTGTCGTACCGCCAAGCTGAACCTGCGACCGAGCGCAGGTAGAGAGCAAGTCAAGTCGCTGGACGTCTGGCTCGATCGTTTCCCGCTCCGCGCTACAGCTTCGCGAGGACCGCCAGCGTGAAGGTAAGAAGCGCGGCGGGAAGTCCGAACACGGCGGCGACGTAAAGACCGAACGCCATCCGGGGCGCGTTCTCGGCGTGCACCTCGACGCCCCGCCAAACGATCCACATGTGCCACGGGGGGAGCAGGAACAGAGCGCCACCCAGCAGCGTCGGCCACGGCGCCAGCAGTCCGATCGGAAGCAACGTCACCGCCAGCAGCCCCGAAGGCAGCCAGGCCCAGGCGACGATCTCGAAGGCACGCAGGTCCATTCCGGTGGGCCGCATCAGCACCAGGCCACCCAACACACAGATCACCGCCAGGTAGGGAACCGTCAGGAGCGGAACGCCGAGCAGTAGAGGCAACCAACCGTCGGAACCGGTCGCGCGCATCAGCAGCAGCGCCGCGAGTATCGAGCCGACCGTGACCGAGGCGAGCGCAAGCGCGGCCGCGACGCCGATCCTGGGCTCGTCGTTCAGCGTCTCGAAGAACGACTTCGGGTGCGAGACGGCACGCCAAGCAGATCGGAACAGCGATCCGTCGTTCACGCCTCACCCCAGAACAACGGCGCGCGCGGCTGGTGGAGCTTGCCCCTACGCGCAGCGCGTTCGAGCAACGTGCGGACAGCCGCGCGCCCCTCTCGCCCGACGTCTAGGGTGAACTCGTTCACGTAGGTCTCGATGTGACGCCTGCGAACGGCGGGTGAGAGCTCCTGCGCATGCTCGGCTACGTACGCGCCGCTGGCGTCGGGGTGACTGAAGGCATACTCGACGCTGGCACGAACCGCGACAGCGACGCGTGCGATGGTGGCGCGCGGCAGGTCTCGGCGAGCCGCGATGCCGCCGAGCGGAATCGGCGCACCGGTCTCCCGCTCCCACCATTCACCCAGGTCGACCAGCATGCGGAGGCCGTGGTCGGCGTAGGTGAATCGTGACTCGTGGATGATCAGGCCGGCATCGACCGTCCCGTCAGCGACGGCTGGAAGGATCCGCTCGTAACGCATCTCGGTCCGGCGCAGCGCTTCCGGGGCGTACAGGTCGAGCAGCAGGTTGGCCGTCGTCCGACCGCCCGGCGTGGCGACCGTCGCCGTCGACAGGTCGACGTCGCTGCTGCGGGAGACGAGAAGCGGACCTACACCGCGACCGAGGGCGCCGCCGGCAGGCAGCATCCACCACGCGTCGGCGAGGCGGCCGAAGGCGTGGTACGAGATCTTGGCGACGTCCAGGGCACCCTGCTCGGCCAGACCGTTGAGCGTCTCCACGTCGTCCAGCACGACATCGAAGCTTAGGTCGGTCCCGACCAGGCCGTGCACCAGCGCGTGGAAGACGAAGGCGTCGTTGGGACAGGGCGAGAACCCCAGGCGCAGCGCTTTCGACATGCCGAAGCGTACCAGCGCCTCTCGGCCGCCACGGTCTGGCGCCGGCCTCTACCTCGGACGCCTGCCGACGACGACTGGGTCGCTGTCGTGGACGCGTTGCTGCGGACGGGACCGTCTGCTAGGATGGACCGCCGTGCCCGGGCCGTTCGGACCCGGATGCACGCGTTGGAGGTGGAGTCCATAGCGAAGGACATGAAGGTGAACGATCAGATTCGGGTGCGCCAGGTACGCCTGATCGAGGCGGACGGCAACCAGATCGGCATCGTCGACACTCGTGACGCCATGCGCCGCGCTCGTGAAGCGGACCTCGATCTCGTGCTCGTAGGTGAGCGGGCTCAACCTCCCGTCGCGCGTCTCATGGATTACGGCAAGTACCGCTACGAGATGCAGCAGGAGGAGAAGGAGGCGCGCAAGCGCTCCCGCCAACACGAGCTCAAGGCCATCAAGTTCCGCGTCAAGATCGGCGATCACGACTACCGGACCAAGGTGAATCACGTGCGCCGCTTTCTCAAGGGCGGGCACAAGGTGAAGATCACCATCATGTTCCGGGGCCGTGAACGGACCCACCCCGAACTGGGCAAGGAGTTGCTCAATCGCGTCACGCAGGACGTGTCCGACATCGCCACGGTCGATCAGCCGCCGCAGATCGCCGGGATGGACATGAACATGACCGTCCGGCCGAACAGCGAAGTCAAGGAAGCCTGATCTGGTCCGACCCCGAGGTCCTTCCGCGGACTCGATTCGAGACGCGACCGCACGACACCAGGAAGGGTGCACAGATGCCGAAGCTAAAGACCCATAAGGGCACCAAAGCCCGTGTCAAAATCACTGGGCGAGGTAAGGTCATGGCGATGCGCTCCGGAAAGCGACACCTGAACTTCAAGAAGTCAGGGAAGCGCATCCGGCAGGGCAGAACCGATCTCCTTCTCGCCAAGCCCGAGGCGAAGCGCGTCAAAGCGCTCCTGCCGTACGACTAAGGGAGATCATTCATGCCACGCGCCAAGACCGGCACCGTTCGCCGTGCCAAGCACAAGAAGGTCCTCAAGGCGGCCAAGGGGTATTGGGGCCTGCGCTCCAAGAGCTTCAAGGTCGCTCAGCAGACGCTGCTGAACGCCGCAGACTACGAGTATCGCGACCGCCGCGACAAGAAGACCGACTTCCGCAAGTTGTGGATCGCGCGCATCAACGCCGCAACGCGGGAGCACGGCCTCAGCTACAGCCGCTTCGTTTACGGCCTGCGTAGCGCCGGTGTCGAGCTCGACCGCAAGGTCCTCGCCGACATCGCGGTGCGCGAGCCTGAAGCGTTCGCGGAGCTGGTGACGCTCGCGAAGGAGCGAGCCACCGCCTGACCGCACCGAGTGACGGTTCGTGGCGTGGGCGCCCACCTGCCGGGCGCCCACGCCTGTCTCAGGCCTGCTTCGGAATGTTCCCGAGAGCTGGCTGGCGGGTCAATACCCTGCACTTACGTCCACGAGGTTGCGCGCCTCGCCTCGGTCCTCCGCTATCCCTTCGAGCGTTCGGAGCACGTCGAGTACGCTGGTGCGGCGCCACTCCGCGACCGCGTTCGACCGGTGGGGGCTGAGAACGACGTTCGGGTGGGCGTGGAAGGGAAATTTCGACGGGAGTGTCGCCTGGCGCGCAGGACGATCCTCCGGATACTGCCACCAGACGTCCAGACCCAGTGCCGCCAGCCTGCCCGACTCGAGCGCCTTCCAGGCCGCCTCCTCGTCTAGCACGCTGCCGCGCCCCACGTTGACGACGATCGCACCCTCCTGCAGTGCCGACAACGACTCTTCGTTCAGCAGTCCCGCCGTCTCCGGTGTGGACGGTAGCGAGACGACCAATACCTCCGCACGCGCCAGCGCCGCTGGCAGTTCCGTCACGCTGCACTGCGGCACGCCGCCCTCAGCGTCGTTCGGGCGCCTTCGCACCGCTTCGACCGTCAGACCGACGCCCTGCAGCATCGGTGCCAAAGCCCTGCCGATCGCGCCGAAGCCAAGCAGCACGGCGTGCCGGCCGGTCAGGTGAATAGTGTCCGGCCCGTCCCAGCCGGTCCAGTCGCCCGCACGCAGCGCCCGGTCGTAGCGAACGATTCGATCGGAGCAGGCCAGCACCAGCGCGAGGGCGTGCTGCGCCACGAACGGCGCGTTGAAGTGCGAGTTGTGAAGTCGAAGGTGGGGCCGGGCCTGTACCGCTGCGCGCACCTCGTCACGAATCCCCGCGTACGGAACGATCAGATGTCTAAGGTCGGGAGCGTCCAACAGCGCCGCTGGCGGATTGCCGTCGACCAGCACCTGCACACCGTCCATGGAGGGTGCGTCGGCAGCCACGTCGACATCGATAGAGATCGAGTCCGGCACTTTCAGCGCGCGCACTTCTGCTTCCCCCAGCCGGCTGCGCCACACGACCTTGAGGGGAGTGACGGTTCGATTCTGCATGCTTCATGGTACGCGCAGGGGAGCTAGGTACAATGGCGGCCATGCGCATCGTTCGCGGCCGCGACGCCGCTCTGGAAGCGGTTGGGACGCGCGCCATCGCGACGTTGGACCCCGAGGTCGAAGGTGCCGTCGCTGAGATCGTCGAAGACGTACGACTGCGAGGAGACACGGCGGTGTTCGAAGCGACGGCACGTTTCGACCGGGCCGAGCTGGCCACGCTGCTGGTACCGACCGAGCAAATCGTGGCAGCGGGTGCGAGGCTCGATCTCGAGCTGCGCGATGCTATCCGCTTGGCGATCGATCGGATCGAGCGGTACTACCGGCGGCAGCCAGCCGGCGGCTTTCTCGACAGCGAAGTCGGCGCGGTGCTCGCTCAGATCGTGCGTCCGATCGAGCGTGTCGGCATCTACGTGCCTGCTGGAACGTCACCTCTGTTCAGCAGTCTCTTGATGAGCGCCGTGCCCGCCCGGGTCGCTGGGGTCGAGCGGATCGTGGTCGCTACGCCACCTCGACCCGACGGCTCGGTCGCGCCCGAGATCCTCTACGCCGCTGACCAGCTCGAGATCGAAACCGTCGTGCGAGCGGGCGGCGCTCAGGCAATCGCCGCTCTCGCGTTCGGCACCGAGAGCGTGCCGCGGGTCGACAAGATCGTCGGTCCCGGCAACCGTTACGTCGTGGCCGCCAAGCGCCGCGTGTTCGGCACCGTCGGGATCGAATCGCTGCCAGGACCGACGGAGACGATGGTGATCGCCGACGACGCCGCCGATCCCCGCCACGTTGCCGCCGACCTGGTGGCGCAGGCGGAGCATGCGGGCGCCCAACCGGTGTTGGTCAGCTGGTCACGAACGACGATCGATGCCGCGCTCGAGGCGGTCGAGGCGGCACTGATAGACCTGCCTACCGGCGACGCCGCCCGCGAGTCGCTGGAGCAGCGCGGGCTGTGCCTGCTGGTCGCCGACGCAAGCGAAGCGACGGAGCTAGCCAATGCATACGCTCCGGAACACCTGTGTTTGCTGGTCCGCGAGCCGTGGGCGCTCCTACCCGACGTGCGAAACGCCGGTGGCGTGTTCCTGGGGACGCACTCCATGGAGGCGCTCGGGGACTACGTCGCCGGCCCGAGCCATGTGATGCCTACGGGAGCGACGGCACGTTTCGCCAGCGCCGTCAACGTGCGTGACTTCCAGAAGGTGATCCCGGTCCTGTCGCTGTCACCCGCAGCGGTGGCCGAGATCGGCCCGGCCGCGGTACGCATGGCACGCGCCGAAGGTCTCGAGGCGCACGCCCGCGCGATCCTCGCGCGGCTGGATCGGTCCGACGAGGCGTGAACCACAGTTACGGTCCACGACCCCGAAACGTCGCGCGGCTGCTCACCCTGGCGCCCCTGCTGCTGATAGCCCTGCTGGTCGGCGACCTGGTCGGCATCGTCCGTGGACCGTCCACGACCGACCCGTGCCCGGCCGAGGCGGCTCTGGTAATGGGGGCCGCTCAGTACGACGGTCGCCCCTCGCCGGTGTTCGAACGACGGCTGCTTGCCGCGCTCGAGCTGTACCAGAGCGGCTGCATCGAACGGATCGTCGTTTCCGGCGGCAACCAGCCTGGAGACCGAACCACCGAAGGTGGGGCTGGCGTCGCCTGGCTTGCGGCGCGCGGGGTGCCCACCACGGCGCTTGCGGCAGAGGAGACCGCCGAGACCAGTGCGCAGAACGTGCAGCTGTCGCTACACCTGCTCGGTGACGGACCTGTCGTCGTCGTCAGCGACGATCTGCACGCCTGGCGTGCAGCCTGGTTGGCTCGCAGGGCCGGACTCGATGCACGCAGGTACGGCGTGAGGATTCGCGAGGATCGGCTCGGCTACGCGTTGCGGGAGTTGGCGGCCATGGCGGCATACAGGATCGGTTGGATTCGTTGAGTTGTGGGCCTTAGCTGCGCCGCAGCATGGCCCGCACGATGTCGGAGTACATCGCCAGCCGGGCGCGCACGCCGGCGCGCCAGCCGCGCTTCTCCTCCTTCATCACCTGACCGACGCCGCGCAAGTTGACGTCGCAGGTACGCCACGATCCGCGCCGCGCTGCACTCTCCAGCAGGATTTCGATTCCGAAGCGGGCCTGTTCGATCCCGTCCACGCTCGCCAACGCTTCGCGTCGCAAGCCACGCTGTCCCCCCAACGCTGGAGCGAGGCGCTGCGCCACGCTGGTAGCCAGGCGCGCTCCGGCGAAGACTCCGCGAGTCATGTCGCAGCTGCCGTCCAGGACTGGATCGGCCAGCATTCGAACGTGCTCGGGCGTCAGCCCCACCAGGTCGGCGTCGAGCAGCACCACCACCTCGGCGTCCAGTTGGCGCGCCCCGGCGAACAACGCCGCACCCTTGCCTACGTTCACCTCGAGCCGATGCACGTGCGCGCCCGCCTCGCGAGCCATCTGCGCAGTCGCATCGCTAGAACCGTCGTCGACCACCAGCACCGGACCGCGGTCCGCTGCCAGCGCCACCTCTATTACGGCCGCGACCCGCCGCTCCTCGTCGAAGGCGGGAATCAGTACGGCACAGCCGCCCCCCGTCGCTGCCTCGTTCATCCTGGAGCGACGAAGCTCTGAACTTCCTGCAAGGTGATCAGCACGATCAGGGTCAACACCGCCAGAATGCCGAAGAAGTGCAGCGCCTCCTCCTGACCGGGTTTGAACGGACGGCCCCGCAACGCGGCGACGGTCGCCAACAGAATTCGCCCGCCGTCCAGTCCGGGGATCGGCAGGAGGTTGAACACTGCCAGCGAGAAGTTGATGATCGCGGCCAACACCAACACCGGCGCGACGCCCATACGCGTCGCGTCGGAGACGAGGCCGACCATGCCCACTGGACCGGCCACCTCCTCGCTGGAGCGGCCGCTGAGGGCGCTGCCGAACCCGCGCAGGAACCCGGCCACCATCTCCGGCACGGCGCGAACGGCGAAGGCCGCAGACTCGACCAGGGCGGTGCCGACCGGCACCGGGGCCACCTCGGCCGGCCCGAGCTGAACCCCGAGCAACGGGCGTTCACCTGGAGAGAGGTCGCTAGGGGGCCAAGGGATCTCTAAGCTTGTTTCGACACCATCTCGTAGCATGACGATCCGCAGCGGTCCTGCGGTCGACCCGATTTCCTCTGCGACCGCGTCAGGCACCGGGTCGCGCAGGTCGTTCACGGCCAGCAGGCGATCACCCACCTGCAAGCCGACCTGCTGAGCCAACGAGTCGTGCACGACCTGCACGACCTCCGTACCGCTCACCGAGGGCGCTACTCCGGTCGTGAGGGCACGGTAGCCGGGCTGCAGCAGTACGGCGACGGTCAGCAACAGCGTGCCTAGAACGAAATTGGCGATGACGCCACCGACCAGCACCCACAGTTTCGCCGCCAGTCCTTTTGCCGCCAGACCTTCCGACGGTGCTCGCAGAGTGCCGTCGTCACCACGCTCGGCCGTCATGCCGGGCAGGTCGACGTAGCCGCCGAGCGGAATGGCGGAGAGGCGCCACTCGGTGCCACGCCAGCTGCGCCGCCACAGCACCGGTCCGAAACCCACGCTGAAGGCGCGGACCGGCACGCCTACGCTGAGCGCGTTGGCATAGTGAGCAAGCTCGTGAACCATCACGGCAGTGAACAGGATGAGCACAAATACGAGGCCGGTCGTCATGGCGACTCCATGACGGCAGTATCACAGTCGTGGAGGCGATGTTGCGTCAAGCGCGCTTCTCCGCCCGCTCGGCGACGAACTCCGCGGTCGCCCGACGAGCCTCCCGGTCGGCGTACCTCAAGGCGTCCCAGCCGAGCGCCTGCAGCTCCGCACCGTTCAGCGCAGCGGCGAGCGCCTCGGCGATGGCGGGGAAGGGAATCCTGCCGGCCAGGAACGCTTCGACCGCTACCTCGTCGGCGGCGTTGAGCACGGCAGGTGCCGTTCCGCCACAACGGCCCGCCTCGTAGGCGAGGCCGAGAGCGGGGAAGCGGTCCCGGTCGGGAGCGGTGAACGACCAGACGCCGTGCAACGGCAGCTCCGGCAGGTCCAACTCGGGCCGCTCGGCACCTTCGACGCCCCACAAGATCGGCAGGCGCATGTCGTGCGGTCCAACCTGCGCTTTGAGCGAGCCGTCACGAAAACGGACCAGGGCGTGCACCAGGCTTTGCGGGTGCACCACGACGTCGATCGCTTCGAGCGGGAGTCCGAACAGTACCTGCGCTTCGAGCACCTCGAGCCCCTTGTTGAACAGCGTGGCCGAGTCGATCGTGACCTTCGGTCCCATCGCCCAGTTCGGGTGGGCCAGCGCCTGCTCAGGCGTGACGCTAGCCAGGTCGGCAGGCCCGTCACGGAACGGTCCGCCGGAGGCGGTCAGGATCACGCGGCGGACAGCCTCGCGACGCTCGCCGAGAAGCAGCTGCGCCACGCCGGCATGCTCGGAGTCGACCGGGGTGATGCGTGCTCCGCTTCTGTTGGCCTCGTCGAGCAGCAACGGCCCGGCAGCCACCAACGCCTCCTTGGTCGCCACGGCCACGTGACGGCCCGCCCGTACCGCTGCCCGCACCGGCGCCACCCCCGCCATGCCCGGGATCGCCGCGACGACGGTGTCGACCTCGCGGCTGGCTGCCTCCTCGACCGCACCGTCGCCCCAAGCGAGCCGCACCCCAAGCGGGAGTCCCGCACGAACCTCGTCCGCGACCGATGGATCGCAAACCACCAGGTCAGGCTCGTATTCGTGCGCCTGCGCGAGCAGGACGGCCGCGTTACCACCGGCGACGAGCGTGTCGACGCGCCAACCACGCAGTCGAGCGACGTCGAGGGTCTGCGTCCCGATCGAGCCGGTCGAACCGAGCAGGGTGATCGTTCGCATTCGGTCATCATCGCACGGCTCGGCTGGGACGGCGCTGGTGGCGGGTGCTAGCATTCCGCATGCTCGTTCGCGAATCGATGACGCGCGACCCGGCGGTCGTCAACGGCCAGACGCCGGTAATGGAAGCGATGCAGCGGCTGCGCGAGGGCGGCTACCGCCGCCTGCCGGTGGTCGAGCAGGGCCGTCTCGTCGGAATCGTGACCGATCGCGACCTGAAGGAGGCAACCCCATCGTCGGCCACGACCCTGTCGGTCTACGAGCTGAACCACCTGCTGTCGCGAATGCGGGTGGGGGACGTGATGTCGACCGGCCTGGTCACCGTGGCGGAGGACGATCCGATCGAGCAGGCCGCACTTGCAATGGAGGAGAACCGCATCTCCGGCCTGCCGGTCGTGGCTGGCGAGCGACTGGTGGGGATCCTCACCATCACCGACCTGTTACGCGCCTTCGTCGGGTTCCTGGCCCTGCGCGAGGGCGGAACGCGGGTCACGGTAGACGTGCCGGACACGCCGGGGGTGTTGGCACGGATCGCACGGGCTGGGCCGCCCTCCAACATCGTCGCTGCGGTGACGTCGCAGCCGACGTCCGCTAACGTCCGCCGTCTGGTGTTGCGAGTCGTCGGCGAGGGGGCCGAGGGTTTCCCGGAGCGGCTTGCGAGCGCCGGCCTCGATGTCGTGGACGTTCGGTGACGGGCCGTCTTCGTGAGCTCACCAAGCGCCTCGCCGCGGCCGCTCGCGGTGGCCGGGTGGCACACTCCGGCTTCCTGTCCGAGGACGACGCGGCACGCTGCCTGGCGCAGTTGCGGGTCGAGACTGTCCGTGCATCTGCGAACGGCGGGCACCCTGCTGCGCACCGCAGGATCGTCACGGCCCGCCCGGATCAGCTGCCGGAGGCGGGCGTGTCGCTGACCGGCCTCTACCTCGCTGGAGTGCACGACGCCGGCGATGCTCGCGCCGCCGTCCTCGCCGCTGGCGTGGTGGACGACGAGGTGGGTGACGTGGTCCCGCACGCGGACGGGGTCAGCCTGTTCCTGCTCCCAGAGGCGGCCGAACGGCTGGCCGGAAGCGTCCGTTGTGGCGGCACCGTCGTCACGGCCGAGACCGTCCCGGTCGAGCGGATCGCCAGCGGGAGCCGCCGTACGCTGCGCCTGGTCGTCCCCGCACTGCGTGCCGACGCAGTCGGTTCGAAAGCGTTCGGTGCGTCACGCTCCTGGTTCGTCAAGGGCGTCGCCGCCGGCAAGGTCCGCATCGACGGCGAGCCTGCCGGCAAGGCCGCTCAACTCGAGGTCGGCTCCGAGCTGTGGGCGGAAGGGCTGGGGCGCGCCCGCCTGCTCGAGGTCGAAGGGGAGACGAAACGCGGCAATCTCAAGGTGGTGGTCGAGGTCGAGAAACCCTGACCTGCGACGCCGCCAGAGCACGATCGCGGGTTACAGCCGAACCCGTTTCCCTTCGCCGCTGCGCGCCTTGAAGATCATTCGGAACGGCACCTCGGCGAAGCCTAGGTCCTCGCGGATGCGGTTTCGTAGGTACTGCTCGTAAGCCCGGGTGACGAACGTCTCCGAGTTCACGCTGAACACGAACGTCGGGGGGGCGACGTCCGCCTGGGTGGCGTAGAGCAGCTTGAGCGGACGTCCGCGGAAGTTCGGGGGTGCCTGCCGCTGCGTCCACACTCCTATCCAGCCGTTCATAGTGCCGGTCGGGATCCGCACGCGTGCACGGTCGTAGACCCGCACCACCGTCGCCAGCAGCTCGTGCAGACCGAAATCGGTGACGGCACTGGTGTACACGCGCGGAGCGAAGGCGAGATGGGCCAGCTCGAGGTCGATCCGCTCGCGAAAGGCGCGCAGCTGGTCGTCAGCTACCAGGTCCCACTTGTTGACCGCCATGACCACGGGCTTGCCCGCCTCGAGCGCTACGTTCGCGATGCGCATCTCGTGATCGCCGAGCTCGAACGGATCGACCACCAGGATCGCCACGGACGCGCGCCGGATCGCCATCTCCGCCCGAATCTTTGAGTAGTACTCGAGGTCCGCGTCCGGCTTGCGCCGGATACCGGCGGTATCGACAAGCACGAACGGCCTGCCTGCGAAGTCGAAGGCGACGTCGATAGCGTCCCGTGTCGTTCCCGCCTGCTCGGAGACGATCACCCGATCGTCACCGATAAGGGCGTTGAGTAGCGACGACTTGCCGGCGTTCGGCCTACCCACGATGGCGACGGTGATCGCCTCCTCGCCTGCAACGTCGTCTTCCTCGCCCAGGTGCTCCTCGATCGCGGCTTCGAGCTCGGGGACGCCGCGGGCGTGACTGGCGGAGGTAGGCAGCGGCGTCCCGAAGCCGAGCGCGTACCCTTCGAACAGTTCTGGCCGCTCCTCGTGACGCGGATCGTCGATCTTGGTCGCGACCAGCAGGACGGGGCGTCCCTGGCGCCGCAGCCAGTCGGCTACCGCGTGATCCGCGGGGGTGGGCGGCTCGCGGCCGTCCACGCAGAACAGCACCAGGTCCACGCCGACCAGGGCCGCCTCGACCCGGTCACGAATCTTGGCCTCCCAGCGGTCGCCCGACCAGAGGCCGCCCGTGTCCAACAGCGCGAAGCGTCGGCCGCTGTCGGTGACGACCACACCCTCCTTGACGTCGCGCGTGACGCCCGGCTCGTCGGCCACTATCGCTTCACGCCGACCGAGCAGACGGTTGAAGAGGCTGGACTTGCCGACGTTGGGTCGGCCGACGATCGCGACGCTACGCAAGGCGGTCACCCTCTCCAACGCGGGCACCGCGAGCCCAGTCCGCGGCCGGCATGCTTCGCTTGCCCGCCGGCGTCACCTCGAGCAGCCGCACGGCACCCGCGCCGCAGGCGACCACGACACCGGCCGGGTCGGTAGCGAGAACCTCCCCGGCAGCGCCTCGGCTGGCTGGGTCGCCGAGCCTCTCGAGCCGGTCGATGCGGATCCAGCGCCCGTCGTGCTGGAAGCGGCTGCCTGGCCAAGGCAGCACGCCCCGCCAGCGGTCGTACACCTGTCGTGCCGTGTCGCTCCAGCGCACCTGCCCGTCCTCCTTGCGGAGGCGTGGCGCCAGGGTCGCCTTGCTGTCGTCCTGCAGCGTGCGTACCAAGCGCCCTTCGGCCAGCGCCTCGAGCGCCTGCGATAGCGCATCGGCGGCGAGCCGAGAGAGCCGCTCGGTCAACTCGGTGGCGGTCTCGTCGGGGGCGACGCTCGTCCGCACCACGTGCCGAACCGGCCCTGAGTCGAGACCCGCCTCGGTCTCCATCACGCTGATACCGGTCTCCTCGTCGCCACGGATCAGCGACCAGGCGATCGGGGCCGCCCCACGCAACTCGGGTAGCAGACTGGCGTGCGCGTTCAGAAAGCCGTGCGTAGGAACCTTCAATAGGCTGCCAGGCAGGATCTGGCCGTAGGCGACCGTGACGGCGACGTCCGGCCGCAGCTCGGCAAGCCGAGCGGCGAAGGCCTGATCGGAGCGGATCCGGGTCGGCTGCGCCAGCGGCAGGCCGAGCTCCTCGGCCCGCTTCGCCACCGCCGGCGGGCGTAGCCGCATGCCGCGACCGGCCGGCGCGTCTGGCTGCGTAACGACCAGGACCAGGCGATGTCGTTGGTGAAGCCGCTCGAGGGCGGGCACCGCGAAGTCGGGCGAGCCGAAGAAGGCGACGCGAAATTCGCTTGGATGTCCGTGCGTCACGTCACCGACCGACCGTGTCGGCGGCACGGAGCTCCTTGAGTAGCGCCTTGGCTTGCCGTTGCATCTCGGCCAGCGCGGAGCGGTGCTCGTCGAGAAACGCTTGCCGCTCGTCGGTCGGAAGTCGGTCGAAGTACAGCACGCCGTCGAGGTGGTCGAGTTCGTGCTGTACGACGTGCGCGAAGTGACCGTGCGTTTCTCGCTCGTGCCACGCCCCGCTCACGTCCTGGTAACGGACGCCGATCGTGGCGTCGCGTCGCACCTCCTCGACCCACAGGCCGGGAACGCTGAGGCAGCCGTCGGGGCCGTGCTGGACTCCGCTGCGGATGGTCACTTCGGGGTTCACCATGATGTGGATCGCGACCACGGCATCTTCGACCTCGCTCTCCGCCTCGCTCATGGCCTCGTCCACGGCCCTGGACTCGGCCGGCTCCGAATCGTCGCCTGTCGGGTCGGTCTCAGGGGCGGCCAGCTCGGTGGCAACGAAGATGCGACGCGAGATCCCGATCTGCGGCGCGGCCAGGCCGACGCCGTGCGCGTCGTGCATCGTTTCGATCATGTCGTTGGCCAGCTCGGCGAGCTCGTCGTCGAACCGCTCGACCGGCGCAGCGCTTCGTCGCAGCGTGGGGTCGCCGTACAGTCGAATCGGGTGTATCACGTACGCCTCCAGGGCGGCGAGCGGCGAAGTGGCGTCAGGGCGTCGCCGATGGAGCCTCGTCGCGTGGCGTCTCCGACGCGCGGATGCTCACCACTGCGACGACCTCGCCCCGCGTCGCGACGCCGGCTGGCAGCTCGAGCCGCACCGGCAGATCATAGCGTCCCGGCGGCAGTTCCGCGGTCGCGTCGGGGACGCGCCCCCGCACCGCCGCAAGGGCGTCCAGCGCCGCAGGACGGCCAACCAGCCCCACTTCGGCCGGGCGAACCTCCTCGACCGTCACCCGCGCCAGATCGGGAGCCAAAATGGCGACGGGGCGGGTCACTTCGGTCCACAACGGCTGACGATCGACACGGATCGTTGCCCGTTCGGGTACCACCCGAGCTTCCGCGACCGGCACGCCGGACGCGTCGACCGGGACGAGCACCGCGTCCGACTCGGCGTCGCCGACGGAGCGGAGCGGCGCGAGTACGTACGCCACCAGCTCCAGCACCGGATCGCGCGCCTCGACCGTTGCGAACACCGGGTCGCTCGACAGCGAGATGACCACCGAGCCAGGCGCAGCGGCGGCAACCACCGGAACCACCGCGAAGCGTCGAGAGCGAACCGCCTCGAGTCGTCCGATCACCTCGGACGGCACCACCCGCACCCGTTGCAGACCGGGCGGAACCTCCGCCTCCACCGGGCGGGCGAACTCCCCGTCGATGCCGCTCAGGTCGAGCGTCGCGTCGACCTCGTCGGCGCGCAACCGATCCAGACGATCGCCGGGACCGCTGACTACCACCTCGACCCGGGCGGGGACCCCGACCGCGACCTCGTGCGCTTCGGCACCCACCACCTGCAACGGAACCAGCAGACTTCTTTGCGCGGTGCTGCTCGCATCGCCCGATGCGACCCACCACAACACCAGCGCGACGACGACGGCTCCGATCTTGCCGGGCCAGTCGCGGCGCACCCGCCTCCAGACCGAGGTCCAGCCCTCCGGTCCCCTCACCGGCCCGCCTCGACGTACGCGTCGCGCAGAGCCTTGACCAGGTCGGAGGGAGCGACGTTTGTCATCAGCCGGCCATCACGGGCAAGTGACACGGTGCCACGCTCCTCGCTCACCACCACCACCAGCGCGTCACTGGCCTCGGCGAGCCCCAAAGCGGCCCTATGTCGCGTGCCGAGTTGCGCCTCCCAGCCTTCCTGCTGTTCGGAGAGGGGAAAGATCGCGCCTGCCCACTCGATCAGGTCGCCACGCACGATCACAGCGCCGTCGTGCAACGGACCGCGCGAGTCGAACAGCGTCTCGATCAATTCTGACCGCACCGGCGTCTGCAGCATCGTTCCCTGTTGCCCGTAGTCCCCCAGCGGAGTGCCACGCTCGACGGCGATCAATGCTCCCACCCGCCGAGCGGCAAGCTCACGAACCGCGGCCATGATCTCCTTGACCGGATTCCCGACCACCGCCCGCTGGCTGCGGCCCCTGCCGACCCGTTCGAGCGCCGCCCTCAATTCAGGCTGGAACACCACGACCAGGGCGATGATCCCGACCGGCGCAACGCGATCGAAAACCCACTTGGTACTCTGCAAACCGAAGGTGCTCGCCGCCAGCCACAGGACACCCAGCGCGGCGAGACCACGCAACACGTTCCAGGCTCGCGAGCCCAGCAATATGATGTACCCCTGGTAGAGGAGCGCCGCGAGCAGGGCGACGTCCAGGGCGTCCAGGGGGCCGAAGCGGTCGAAAATCGTCACGAAGCCTCCCCCGGGTAGGTAGCGTCCACAGGTACGATACCATCGAAGCCATCGGCCGCCGTGCCCACCAGGCGCGTGCGTGCGGGCGTTTCTCCGCCCGCGCAGGAAGGACCGACATGGAAGATCTGACCCAGCGACTCTCGCAGCTCCGGGAGTATCTTTGACCTCGCCGGCAAACGTTCCCGGCTCGAAGCGCTCGACCCTCGACTGAACGACCCCGACCTGTGGAACGACCCCGAAGAGGCGCGCGCGACGACCCAGGAGGCGGCGCGCCTGCGACGCGTCGTGGACGCCTACACTCGACTGGAGGACGACGTCGAGGGGCTGATCGAGCTGACGGAGTTGGCTGGTGAGGACGACGCCGACGAGCTTGCCGTCGAGCGCAGCCGCGTCGAGGCGGAGTTGGACCAGCTGTACCGCGAAACGCTGTTCCAGGGCGACCACGACGAGCGCCCCGCCATCCTCACCATCAAGCCAGGTGCCGGCGGGACCGAATCGTCGGACTGGGCTGGCATGCTGCTGAGAATGTACCGCCGCTTCGCAGAGCGCAACGGCTTCAAGGTCGAGTTGCTCGACGCGGTCGGGAGCGACGCCGCACCGAACGGAGTGGATTACGCACAGCTGATCGTGCGCGGCGAACGCGCCTACGGACTGTTGTCCGTCGAAAACGGGGTGCACCGGCTGGTGCGCGTCAGTCCGTTCGACGCACAGAACCGACGCCACACCAGCTTCGCCTCGGTCGAGGTCATGCCGGAGATCGACGATCGGATCGAGGTGTCGATCGACCCGAACGAGGTGCGGGTCGACGTGTACCGCTCGTCCGGTCCGGGCGGCCAGTCGGTCAACACCACCGACTCCGCCGTCCGCGTCGTCTACCGTGCCGGCACGCCGGACGAGATCGTGGTCACCTGCCAGGACGGCAAGTCGCAGATCAAGAACCGCGAAAAGGCGATGACGGTGCTGCGCAGCCGTTTGTTCGAACGGGAGGAGCGGCGTCGCCGTGATGAACAGATGAAAGCCCGCGGCGAACAGAAGGCTATCGAGTGGGGTTCGCAGATCCGCAGCTACGTGCTCGACAAGCAGTACGTCAAAGACCACCGGACCGGAGCGATGCGCCACGATCCGGACGCCGTCCTAGACGGCGACATCGAAGACCTGCTCTTCTCCGGCCTCGAGTGGAGCGCGCGACAGGCGACCGTGGCGGCCGACTGACGATGCCTGCTGGACGAAGCGGGGCGGAGTCGTGAGGATCCTAGCCATCGCCGACGCCGTCTCCCCGTTCGTTTACTCGGACAACTTTCCGGACAACCTGCCACCGTTCGACCTGGTGCTGTCGGCCGGCGACATGCCCGGTCACGTGCTCGAATTCCTGGCGACCCGCCTCACGGTGCGACCGATGTACGTGCTCGGCAACCACGCCGACGGCTACCTGCGTCACCACGATGACGACTTTCTGTTACCGACTCTGAGCCTCCCTGGCGGCTGCCTGAACATCCACGCCAACGTCGTCGAAGAGGCCGGTCTGCTCATCGCCGGGATCGAGGGAAGCGCGCGCTACAGACCCGGCCCCCACCAGTACAGCGCGTTCGAGATGGAACGTTTCGCGGCCGGTTTGGCGCCCCGGCTGGCATGGAATCGAATGCGGCACGGGCGCGCCCTCGACGTGCTGCTCACCCACGCGCCGCCCGAAGGGCCGCACGCGGGCTCCGACCGCCCACACCGCGGCGTGGCGGCGTTCAACCGAATCCACCGCTGGTGGCGACCCAAACTGCACATCCACGGGCACGTGCACTTGAACGGCGCCAACGCGGCTCGCGAGTACCTGAGCCGTGAAGGGGTCCGCGTCGTCAACGCCTACGGATTCGTCCTGATCGAACTGTGAGGCGACCGCCGCAGGCGCTGCGACGCGGTAGCCTCGCGCCGATGGAGCAGGAGATGCGCGCAGCGCGCAGCAAGCCCGATGACGGCACGCCCGATCCTGGCTCGTGGTCGGCCCTGAGTAGCGGCGCGATCACAGTGGTGCTGCCTCAGGTCGGAGCGTTGCGGGTGAGCGGGCCGGACGGTGCAGCGTTCCTGAACGGTCAGCTCGCGAACGACGTGGCGCACCTCGAGTCGGGGGGCTCGCTTCGCTCGGCCTACCTAAACGTTCGCGGCCACGCCCTGGCGGAGATGCGGGTACAGCGGCGCGAGTCCGACCTGCACCTCGCCGTCGAGGACGGCGGCGCGCACGAGGTCGCCAAGCGGTTGTTGGCGCACAAGGTATTCGACCAGGTCGAGCTCACCGACCTTTCAGGCACCCTCTCGACCCTCACGGTGCAGGGCCCACGGGCGACCGAGGTCGTCGAGAGCGCGCTTGGCATCGAGCCTCTGCACGACGGGCACTTCGCGACGGTACCGTTCGGCGAGGCGGAGGTGCTCGCACTGAGAAATCGTCGCAGCGTCGCGGGGGGCGTCGATGTGCACCTGCTGTCGCGACAACTGGCCGAACTGATCGGCGCGCTCCATGCGGCGGGGGCGGTAGAAGGCGACGAAGAGTCGATAGAAGCGTCACGAATCGAAGCGGGACTGCCGCGCGCAGCGCTCGACGCCGGCCCGGGCGTCCTGCCGCAAGAGGCGGGCCTGACAGCGGCGATAAGCACCCGTAAGGGCTGCTACCTGGGGCAGGAGGTAATGGCGCGGATCGAGGCGCGGGCGCAGCTCCGCCGGTCGCTGAAACGCTTGCGCCTCGACCGAACGCCGCCCGACCTGATGCCTGGCCAAGCGGTGATGCACGGCGACAAGGCGGTAGGGCGACTCGGCAGCGTGGCGCTGCACCCCGAGCTGGGCACCTTGGCCCTGGCGGTGTTGAGGAACGACGTGAGCGACGGCGCAATCCTGCGGGTAGGGCCGGTCGCCGCTGCTATCCTCGCGTCATGACCATCGAGCCGTCTAGCGCGGACCCCGCCACTGCCCGGCCGCCCGGCGGTCGACCGATTCGAGTGCTGGTGGCCAAGCCTGGCCTAGACGGTCACGACCGCGGTGCGAAGGTCGTCGCCCGGGCGTTACGGGACGCGGGAATGGAAGTCGTTTACACCGGCCTGCGACAGTTCGCCGAAATGATCGTAGCGGCGGCGCTCCAGGAAGACGTCGACGCCGTCGGGCTGTCGATCCTTTCCGGCTCGCACCTGCACCACTTCCGAGCGGTCCGCGAGGGGCTCGAACGCGCCGGGGCCGCGGACGTGTTGGTGTTCGGCGGCGGGATCGTGCCGCGGCGCGACATAGCCGAGCTCGAGCGTCTCGGCGTCGGCCGGATCTTCACGCCAGGCAGCGCGACGGGAGAGGTGGTCCGCTACCTACGCGAGGAGGTGCCGCGCCGCCGTGGCGAGCCGGCGGCTAGCGGTGGCGGCTCGGGCTCGTAGCAGGAATCACGAACTTCTCATGCGTAGTCGTTCGGCACCAAGTATGCTTGGCCGAGTGTCGCGTAGCATCCTCCCTTCCGCTCGCCCGTACCTGGTTGTCATCGCCGCCGCCGCAACCCTAATGGCCGCGGCGTTCGCTCGTGCTGACGGCTACGCAGTTCGCACCGTCGCTGCTGGCGACACCATCGGTGTGATCGCTGCTCTCTACGGGCTGCCGGTCGAGGCGATCCTGGAGGCCAACGACCTGGGCGGCGTTCTGGTCCATCCGGGCGACGTGTTGCGCATTCCTTTGGGCGAAGCGACAGGTGGTCTGGCCGACCCTGCTCCCGAGCCTCCTCCCGGTTTCACGCGGCACGTGCTCGCGCCGGGGGAGACCCTCAGCGAGATCACCTCGCGCTACGGCATCGACCTTGAGGCGCTGGTCGGCGCGAATCCCGACCTCAGCTCGCTCGACCGTCTGCCGGTCGGGGTGGAGTTGTTGATCCCCCCTGGCAACGGCTTGCTGGTGGAGTGGCTGGACGGGACCGACCTCGGTGAGCTGATCCGTGGGCACGGCGTCGATCCGGTCGCGGTGTTGCGCGCGAACGCTATCCATACGCCGACGGATCTGAAGCCCGGGATGCTGCTGTGGCTACCTGGCGCCGAGCCGACCGCGGCGCTCGAACGTCTCGCTCACGTGCGTGAGTTGGAAACCCGTTACGTCTGGCCGGTCCACGGTCGCATCACCAGCTACTTCGGTCGCCGCAACCTGGGCCTCGGAACGTCGAACTTCCACCGTGGGCTCGACGTTGCCGCTCCGTCCGGCACTACCATCGTCGCGTCGCGCAGCGGGACCGTCTCGTTCGCAGGCTGGGCCGGCAGTTACGGCTACCTCGTCAAGGTGCGCCATGCCGGTGGGGACGAAACCTGGTACGCCCACCAGAGCCGCATCGTGGTGTCGGTCGGGCAGTGGGTAGAGCAAAACCAGCCGATCGGCCTGGTCGGCTCGACCGGGCTTTCTACCGGCTCGCATCTGCACTTCGAGATTCGCCGGCGTGGATCTTCGCTGGACCCGCTAGGCGAACTGAACTGACCTTTGCGAAGCTGGGTGTCGCTCAGCCGTGATCGTCGCCCTTCGACCAGAGAATCCGCCCGCACGAGGGACAGCGCACCACCGCACCGGGCCGCTTGGCCTTCTGAAGCACATGGATGGGAAGTTGCACGCTGCAACCGCCGCAGCGTCGGCCACCGACCAGTTCGACCAGCCCAAGGCCACGCTTGGAGCGCCGCACGGTCTCGTACTGCCTGAGCAGCTGCGCCGGCACCTTGCCGGCGAGCGCCTCTCTCTCACCGCGTAGGTCGCCTTCGCGTTCGTCGATCTCGGCGAGGCGCGCACGTTCGTTCGCCTCCATCTCATCGTGGCGCGGTACCAGCTCCTCGAGCTCGGCCTCGAGACCAGCTACCATCGCCTCGAGCTGTTCGAGCTCCTCCATCAGCGGGAGCGTGTCCTCCTCGAGCTCCTGTGCTCGCGTCGCGAATTGGAGCTCTTGGTTTTGGAACTGGGCGGCCTCCTTGGCGCTATCTGCACGCAGGGAGGACTCGGACGCCCTCTTGGTGCGCTCCCGCAACGCCTGCAGCTCGACGTCGGCGGCGCGCACGCGCGCACGCAACGAGTCCCGCTCGGTGCGACGCTCCTGCAACCGCCTGTCGAGCTGTTTGCGCTCGTCGCGAACGGCGACGAGCTCGGAGGGTACCTGCGCCCTTTCGGCGTCGAGCGCGTCGAGCTTTAGATCTCGAGCCTGAACATCGTTCAGACGATCCAGCATGTCGGCCTCCCCGCGGACGCGCGCACGCCGTCGTCGACCGGCGTCCAACGAAAACTCCGTCCGGCTCTGGCCGAACGGAGCAGTACGCCGTCCTGTTGTGCGGACGAAACGATCATGCCGGCCAGAATAACACGCCACGAGGGTATGCTCCCTGCCATGGTCGAGGAGGGTCCCGAGGCGTTCATCAAGCGCTGGAGCGAATTCGCCGCTCCTGCCACCCTGTTCGCTCGCAGCGAGGGGAGCCCCCTGCTCGAGGCTGCCGTGGGCGGAGTGATCGTTCAGCTGCTCGAACGTACCAATCCTTACCAGGCGGGGCCGGGTGCGGCCCGGCTACTGCTCAACCCGACCGCGGACACCGTCATGCTGGCACCAGAGGGAGCGGGCGTCCTCGTCGTACCCCGCCGCGGCGCGCTGCACGGCAGCGGTGAGGTGGTCGAGGTCGAAGGCCGAGTTCTGGTGGTGGACGCCGGCGTGCCGGTCCTCGTCGTCGCTCCTGCCGACGCGGATGCGGAGGTGCGCCGGACAGGGGTGTGGATTCGCTTCGAGGCGAGTCCACCGGTTCACGGTTTCGTCCTGGACACAGAGCGCCGCGCTACCCCGTCCGATCGGGCCGACATCGACGAAGCGCACTGACCTCGTACCGACCTTGCACCGACCTGACGCACGGTCGGTCGCTGTGCACCGTCGGCCGGCTCGGGCGTGACGTAGCACGCGACGTCGCCCTGCGAGACGATGATTCCGGCGTGCTCTGGTAGCCTGGCGGACGTGCCGCGAACGACCCCTCCACGCCACTCTCCGTTACTGCCGGTCCCGCCGCCTCCGACGCCGACCGTTCAGCGGGTTTCGGCCGACAGTCCGGCGGCTCGTGCCGGGGTGCGTTCAGGCTGGAAGCTGCTCGACGTGGCTGGGCAGGCGATCCCGGACATCCTGGCGTACCGGCGTGAGCTGAGCCGCGGCGAGGTCGAATTGCGCCTCGCCGACGAGCAGGGCGAGGTGCACCGCCTCAACGTCGAGTGGGAGGACCCGGGGCTCGAGTTCGCCGACGTCATCTTCGACGGCATTCACCTGTGCGCCAACAAGTGCGACTTCTGCTACGTGCACCAGATGCCGCAAGGGTTCCGCAAGAGCCTGTACATGATGGACGACGACTTCCGCACCAGCTTCCTGTACGGAAGTTTCGTGACCCTCACCAACCTCTCCGAAGCGGACGTGCAACGCATTCTCGACGAGCACCTCAGTCCTCTCTACGTCTCCGTGCACAGCGCCGACGAGGAGTTGCGCCAACAGCTGATGAAGTGGTGGCGCAGTAAGGTCAAGGACCCGCGCACGACGCGCATCCGCGACATGATCGAGCGGCTGGAACCGATCGACCTGTACACCCAGATCGTGCTGCTTCCGGGGCGCAACGACGGGCCGGCGCTCCGCTCCACCCTCGACTACCTCGCGTCGAGGCCGAACGTGCAAGCGGTCGCGGTGGTGCCCGTCGGGCTCACCGGCCATCGCGTCAATCTGCCCGACCTCGCCCCGTACGACCGGGCGGGTGCCGCGCAGGTCGTCGCCGACGTAGCAGAGTTCCAAAACCTCATGATGGCCGAACGCGGGACCCGCTTCGCATTCCTGAGCGACGAGTTCTACCTCACCGCCGGCCAGCCGCTTCCCGACGCCGACGCGTACGAAGGCTTCGCCATGCTCGAGAACGGCGTGGGCATGGTACGTGACTTCCTCACCGCACCGCTGCCGCAGGTCCAGCAGCGCCTGGAGCAGCCTCGCAAAGTGATCCTCGCGACCGGCCGTCTGTTCGCCCCGGTGCTTCGGGAGGCGATCGAGCCGCTGCGCTCGGTCCACGGCCTCGATCTCGAGGTGCGTACCCTGACGAACCGGACCTTCGGCGAGGTGACCACCGTCGCCGGCCTCCTGTCGGGACGCGACTTCCTGTTGGGTATCGAGCCGGGCGAGGCGGATCTACTGCTACTCAGTCCCAACGAGCTTAAGTACGGCACCGAAATGCTCTTGGACGACCGCACCCTGACCGACCTGCGGAGCGAGCTGCGCATGGCGGTCGAGCCCGGTGGTACCGACCTGGCCGAGCTGGCTCGCAGCGTGCTCACCGGGGTAGGCGAACGGCACGCCCCACAGTTCGGCTTCAGCACCCACGCGGTCAAGGAGAACGCCAAGCAGCACTGACGAGACGATCGTTCGGTGGGCGGTAGCATGACGGCATGATCGACATCGACCTTCGCAACCTGTCGTCGAGCCGGATCGGACCGGACCGCGGCCTCGAGCTCGAGTCCGAAACCGCGGCGCTCGGTCCGCTGCTCGACCGTGACGCCGAGGCGCTTACCGCCCGCCGTCACGACGCCAGCGAGATGCTCGGCTGGATCGACCTGCCCAGCCAGTCAGAGACGCTCCTCGACCAGCTAGCCGAATATGCAGTCACGGCACGCCGGCGTGCCGACGAGCTGGTGGTGCTGGGCATCGGCGGCTCCAGCCTCGGTGCAGCAGCGGTGGTCTCCGCCTTGCAGCACCCGGCGCGTGCACTGCAAGCGACAGGCGGCGAGGGGATGCGCGTCCACTTCGTCGACAACGTCGACGCCGACGTGATCCGTGGACTGCTCGACACCCTCGATCCGAGCCGGACGCTGATCAACGTCATCAGCAAGAGCGGCACGACCGCCGAAACTATGGCGGGCTACCTCGCGTTCGAGAGTTGGCTGCGGGACGCCCTGGGTGAAGGGGCGTTCCGCGATCACGTCGTCGCGACCACCGACCCCGAGCAGGGCATCCTTCGGCCGCTGGCCGACCGCGACGGTATCCGTGCCTTCGCGGTGCCCCCATCGGTAGGCGGCCGCTTCAGCGTCCTTTCGGCGGTCGGCCTGGTACCGATCGCGCTGGCGGGGCTGGACCCGCGGGCGCTGCTGCGCGGCGCTGGCCGCGCGAACGACGGCGCCGCCCAGCCGTTCGAGAACAGCGTCCCGAAACGGGCGGCGTTCGCCCAACTCGCCAGCGCCGAGCGAGGCGCGACCATCAACGTGCTGATGCCGTACTCGACCCGCCTGCGGCGCGTCTCCGACTGGTACGTGCAGCTGTGGGCAGAGTCGCTCGGCAAGGCTGAGAATCGGCGCGGCGCCCGGGTTCACGCCGGGACGACGCCGCTGCCGGCGGTCGGCACGACCGATCAACACTCGCAGGTCCAACTGTTCAACGAGGGGCCGTTCGACAAGGTCGTCGCCTTCATCCGACTCGCCGAACCGAGCATGGATCTGACGATCCCGGTGCCGCGCGCAGGGCTGGAAGCGCTCGACTACCTGGGCGGGCGCAGCTTTCACCAGCTCATGAACGCCGAGCAGGCAGCCACCGCCCACGCCTTGGCGGCGAACCGCCGCCCGAACTACACGCTTCGCCTAGGCGCCCTCGACGAAGAGCACTTGGGCGAGCTGTTGCAGACGCTGATGTGGCAGACCGCGCTGGTAGGAGAGCGGCACGCTATCGACGCCTACGACCAACCGGGGGTAGAGCTCGGCAAGATCTACACCTACGCCCTGATGGGTCGCGACGGCTTCGACGAGCAGCGGGCCGAGCTGGCCGACGCCGGCGTAGAGGGGTAGGGGCGGCGGTGACGCGCACGGCTGCGCGCCGTGACGTGCGAACCTGGCTCGCCTTCGTGAAATTCGAGCACACCCTGTTCGCACTGCCGTTCGCTTACGCCGGAATGCTGCTCGCCGCCGGCGGCTGGCCAGGCTGGCCGACCTTCGCTTGGATCACCGTGGCCATGACCGGCGCCCGGACCGCAGCGATGGCCGTCAACCGTGTGGTCGACGCCACCATCGACGCCCGCAACCCACGCACCCAGCAGCGCGAAATTCCGGTCGGCAAACTGTCGCGTCGAGACGGCCTAGCGCTCGCAGCCGTCGGGTTCGCTGCTCTGGCGTTTGCCGGCTGGGCGCTGAACCCGTTGACGGCGGCGTTGCTGCCGGTAGCTGTCGTCTTTTTGGCCGCCTACCCGTGGACGAAGCGCTTCACCTGGCTTTGCCACGCCTGGTTGGGCGTCACCATCGGCGCGGCGGCGGCGGGCGGAGCGATCGCGGTAAGCGGCCGTTTCGACCTGGCAGCGATCATGCTTTGGATCGGGGTAGGTGCCTGGATCGCCGGGTTCGACGTGCTCTACGCCCTGCTAGACCTCGATTTCGATCGGCGACACGAGCTCCACAGCGTTCCGGCCCGTTTCGGGGCTGAACGCGCCGTGCTGTTCTCCGCAGCGGCGCATGCGCTTGCGCTCGCTGCGTTTGTGGCGCTGGTGCCGCTCACCGCGCTGCACTGGCCTTACGCGGCGGTGGTGGTGCTCGGCGTCGCACCGCTACTGCTCGCGCAGCAGCTGCTGGTCCGCACGCGCGGTGTCGGCGCCGCCCTTCAGGCGTTCAACGCCAACCTGTGGATCTCCGGCCTGGTGCTGTTCGGCGTGATCGTCGACCTGTCCCTGCAAGCCGCGTAGCGCCGCGAACGCAGGTGCCCCAGCGGCACGCTGGTAGCCTGCAGCCGTGGACGAGCTTGCAGTGTTTCCCCTCGGTATCGTCGTGTTTCCCGGCATGACGGTGCCCCTGCACGTCTACGAGGAGCGCTACAAGCGACTGGTGCGGCACGCCATCTCGCTCGACGAGCCGCGTTTCGTGATCGCGCCGCCTCCCGCCGACGTCCTCGAGGACGACGGTTCGACCCGACCCGGCGAGGTCGGCACGATCGTCGAAGTGCTGGACGCGAGCGAGAACGTGGACGGCACATTCCGGCTGCTTGGGCACGGGCGCGAACGGTGCCGCCTGCGCAATGTCCGTGAGGAGAGCGTGTCCGAGCCCGGTGTCGGTGCGCGTCCGCTCTGGTTCGCCGAGGTCGAGCCTTGGCCGCTCGAGCGCGGCGATCCGAACGAGGAGCGACTGGCCGCCTGGGACGCCCTCGAAGCGTTCGAACGGTACGGCGACCGGTTCTTCGCCGCGCAGGCGCGCGCCCAGGCGACCGAAGCGATGCCGGGCGATCCGCTCTACCAAGCCTCGTTCGTGTGCGCCAACCTGCGGCTCCCGAACGACCAGGCGCAACGCCTTTTGGAGGCCGGCAGCCTGGTCGACCGCTTCCGCGCAGCACGCGTAGCGATCGACGCTCGCCTCGCCGGCGACGATCCAGCGGCCGACGCGCGGTGAAGCCCAACGAACCGATCTTCCGCTGGGAAGGGCTGCCTGCCGTGTGCGCCGACCTTGCCGGTACCGGCGGGACGCTCCGCACCACCCCCGACGACTTTCGGGTCACCGAAATCCCGTCGTACCTGCCGGAGGGCCGCGGCTCGCACCTCTACCTGCGGGTCCGCAAACGCGAAGCGACCACCCGCGACCTGGTCGTCGCGCTGCGCGGTGCAGGGGTTCCTGACGCTAGCGTCGGCGTGGCCGGACTCAAGGACAAGCATGCCGTGACCGAGCAGTGGCTCTCGCTCCCTTGGGCGCAGCGCGAAGCGGCCACGGTCCTGGACCAGCTTCCCGGCGTCGAGATCCTCGAGCGCTCCCGGCACCGCAACAAGCTCGGCATAGGTCACCTGCGCGGCAACCGTTTCGAGATCCTGATTCGCGACCCGCACCACAACGCATTCGAACGGGCGCAGGCGATCGCAGCGCGGCTCAGCCGCAGCGGGGTGCCCAACTACTTCGGTCCACAACGCTTCGGCCGCTTTGGCCGTAACGCCGTCGACGGCCTGCGGCTCCTCGCCGGAGAGGCTGCCACCGGCGACCGGCGGATGCAGCGGTTCTTCCTGTCCGCCGTGCAGAGCTGGGTCTTCAACGACCTGCTGGCCGGGCGAATCCGGGATGGGCTCTTTGGCACGGTGCTGGAAGGCGACTGGGCCCGCAAGCACGACACCGGTGGGACCTTCCTGGTCGAGGACGCGCAGGCGGAAGCGGAGCGCGCCGAACGCCTCGAGATCAGCGCGCTGCTGCCGCTGCACGGCCGCAAGGTCCGTCTCGGCCATGGCGAGCCGGGTCGCCGCGAAGGGGAGGCGCTCGACCGGCTCGGAATCGCTTGGACCGACCTGGCGGGGCGCCACGGCGATCGACGCCCGACGCGAGTGCGGGTGGACGAGATCGGGGTACGTCGCTGCGACGGGGGGATCGAGGTCGACTTCACGCTGCCGAAGGGAGCGTACGCCACCTCGTTGCTGCGTGAACTCACCGGTCGGCCGGTGGACGAGCCCGAGGAGCGAGCGACCGACCGCTGAAGCGGCGCCACGCCAGCTCGGCCAGTAACAGCACCAGCGCCGCCAGCGCCGGCCACGACGCCAAAGAGCGGGGTCGAGACGCCGGCACGGGCTGCCACGCGACCCGGTTCGGAACCACCTCGCCACCGCTGGCGAGCGCCAACGACTCCAGCATGGCCGGTCCGTCCACCTCGCGGAACTCGGGGTCCTGAGCTAGGAAGCGACTACGCGCCACCACTTCGCGCCCCAGTGCGACGACTATCGGCTCGCCGGCGGCCGCGACCGGTAGCTCGGCCCGATAGCGGCCCGGACCGACGCTGGTTAGGGAGACCTCCTCGCCGCGTGCGCGGGCGACCAGGGCGAGCCCGTCGAGGAAGCGCCCGTCCTCGATCGCGTCGACCTGAAGCACGGCCCGGCCAGAAGCGCCGTCCTCCACTTCGATCTGCGCAGCGAAGCGGTCCGGCCGTGCCGCCAGCCAGCGCACCACGTCGGCCAGTAGGCCGGGCAACTCGGGCCAGGCACCGAGCTCGCCCGCCCAGGCCGACAGGTCGGTCGTGAACGCCGCGGTGCGGCCCAGTCCTTGCCGCCGGACCGACAGCAGAGTCTCTTCGGGACCGTACGACCAGAGCGGTTCGGCGTCCGTCTTGAGGGTGGTCGCAACGTACGCGTCGGGCGCGGGCGGCGCATCCAGACCGGCCAATAGCGGATGGACGGAGATGTCGGGCGGTCCCGGGTCGTTCCGCACTAGCGAACGGGTCGCTGTGAGCGCTTCCCCGGCGAAGATCCGCGGGAGGGTGGCGACGTCGAGCGCCGCGTAGTAGCGGCCGCCTCCGGCCCGTGCCAGCGCCTCGAGGCGAGCAAAGTCCGCCTCGCGACCGACGGCGATGCTGCTGATGGTGATGCCGTTCGCGTGCGCCTCGGCGGCGGCAGCCTCCAGGTCTACCGGAGCGCCGCCGAACGGCCCCTCGCCGTCGTATAGACGCCCGTCAGAGAGCAGGATGAGATGCTTGATCGCCGCGTCGCTGTCGCGCAGCGCTTCGATCGCCTGGCTCAGAGCCGGACCAAGCACGGTGCCACCTCGCGGCGCGAGACCGCGGATGCCGGCGAGCATCTCCAGCTTGCCACGCCCGGTGGCGGGCCGCAGCTCGAAGATCCATTCGCTGTCGTTGCTGAACGCGATCAGTCCGAGCAGGTCACGCTCGAACGCCAGGTCGACTACCTCGGCGGCGCCCTGGCGGGCCAACGCCAGCTTGCTCGGGGATCCACCCGCCATCGACTGCGACCGGTCGACCACCATCACCAGCGCCACCAGCGGAACCCGCACGTCGGTGCGGAGGTCTCCGTCTACCGGAAGAACAGCCTCGACCGGGGTGCGGAACCATCCCCCCAACCCGAAACTCTCCGGCCCGCCGGTCATCAACAGGCCCCCGCCGTCGTCGACCCAGGAGGCGAGCGCGTCCAACTGCGAACGGCTGAACGCGGTGGCGGGCGCTCGCAGCACCACGGCGCTCGCATCGATGGGGACGCCGAGCTCGCCGGGGGCGAGCGAGACGACGTCCAGCCCCTGCGCGGCCAGCAGCTCCGCCAGGGCGGCGTCGCCCACCACGGCGACCGAATCGCGTGCCTCCAGCTCGACCGTTGCCGCCAGGGTGTCGTCGGCGAGCGGTTGCTGCCACGGCACCTCCAGCGCAGCCTCCAGCCGCAGCGACCCTTCGCTCGGAAGCCGAACCTCGAACCGCTCGACGCGTTGCCCCACCTCGAGGCTGAGCTCTCGTGTGGCGACCGTCGCCTGGCCTAACGTCAGCCGAAGCCGGGCTGGGCCGCTCCGGTCGCTGCGCAGTTGCACGCCGACCCGCACCGTCGCGTCAGGCGCCGCACCCACCGGCAGGTCGAGCCCGACGAGTCTGGCGTTGTCGCTATGCGGCACTATCGCCACGTCGACCGGCACGGGGGCGCGAACCCGCGCCAGATCGCCACGCGTATCGATCCCGTCCGATACCAGCAGGATCCGGCCCACGCCTCGTGCAGCGACGCTGCTGAGCGCACGTCCGAGGTCGCTGCGCGCCAGATCGAGGATAGGGTCTGGCTCGCTGTACAGCGAGCCGACCTGACCCGCCTCGCCGGCGGCGTACCACAGTTCGAGCTGTTCTGGCAGCCCGGCTTCGGCCAGGCTGCGCGCCCGCTCGAGCGCTGCGGGGCGTGCACTGTCGGACACGTCTACGACGAGCGCGACCCGCTCGGCCGGCAATGGCAGCACCGGGTCCGCCAGCGCCAGTAGCAAAGCCGCCAGCGCCGCCGCTCGTAGCACCCGGCCGCGACCGCGGGGCAACGCCGCGATCGCAAGCAGCCCGAGCAGCCAGAGGGGTTGCGCGAGCGCCACCGGAAGGCCGTCCACGACGCCATCCTAGCAGCGCGCACCGTCGCCACGGCGGCGCTTGCTATGATGCTCGCAATGAGCGAGGCTGCCTCGACCGCAACGTCCAAAGGCACGGCCCAAACAACCATCGTGCTCGCGACCGACGGCGACGAGCGCGGTGTCGGTTTGCGGCGCGTCACCGACGAGCTCGGCTACCAGAGCCAGGTGTTCACCGACGTCGAGGCGCTGCTGTACCACACCCGTGGATCGGTTCCAGAGGCGCTGGTGATCGAACAGGCGCTGATCGACCGGGTTCCGCAGTTGGACGTGCTGGCTCTGCTGCGCCGGCGCGCTCCGCTGGCCGAAGTTCCTTTCATCGTGCTCGGCCCCGACGACGGTGACCGCCAGGAGAAGGCAATCCAGGCCGGTGCCGATATCTACCTGGCGCTTCCCACCCGGCCCGGCGTGCTGCGGTCGTACCTGGCGCGTCTGTTGGACCGGCGCCAGCGGGACCGCCAGCTGCGTGCCGCGCTCGAACGCGCACGCGAGTTCGAACAGGCCTACAAGGACTCCGAGCGCGTCAAGGACGACCTGACGCACATGCTGGTGCACGACCTCAAGAGCCCGATCGCCAGCGTGATGGGCCTGCTCGACCACAGCATCGAGATGATCGCGACCGATGCGGGAGACTCCTCGATCTCGGAACTGCTCGGCCTGGCGCGTAACGAGTCTCAGCACCTGCTGAACCTCGCCGCCAACATCCTCGACGTGCGCCGGATGAAGGAAGGTCACATGCCGTTCTCGCCGGAGCCGATCACCAGCCTCACCGAGCTGGCGAAGGAGGCCCTCGGGGACGTGGCGGGCGGGCCACGGGACCGCAACTTCGGTTTTCTCGTCCGGCCAGAGGCGGAGTCGTTCGACGCGGATCCGAAGCTGCTGCGGCGCGTGGTCGCCAACCTGCTCGGCAACGCCATCAAGCACACCCGGCGCGGCGGCTACATCGATTTTCGTGCCTGGAAGCAGGACGCCGACTTCGTCCTCTCGGTCAGGGACGATGGCGAAGGTATTCCCGAAGCGGACCAGAAGCGCATCTTCAACGCCTTCGAGCAGTCGCGGCACACCATCCACGACCGCTTCGACACCGGCATGGGCCTGACGTTCTGCAAGCTGGCCGTCGAGAAGCACGGCGGCTCGATCTGGGTCGAGTCGATGCCCGGCAAGGGAAGCACCTTCTTCTTCACCGTGCCCACCGACGTGCTGGCACCCAAGAGCGACGCGACCTTCGACGTCGTCTGAGTCCATCGTGGCGACGCGCCGACCGTCGCGGCGGCAACCATCGCCGGACGCCCCCGGCTGGGCGTTCGAAGCGCAGTTGTGGCGGGCGGGATACACGCCCGTCGCGGGCATCGACGAGGCCGGCCGCGGTGCGCTGGCCGGGCCGATAGTAGCGGCCGCGGTGGTGTTGCCACCCGGCGTTCACGCTTTTCGTGACTCGAAGACGGTGGCGCCGGAAGGGAGGGAGCACCTTGCGGAACTTGTTCGCGTCGTGGCGGTGTGCTGGGGCGTAGGGAGGGCCGAAGCGACCGAGGTCGATCGCCTCGGCGTGCCCGCCGCGACGATCCTCGCGGCGCAACGGGCGTTGCGGCTTCTCCAGGTTCGGCCTGCTGGGCTGGTCACGGACTACCTGGCGATCCCGGGCCCGTGGGCTGTGCTGGCGCCTGCCCGTGCTGACGGCCGCAGCGTCCAAGCGGCCGCCGCTAGCCTGCTGGCAAAGACCGAGCGGGACCGCTGGATGATCGAGACCGCCGACCGGGACCACCCCGGCTACGGGTTCCGTCGCCACAAGGGTTACGGATCGCATGCCCACCTGCGGGCGCTGCACGATCTGGGGCCGTGCCCGCTGCACCGGCGCCGCTTCGCGCCGGTGGCGCAAGCATCGTTGTTTCGGCCCTGAATTCGCGGGCCTGGCGCAGGTAAGATCGGCCAGCACTGCTAAGATTGGCCAACGAGGAGGATCTGCGTGCCCGACTGTATCGGCGTCAAATTCGACAACGGTCCGAAGATCCACTGGGTGACGACGTTGCAGGACCCCCCTCCCGCGGGCGAGCGGTGCGTCGTGCGAAGCCGACGTGGCCTCGAAGTGGGACTGGTGCGGACCGAGGCACGACCGCGCGACCGCAGCTCCGGCGAGGTGGTGCGGAGAGCAAACGACGAGGACCTCGCGGCGCAACAGCACCTGGCACAACGCGCCGAAGATCTCACTTGGCTGCTTCGTGCACGCGCCAGGCAGACGAGCACGCAGCTCAAGATCGTGTCGTTGGAGTTCACGCTGGACGAGAGCCTGCTGCTTGTGCACTACTCGTCCGAGTCGCATCCGTCGCTGCGCGTCCTGGCGCAGGAGCTGTTAGAGCACACCGCTGCCCGCATCGAGTTCATCAACGTCGGACCACGCGACGAGGCGCGCATCCTCGGCACCTTGGGAGCGTGCGGGACCGGCTCGTGCTCATCGACCTGGCTGCAGGGCTTCAGCTCTGTTTCGATCCGAATGGCGCGCGACCAGCAACTACCGCTCAACCCCGAGAAGATCAGCGGTCCGTGCGGACGCTTGATGTGCTGCCTGCAGTACGAGCACGACATGTACAGAGAGTTGCTCAAGCGCCTTCCGAAACGTGGCGGGAAGGCGTGCCACACCGAGACCGGTGCGTGCGGCCGCGTCGTCAAGCTCGACCCGCTGCGCGGCACCGCCGATCTGAAGACCGACGACGGTTACCTCGAGGCGGTCCCGGCCGAGCTACTCGAGCGGCCCTCGAAACGATGACCCCGTAGGCGCAGGGTGAGCGCGTGCGCGACGACGCTCGCCGTGGCGTAGGCGCGCAAGGCATCCTCCGCCTCACGGACGGCGTCCAACGCGGACGGGTAGCGATGCGGTGCGTCGCTGCGCAGCTGCTCGAGCAGGCGCTCACCGGGCGCCAACGAGGCGTGGGACGTCCACAGCGCCACCCACGCCTCCCCGGCCGCGAACGCCTCGTCCAGCGGACCGTTCAGCGCGGCGACCAGGCGAACGGTGGCGCTACGCAGCTCCTTTTCCGAAGCGGGGTCGTCCCTGGCCGAGCGGAGGCGACCCAGTTGACCGCTGCGCAGCGCCGGGTGCGGCGCTAGGTCGGCGTAACCTTCGGTCGGCGCCGCGCCGAAACGCACGACCAGGCAGCGCGACGCGACCGTCGGCAGCAGCGCGCCGGGGCTCGGTGCGATCAGCACGATGGTGGCCCAACTCGGCGGCTCCTCGAGCACCTTTAGGAACGCATTGGCGGCCCCCTCCCCGAGCGTGTCCGCATCGTCGACGATGCCGACGCGCCTTGTGAACCGTGGGCGCGTCTCCAGGAAGCGAGCGAGCGGCTCCGGATCGGCGGTCGCTCCGCCCCTGGGCACCATCTGGTCGATGCGCAGCACCGGCCGCAGCGAGCTGCGCCCCGACTTCGTCGTCGCGGGCGGCCCCTTCACCATCAGGTCGGGGTGGGCGTCTAGGGCGGCGGCTGAACAGCTGGCGCAGCGCCCGCAGGGATCGTCGCCAGGGCTCTCGCAGTTCAGCCAGGCAGCCCACCAGCGTGCCACCGCGAGCCGGCCAACGCTGGCCGGACCCACGAACGCGAGCGACGGGGCGCGCACCGTCCGCAACAGTGCCCGGACGTCATAGTGCCCGATCACCTCGATCGGACCCGGCGGCGTCACTTGCCGACGGCGAGCCGAGCCGCGAGCGGCTCAGGGTAGCGCGCCTCCCGCACGGCGCGTTGCACCGTGACAATGTCGAAGCTGACGCGAATCACCTCTATCCGCATTCGCTCGACATCGAAAATCGCGTACGAGGCGAGGGGGATTCCGTCGCGCGGCTGCCCGACCGAACCGGGGTTGAAGAACCCCTGTGCGCGGGGAGGCATTCGGTAGATCCCGCCGGCCTCGCGGAAGGTCATCTGGCGCCACAGGGTGCGGCCGTCGGGACCGTCCGTCGCAGCCAGTACGCGCGGCACGTGGGTGTGCCCCACCAGGCACAGCGGGCGCGACAAGAAGGGCAGATTCTCCTCGGCCTCGGGAAGACCGTGCAGGTACTGCCAGGTACGCTTCAGAGCGCCGTGGACCGCCTCGAAGCGCTCCTCGCCGTAGTGACCGTTCATGCTCCTCAGCCACTCGATCGCCGTGGCCGAGAGGACCCCGGCCTGGTGCTCGAGAACCGGCCCGACGATTTCGCCGCTACCCATACCGGTCACGTCGCCGCTGCCATCGATAACGCCGAGCAGTTGAGCATCGTGATTGCCGAGCAGGTTCGCGACCGGCTCCAGCGCCATCAGCGTGTCGACCACACGTTCGACCTGCGGGTAGTAGCCGACCGCATCGCCGAGGAAGAGCGTGGCGTCGAAGCCTCGACGCTTGGCGTCGCGCAGTACCGTGTCCAAAGCGGTCGCGTTTCCGTGGACGTCGCTCAGCAGCAGGTAACGCACCCGTAGACGATAGCACCGCCCCGGTCGGTGACCGCCGCGGGCAAGGCTATACTGCCGCCGTGGTCGCACCTGCGCTCCGGACGGTCGTTCTCCTCGCCGCCATGGCTGCGACCGTCTCCGTCTCGGCCCAGGCGCAGATCACCGTACCGACCCTCGGGACGCGCGGCGAGGTGCCGAGCCGCTTCGTGGAAACCGTCACCGCCGGCCTGCGTGCCGGACTCGTCGACGCCGGCTTCGTGGTACGCCCAGGCGACCTGATCACGGCCGGGATCGCAGGCAGCCTCGAGCCGGACTTCACGCGCCTCATCGGCGAGATCGACGGTAGTGCGTACGCCGTTTCCGGCGAGGTCGCCGAGGCCGGCCAAGACGCACCACAACCGTTCCTGGTGAACGTGATCGCGGTCGAAGTGGCGAGCGGACGAGCCACCGACCTGATCAGCCGGCCGTTGGACGACGACGGCGCGATCGTCGGGTTGGAGCTAGCTCGCGAGATCGCCGAGTTCGCACGCCCGTTGGCGCGACTTCCGGCGGGGGAGGCCGGTCTGTTCGTGTCGACCGAGCCGCGTGGAGTACAGGTGCTGGTCGAGGGGGTCCCAATCGGCACCACGCCCGATATCGAACCGTTGATGCTGGCACCGGGGCGATACCGCCTCGAGCTGCGCGCCGATGGGTTCCTGCCCGAGATCCGCAGCGTGGAGGTGCGGGAAGGGGAGACGCGCTTCGTTCACCTGGTGATGACCGCCATCAGCGGCGGCAGCATCCGCATCCAATCAGTTCCCGATGCGCGGGTGCAGCTCGACGGCGAGGCGGCCGGGCGCACCCCGTTGACGCTATCGGCGCTGCCTGGGCGCCACGTCCTGACTCTGGAGCGGGACGGCTTCCTGCCTCATCAGGTCGAAGTGCCGGTACGCACCTACCGCGTCACCCGTGTCGACGTGAACCTCGAGCCGGAACGCGAGCCGCTGTTGTTCTGGGCGGAACAGCGATCGACCGTCATCCGCATCGACGGGGTGCTGCAGACAGGTGGCGTCGCCACCGGCGTGGCGCCCGGCCTGCGGAGGATCGAGCTGATCCGTCCTACCGAACGCATCGACGTGCTCAGGGCACTGCCCGACGTGGGCGTGTTCGAGCTCGACCTGACAACTGGCAACCTGCTGCCTGTGCCACGCTAGCGCAACGTCGCGGAAGCGAGCGCGATCTGCCAAGCCACCGTCGCCTGAAACGCCGAGCCTGCCCGGCCGCCGTGCCGCGCGCCAAATGCGATGTCGAGCATGCCGCGACCAAGCTCGTGGCGCCAGTTGGCGTCGGCAGACCACGCTGCGCGGGAGCGACTGCCGGGACGGGCAGTGACCGACCAAGCGAAACGTCCGGCGTCGCCGCGCCACGCTCCCGTACTGGCCAGCCCGGGGAGCAGGCGAACCACGCCCGCGTCGATGTCGAGATCGGCCCACACCTGAACGGCGATCTCGGGCGCCCGCCGCGGAGCGTGCACCACCCCCACGCCGGCAGCAAAATGTGTCGTGCGCCCCTCGGCGAAGCGGCTCTCGAGCGCCAGGGTGGCGTCCAGCGTGGGCGTAAGAAAGCGCCGGGCACGCAGCGCTGCGTCCGCGTCGATCGTCAGTGCTGCTGGGCTTTCGGTTCCAACCGCCGCAAGCCAGGCCACCGACCTGCCGGACAACACCAGGTCACGGCTCGGGCGGCCATCGAGGGCCAGTGCCAGCAACCCTCCCCGGTCGTACGGACCGTCGCCGCTCGACCGTTCGACGCTGAAGCGCTCCGGCGGAGCGCCGTGCACTTCGCCCTCGAGCCGGGCGGCTATCGGACCGATGCCGCCCCTCACGCTGGCGCGCAGGCGCGCGGCTGGCTCGCCGCCGAATCGAACCACCGCGTCACCCTCGAACACGAGCGTGCCGATAGGGCCGAACGCCTCGCTGCGGCGCAGCGACAACGCCGCCCCAGGATCGAGCCCGATATGGGCCGCGACGCCGAACGACCCGCCGGCGCGAGGCACGTCGCTGACCGCCACCATCACCTCGGATAGCGGAGCGACCCGCCCTTCGATCCGCAGCTGTTGGGCGTTCACGACGGGGAGCATCAGTAGCAGGGCGGCACAGCGAGCGAGGCGTGCGAGCGCTGCGATCGGTACACGGGGCATGGCGCAAGCCTGACACGTGCGATCCCGTGGAGCGCGGCGGCGGTGGTACACTCGCCACTCGCAAGAGCCCCAATCGTGAACGGAGAGATGCATGAATATTCTCGGTCGCCTGACCGTGCTTCCCGACCTGCCCGAACCGCTTGCGCCGCTTCACGACATGGCACGTAACCTGTACTGGACCTGGTCCTCGGACGTCCGCTCGTTGTTCCGCCGGCTCGACCTGGAACTGTGGGAAGCCAGTGGGAACAACCCCGTCGCACTGCTTCGTGACGTGCCCCAAGCGCGCCTCGACGAGGCGGCGGCCGACCCCGGCTACTGCGCCGAGGTGGCTCAAGCGCACGAAGCGTTTCAGCGCTACCTGACGAGAACGATCGAGCCGGTGGCGGGCGCCCAGCCGGATCACCTCTACGCCTACTTGTGCGCGGAGTACGGTTGGCACGAGTCGGTAGCCCTGTACTCCGGCGGTCTCGGCGTGTTGGCCGGCGACCACACCAAGGCCGCCAGTGACCTGGGCGTTCCGCTCGTCGGGGTCGGTCTCTGGTACCCAGAAGGGTACTTCCACCAGCGCATCGCCGCCGACGGAAGCCAAGAGCCGGTGTTCATCCGTATGGAACCGAGCGAGATGCCGCTCTCAGCGGTTGTGGACGAATCGGGAGCCCGCGTAGAGGTGCAGGTGCAGGTGTTCGGTCGCGACCTGGCGGTGCAGGCATGGCGAGCCGACGTGGGACGGGTACCGGTGTACCTCCTCGACGTGGACGTAGCTGCGAACGAACCGGCCGACCGGGCATTACTGGCCCGACTGTACGGCGGCGATCAACGCACCCGGATCGCGCAGGAGATGGTGCTCGGCATCGGTGGCGTCCGGCTGCTCCGCGCGATCGGAGTGGCCCCCACCTCGTGGCACATGAACGAGGGTCACAGCGCCTTCATGGCCCTCGAACGTTCCCGCGAGCTCGTCGAGCAGGGTCTCACCTTCGACGCAGCTCGCGAAGCCGTGTCAGCCAGCACCACCTTCACCGTCCACACGCCGGTCGCGGCCGGGAACGACGCCTTTCCGTTCGATCTGGTCAACCAGGCGTTCTCCGGCTGGTGGGGCACGCTCGGCCTGCGGCACCACGAGTTTCACGACCTCGGCCGCGCCGACCATGGCTGGGGCCCCGTCTTCAGCATGCCCGCCATGGCGCTGCGGTTCTCATCGTTCCGTAACGGGGTCGCCGAACTGCACGGTGACACCAGCCGCCGAATCTGGAGCGACCTCTGGTCGGACGTGCCGACCGAGGAGGTCCCGATCGGCCACATCACCAACGGGGTTCACGCCGCCACCTGGGTCGCGCCGGAGATCGCCGAACTGCTCGATCGCACCCTGCCACGCGATTGGCGCGACCGGCTCACCGACGTGAAGATGTTCGCAGCCGCCAAGGATATCGATGCGGCCGAGCTTTGGAACGTACGGCGAGCGCTCAAAGCCCGCTCGGTCCGCTTCCTGCGGCGGCGGGTGCAACGCCAGTTGGTGCGTCAGGAGGCTAGCCCGACGGTCAAGCACGAGACCGAAGGGCTGTTCGACTTCGACGCCCTCACGATCGGGTTCGCGCGCCGATTCGCGACCTACAAGCGCGCCACGCTGATCTTCCGTGATCTGGACCGGCTCGAGCGGATCCTCTGTGATCCCGACCGGCCGGTGCAGCTGGTGTTCGCCGGCAAGGCGCACCCCGCCGACGCTGCTGGCCAAGCGTTGATCCAACGCATCGACACGCTCGGCCGCGATCCTCGCTTCGTCGGCAGGATCCTCTTCGCGGAGGACTACGACACCGCGCTCGGGCGGGCGATGACGCGAGGCGTGGACGTGTGGCTCAACAATCCGCGCCGGCCGCTCGAGGCATCCGGCACATCAGGACAGAAGGCCGCCATGAACGGAGTGTTGAACCTGTCGATCCTCGACGGCTGGTGGCCCGAAGGGTACGACGGCGTCAACGGCTGGGCGATCGGCAACGGCAACCACTACGCCGAAGAGGAGCGCGCCGACGAGGCGGACGCCGACGCGCTCTACGACCTGCTCGAACGAGAGGTGGTACCGCTGTACTACGACCGCGACGCTAGCGGCGTTCCACGCGGCTGGATGGCGCGCGCCGCCGACGCGATAGCGACGGTCACCCCTCGATTCAACGCCCAACGCATGATCCGCGATTACGTCGCACGCGGGTATGCACCCGCCTCGAAGCGGGGCGTGCGCATGGCGGAGAACCAGTATCAACCTGCGGCCAAGCTGGCGGCCTGGCGCAAACACGTTCGTGACGGCTGGAGCGAGGTCTTCTTCGCAGCCCAACCGTCCGCGCGCGGCGTGAAGCGGATCGGCGACACCATCGAGCTCGAAGCGGTCCTCAACCCGCGCAGCCTCGAAGACGTGGATATGCGGGTCGAGGTCGTCTACGGTCCTGAGCAAAAGGGTCTGCGCGAGGAGCTTCACGTCGAACCGATGCATGAAATCGAGCGCTACGACGACGGTGGCGTCCGCTACCGCGCCACCTTCACGCCGCGCCTGAGCGGCCGGCTGGCGTACGGCGTGCGGGCCTACCCGGTGCACCCCGATCTGGCGCACCCGTTCGACGCGCACGCCGTCCGCTGGGCCAGCTGACGGGGCACCACGCGGGGTCATCTGTCGCAGGCGGTCACGTCTACAGCTCGAGGTCGGTGTACACCCGCAGCTCCTCGCCTGCGGTGATGGCGGAGGCGGGCAGCAGGTCCGGATCGCCACCCTCGAGCGTGCGCTCGAGCGCAGCGCGTTTCGCCTCTCCGGAAGCTAGGAACCAGACCTGGCGGGCGCACGACAGCGCTGCGGGCGTCAACGTCAAGCGAGCGTGCTGCTGACCAACCGGTCGCACCGCCGTGGCCATGCCGGCAGCGTGAACCGCTCCGCTGCCGGGGAACAGACTTGCCGTGTGCGCGTCGGCGCCCAACCCCAGTAGCACCAGGTCGAACCACGGCCGCTGCTGCGGGTCGCCCAAGGTGCGCCGCAACGTTTCAGCGTAAGAGTCGGCGAGCTCGGCGGGTGCAGCGTGCTCGAACCACGGCCAGGGCAGGACCTGATCAACGGGGATGGGGACGTGCTCGATCAACGCTTCGCGTGCCGCGCGTTCGTTCCGATCCGGGTGGTCCGGAGGCACGTTCCGTTCGTCACCCCAGGCGATCCAGACCCGCCCCCACGGCAGGTCGCGACGCCGAGATAGGTGCTGGTAGGCGGGAATGGGCGTAGCGCCGCCCGCCAGGCAGATCCGTGCCGCGCCACGCAGCCCCACGGCGCCGGAGACCTGTTCGGCCAGGTCGCTCGCCACGGCGGCCGCGACGTCGGCAACGGTGCGCACCTCGCTTCGCTTCATGACGGAAGCCTACCCGGACCCGCTTCGCACCCGTGGTAGCGTCCGGGCCATGAGCGAGCCGACGATGCGCGAACGGGCCTACGTCCTGATGCACGAGTGGACGCCGTCCGAGGCGTTACGCCGGCACATGCTGGCGGTCGAGGCGGCCGTCGTCGCCTACGCCCGCGAGGAGGGCGCCGACGAGGACCTTTGGGCCGCCACCGCTTTGCTTCACGATTTCGACTACGAGCGTCACCCGAACCCGGACGAGGATGGTCACCCATACGTCGGAGTGCGCTACCTGCGTGAGCACGACTGGCCCGAAGAGCTGTGCGAAGCTATTCTCGGTCACGCCGACTACACCGGCGTGGCCCGCACCAGCCGACTCGCCAAGGTTCTCTACGCCTGCGACGAGATCACCGGCCTGGTCACCGCAGCAGTGCTGGTGCGGCCGGACAGGGACGTCGCCAAGCAGACGGTGAAGAGCCTCAAGAAGAAGTTCAAAGACAAGGCGTTCGCGCGCGGCGTCGCCCGTGACGACGTGCGTCGCGGCGCCGATGAGCTCGCTGTCGAGCTGTGGGACCACGTCGCATTCGTGCTCCGCGCCATGCAGGATCGCGCTTCGGTGCTAGGTCTCGACGGGCGCGCCGGCGAGCCCTGAACGCGAAACTCTTGAACGCGAAACCGCTACGGTTAGAGGCCGAGCGCTACGGCAGCGGTTCGGCCGGGGGGTTCGCGTGGAACGCTTCCGGCGGCCGGAGCGCCCGCCAGTTCCAGGCGCCGTCACGACGGGGCGGCCAGATCACGGCGGTGGCGCGTCCGGCGATGGTGAGCCCGTCGATCGGACCGAAGTAACGCGAATCCTCGCTCCCGCCGGCCGACGCCTGCCGATTGTCGCCCATCACCCAGTACTCCCCGTCCGGCACGATCACCTCGTGCACGAACGGCTCGCCTTCCGGAGCGTCGCTCGGGAGGGGCTTCAACGCGGCGAGCGTCTCGCCGTAGTACAGCTGCACACGCGGATCGGCGACCGGCACGGCCGGCGGGTAGCGCCCCTCGACCGGAAGTTGCGGCACTGCCGTCCCTCCCAGGGTCTGTGCGAACCTCACGTGCAAGCCGGTCACCTCGCCCCCCTCGACCGTCACGACCGGAAAGTCCAGCGGGTCGGGCGTGATCTCGCCGCTACTTGCGATGAAGCCCTGATCGAGTGCGGCACCGTTTATGTACACCTGGCCGCCCTCGATCCTAACGGCGTCCCCGCCCCGAGCGATCACGCGCTTGATGAAGAACGGTCGGCGATCGCGTTCCTGAGCCGTCGGAGCGTTCGCAGGTTCACGGACCACCACGACCTCGCCACGGCGGTACGGTCCGAGCACGCCAGCCCGACGCAGCCAGGTGTCGTACTTGGGAATGAACACGCGGTCGCCGGTCAGCAGCGACGCCAACACGTTGCTGCTGCCGACGCCGCCGTTCAGGTTGGGTCGCATCGAGCTTCCCACCACGCCGACCGTGTTGAAAACGAAGGTGACGACCAGGAAGGCGATCGCCAGCGCTTCGGCGTAGCCGCGGACTTCGCTCCAGAAGCGTTGCGAAAAGGTCGGCGGGGTCGCCGCACGTTGGGATTCGGCCATGCCGGGGAGTCTACCGCGAGGAGGACGCAGAGCCCGGCAGGCGGCCCGGCGACTCCGCCGCGAGCGGCGGAAGCTTTCGAGGCCGTACTCGGGCATGTCCAGCGCAATGCGCATGCCGGCCGCGTGCAAGGTGTACTGCAGGTCGGTGCGGATCGGCGTGGGGCGGCCAGCTGGTAGATCTCGTCCGCGTTGCGACCGGAGGCGTACAAGCCCCACGCCACCGTGCCTCATGGGCCCTCGCTCGGCTCATCGGGAACCACTAATAGGGTGACGTCGAGTTCGGCCGTCTCGCTGCCGCGCACGACGGTCAACGTCACGCGATCGCCGGCTTCTAGGGCGAAAACTGCGCGCTGAAGCTCGCTCGAGTCGGCCACCGGGACCCCGTCGATGGCGGTGATCACGTCCTCGGGGACCGGCACCGTGCGACCGCCAATCTGCACGGCGAACGAGCTGGGACGCAGACCTGCCGCCTCGGCGGCACTTCCCTCGGCAACTTCGATCACGGCCACACCGGTATCGGGCAGGCCGAGACGTTCACGCAACGCCTCTGGGTAAGCCGCAACGTTCTGTACCGTGACGCCCAGCCGTGCGCGGTTCGAGACGCTGACGTAACCGCCTGAGCGCAGCTCGGGCAGCGTCTCCACCAAGGTGGAGCTGGGCACCGCGAATCCGATCCCGAGCGAGCCGCGCTGGCCCGTGGCCGACACCGACGGGATGATCGCGGTATTCACCCCGATCAGGCGCCCGCCGGAATCCAGCAACGGCCCGCCGGAATTGCCCGGGTTGATCGCCGCATCGGTCTGGATGAGTGGAGCCGACACCTCGCCGACACCGGGAAGGGTGCGCCCCACCGCGGAGACTATCCCGGTGGTGACGGTGGATGCGAAGCCGAACGGGTTGCCGATCGCGATCGCCTTCTGGCCGACGCGGGGACCTGCCTCGCTCAGAAGAATCGGCTCGATTCCAGCCGGAAGGGCGGCCGGGTCGGTCAGCTCGAGCAGGGCGAGGTCGTAGAGAGCGTTCACGCCGACGACGCGTACGCTTGCAGTGGTGCCGTCCTCGAAACCGACGGTGATCTCCGCCCCGTCGCGTAGCGACAGCGAGCTTCCGTCCAGGGCGGCCCGAACCACGTGCAGGTTGGTAACGATACCGCCACCAGCGTCGACCACGAAGCCGCTGCCTGAACCACGCCTCGGCGCCGGCTCACGACCGAAGCGCGGCAGCATCTCGCGGAACAGCGGCGGGATTTGCTCCTCGGGGATGTCGGCGAACGGGTCGGTGACGACCCCTTCGACCACCACGTTGACCGCCACGACCGACGGTCCGTACCGTTCCACGATCTCGACGGTGTTGCGCTCCGATTCGAGTAGCGGCCCACTCGGAACCGTCGCTACTTCGCCCTGAGCTCCGGCGCTGCCGAGCGGCCAGCCGGTCACGGCCACTGCGGCGGCAAGCGCGATCACGAGCGCAAGCAGCGCGAGTCGGGTGCGGGACGTTGAAAAGCGTGCGTGCATGGCGACCTCCTGACGGTACGCCCGGGCAGCGCCGGGCGGGAAGTTCAGGCTCTTACGGTACGAGCATCGGCTGAGAACGCCGTGGGTCGTAGATGAACGGGATGAACCGGTCAGCCGCTCTCTGTACCTGGACCCGACCCGTGCCTCTCGCGCGCGAGCCGCTCCAGCAGGAGAACCAGAGCCACCGCGGCCGCTGCCAGAAGCAGCGCCGTCGCGGCGTCGATCAGGCCCGGCGGACCGGTCGCCACGGTTCGAAGCTGCTCCAGGCGTCGCCACGGCCACAACTTGCGCAGCGAACCGACCAAGAATCCCACCAACAGCCCGAGGACCGCCGTCGGCCAGCGCCGCAACATCCAGGCGAGCAGGCGCGAGAAGCCGACGAGCCCCACCATCATTCCAGCGGCGAGCGGCAGCAGCACGGCGAGCTCGAATCCGGCCAGCGCCTCAAGCACCCGCTGGTACTGACCGAGCAGGACCAAAATGAACGCACCGGAGATGCCTGGAAGCAGGAGCGCACTGACCGCCAGAGCTCCAGCCACGGCCAGCATCACGGGCGACGCCGGCGTGTGCGCCGGAACCAGCCCCACCAGCACGAACGCAACGGCGGCGCCGACCGCGGCGAAGGTGACCGCGACGCGCTTGCGACCGCGAATTCGCCTGATCACCACGAGCGCGGAGGCCGCGACCAGACCGAAGAAGACGGCGGCGACGGATTCGGGGTAGTGCTCCAACAGCCAGTGCAATAGGCGCGGCAGCGTCACCACGGAGGTCGCGATGCCCGAAGCGACGGCCGCTAGGAAACCCCCATCGATCGCGCGCCAGGCATCGCGCCAGCGTCCGGCCGCCAATGCCCGCCATGCGCGGCCGCCGCTGAGCGCGCTGAGCGCTTCGATCAGACGACGGTAGATTCCGAGCAGCAACGCGATCGTCCCGCCCGAGACGCCCGGGACCAGGTCCGCGGCACCCATCGCCACACCGCGCAGCACGAGGGTCCAAGTGCGAGGAACGCGTTCCGGATCGAGCACGCCGC
>Ga0326597_10000873_pt1 | contig 51244 bp, 44 predicted proteins | sample RVTome_12_FD_203789 | JGI IMG/M metagenome (GOLD analysis project Ga0326597, IMG submission 203789) | Soil microbial communities from uranium-contaminated site in the Upper Colorado River Basin, Wyoming, United States - RVT100D185 | ecosystem: Environmental > Terrestrial > Soil > Contaminated >... | reverse complement strand
CGGCGGGAGCAGGACCGGGAGTTGATCCTGAACGTGCTGCGCGACGTGCAGATGCCCGAGCCGGAAGGGGTATTGCGAAAATATCCCCACGAGTTCAGCGGCGGCCAGCGGCAGCGGCTGATGATTGCCATGGCCCTGCTGCCCAAGCCGGACCTGATTATCGCCGATGAGCCCACGACGGCCCTGGACGTGACCATCCAGGCGCAGATTCTGCTGCTGCTGCGTCAGTTGGTGAAGGAGCGGGGCATCTCCGTGCTGTTCACCACCCACGACCTGGGCACCGCCCACGAGATTTGCGACCGCATCATGGTCATGTACGCCGGGCAGGAGATGGAGTCGGCGCCGGTGGATGCCTTCTTCACCCATCCCTCGCACCCTTACACCAAGCGCCTGCTGGAGAGCCTGCCCCGGCCGGACGGGGAGATCATCGACATTGCGGGGGAGATTCCGGCGCTGATCGACCCGCCCGGGGGCTGCCGCTTTCACCCCCGGTGCAGCTACGCCACCGCCGAATGCAGCACCGTGCGGCCGGAGCCGGACAGTGTGCAGAACCGCCACTGGGTGCGCTGCTACCATCCGCTGACCGGCGTGGATGTGCCGCCGCGCGCCCCCGAGCACCGAGCCGACGAACGCCCCTGATGACCGATACCGCCACAACCATCCTCGACATCCGGAAGTTGAAGAAGTACTTCCCGATCCGCAACGTCTTCGGCCGCCGCACGGGCTGGCTCAAGGCGGTGGACGACGTGACGTTCCAGGTGCGGCCGGGGGAGATCATGGGGCTGGTGGGCGAAAGCGGCTGCGGCAAGTCCACCCTGGGCAAGACCATCATCGGCATCAACCGCCCGGACGGCGGGGAGATCGTCTTTGACGGGCAGGAGATCGGCCATCTGCCGCCGCGCCGGCACCGCAAGGTGCGCCGCCATCTGCAATACGTGTATCAGGACCCGGGCGCCTCCCTCGATCCGCGCTGGAAGATTCGCCGCTCCCTGCACGAGCCGCTGATCATTCACACCAACCTCTCGGCCGCCGAGCGCGAGCAGCGGGTGCAGGAAATTCTGCGGGCCGTGGGCCTGCCCCATGCCCATCTCGATCTCTACCCCCACGAGCTGAGCGGGGGCCAGCAGCGCCGCGTGGGCCTGGCGCGCATTCTCACCCTGCAACCGAGCCTGGTGATCCTGGACGAGCCCACCTCGGGCCTGGATGTCTCGGTGCAGGCCACCATTCTCAAGCTGTTCCGGGGGCTGCAGCAGCAGTTCGACCTGACCTATCTGTTCATCTCCCACGATCTGGCCGTGGTGCGCATGATGTGTCACCGGGTGGCGGTGATGTACCTGGGCCGCATCGTGGAACTGGGCGACACACGGGACATCTTCGAGCATCCGCGCCATCCCTACACGCGCTCCCTGCTGGCCGCCATTCCCCAGATCGGGGGCGCCAAGATCACCGATACCTTCGTGTTGCAGGGCGAGCCGCCCAACCCGGGCAATCTGCCCAGCGGCTGCCGCTTCCGGACGCGCTGCCCCATCGCGGCGGAACGCTGCGCCGTGGAGGACCCGCCCCTGCGCGAACTGGCCGGGGGACACCGGGTGGCCTGTCATTTTGCGGAGGAATCCCAGCGCATCGCGGAAGGACAATTGGCATGAGCACGGCGACGACGGTGTGGACGGACAAGGTGGTGCTGATCACCGGGGGCGCCTCGGGAATCGGACGGGAGCTGGCCACGCGGCTGGCCGCACAGGGCGCCCGGTTGGTGCGGGCCGACGTGCTGATGGAAACCTGCGCGGCGCTGAATGCCGGCGCCCGCGTGCCGGTGTCCGGGGAGCATGTGTGGGGCATCGCCCTGGACGTGACCGATGCCGCCGCTGTGGAGGCCATGGCCGAGCAGGTGTTCGCCAAGGCCGGGCACGTGGACGGGCTGGTCAACTGCGCGGGGATCTACCCCGTCACGCCCCTGCTGGAAATGCCCGTGGCGGAATGGGACCGGGTGCTGGACACCAACCTGCGCGGCCCGTTCGTCGTGACCCAGGCCATCGCCAAGCGCATGGTGGCCCAGGGTCGCGGGGGCAGCGTGGTCAACATTTCCTCCACGGCCAGCCGCCTGGCCCGCCCCGGCGTGGCCCACTACGGCGCCTCCAAGGCCGGGCTGAACCAGCTCACCGCCGTGATGGCCGTGGAACTGGCACCCCACAACATTCGCGTCAATGCCCTGCTGCCCGGCGTGATCGGCACGGAGGCCGTGCTGGCCACGGTCAATGATCCGGCCTTCAAGGCGGAGAACGCCACCAAGCTGGCGCGCATCCCCATGGGTCGCCTGGGCGAGCCGGGGGAGATCGCCGCCATGGCCATGTTCCTGCTCTCCGACGAGGCCGGCTACTGCACCGGCGCCCAGTTCACCGTGGATGGCGGCTTCACCCTTGGCATCTCCAAGTACTAGGCTGTGTTTGAAAGGCTGTGCCTGAAAGAAAAACTGTTCCCTGCCGCGCTCTTCGAGACAGATTGCCGCGCAATCTTCCTCAGGAACACGGCTGTGGCTGGGAGTTGAGTACTCCGCGTCACTGAGGAGCCGCCGCAGGCCGCGTCTCGACGTGCGCGGATGGACCTTGCATGGCATCATATTCAGACACTGCCTTGGCGCTGCCGGCCCAGTGGCGACACGCGTTTCCTTGGGTAACCCCATGAGTCCTTCCCCCAATTCCTCCGCGGATGTGGTGATCATCGGCGGCGGCATCGTCGGCCTGGCCACCGCGTGCTATCTGGCGCGGCGCAAGGTGGGCGTGGTGCTGCTGGAAAAGGGCCGGCTGGCCTGGGAGCAGAGCAGCCGCAACTGGGGCTTCGTGCGCCAGCAGGGCCGCGACCCGGCAGAACTGCCCATGATGGTGCAGGCCAACCGGCTGTGGCGGGCCATCGGCGAGGAGGCCGATGCGGACACGGAATGGCGCCAGGGCGGCAATCTGGCGCTGGCCCAGAGCGAGGAGGCCCTGGCCCTCTACGAGGAGGGGCGCGAACAGGCCCGGCAGCACGGCATCGACACCCGTGTGCTGAGCAAGGCCGAGGTGCGCGCACTGCTGCCCGACTACCAGGGGCCCTACCTGGGCGGGCTGCACACCCCCAGCGACGGGCAGGCCGATCCCTACAAGGGCACCCTGGCCTTTGCCAAGGCCGCCCGCCAGGCCGGGGCCGACCTGCGGGAATACGTGGCCGTGGAAGGCTTCGAGCTGGCCGGGGGCCACATCGCCGGCGTGCGCACGACCCAGGGCAGCATCGCCACGAACACGGTGGTCTGCGCCGCCGGAGCCCACAGCGCCTTCCTGGCGCGTATGGTGGGTCTGTCCCTGCCCCAGCGGGCGGTGCGCTCCTCCGTGGCGCGCACGGCGCCCCTGCCCCACATCACGGACCTGGGTGTGTGGGGCGGCACGGTGGGCTTTCGCCAGACCCGCGATGGCCGCGTGGTGCTGGGCCGCACCAGCGCGGGCGTGGCGGACTATGACGTGACCCTGGACGGCCTGCGGCATCTGCGGCTGTTTCTGCCCATTTTCCTGAAAAACCGCGACATGTTCCGCATGCGTGTGGGAAAACCCCTGTGGCAGGACATCTGGCGGCGCATTCCGGGCACGGCGGGCCATCGCCATCCCTTCGCCCATGCGGTGGACGAGGAGCCGCCGGTCAACGAGAAGACCCTGGCCAGCTCCGCGGCCCTGTTCCAGACCTACTTTCCCCACCTGGGGCCGGTCACCATCGAGCACAGGTGGGCCGGGCTGATCGACGCGACGCCCGATCTGCTGCCCGTGCTGGGCGAGGCGCGGGCTCGGCCGGGGTTCATCTTCGCCACCGGCTTCAGCGGTCATGGCTTCGGCCTGGGTCCCGGCGCGGGCCATGCCCTGGCCCAGCTTATCGCCGAGGGCCGCAGCGACCTGGACTTGCGCCCCATGCGCTTTGAGCGCTTCGCCGAGGGTGATATGAGCAAGGCCAAGAAGATTCTGTAATGCGGGCCCCTGGGCCGGTGCCGGACAAGGGCAACGCGCGCATTCCCATGGATGCGGCACGGACAAGCTGATCGGACTTATGAAAAACATTCAGATCGCCATCGACATCGGGGGTACCTTCACGGACATCGTGTGCCTGGAGGACGGGACGAAGCTCTCCATCGCCAAGGTGCCCACGACGCCGCAGGAATTGGTGCGCGGCGTGCGCGAGGGCGTGGAGAAGATTCTCGCCGACGCGGGTCACGGCCCGGAGGCCGTCTCGCGCTTCATCCACAGCACCACCATCGCCACCAACTCGATCCTGGAGGAGAAGGGCGCGGTGACCGGCATTCTGGCCACCCAGGGCTTCGAGGATGCCCTGGAGATCGGCCGGCAGAAGCGCTCGGACATGTACAACATGTTCCTTGACGCGGAGACGCCGATCTTCCTGGCGCCCCGCCGGCGGCGCATCGGCATTCCCGAGCGGCTGGGCGCGGAAGGCAACGTGCTGATCCCCCTGGACGAGGAGGCGCTGCTGCGCGCCGTGGAGGGCCTGGTGGTGCAACAGGGCGTGCAGTCCCTGGCCGTGTGCTACCTGTTCTCCTTTCTCAATCCGGTGCACGAGCTGCGTACGCGGGAACTGCTGGCCCGGCACTTTCCGCGCCTGTTCGTTTCCCTCTCCAGCGAGATCGACCCGGTCTTCCGCGAATACGAGCGCATGACCCTGACCGCCTTCGATGCCTACGTGCGGCCGCGCGTGGCGGACTACATGGCCCGGCTCTCCGATGGGCTCAAGGACATGGGCATCAGCGCCCATCTCCAGGTGATGCAATCCCGCGGCGGGTTGACCTCGGTCAACACGGCCACGGAAAAGCCGGTGACCATGCTGCTCTCCGGCCCGGCGGCCGGGGTGATCGGCGGGCGCTTCACCGGCGCCCAGAGCGGCCTGAAGAACGTGATCACCGTGGATATCGGCGGCACAAGCTGCGATGTGGCCCTGGTGCAGGAGGGCAAGGCCCTCATCTCCCGCGAGGGGCGGATTCGCCACTACCCCCTGCGCATCTCCATGGTGGACGTGAGCACCGTGGGCGCGGGCGGGGGCAGCCTGGCGCAGATCGATGCCAGCGGCGGTCTGCGCGTGGGGCCGGAGAGCGCCGGGGCCGAGCCGGGGCCCGTGTGCTACGGACGGGGCGGCACGGTGCCTGCCGTGACCGATGCCAGCATGGTGCTGGGCTACCTCAACCCGGGCTTCTTCGCCGGCGGGCAGATGTCCCTCGACGCGGCGGCATCGCGCAAGGCCATGGAAGCCATGGGCCAGGAACTGGGCCTGAGCGCGGCGGCGCTGGCCTCGGGCATGCACCGCATCATCAACGAGCGCATGAGCGACGAGATTCGCCTGGTCTCCGTGCGCCGCGGCTACGACCCGCGCCAGTTCGCCCTGGTGGCCCTGGGCGGGGCCGGGCCGGTGCATGCGGGGCGGCTGGCGGCCATGCTCTCCATCCCCACGGTGGTCGTCCCGGCGGCGCCGGGGGTGCTGGCGGCCTTCGGCCTGCTGGTCTCGGACATCGAGCATGAGCACACGCGCACCTACGCGGAGCGGGCGGAGCATGTGGAGCTGGCCGACATGGAGGCGGTCTTCGCCGAGCTGGACGGCCTGGGGCGGGAGAAGATGGCCCGCGACCAGGTGGCGCCGGCGGACATCCGCGTGTCCCGTTACGGCGACCTGCGCTACGTGGGCCAGTCCTACGAGCTGGAGGTGGCCCTGCCCGATCCCCTGGACGGGGACACGGTGAGCCGGGCCGTGGCCGACTTTACCCGCACCCACGAGCGCGTCTACGGCCATGCGCGGGAGGGCATTCCGGTGGAGTTCGTCAACCTGCGCACGGTGCACGTTGCCCATCAGCCCGATCCGCGCCTGGAGCCGCCAAAGGGAGGCGGCAGCCTCGCCCAGGCGCGCAAGGAGACCCGGCCGGCCTACTTCGACGAGGCGGGCGACTATCAGGACACGCCGGTGTACGATCGGGTATTGTTGCCGGCGCAGGAGCCCATCACCGGCCCGGCCATCATCGAGCAGCAGGACACCACCACCGTGGTCTACCCCGGGCAGGTCTGCCGGGTGGACGCGGCGGGCAACATGTTGATCACCCTGCCCTGACGGGAACCAGCCCAGGAGCGAAAGCCATGAGCATCGACCTGATTACCCTGGAAGTGCTGCGCAACAAGTTCGACGTGATTGCCGATGAGATGGAAATCGCCCTGCTGCGCTCGTCCTATTCGCCCATCGTGAAGGAGGGCATGGATGCCTCCTCGGCCCTGTTCAACACGCGGGGCGAGACCATCGCCCAGGCCGCGTCGATTCCCATTCACCTGGGCTGCCTGGTGCCGGCAGTGCAGAAGATCGTGGAAACCTTCGACCCGGAGACCATGGTCGAGGGGGATGTCTACATCATGAACGACCCCTACAACGGGGGCTCGCATCTGCCGGACATCATCATCGTCGTGCCCATCATTCACGAGGGCCAGGCCGTGGCCCTGAGCGCCACCATGACCCACAACCAGGACGTGGGTGGCAAGTCTCCCGGCAGCGTACCCACCGACGCCACGGAGATCTTCCAGGAGGGCGTGATCATTCCCCCGCTCAAGTTCTACGAGGCGGGCAAGCCCAATGCGACCCTGCATGCCATGCTGCGCAAGAACGTGCGCATCCCGGATATCCTGATGGGTGACCTGCACGGGCAGATTTCCGCGGGCAACGTGGGCCGCGTGCGCTTTCTGGAACTGCTGGGCGATTACGGGCGGCCGACCATCGAGCAGGCCATCACCGAGCTGATGGACCGGGCCGAGGCGTTGACCCGCGAGAAGATCGCGCAGATTCCCGACGGCACCTACCGCTTCACCGATTATCTGGACAATGACGGCATCGAGCTGGACAAGCCGATCAAGATTCACGTCGCGGTGACCGTCAAGGGCGACCAGGTGCACATCGACTACACGGGCACCAGCCCCCAGGTGAAGGGGCCGCTGAACAGCGTGCCCTCGGCCTCCATCGCCGGGGCCTACTACCTGATGCGCTGCATCACGGACCCCAGCATTCCCAACAACAGCGGGTGCTACCGCCCGCTCAGCTTCACCCTGCCCGAGGGCACCCTGGTCAATCCGCGCCATCCGGCCCCGGTCAATGCGCGCACCGCCACCATCGTGCGCATCGCCGACACGATTCATGGTGCCCTGGCCCAGGCCCTGCCGGGCAAGCTGCCCGCGGCGCCGTCGGGCCAGCTGCTCATCATGGCCTTCGGCGGCATCGACCCCAAAACCGGCGAGTCCTATGTGACCAGCGAACTTGGCGCCGGCGGCGTGGGCGGGCGCCCGGTCAAGGACGGCATCGACGTGATGGAGATGGGCCCCTCGAACTGCATGAACATTCCCGTGGAAGCTTTCGAGATGGGGCATCCCCTGCGCATCCACAGCTACACCATCAAGGAGGACTCCGGCGGGCCCGGCGAATTTCGTGGCGGTCTGGGCGCGGCCAAGGTGTTCGAGCCGGTGCGGGGCGATGTGACGGTCTCCCTGCGCGGCGAGCGGTACTTCACCCAGCCCTGGGGCATCTACGGCGGCGAGCCGGCGGCCTCGGCGGTGGCGTGGGTGGAGCGCACCGACGGCACGACGGACCCCATTCACTCCAAGCGCGTGTTCACCCTCAAGCCCGGCGAAAAGCTGCATGTGCACACGCCCGGCGGCGGTGGCTATGGCGACCCCCTGCTGCGTCCACCGGCCAAGGTGCTGCTGGACATTCAGGACCGCCGCGTGAGCGTGACCCAGGCCCGCGCCCACTACGGCGTCGTGCTGACGGCCGACGGCGGCGCGGTGGACGAGACGGCCACCCGGCGCGAGCGCGAGGCCCTGCGCACCAAGCGGGGCGAGGTGAACTGGGTCTTCGACCATGGGCCCCGCGGGCGCAGCAACGGCGATAGCGACGACGCCCCCGCCGCACGCGCCTAGGTGCTGGCTGACACGGTCTGGCCCGTGCCGCCCGGGTAGGGCACGCGGCCGCTCAGCGCATACAGTACACCCGCGGCGGCAAGCACCAGCCGTACACCGCTGAAAACGATAAAGGCCAGCGCGGCGCCCTGCACACCGTAGGTCGTCGTGAGCCAGTGCAGCACGGTGCCGTAGCACAGCAGGGCCAGCCACAGGCAGATCGCCTTGAAGCGCACCATGCGGAACACCTGGTGCGTCAGCTCCCCCAGGGAGGCGAAGGCCATCACGATCTCGCCGAGCACGACGATCTTGAACAGGGGGATGGCCGGAGCAAAGCGCTCGCCCAGCAGGATCGGGATCAGCGGCGGCACGATGATGTAGGCCACGGCCAGCACACCCACCACCAGCATGGCGAAGAACGCCAGAATCTTGCCCAGCAGAATCCCGAACTCCCGGTGATTCTGCTTCTCCATCAGGTAGGGGAAGAAGATGTCCTGCAGCGATGCGAACGCATAGCGCGCCATCACCGACAGGGACATGGCAATGGCCAGGTGCGAGACAGCCGCCATGTCGCCCGTGCCCCGCTCCGTAATGTTCAGCATGAGAAACATGGCCGCCGAGGTGGGGATGAAGCCCAGGCTGTCCCACCCCGAATAGGCCAGTACGCTGCGATAGGGATAGTCCCGCACCCGCCGGAAGATTGCCCGCCGGTAGCGCCAGGCCATGGCCGCCGGAAAGAGCAGCAGATGCAGCACATAGCCCCATAGCGCCCCGGGCCACGCCAGCCACAGGGCACCGCCGGCCACCAGCACGAAGAACGAGGTGCGCTGGCTGACGATCAGCCAGGCGCGCTCATTGCCCCGCTTGTCCGCCGTGAGGTATGCCCCCACGTAGTTGAACAGGGCAAAGGGCACGGCCAGTACGATGAAGCGGTCCACCAGCCGGTTCGCCGTCTCGTCCTGGAACAGGGCCCAGCCGATGCGCATCAGCCCATAGCCCGCCAGCAGCACCAACGCCGCGGCCAGCATGATGCGCAGGGCCCCGGAAAGGTGATCCGCCACCCGCTGCTCCTTCACCCCGTGCCACATCATGGCCGAGGGCAGGCCAAGGGTGATCAGGGATGCGGAGAAATTGATGCTCTCAATCAGCAGGGAAATGCGGGCGAATTCGTCCAGGGTCAGCACCCGCCCCAGCACGATGCGCAGCAGCAGTGCCAGCACCTGCACGGAGCCCAGCGCGACCACCATGTGAAAGTAGCCCTTGTCCCACAGTGAGCGCAGCTTGGCCTGCACGAAGCGCTGGGGTTGAAAGGCGCTCATGGCTGAAACCGCCGCAACAGGTTGGCGAACCGGTCGATCATCAGCGTCGGCGCATAGTCGGCCTGCAGGGCAACGCTCCCGTCGGCGAAGCGCTTCCGCAGCCCGCTGTCTGCCAGCAGGCGCGCAAGGGCTTCGGCGAGCTGCTCCGGATGGCCATCTGCGAAGATCAGGCCGTTCGCCCCGTCGCGCACCACCTCGCCCGCCGCCCCGACCGCGTCGCTGACCACCATGGGCTTGCCGCAGGCCAGGGCCTCGTTGCACACCAGCCCCCACGCCTCGAAGGCCCGCGTGCGCGTGGAGGCCAGCACGAACACCGTGGCGGACTGATACAGGGCGCGCTTTTCCGCATCATTCACGAATCGCTCGATGAAGTGGATGTGCTGCAAATCCATCGCCCGCGCCAGCTCCCGGTGAATGCCCAACAGGGGGCCGTCGCCCGCGATGACCAGGGCCGGCGCCGCCGCCGCATCGCGCCGCTCCAGCAGGGCCTGGGCACGCAGCAACTGGCCATGCCCCTTGAAGGCCACATGCCGTCCGATGGAGACCACCAGGGGCCGTCCGCCGGCGAAGCTGCCCAACTCAGCGGCCAGTTCCCCGTCGGCCTGCGCCGGCGCGCAGTCGAAGGGCAGCGCATTGGGGATGGACACCAGCTTGTCCGCCGGCACACCCCGCCCCAGCAGGTATTCCCGCTGCTTGACGCCGGCCACGATCACCGCCGCCGCATCGCCCAGCAGGCGCTGCTCGAAGCCGCGCCGCCAGGTGCGCCGGGGATGGTGGATCCGATCCCATTCCTCGATCCACGGAACGAACGGCACCCCCGCCGCCCGCGCCGCCCGATAGGCCACCGCCGTGTTGTATGCCCCCAGGTCGCCCCCCACGATCAGGTCATAGGGCTTGGCCCGCAGGCGCCGCCCCAGCCCCGGCACCAGCCAGTAGTCGCTGGCCTTGGGCATGTGGTAGCCGCGCAGCAGGGTGGCGTGAAGCGCAGGGGGAATGTCGCCCGGCCGCTGGTTGAAGAAGAACCAGTCGATGTCGAATTGCCCGGCGAGCGCCTCGAACAGGAAATGGCGATAGGGAAGGGCCTGGTTGTGGACGAATGCGACGGTCATTGGCCCCTGCGGGAGCGGCACAGCCGGCAATCCAATGGCGCCGCCGCCATGGTTTCTACCGCCATGGTTTCTACCGCCATGGGTCTGCCCCCATGGCGCGGCGCCGTGAACACAGCATCGGGCGCGACTTGCGGACGCGGATCAGCCGTTGTCCTTCACGTAGCGCGCGACCTGCTCGTGGGTGGCGAACCACACGCCCGAGAAGGAGCGCATGTAGCGGATCAACTCCTCCAGCAGCACCATGCGCGAGCGATGTCCGATCACGTGGGGATGCATGGTCAGCAGGAACAGCCCGCCTTCCTCCAGGGTCAGGTCGAATTCGCTGCGCCAGATGCCCAGTACCGACTCGGGCGGCGTATGGGGCCGCAAACCGCTCAGGCGGTCCATGCCGAAATAGGGGTAGTCGTCGCGAATCCATTCCACCGGCAGTTCGATCACGCCCGTCGGCTGGCCCTCCTCCAGCAACTCATAGGGCTCGTCGTCGGCCATCAGGGAGGAATCGTAGAGCAGGCCCATCTCCCGGATGATGCGCAGGGTGTGGGGGCTGAAGTCCCATGACGGGGTGCGCATGCCCACCGGCTGCACACCGGTAATCTCCGCCAGCACCGCTGCCGCGCGGATACACAGGTCCTGCTCCACATCGGGTTCCAGATTGCTGTTGCGCTCGTGGATCCAGCTGTGGATGCCGATCTCATGTCCGGCCTGCACAAGCCCGCGCTGCTCGTCGGGATACAGCTTGGCGATCACGGCCGGCACGAAGAACGTGGCCGGCACACCGTACTTGGCCAACAGGCGCTTGATGCGCGGAATGGCCACCCGCGAGCCATACTCGCCCGAGGCCAGCCCCGCGGGGGAATTGCCCCCGTCGCGCAGCACCCAGGTCTCATGGTCGGAATCGAAGGACAGCGCCACGCAACAGCGCGCACCGTCCTTCCAGGCCTTTGGCTTGAGGGAGCGCCCGGCGCGCACCTTGTTCACAATCGCCCGCCAGCGCTCTTCCTCCCAGCGCCAGGAGGGATCGGCACCTTTTCCGGCGTCCGCGCCGGGAATCGTGGGGCTGCTCGCCATGGTCGTGTCCTTCGCGGATTGAGGGTCAGCAGGTGGCGTCAGTGTCTTGCAACTGTGCCATGTTCGTCAGTTCTAGGGGATTCGGCAAGGGGCGGTCAAATGGGCCGCGGTTGGCGGCGTGTCACACTTGAACCCCGCCGCGGATTGGTACATGGTGGGCATGACCGCGAGCCCCGGCGGCGCGCCGTGTGGCGCCGGGATGCGGTGTCGGCCGGGGGAACAGCCGGGTTTCTGGGGCATCTGTCATGCAGGAAAGGAAATCATGAGGATCAGTCGACAATGCGCCATCGCGGGTGTCGGCGTGACGCCGCAGGGCAAGATTTACGACCGCACCACCAACGATTTCGCCGCCGATGCGGTGCACCTGGCCCTGGAGAACGCAGGACTGTCCCTGAACGACCTGGACGGCATGTTGATTCAGCCCGGTCTGGACGGTGTGCTCAACATGGGCTTCCAGAACTATCTGGGCGTGATGGACCTGCGCCTGTTCAACTACATTTCCTCCGGCGGCGCCGGGGCGGGCTCCATGGTGCAATACGCGGCCATGGCCATCAATGCGGGCATGTGCAACGTGGTTGCCTGCGTGTATGCGGACGCGCCGCTGCAAAAGGAGCGCTCGGCCGGGGATGCGTACAAGGATCGTGGGGTGCTGCACCAGCCGGGCGGATACACCAGCCTGCTCAGCGCCTTCGGCTACTACGGCGCCAACAGCGGCTATGCCCTGGCCACGCGGCAGCACATGGAAACCTACGGCACCACGGAGGATCATCTGGGCCAGGTGGCGGTCTCCACGCGCGAATGGGCGACCATGAATCCCCGCGCCCAGCAGCGCAAGCCCATGACCATGGAGGATCATCACAACTCCCGGTATGTGGTGGAGCCGCTGCACCTGTTCGACTGCTGTCTGGTGAGCAACGGCGGCGTCGCCGTGATCGTCACCTCTGCCGAGCGGGCCCGCGACCTCAAGCAGAAGCCGGCCTATATCAATGGCATGGGCCAAGGCCATTTCGGTGACAGCCAGCGCCGCGGCCGGGAGCCGTTCATCCAGACCGGACTCAAGCCCGCGGCGGAAATGGCCTACCGGATGGCCGGCGTGGGGCCGGAGGACATCGATGCCTGCGAACTCTACGACTGCTACACCTACACGGTGATCGTGAGCCTGGAGGATTGTGGCTTCTGCGCCAAGGGCGAGGGCGGGCCATACATCGCCGATGGCAAGCTGGGCCCCGGCGGCGCATTGCCCACCAACACGGGCGGTGGTCAGCTGAGCGGCTACTACATGTGGGGCATGACCCCGCTGTCCGAGGCCGTGCTGCAATTGCAGGGCAACGAAGGCGAGCGGCAGGTGCCCAACCTGAACAACGTGCTGGTCACCGGCAACGGCGGCGTGCTGTCCTACCACGCGGCGCTCGTGCTGGGGGCGCAGCCCAGCTAGCGCACCAGGGCGGCGCCACGGGAGCAGGACGATGACGACCGACGCGGAGATGCGAGTCGGCTTGCGGCTGACGTACACCCGGGAAGTCTCCGCCGCCGACTGCGCGGCTATGTCGGCCGTCAGCGAGGATCGCGCCGGACTGCACGTGGATGCGGACTATGCCCGGCGGGCCGGCTTTCCCGATGCCATCGCGCCGGGGCTGATCCCGCTGAGCGTGATCGCCAAACTGTCCGGCGACCTGAATCTGCTGCTGCGCCGCATCGAGTTGGATCTGCTGCAACCGGCCTTCGCGGGTGACCGGCTCACCGCGACGCTGACCGTCACCGCATGGGACGCCGCCAAGCGGCGCATGGCCGCCGATGGGCGGGTGGAGAATCAGCAGGGCACTGCCGTGATGACCGGCAAGCTGGTCGGCTACCTGCCCGATCCGGCCTGGGGCACACCGAACAAGGACACTTGACCGGCACCGGGCGACACCACTGAGGTTTCACCACTGAGGTTCACACCATCGAGGAGCAGGACATGCTGACGGCATTCTGGCGGTGGCTGCGCGGCCTCTTTGGCGCCGTGGATGATGGCGTCACGCCCCATCCGGACATGACATCCGATCAAGGCGAGCGCCGCCATATCGATGCACAGATGGAAGCCGACTCCCGGCACGTGGGCCAGGATCGGCATGACGAGCGCCCCTGAGCGCCATCTTCTACCCTGTCCCCCAACGCTTCCGCGGCCGCTGCCCGGAACCCGGGGCCCGGGAACTTTGCCCCCCAAGAGGAAATCAGATGAATGCGGAAGCCTACAAGAAGCCGTTGCCCATCCCTAACGACGATACCCAGGTGCTCTTCGACGGCCTGCGGGAAGGGCGGCTGATGATCCAACGCTGCAAGAACTGCGGAGAATACCGGTTCGTGGCCCGGCAACGCTGCGATCTGTGCGGCTCGGCGGAATCCGAATGGAAGGCCGCTGCGGGCAGGGGCAAGGTAATCAGCTATGCCTACGTGCACCAGAAGTACCATCCGGGCTTTGCCGATGAACTGCCCTACAACATCGCCACGGTGGAACTGGAGGAAGGTCCCCGGCTGACCACCAATCTGGTGCAGTTGGGCGATCGCAAGCCCTACGGCGGAATGCCGGTGGAGGTGGTCTTCGAGAAGCTGACGGACGAGATCAGCCTGCACAAGTTCAAGCCGGTCGGCTGAGCCTGCGCTGGCGCGCCGCCGGGGATCCGTCCCCGGGGTGGGCAAGCGGCTGCCGCAGCCGGCTAGATCAACGGCTGCCGCCGGTCCAGGCCCCGCCGCTCCCAGCGTCGCCGGTCGCCGCCGTCACGGGAGGCGCTTCTGCGCTCGCCCTGGCGGCGGTCGTTATCGCGCCGATCTCCATTTCGCCTCTCCGGCATGACCGTGCCCCCGAAGTGCCCGACAAGCGATGGCGGTGCCATTTGCGCCGCGGGCCGATTGCCCTAAATTGTGACATCCCCTGGATGGAGGTGGCTTAATCCAATAAAGCTGGCGCTTGCGCTTGTCAACTGCCGGGCTTATGGACTGTGGGGCTTGTCTACTGCCGGCTTGTCTACTGCCGGCTTGTCTACTGCCGGGCTTGTCAACAGCAGGGCGACTCACCCCGCATGACCCAGGCGCTGCCGCCATGCCGCCCGCGCCGGCTTGGTGCTCAGGCTGCGCTCGGCCAGGGCTTGTTGTTCCGCATCCAGTTGCACCAGAAAGCGCATGTTGCGGCCCTCGCGCATGGCGATCGGCTGGCCATCCCGCAGCAGCAGGCGGTTGCCCGTCAGTGCCGGCAGCCGTTCGCCGGGGGTCATGATGCCCACCAGATTCAGGGGATCCGCCCCGCTGACGCAGACCAGCTCGCCGGCGGCATCCTTGCGGCGTTGGTTGCGCAGCATGCCCACCGCCTCGGGCAGGGCGTACTGCTCGCCGGCCATGCCCTCCACGAAGCGCCCGCCGCGCAGCTCGCCCCGTGCCTCCAGCCGGCGGTAGACGCGCAACAGGTCCCGCCAGGGCGGCATCAGCGTCTCCCGCTCCAGCACGCGCCGGAATACCACCCCGTACCGCCGCAACAGGGTACGTGCCGCCGCATCCACATCCGGCTCCGTCGGCGCCGCCGGGGGCGCCGGTTCCGTCGCCGGTAGCGGGCCCAACAAGGACCACCGCCCGGCGCGATCCATGCCCACCCCCGGCCCGGACAGACGGCGGGAGATGGCCGGGCGCTTGCTCTGGGGCTGGAGCAGGGCGCGCAGTCCGGCGAAGCTGTCCGAGGAGATGCGGCCCCAGGCCACCAGCTCGGCCAGGGCTGCCTCCAGCTGGGTTTGCAGCAGCCCCGTGGCCGCTTGCAGATCGGCGAAGAATGATGCCCCCTGCCCTTGCAGGCAGGTCTGCACCGCCTCGGCCGCCGCGGACAGGGTGCGCGCGGAGGGGGCGGCGGGCCGCAGGCGCTGCCACTGGGCCAGCGCCTGGCGTTGCACCAGGGTGATCGGCGTGGCGCGCACGGGGCCCCACAGGCGGCCCTGGCGCCCGGCCCCCGGTGGGGTCAGGCGCAGCCACACGGCCCGGCCGGACAGGCACAGGCCGTCCAGCAACCCCGGCTCGTAGTGGTTCAGCCGCGCGGGCAGCAGGGCGTCCTCCCAGGCCGCGGCGGGGGTCTCGAAGCCTTCCAGCTGGGTCAGGATGCCGTCCAGGCTGTCCGCGCCCTCGCCCTGGCTGCCCGGCGCCACGCGCTGCCAGACGGTGAGGAAGCGCAGGTATTGCACCGGCGTGACCGGCTGAATCTCCTGGCGCAGGCGGTTGAGCGTGTAGCGGTGGATGCGGGCCAGCAGCCGCCGCTCGCACCATTCCTCCGTGGCGGCGCCGTCCGCGTTGCGCCGCCCGGGGGTGAAGTGGCCCCGCAGCACGAAGCCTTCCCCCTCCAGTTGCAGCATGGCGCCCTGCACGTCCCGCTCGGGCAGGCCCATGGCCTGTGCCAGCTCACCGGTGGTCAGGGGGCCCTGCCCCTCCAGGCGATTGCGCACCAGCTCGCGCAGCGCCGCCTCGCGTTCAACCGTCGGTATGGCATCGGCCGGCGGCCGGATGGCCGGCGCCAGTTGCGCAGCGGGATAGACGGCCAGCAGCTCGGGCAGCCGCTCCGCCGCCACCCACAGCCGGGCACCCTGGGGCGTGACCAGCCGCGTGGCGCGGTCATCGGCGATCAGCGCGGCGAGCAAATCCGTCCAGCCATGGGCGGGGGCCGTTTCCACTGAAGGAACTTCCACATCCGGCAGGGGCAGGGGCAAAATGGCTGCCTCCGCCGCAGTGGCCGCGCTGCCCGGCGCCGCGTCGCCCGCCGCGCCCTCCGCTTCCGTGACGAAGCCCAGCAGCATCAGGGCATCGTGCAACTCATCCGCGTTGCGCGCCTGGGGCCACGCCTCGCCTCGCACGCGCAGCACCGCGGCCGCGTCCAGCGCGCCCAGGTCGTCCGCCGTGTCCGCATCCAGCCAGCGGCGGCTGGCCACGGCCTGGGTGCGCCGCTCCTCCAGGGGGGCATCGTCCAGGAAGGCATAGGGCCGCGCGTTGAGCACCTGCTGGGCAAAGGGTGACGGCTCGGTCACGTCCCGCGCGATCAGCGTCTTCTCGCCGGCGGCGATGGCCCGCAGCAGGGCTTGCAAGCCCGCCAGGTCGGTGGCCTCCTCCAGACAGTCGCGGATGGTCTGGCCCACCAGGGGATGGTCGGGAATCTCCCGGTCGCCCTGGATGTTCTCCAGGCACGCCTGCTGATCGGGGAAGATCAGGGCCAGCAGGTCGCCTGCCTGCATGCGCTGCAACTGGGGCGGCGTCTTCTTGCCGCCGCGAAAGCGCAGCACGGCCAGGGCGCGGGTGGCATTCCAGCGCCAGCGCGCCTCGAACATGGGCGCGTCCAGCAGCGCCTGCACCAGCACGTCGCGCACCGTCTCCGCGTTGAGGTAGCGGAACACGTCGCCAAGGGGAAAGCTGTGGGTCGGCCCCAGGGACAGCACGATGGCGTCCTCCATGGCGGCCGCCTGGAGCTCGAAATTGAACTGGCGGCAGAAGCGTTTGCGCAATGCCAGGCCCCAGGCCCGGTTGAGCCGACTCCCGAAGGGCGCGTGCAGCACCAATTGCATGCCGCCGCCCTCGTCAAAGAAACGCTCGGCCACCAGGGTCTGCTGGGTCGGCATGGCGCCGAGCGCTGCCTTGCCCAGCAGCAGATAGTCGGCCAGTTGGGTGGCAGAGGCGGTGTCCATGCCCACCTCACCGGTCAGGTAGGCCACCGCCGCCTGCGCGTCCATGCCGCCCGCCACGCGCTGGCCCGGCGCGACCTCAGTCACGTCCCCCAGCCGCTCGGCCACCGCCGCGCGCACCCGTGACACCGCGGCGGAAAGCTCCGTGGAGCGCCCCGGGGCCTCGCCCAGCCAGAAGGGAATGGTCGGCGGCTGCCCGTGGGCATCGTCCACGCGCACCTTGCCCTCGGCCACGCGCACGATGCGCCAGGCCGTGTTGCCCAGCTGGAAGATGTCCCCCGGAATGCTCTCGATGGCGAAGTCCTCGTTCACCGTGCCGATGAACAGGCCCGTGTGATCCAGCACCACCTGGAAGTCCGCGTTGTCCGGAATGGCTCCCCCGGAGGTGATGGCCGCCAGGCGCGCCCCCTTGCGCGGGCGCAGGCGCCCATTGACCGCATCCCGGTGCAGATAGGCCGCCCGGCGCCCCATGCGCGCGGCGAAGCCTTCGGCCAGCATGCGCACCACGGCCGTGAAGTCTTCCCGCGTCAGCGCCCGATAGGGATAGGCGCGGCGCACCAGATGGAACAGGTCGTCCTCGCCCCACTCCTCGCAGGCCACCGTGGCCACGATCTGCTGGGCCAGCAGCTCCAGGGGTGCCGCCGGAATGGACAGGGTCTCCAGCTCCCCCCTCCGCAGTGCATCCAGCAGCGCCGCGCATTCCATCAACTCGTCGCGGGAGAGGGGGAACAGCCGCGCCTTGGGCACACCACCGTGGTAATGCCGCGAGCGCCCGGCCCGCTGCAGAAAGGTGGCGATGGCCCGCGTGGTGCCGAGTTGGCACACCAGGTCCACCGCTCCGATGTCGATGCCCAACTCCAGGGAAGCCGTGGCCACCAGGGCGCGCAACGCGCCCGATTTGAGGCGCTGCTCCGCGTCCAGCCGCTTCTCGCGCGAGAGGCTGCCGTGGTGCGTGGTGACATGCTCCTCGCCCAGCAATTCGCTCAGCTGCCGGCTCACGCGTTCGGCCATGGCCCGCGTGTTGACGAACAGCAGCGTGGTGCGGTGCTGCAGAATCAGTGCGGACAGCCGCTCGTAAACCTCGCCCCACACCTCTCCGGACATCACCGTCTCCAGGGGCGAGCCGGGCAGCTCGATGGCCAGGTCCAGCTCGCGCCGCAGCCCCGCATCCACGATGGCGCAGTCGGGCGTGCCGTCCGCCGCGATGGCCGCCGTGCCCACCAGAAAGCGCGCCACCTCCTCGATGGGGCGCTGGGTGGCCGAGAGGCCGATGCGCTGGAGCGGCTGCCCCGTCAGGTGTGCCAGCCGCTCCAGGGAGAGGGACAGGTGCGCGCCGCGCTTGTCGGCCACCAGGGCATGAATCTCGTCCACGATGACCGTGCGCACGTGGCGCAGGGCATGCCGCGCCTTCTCGCTGGTGAGCAGCAGATACAGGGACTCGGGCGTGGTGACGAAGATGTGCGGCGGGCGGCGCAGCATGGCCGCGCGCTCGCTGGCGGGCGTGTCCCCCGTGCGCACGAGGGTGCGAATCTCCACGTCGGGCAGCCCCTGGCGGGCCAGCTCGTCGCGGATGCCCTGCAGCGGCTCGCGCAGGTTCTTCTCGATGTCGTTGCTCAGCGCCTTGAGAGGCGAGATGTACAGCACCTCGATCCGGTCGGGCAGCCCGCCGGTAGCCAGCCCCTCCTGCACCAGGCTGTCGATGGCGGCCAGGAATGCGGCCAGCGTCTTGCCGGAGCCGGTGGGCGCGGCGATCAGCGTGTGGCGGCCCTGCTGAATCGCGGGCCAGCCCTGCTGCTGGGGCAGGGTCGCCTCGCCGAAGGCATGGGTCAGCCAGGCGGCGACGGCGGGATGAAAGCGGTAGTCGGCCATGGCCTCAGCCTCCAGGTGCGGTGCATCCATGCATCCGCGGCGCGTCCGGGGGGAGGGTGGGCTGGGCAGCCCAAGCGGACGACACCGGACATTGATTCAAGCACATTTCGGGAGGGAAGGCACCGGTCGAAGGCGGCCGTTCGAGGACACACAGGTCCCGTGCCGCGGCAGACGATGCCAATGGATGGATGCGGGACCAGGGAATAAGCTACTGACTCGCCGCGGCGTATTCGGCGCGCAGGCGGGCCACCAGGGCGCTGACCGATTCGATCTCGCGCACCTCGCCCACGCCGTGCCCGGCGCTCCGCACGTCCTTCCAGGCCTTGCGCTCCGTGTAGGCCTTCTGGAAGTAGAAGGGGTGCTTCTGCTCGGGAATGTCGGCGAAGAAGCCCGCCTGGGCCAGACTGGCGCGCACCATGTTGGAAGGAATGCCGGTGATGGTGGTGGTCAGCATCACGTCGTCCGCGGTCGCCGCGATGAGCATGTCGCGATAGGCATCATGGGCCATGCTTTCCACGGTGGGGATGAAGCCCGTGCCCATGTAGGCATAGTCGGCGCCCAGCACCTGGGCCGCGCGGATGCTGCGCCCGTTGTGAATTCCGCCGGCCAGCACCAGGGGGCCATCGTAGAAGTCCCGCACGGCGGAGACGAAGGCGAACGGGTTGAGCCAGCCCGTGTTCCCGCCCGCCCCGGCGCAGAGGAGGATCAGCCCATCCACGCCCGTGGCCAGGGCCTTGTGCGCATGCAGCACGGTGGCCACATCGGCAAAGACCAGGCCGCCGTAGGCATGCACCTGCTCCACCACCCGCGTGGGATTGCCCACGCTGGCCACCACGAAGGGCACCCGGTGGGCCACGGTGGTCGCCAGGTCCTCGGGCAGGCGCGGGGAGCGCATGATCAGGTTCACCCCGTAGGGCGCGACGGTGCGCCGCGGCTCCTCCGCCCGCACCGTGGCCAGGGTCTCCTCGATTTCCTCCAGCCACTGGCCCAGGTCGCCCTGCTCCCGCGCATTGGCGGCGGGAAAGGTGCCCAGCACGCCCTCGCGGCAACAGGCGATCACCAGCTCCCGGCCGGAGACCAGGAACATGGGTGCGGCAATGACCGGCAGGGAGAGCTGCTCGCCCAGGCGGGCGGCATCGAGCTTGGTCAAGGGGGGCTCCTGTGCGGATAGGGTTGGGCGTAGCCAACGGGCCGGGCCACCGTCCAGATAATGTGCTGGTGTCCGCCGTGCCCTTCGAGACAGTTGCCTGCGGCACCTTCCTCGGGGACACGACTTGGGTATGTAGAACAGCGATCAGCCGCCGCGTTGCTGAGGAGCGGCCATCGGCCGCGTCTCGAAGCACGCGGGGCAACCGGGTGGTGTCGCGTCAGCCACCCGCTAGCCTGCCAGCTCCACCTTGCCGTTGTTCAGCACCAGGATGTCCCGTTCCACCACCTTGGCGCGGAAGGAGATCACGTTCCCGTCCTGCCACATCTCCGTGCGGATCGTCTCCCCCGGATAGACCGGCGCGGAGAAGCGCAGTTGCATGCGCTTGAAGCGGCTGGGGTCATACCCGCAGCAGGTCTTGAGCACGGCGTGACCGGCCACGCCGAAGGTGCACAGGCCGTGCAGGATGGCCCGCTCGAAGCCGGCGGCCCGACCTACCTTGGGGTCCGCATGCAGGGGATTGTAGTCACCGCTGAGGCGGTAGATCAGCGCCTGCGAATCCAGCGTGGCCAGGTCACAGGTGGCATCCGGCGCCCGCTCGGGAATGGCGTGGGGCTGGGGCGAGGGGCCCGTGGGGCCGCCGAAGCCCCCGTCGCCACGGCAGAACGTGGACTGGGACAACGTGGCCAGCACCTCGCCCGTGGCCTTGTCCACCACATCCCGCTCGCTGAGGAGCAGCGCGCCCTTGCCGGCGCCCTTGTCGATGATCTCCGTGACGCGCGTGCGGCCGATCACGGTCGCGGCAGGCGGCAGGGGCTTGTGCAGCACCAGGCCCTGCTCCCCATGCAGCACCTTGACCCAGTCGATGCCCGTGTCCGGCTCCTTGACCCAGAATCCCGGCGTGCCCAGCACGACGGCCATGGTGGGCAGGGCCTTCAGGTTTTCCTCGTAGACGAAATTGAGCTGCGCCTCGTCGTTCGGGTCGATGCCCAGGCCGACGCCCAGGGCGTAGAGCATGGAATCCCGCTGGGTATAGGTCTGCTCCACATCCGGGAAGGGGCGGTTCTTGAGCTTTTCGTAGTCGATGGCCATGGGACAACTCCTGTGCTGGCGATACGCCCAAGGGGCGTTGCTGAATCGAAGGCTATGGCTCCCAAGGGGTTATGCCTCCCAAGGGGCCATGCCTCCCAAGGGGCAATGCTGCCGCGCCGGATGGGCGTCGGGGGCGATATGTGCCGCGCCACGCGCTGGGCGGGGCGCGAAGTATGCCGATCCGCGGCGCCCATCCTAGCGATTCAGCGCCGCGGCGTCATCCGGAAATTCGGCGGCTGTGGGGCACCGCCATGCCGCGCATCAGGTCGCCTTGCCCTCTGCGGCCGCCTCTGCCGCGGGAGCGCCGGCCTCCTCCTCCTGGAAGAGACGCCGCGCGCCGCTGTCCATGCGGAACAGGCGCCATCCGAGCACCAGGGCCTCCGCGCCGAAGGCGCCGATCAGCGCGCACATGCCGATCACCGCGCCGTTGGCGTCGGCGAGGAGCATACCGACGGCGCCCACGGCGATGATCGCCAACAGGCGGGCCGCCGCCGAGGTGGCGATGGAGCCGGTGCGTTTGCTGCCGATGACCAGCCCGCGGAACATGGCCGAGGAGCCCATCACGATGGCCAGCAAGAAGGCCAGCAGCATGGCCGGGGCCACATAGGTGCTCATCTCCTCGGGGAGTCCGATGATGTCCTCCAGCACGAGCGCGCGCACGGGCGGCAGGAAGAAGAGCAGCATCACCGTACTGAAGATGGCGAGCAGCTGCAGCAGGAAGCGCAGCATCACACGCAGGTCGCCCCGCGTCTTGGTCAGGGTCTGGCTGGTCTGCGTGAGCGCGCGCAGGGGGCTCAGCAGCAGGCGCATGAGCCCGTCCAGCACACCGAAGGATGCCACGGCCAATTCCGGACGCAGCAGGCGGCCCAGAAAGAAGTTGATCGTGAAGCCCACCCCGCTCTCCGCCGCGTTCACCAGCATGATGGGCCAGGAGAAGCGCCACAGCTCTCCGTAGCTGGCGGGCGGGCCGCTGACGGCAGGCAATTGATGGTAGTAGTGCCGGGCGATGGACCATACGAAGATCGCCTCAACCGTGATGCAGCCCATCAGGGCCGCGCCCCCGATGGCCGCGCCGCGCAACATGAAGGGCAGCACCACCAGCAGCCCCGCCAGGGACGCCAGGCGCACGGCTGTGCCGGCCGTCACCAGGATCGTGCGGCGGTTGACCATGAACAGCGCATAACCCAGCGACCGCACAATCACGGGAATCGAGATGCCCACCAACAACAGCAGGGCCGTCTGAGCCTCCGAGGCCACGCGGGCGCTGGCGCCAAAGGCGCGCATGAAGAACCAATGCCCAAACGGCGTGGCGCCGACCAGAATCCACAACCAGGCCACCATCGCCGTCACCTGGAGATAAAAGAGCATCAGGCGGCGCACCATGATCTTGTCCCGCATGTAGGAAATGCAGACGAACTGGCTCGTCCACACCGGGCTGCCCACCACCGTGTGAAAGTAGAAGGCGATGCTGTAGGCCGCCAGGGTCTGCTTGGGATCCTCCATGCGCGCCAGAAAGGCATGGATCACCGAATGGGAGATCATCATCAGTTCCGCCATGAAGATCAGCGGCAGGAAAAACCGGTAGGCCTCCTTGATGGTTGCCGGCTGGTGCATGGCTTGCTTGATGTCCCTGAGGCATGGTGTCCCCCATGGCTGGCCCACGGGGCAATGTGGTGGATGAGGCGGGGCCGCACGGCCATCGCGCACACCGGCGGATCGGGCCGGCGGTCATGGCTACCCGGCGCTTGCAGTGCAGTGCGGCGCAATTGGCCAGTGGGTCTGTTGGTGACGGGTCATCGCGCCGGGGCGCTCAGCCCCCTGCCTGCTCGTCCGCCGGCGTGTCCTTGGCGCCCTTGCCGGCCTTGGCTTCCGCGGCGCGGTATTCTTCCAGCGCCTCCACGGCATTGCCCGCATAGACCATGGTCGGTCCGTCGCCTTCCATGACGGCGATGCTCAGGGTCTCCATGATCTCATCGTCGGTGCAGCCCGCACGGACGCAGTCCCTGATGTGGAAGGTGATGCACACGTCGCAATGCTTGGCCACGATGATGGACAGGGCGATCAGTTCCTTGGTCTTCTTGTCCAGCGCACCGGGCCGCATGGCCTCCTCGTGCACCTTCCAGTAGGCCTCATTCACGGCCTGCTGGTGCGCCTGGAACTTGGCCACGTACTTGCCGTTGTGTCGCATGTACTCCCGAAAGCTCATTCCGTGGGGCATGGGTGGTCTCCTAATGGTCTGTGCATGGTGGTCCTTCGTCCCGCGGTGACGGCATGTGCTCGCATGTGGCGGCTCGCGGCATGGCGCCTATTTAACCCCAACCAACAGGGAAAGGAAAACGGCGCCCGCGGCATGTCCTCTGCACGGCCAATGGCGTATGTTGGCGCAGGTGCCGTGGGCACCCGACCGCTGACCGGCAGGCATTCCCAGGAGCGGCCATGAGCCCTGCAAGCCCTACGTCCCCGGACGGCGCGGTTGCCGACGCCCGGCACCAGTCACGCTTCGTGACGCGCACCGTGCGCCTGCGCCCCATGCCCAAGGCCGGGACGACCGTGGAGCAGGCTCCACCCGTCGCCGCGACGGAGCCGCCCGCACCAGTCCCGCCCATGGGGGAGGCTGCGCCACCACCCCAAGCCCCGGCCTCCCAGGAGGCGCATCGGCAGGCCGAGGCCGCGCCCGCGGAACGTCCACCGATGACCGTGGATGCCGACGGCGTGGTCTATCCCGAGCCGCCGCGGGATGCTCCCGTCGGCTCACCCCTGGCCGAGCCGCCGCCGCTGTTGCGGCCCAGTGACGCGCCGCCGCGTGTGCGGGTCGATGCGCCGCCGGAGCGGGCCATGCCCCCGCCCCCGCCGGAGCCGGACTGTTTCCTGATCGCCATGTTCTATCTGGCCGAACAGATGGCCCAGGCCGATGGGGTGCGCGCCATCTCGGAGCGGCAGACCATCGACGGTCTGGCGTCCCTGGCCGGTGTGCCGGAGTTTCGCCGCCATCCGTGGTACCGGGCGCTGGATGAGGATCTGGCCTGCGCCATGTTGCGGGGCGAGTTGCTGCAGCACACCACGCTGGTGCTGCTCTCCCTGGTGCTCAAGGCGGATGGGCAGCGCCTGCGCGCGGAGCACACCTACTTCACCCGTATTCGCAAGCGGCTGGGTGCCGCGCCGATCACCGTGCCGATCAACCTCGATCGCCACCGCTACCTGGCCCTCAAGTCTCTGCGCGCCATCATGGGGTTCGAGTAGGCGGTGTCGGCAACCGTTACTGCGGGAGACCTTGCCTCTCGCGCGCTCCAGCGTGGAGCACTGCCTCCCTGCATCCCTTCCAGGCTGACAATCCGCCCTATGAGCGGATTTCTGGCAGCCACCGGAGGTCTGACGCCCTCGGTCCCAGCGGCGTGCCAAGGGGCAGCGCCCCTTGCGCGGGCCCGCTTTCAGACACAACTTGGCCCGGACACAAGCGCTGGCTGACTTGATGTAAATCAAAGCACCCCTCGAGCGAACGCGCGACACTGGCAAAGAGGACGCTACCTGCTGGACCATGGTGTGACACGTACGCGAGGTCATGTCTGGGGGGTGCGGTATGTGGCGAAACATCCTGGTGTTGGGGATTGTGTCGATATTGATGGCAGCTTCACCGCAACTGACGCAGGCTGAGTTTCCGTTGAGTCTGGCATTCGGGTTTGGCCCGAGTGCGAGTTCGTTTAAGGGACCTGGAGGGTCGGACGAAACGAGTTCCAGTTCGACGGAATCTGCAAGCGCCGCCGAGGCCAATCTGTTCTTGTTCCATACTGTCGGGCTCGGAGTTACCAAGATCTCCCTGCAGGAATCCTCGACGCAGAAGAAGTCGTTTTTGTGGACAGGTTTGCTTCAGAAGACGACGCGGGAAAGCTTCTCCGGCGAGGCGCAACTGAGCACCCTGTCGCTGCAAAGGTCATTTGGCGGGGAAATCCCGGATGTTTCGAGTGGCCGCCACACCGTTGGGGTGACCGTGGGCAAGGGGTCGGGGAGTTACTCGGCAAGGAAATCCATTTCGACCTGGTCAAGTAACGAAACGGTCTACAATGAGCACGATAGCGCGGATGTCAGCATTTCCAGCCTGTACTACTCATTTGGGTTCTATCCGACGGGCGGAGGCGTCAAGATCGAATACATGAGCGTGACTTTCGCCCTGCCTGACGGTTCCGAGGCACCATCGGGTCACGGCATTCTGTTCGTGAAAGTGCTGTTGAATTTCGGCGGGGGTGCCGCGGCTGGCGGATCGTCAAGCGGTGAGGGGCCATCCACCAGCCCGGTCAATCAGGATCGTTCGGCACTCGCTCCAGATCAGTTTCCAGCGGATAGATAGGCCGCCGCACCTGCTCGAAGCGGAACAGGCTGTTGTCCGAGGACGTCACGCCGATGCCGTCGCAGGTCAGCGTGTGCCTGGCGATGGGCGCAAAGCCCGCCCGGTAGTGGATGCGCGATTTGAGCAGCAGGTACTTCTTGCGCAGCGGGTCGATGCCTACGCTGGTGAAGATGCCCAGGTCGTAGGGTTCGTACTGGTGGGAGATCACCACGATCTGCACCTTGCCCGTGTCCAGCACGGCGGTCGGCCCCAGATGGGCCGTGATGCCGGTGCCCATGGGCCCGACCACGGTAAAGTCCCCGTCGGTCAGCGCGCGAACGCGGCCCGTGACGGTCAGGGATTCCCCCCGCCGCCCGATGCTGGGCATGTCCGTTTTGCCGCCAAGCTGGATGGTGACCTCGCGCCCCACACCCGCCGCCATCATCTCCTGCACGGCCTGGGGGTCCCAGATGCCGCCCACGGCCACATCCGCCAGCCCCTGATTCATCACCTCGGCCAGCACGGTCATCACGTCCTGGGTGCCGCCGGAGGCGCAATTATCCGCATGATCCAGCAGCACGACCGGGCCTTCGGTCAGCGTCTTGGCGCGGGCGATGGTCTCGTGCAGGGGCTCGCCGCGGTAGATGAAGTCTTCGCGCCGCTCCCAGGCCGCGGCCAGCAGATCGTCGCAGGTGCGCCGCGCCGCCGCCGCATCGCCGTCGGCGACCACCACCGCCGAGACGCCGGCGTCGCGGAAGTCGGCCATGGGGAAGCCGCCGAACAGGGTCGCCGCCAGGATGGGTGCCTGCTCCGCGTCACTGGCCATGCGTTGCAGGCTGCCCATGGGCTCGTCGGCCGTGCCCATGCGCAAGGTCTGGGCCAGCACGGGCACGGCCCCCCAGGCCTGCACCGGGTTGATCTCGCCCCGCAGTTGGCGCAGCAGAATCGTCCCCGCCGCATGGGCCGCCTCGTAGGTGTCCACGTGAGGATAGGTCTTGTAGCCCACGATGCACGTGCTGTGGCGCACCATGGCCTCGGTCAGGTTGGCATGCATGTCCAGGGCGACGGCGATGGGCGTGTGCGGCGCGGCGGCGCGCACGCGTTCCAGCAGGGCGCCTTCGCCGTCCGGGGCGCCCTCGGCCACCATGGCCCCGTGCAGGTCCAGCAGAATCCCGTCGGCGCCCCCGGCCACGGCCTCCAGGATCGTGTCGCTGAGATGGGCGTAGGCATCGGCGTGCACCGGGCCGCTGGGAAAGGCATCGCCCGCCACCGGGATCGTGATCGTCGCACCTGCCGCTTCCGCCAGGGCCAGATAGGCCCCCATGCCCGTGCGCGTACCCCGGAACGCGCCCCGCGCGTCATCCCCGTAGTACAGGTTGCGTTGGCGGAAGCGGGCCAGGTCCGTGGGCACGGGCGAGAAGGTGTTGGTCTCGTGCTTCATCATGGCGATGATCAGGCGCATGCCGGCTCTCCTGCGGTGATGTGTGGGAAGCTGCGCTGGCGGCATGGGCGCCGCCCCTGCCCTGCTTGGCTCTGTACCGCAAATGGGCCATGATGTCAGGCGCCGCCGCGGCCCGCCCCACCCGCGCACCGCGGCCCGACAGCCCCCCGATCCAGGAGCCCCGCTGTGCCCGATGAAAAGACCCCGACAGGCAATGTATTTCGCTTCAAGGACTATACGCCCCAGGTCGACCCCAGCGCCTTCATCGCGCCGGGCAGCCAGGTGATCGGGCAGGTTACCCTGGGGCCGCGCGTGCACATCCTGTTCAATTGTGTGCTGCGGGGCGATGTGGCGCCCATCATCATCGGCGAGGGCTCCAACGTGCAGGACAATTCCACGCTTCATGTGAACGTGGCCGGCACCTGGAACAACAACACCGAGGGGCCATGCATCGTGGGGCGCAACGTGAGCATCGGGCACAACTGCCTGATCCATGCCTGCACGGTGGAGGACGAGTGCCTGATCGGCATGGGGGCCGTCATCATGAGCCGCGCGGTAATCGGACGGGGTTCCATCGTGGGGGCCGGGGCCGTGGTGCTGGAGGATACGGTCGTACCGCCCTATTCTGTTGTCGTGGGCAACCCGGCCAAGGTGCGCAAGACGCTGGAGCCGGAGCAGGCGCGCCGCATGACCCATTATCCGGCGGAGACCTACCAGGAGCTGTTGCGCCAATACCGGGCCACCCTGCAAGCCGTGCCCTATCCATAGCGCCCTGTCAGGCGCAGCACGCCCGCGCAGGTGGGCCATTCCCTTACCGCAAGCCAGCCATGACCCAGCCCGCTTCCGCCACTGCACCCGCGACCGCCCGGCCCCTGCGCCTGGCGGTGGGCATGCCCCACGTGGAGAGCGTGGCGGCCTGGCTGGAGCATGCGTGCTGGGCGGAGCAGGCGGGCTACGACAGCGTGTGGATGGGCGATACGGGCGGGGTGGATTCCCTGACGCTCGCCGCGGCCATTGCTCGGCAGACCGGGCGCATCGGCATCGGCACCTCGGTCGTTCCCCTCATGCCGCGCACGCCGGCCGTCTTTGCCAGCACGGCCTATACCCTGCATCAGCTCTCCGGCGGGCGCTTCGCCCTGGGGTTGGGGGTCTCCAGCGAGACCATGATGGACAAGTGGCACGGCCTGCCTTTCTCCCGGCCACGCACGCGCATCGCGGAATCCGTGCGCCTGCTGCGGGCGATGCTGGCCGGAGAGAGGACCGATTTCGCGGGAGAGACCATCCACAGCCGCGGCTTTCGCCTGCCCGACGACGCGGCGCGGGACGTGCCCATCTATCTGGCCGCCCTGCGCGGGCGCATGCTGGAGACCGCGGGGGAACTGGCCGACGGGGTGATTCTCAACCGCTACCCCCTGCCCGTGGTGCCGCGCCTGGTTTCCAAGGTGCGCGACGGCGCCCGTCAGGCCGGGCGCGATCCGGCGGCCGTGGACATCGTCGCCCATCTCAAGGTGTGCGTCACCGACGAGCCGCACCACGTCTTCGAGGGCATCCGCCAGCGCTTCGCGGGGTATTATTCCACCGGCGTGTACAACAAGTACCTGGCCTGGTGCGGGTATGAGCCAGAAGCCGCCGCCCTGGCCGAAGGCTGGCGGCGCAAGGACCGCGCGCACACCATGAGCGTGATGAACGATGAGTTGCTGAGCCAGTTCATCACGGTGGGCTCCGTCACGGCCTGCCGCGACGCGGCCCGCTCCCTGATCGACTGCGGCGTCACCACGGTGGTGGTGGGCGCCTACACCACCGATCCCGACGTGCAACGCGCCACCTTCGAGGCCTTCACGCCGCGGAACTTCCCCCTGGACTACTGGGGCTCCCAGGATCCCTCACGCAGGAGCGCACCATGAAAGCAGCCGTGTTTCACGCGGTGGGCCATCCCCTGTCCATCGAAACCCTGCCCGACCCCACGCCGGGGCCGGCCGAGCTGGTGCTGCGCGTGAAGAACGCGGGCATCTGCGGCTCCGATCTGCACATGGCCGACCGCCCCGGGGGCCTGCCGGAGGGCGCGGTGATGGGTCACGAGTTCGCCGGCGAGGTGGTGGCCGTGGGCAGGCAGGCGCGGGCGCTGTGGCAGGAGGGCGACCGGGTCTGTGCCCAGCCCTTCATCGGCTGCGGCGCCTGCCGGGAATGCCTCAACGGCAACGGCGTACGCTGTGCCGAGTTCTGCGACATCGGCATCGGGAACATTCCCGGCGGTTATGCCGAATACGTGCGCGTGGGCATGCACGAGACGCTGGCCCTCCCGGAAAATGTGGACTACAGCCTGGGCGCGGCGGTGGAACCCCTGGCCGTGGGGCTGCACGCGGTGAACAAGGCGGGGCTGCGCGGGGGCGAGAATGTGCTGATCATCGGGGCCGGGCCCATCGGGCTGGTCACGGCCATGTGGGCCAGATTCTTCGGCGCACGGGCGGTGATCGTCAGCGAGCGGGCCGCGGGCCGGCTGGCCCTGGCCGCCAAATTCGGCGCCACGGGGGGCATCGATGCCGGCCGGGAGAACGTGCGCCAGGCTTTCCGTCAGCAGGCGGGCGCGCCGCCGGACGTGATCTTCGAATGCGTGGGCGTGCCCGGCGTGTTGCAGGAGTGCATCAACATCGCCTCCACGGACTGCCGCATCGTGGTGGTGGGCGTGTGCATGCAGGAGGACAAGATCCTGCCCCTCAAGGCCATCGCCAAGGAATTGCAGCTGACCTTCGTGTACTACTACCGCAAGCAGGACTTCCGCTTCACCCTGGACATGCTCGCCGCCGAGCGTGTGCGGCCCCAGGACATGCTGACCGGCCAGGTGGGCTTCGACACCTTCGCCGAGAGCTTCGAGGCCCTCAAGCAGCCCTCCACCCAGTGCAAGGTGCAGCTCACGCCCTGAGCGGCAGGAGCGGAAACTCGCGTGCCCTTCGAGACGCCTTGGGCTGCAAGGCTCCGCAGGGACACGGGGCAGGGCAGGTGCTGGCGGTTGGCGGACGAGATCAGGGTGAGTGCAGGATCTGATCCGGACATTGCGGGATATACCTCACCCACCGCGTTCCCGAGGAAGGCCCCAGAGGGGCCTGTCTCGAAGGTCGCAGAGAAGCTTGGCAACGATCGAAGGCCACTGGCCCGGTATCAGGCCACGCTGAGGGGGATTTTCAGGAAGCGGCGGCCTTCTTCCTCCAGGGGCGGCAGGCGGCCCGCGTCCAGATTGACCTGCACACTGGGGAACAGCAGGCGCGGCGCGGACAGGGTGGCATCGCGCTTGGTGCGGAATTCCACGAACTCCGCCTCGCTGCGGCTCGCGGGAATCTGCACGTTGGAGACCTTCTCCTCGCCCACCGTCGTCTCGTAGCGCAAATCGCGCCCGCCGGGCTGGTAGTCATGGCCCACGAAGATGCGCGTCTCGTCCGGCAGTGCGTAGATGCGCTCGGTGATCGAGCGATAGGAATCCGTCGCGCTGCCGGCGGGGAAGTCGCAGCGGCCCGTGCCCTGATCCGGCATGAATATGGCGTCGCCGGTGAACAGGGCGTCGCCGATCTTGTAGCAGACATCGGCGGGCGTGTGGCCCGGGGTGTACATGGTCTCGATTGTCAGCGTGCCCGCCCGCACCACTTCGCCGTCGTGCATGAGTTGATCGAACTGGCTGCCGTCGGTGGCGAAGTCGTCCCGCATGCCCAGCAGCGGCTTGAACAGGGCCTGCACATCCCTGATGTGTGCGCCGATGGCGATCTTGGCTTGGGGAAACGCCTGCTTGATCAGTTGCGAGCCGGTCATGTGGTCCGCATGACAGTGGGTTTCCAGAATATAGTGCAACTTCAGCCCCTGCTCCCGGATGAACGCGATGTCCTTGTCCGCGGCGTCCTGGCTGACCGCCGAGGCGGCCGGATCGTAATCCATCACCGGGTCGATGATGACCGCATCCCGGGATGCCGGGTCATACACGATGTAGGTGAGTGTCGACGTCGGCTCGTCGTACAGGGCTTTCACTTCCATGTCATCACTCCTGGATGGGTGGCCTGGACGGGTGCGCGCCCGGCCACTGTACTAGGTCTTTGTGACATTGAATATGATGCCAGAATCCGGCGTCAACTCCGTGATTTGGTCACAGAGATTCGACCGCACAGTGCGGCCGCCGGCCACACGCGCGCTAGATGTTGAGCAGGTCGGGCTCGCCGCCCCTGTAGCCCCGTCCCAGGGCGAAGTGGAAGCGGCGCAGCAGGCGTCCCTGGCTGTCCCGCACCTCCAGGGGCGGCAGCATTTCCACCGACGCGAAGTAGCGCACCAGGGCATGCTTCTCGTTCAGTTCGAAGGGCGCGTCGGAGACGTAGATCGTATTGGCGCCCAGGCGCTTGATGTCCTTGGCCCAGTAGAGAAACTCCTTGCCGTGGAAGTCCTGGTGCAGGTAGCCGATGATGACGAATTGCGCCCGCCCTGGCGTGTAGAAGTCGAACATGGAGGCGATGGCATAGTCGCTGGTGGAGAGGAACAGCCCTTCCGGCTTGTCGCCCCATGCCTGTCGCAGATCGGCAATCCGCGCACCCACCTCATGCCAGCCGAAATAGTCGCCGGCGAAATTCTGCCGCTTGTCCGTCTCGGCCATGTACACGTGGCGCGCGGGCAGCACCGTGGGCCACAGCACGATGACGGCGAGGGGAAGGGTGATCAGCAGCGCCCCGGCCACACCCAACCCCAGGGCGATGGGACGCCGCAGGCGCGTGGGGTCGATACGTTGTCCCTGGCTATGCGCCCATGCCGTGATCAGCACGGCGGCCAGCGGATAAGCCACCCCGGTGTAATGGGCGCCGATGCGGATGGTGAACGACTGCACCAGGAACACCGCCAGGGGCGTGGCCATCATGAAGGCGTACAGGCGCAGCCCGTCGCGCTGGGTCTCGTGACCGCTACGGCCCAGGCGCGCCAGGCTGCCCGGCGCCGGCAGGAACAGGAGCAGTGCCAGAATGCCCAGCAGTAGCATGATCGGCGAGGCGGCCAGCAGTTGACCCACCAGGTAGTGCAGCGGCTTCAGGAGATCCAGGCCTTCGTTGCTGTGCCGGGCCATGAAGTTGAACTTGAACGTCAGCCAGTTGTGGTGCGCATTCCACACCAGAAAGGGACTGAAGATGAGCCAGGACAGCACGAACGCCGCGTAAGGCTCCCAGCGCAGCAGAATGCGCCGGTGCCGCGTGCTGAAGACGAGAAACAGGAACACGGCCGGGTGCAGCAGCAGGGAGAAGAATTTGGACAGCAGCGCGCCGCCGGCCATGACCGCCGCCGGCCACCAGGCATGGGTGCGTCCGTCCACCACCGCCCGTTTGACCAGATATGCCGCCGCGGTCCAGAAAAAGATCAGGGGGTCGTCCGTGGTGATGAGCAGGCCCATCATCAGCGACAGGGGCAGCGCGAAGTAGATGGCCGCCGCCGTGAGTCCCATGCGCCGCGAGGCGGTGAGGTCCACCGTCATGCGGTAGATCAGCGCCATGGTGCCCAGGTGCAGCACCAGGGAGGGCAGGCGCACCGTGAACACGGACGTGCCGAACAGGCTCGTCGACAGGGCGATCAGCCAGGCCACCATGGGCGGATGGGAATAGTAGCCCCAGTCCAGCCGCCGGGCCCAGTTCCACACGAAGGCCTCGTCGCCGTTCAGCGGCGGCACCAGCAGCAGGGGCAGCAGCAACAGGGCCGCCAGGGCCAGCAGGCCGAACAGGGCGCGGCGCTCCAGCCACCAGGCCGCGCCGGGAAAATGAATGTTGGCCCTGCGGCCTCTTGTGCGCATGGTCATGGCGTGCCGGGCAGAGAGTTCACGGGAGAGAGGATCACAGAAGGTGCTTCACCAGGTTGAGCACGCCATGCTTCAGGGGCCCGCGGCTGCTGGTGCGGGCCGTGTCGGCCATGATGCGTTCCCGGTTCTCCAGGTACCACTGGTAGTTCTCGATCAGCATTTCACTGTTGGAATACCGGGGCTGCCAGGCCAGTTCGGCCTTTTCCCGGGTGATGTCCACGTACACCGAGCGCCCGTAAAGCTGGGCATGGAACAGGCCCAGGGGTGAGAGGCCGAGCAGGGTGGTGAGCTTCATGCCCCACACCGCCGGGGCCATGGGCACGCTGCGCACACGGGAGCCCGTCCCGGCCGCCGCGCAGAGTTCCTCCAGCATGTCGCGCATGGTGCCGTAGCGGTCCGTGCCGATGTTGTACTCGCCGGAGCCGGGCTTGTGGGCCGCAAGAATGCAGGCCTCGGCGAAATCCAGGGCATGGATGAACTGGAAGCGGTTGTTCCCGCTGCCCAGCACGGGCACGTTGTAGCCGCCGCGGATCCATTCGAACAGGATGTGGTAGATGCCCAGGCGTCCGGAGCCCACGATGGGCATGGGGCGCAGGATGGCCACGTCGAAGCCCTCGGCCATGTGCTTGCGGCAGCACAGCTCGCCCTCGTACTTGGCGAGCCCGTATTCCTCGTCGGGAGTGGGCTCCATGTCCGTGGTCAGCGGAAGCTTGCGGGGAACGCCGTAGACGGCGGCGGTGGAGGTGTACACCAGCTTGCGCGCCCCGGCATCCCGCGCGGCACGCAGCATGTTCTCCGTGCCGTCCCGGTTCACCGAGTGCAGCAGCGCGTGGCTCTTCTCCAGGGCGAGCTGGGCGATGTTATGGTAGACGAAGTCCATGCCCGCGCAGGCGGCGGCCACGGCGGCGGGGTCGCGAATGTCCCCCTGGATGAAGCGCACGTTGGCGGGCCGTTCGGTGCTGTCCACCAGATCAAACACGGCCACTTCCTCGCCCCGTGCCAGCAGCTGGTTCACCAGCACATGGCCGAAATAGCCCGATCCGCCCGCCACCAGACTCGTCATTGCTGCCTCCCTGCAAGGTCGTAAGGGACCGCCTGTCGTGCCAATATCATCATCGGGGAGAACCTCTGCCGTGCTGCCCTGCGCGGCTCGCCGCCTACCCGATCCCGCGAATCTTCACTGCCGTCTGCACCCGCGCATAGCACAGGTAGTCATAGGTCACCTGGTGCTGGGCCACGAATTCCTGGAACGCGCGGAATTCCGCCTGCTGCCAGTTCGGGTGATTGAAGTACTCGTCGAACACGATCACCGTGCCCGCCTGGATGCGCGGGGCGAGCAGCGTAAGCACGGTCTTGGCCGAGGAGTACAAATCCGAGTCGATGGACAGAAAGCGCACCGGACCCTCGTGCTCCGCCAGCCACCGGGGCAGGGTGTCGTCGAACCAGCCGGCGTGCAGCTTGGCGTTGCGGGGCACCCGCGGCAGCTTGCCGCCCACCGAAAAATGGCCCTTGCCCATGTACGTGCCCGCCCAGCCCTCCGGCAGGCCCTCGAAGCTGTCGAATCCGTGAATCTCCGCCGGGGCGATGCGCTTGGCCAGGTAGCGCAGGGAGCCGCCCTTGTACACGCCGAATTCCAGATGATGCCCTCCCTCCACCGCACAATGGGCCAGGGCCTCGTCCAGCACCTGACGGGAGGTGTAGTAGCCCAGGGCCTGGGGCATGTGCTCGCGAATATAGGCCACGGTGTCTTCCAGGGCGATGCGCTGCATCTCCCGCGCCGGATGCAGGCGGGCATAGTCTCGCGTCTCCTGCCAGGTCCACAGAAACTTCTGCACCAGGGTCTTCTGCCAGAAACTTCCCAGAAACAACGAGTGGCTCCCGCTTGTGGGGCACGGCGCGGCTGGGTGATCAGCCCGGCGGCGGCACGGCATCGCAGTTGACGCAGCACCGTCATCGGCGCGGCCAGTGGGGCGGCCGGCGGCCGCGCTGCATGAAGCCATCAGTATACGCGGCTCCCGCACGACCCGGCAACCAATGGCTGCCGGAAGTCGCGTGGCGGTGCTCCGCCGCCCGGCGGGATTCCGCGAGGTTTTATTCCGCCGGGAATTTTGCCATAACCGGATGTCGCCATCGCCATGACGGCGGCGGGTGCCGGCAGCGCCGGCTTGCCTGCCCTGGCGCACCCCCGGAGAACCATGAAGCCCCTAGCCTACCTGCGTCTGCTGCGCCCCTACCAATGGGTCAAGAACGGGTTTGTCGTGGCGCCCTTGTTCTTCAGCCTGCGCTTGGACCAGCCCTCGGCCATCGCGGCTTCCCTCACGGCGCTGCTGCTGTTCATCCTGCTGAGCAGCGCCATCTATGTTTTCAATGACATCCGCGATGTGGCAGCCGACCGGGCGCATACCATCAAGCGCCGGCGGCCGCTGCCGTCCGGCGACGTGCCCCTGGCCGGGGCCTGGACGCTGTTGGTGCTGCTCGTCGTGGGTGCGCTGCTGGTGGGCGGGCTGGGCGGCTTCAGCCGCGGCGTGCTGCTCGCCGTGGGCATCTATGTGGTGGTGAACCTCTCCTATTCCCTGGGGCTCAAGCAGGTGCCGCTGCTGGAGTTGTTCATGGTGGCCTCCGGCTTCATCATCCGCGTGGTGGCGGGCACGCTGGCCGTGGGCGTGGAGCCCACCCAGTGGGTGGTGATCATGACCGGGCTGCTGGCCCTGCTGCTGATCGTCGGCAAGCGGCGCAGCGATCTGCACGGCCAGAGCGACGTGCAGGCCCATCACACGGCCCTGCGGCATTATTCCGTGGGGTCGCTGGACATGATGTTGTCCATTCTGGGCAGCGGGACGATCATCGCCTACCTGCTGTTCTGCCTGTCGGCGCATGCGCTGGAGCACTTCGGCACGGAGTACTTCTACGTTTCCGCGGCGTTCGTCGTCTTCGGGGTATTGCGCTATATCCAATTGGTGCACGATGGCACCGGCACGGACGACCCCTCGTCCCTGGCCTTTCGGGACCGCCTGCTGGGGTTGAGCATCGTGGGCTGGCTGGCCATTCTGTATGTGCTGATCTACTGAGCCGCCCCGGGTGGCGGCGCCATACTTTCAGGTCTCATGTCTTTCAGGTCTCATGGAATCCCCTGCCGGCAATGCCCTGCGCGACTATCCGCAGATCCTCGTGACGGGGGGCAGCGGCTGGCTGGGCGAGCGGGTGGTACGTGCGCTGTCCGTGGGTATGCCGGGCCTGGGAGCCCTGGGGCGCGGCGGGCAACGGGTGCGCTGCCTGGTGCCGGCACCGGGCGCTCCCGGGCCGCTTGCCGGGCTGGGCATCTCACTGATGCGGGGCGATCTGCGCCGTGCGGCGGACTGCGACGCCTTCTGCGAGGGCGCGGCAGACGGCCTGCTGTTGCACCTAGCCCAGTTGGACGAGAGTGCCGGGCGCACCCGGCTCATGCGCGAGGTCAACGTGACCGGCACGCAGCATCTGCTGGCCGCCGCGCGGCGGGCCGGGCTGCGGCGCATGGTGCTGCTCTCTACCGGGGATGCGGTGGGCTTTTCCGCCTATCATGACCTCAGCCCGGAGGAGGCGCCGCCGGTGAAACCCTACCTGACCCATGGGCGGCTTGCCGCAGAGCGCGAGGCATTGCTCGATCCGGTGCCCGCCGATGCGCTGGAGACGGTCGTGGCGCGCGTGCCCTGGGTCTATGGCCCCGGGCAGCCGGGGCGGCTGGTGCAACTGTTGCGGCGCATCAAGGAAGGGCGTGTGCTGTATCTGGGCGACGGCAACAATCTGGTGCCCCTGGTGCATGTGGACTCGGCGGTGCTGGGACTGCTGCTGTGCGGCTTTGTCCCGGGCGCGGCGGGTGGCCGCTACTGGATCGCCGACGCCCGCTCCTATCCCTTGAAGGGCATCGTGGAGGCCGTTCGCCTGGCCATGCAGCGGGATTTCGGCCTGCGCCCGCCCGCCAAGGCGCGCCACGTGCCCGGCGCCCTGGCCGATGGGGCACGCACCCTGGAAGTGTTGCTGGAGGGATTCGGCCTGGCCAGCAGCCGCCTGCGGCAATGGTCAGAACTCAATCTGTCGGCCTCTTGCGACATAGGCCCGGCCCGCCGCGATCTGGGCTATGCGCCACAGGTGGAACTGCGCGAGGGCATGCGCCGACAGGTGGCCTGGATGCTGGAACAGGGCCTGTACCTGTAGTCCGACCCTGAGCCGCGCTACGCCGCGTCGTGGAAGTTCAGTCCCAGGGTGTGACGCCGGCCGCGCGTGATGCGGCTCACACCATGGCGCACGGCCACGCGCAGCATGCCGCGCTTGCCCGGCACCGGTCGCTCTCCGTTGGGGAACAGCACCATCTGTCCCTGGGTCAGCGGCACCACATGGCCCACGGACTGGCGGCGGGGGTGCGTCTCCACCAGCAGGAATTCCCCGCCGGCAAAGTCCCGCCCCGGCCGGCTGAGCAGAATCGCCGCCTGGAGCGGAAAGGCCAACGCGCCGTAGCGATCCTGGTGCAGGCAATTGTAGCCCCCGGCCGCGTATTCCAGCAGCAGCGGGGTGGGCCGCTGCTGCCCGGCCGCGTGGCATTGCGCCAGCCAGTCGGCGAGGCGCGGCGGATAGCCGCCCGCCCGGCCCAGGGCCTGCTGCCAGCGCTCGGCCAGGGGCGCCAGGTTCGCGTACAGGCCCTCGCGCAGGGTCTGCACCAGCGGCGGCAGGGGATAGCGGAAGTAGCCGTATTCCCCCTCCCCGTAGTGATGGCGGCCCATGTCGATGCGCTTGCGGAAGCGGTCTTCGTCCGCATACCAGGCGCTGGCCGTGGCGCATTCCTCGGGGGAGAGCAGGGGCGGCGTGGTGGCCCAGCCCTCGGCTGACAGGTGTGCCTCCAAGGCCGGCCAGGGCAGATCGGCGATGCGCCGAGGCAGACTGGGTGTGCTTTGCTTGGCGCCGGTGCGGGGCATCAGTCCTCCAGGTAGCCCGGATTCGTGACGCGCAGCTTGTCCTCCACCGATTGCCGCACGTGGGCGCGCACGTCGGCCATGCGTCCGTCCAGGCTGCCGTCGCGAATGGCGGCGGCCAGGCGCCGGGTCTGCTCGCCCAGGGGGGCATCGCTGCCCAACAGGTCGCGCAGGCGCTCGGCCTCGGCGGCATCCATGGCCGGGCCGTCGCGCAGCTCACGCCCGGCGATGCGCAGCAGGTTGGCACTCACGCGGGCATGAAAGGCCAGCTCGCCGTCCAGGGCGGGCATGGCGCGCTCCTGGAGAAACACCTCCACCGTGCGCAGCAGTTCCAGTATGTCCGGCCGGTCCTGGGCCATGGGTCACCCCCTTGGAAATGTGGCGGTTTCGCCAGTGACTGTCCCTCCGTGATGCGCCAAGTGCCGCCGCCGCGCAACCCACTTCTTGCGGCGCCGTCCGGCGGCGCACAACGTGAGGGAGAGCGCCTGGTGTGGCTGCCCGCAGATAACAGGCAAAACGGATTGTGGGGGCACGGGTCTCCCCAAGCCCCCAGCTGGGGCGAGTTGAGCGGGAATACCGGCTCAACTCCCATGATATGCGGGTGCAGGGATGCAAGCCCCTGCCGGGGTTCAGGGGCAGCGCCCCTGAAATTGCTGCTGCTATTCCCGAGACGGCGGCTAGGGCGGGCCTGCGTCCAGCAGTTGCAGCAGGTCGTATTCCATCTGGCACACATTGCGTCCGCAGGCGGCGAAGACGGGGGACTCGCGGCCTTCGAAGAGATGGTAGTAGGCTTGCAGCACATTGATCAGGCCCCATTTCAGCGCCGCATAGACCTCCCAGAAATAGACCGCCTGGGTGTCCACGGGGATGCCGCTGGTGCGCTCATAGGCCTCGTAAAAGGGTTCGCGGGGGCCGAAGCCGCCCGCGGGCTGATCCAGCCGCCCGAAACGCCAGGCCTTCATGCACAGCCAGCCCAGGTCCTCCATGGGATCGCCGATGTGGCACAGTTCCCAGTCCAGCACGGCGCGCAGCCCCTCCGGCCCCACCAGGAAGTTGCCGTTGCGGAAGTCGCCGTGCAGAAATGCCAGCCGCCGGGGCGTGGGCGCGTGATCCTCCAGCCAGCGCAGGCCCAGCTCCATGGCCGGATGGGGTTCGCCATAGTCGTCCAGCCGCCGGCGCTGCATGGCAATCTCCCTCCGTGCCGCGCCCTCGCCGGGCGGGGGCGTGCCGAGAAAGTCCACCTGCGCGGGATCGATGCGGTGCAGGGTACCCAGCACCTCGCCGAGTTGCGTGGGCAACCGTTCGCGGGCCGTGGCGAAGGGGGCATCGCGCAGCAGCTTGCGGGGCAGGCCCTCGCCCTCGATGCGGGCCATCACGAAGCCGGCCCCCAGGCCATCGACCGGGTCGAGCAGAAAGTAGGGCTTGGGCACCAGCACCCCGCCGGCGTGGGCCACCTGCACACAGCGGTATTGCACCTCGGGGGGCAGGAAGATGTTGTGCCGACCGGCAAAGGTCTCCTGCCGCAGGATCAACGGCAGGCGCTCCCCATCGGGCAGCACCGCGTCATAGGCATAGGTGTTGTTGCTGCCGCCGCCCAGGGCCACGTTCAGCCCTTCCACCCGCACATCGGGATGCAGGTGCTTGGCCGTCGCGGCGCGCAGCTGTTCGATGAGTGCCGTATCGTCGGAAATACGCATGCCGTCGGGCGGGTCAGTTGGGGACGCCGATGGGCCGGCCGTCGACGATCTGGTCCAGGTATTCGCACAGGCCCCAGCCCGTGCGGCCGTTCCAGTTCCATTCGGTCATGCCCTCGCCGATGCGCGTTTCCATGGGCTTGCCGTCGATGTCGCGCCGGTTGCGCAGGGGCACCATGGTGCGCACGTGCCCTTCCACCGCGTACATGCCCTTGGCCGTGCGCGCGTGCAGGCGCACGATGCGGTGAAACCCGTCCGGGGTCCACTCGGTGAACAGGTCCACATCCTCCAGCTCCTCGTAGTCCCCGTCGCGCATGAACACGCCCACGCGGCGCGTGACCCGGTTGGGATCGGTGATCTTGAGGAGCATGAAGCCCGCGTCGTCCCCGAAATTGGCCAGCAGCAGGCGGTACCAGCCGATGTTCTGCCAGTAGCGGGGCCCCCAGGAATGGTCGCGCCAGCCCAGGCCGTTGATCTGCCACGTCTGCTCGCCGATGCGCATGGTGCCCGTGGCGGCCACGTGCTGGTTGAAATGGCCCAGGGAGAAATTGCGCCCGTACATGGTCTGCGCGCCGGGCTCGGTCGGCTCGCCCCCGTGCAACGGGGAGAGCCCCGTGTAGTCGAGCTGAATCTCGCAGGGCTGCTGGGGATTGTTCTTGAAGGCCAGTCCCGGATCGGACAGCTCCTCCGGCTGTTGCAGGGTGAGCACCTGGCCCGAGTAGTTCAACGTGAAGCGCTTGAAGGGCTCGTCCACGCGAAAGCTCAGCCCGCCCGCATTGAAGTCGTATTCCTTGGTGATCTTGGGGCGCTTGTACATGAAGGCCACGGTGCCGTCGGGCAGGTACAGGCAGACGGTCATCTCCGCATAGCCCTCGTTGGGCCGGTTGCCGATGCGGAAGAATCCGCCGACCTTGTACAGCGGATCGAACACGTTGAAGTACATGCTCTCGTTGAAGTTCTCCTCCGGCCCTACGGCATGGGGGAATTCGTCCTTATGCTCCAAACGCATGTTCTGCATGGTCTGACTCGAATGGTGGGTCTTGCCGGTGAGGCGATGGATTGGCCGGTACGCCGCTCCCGTGGGGGCGGCAAGAAGTCGCCTCCTGGGCATACCCCATCGGAGGCAGCGCCGACAATCGTCGCTTCCGTCGCTTGGCGGCTGCCCGGCCTGCCAACAGCGCCGGTGCTGACGCCGGGGATGTCTCCGCCGATGTCACACACGACTGGGGGCTTTGGGATGGAAGGGGGCTGCCCCCGGACGGCGCGTGTGGCGGCGCCGGGGGAACCCAGCGTGGTACTAGGCGGATGCCGCCGCGGCCTCGTCGGTCTGGCCGCGCAGCAGCTTGCCGGGCAGTGCGCCCTTGGCATCGAGCTGATCCTTGTTGTCCAGGCGCAGCAGTGTGCCGTTGACGATGACCGCGTGAATGCCGTTGGCCTCGGCGATCAGCCGGTCGGCATTGTTCGGCAGATCATGCACCCGCTGCAGCGGGGACGGCCCCACCGTCTTGGGGTCGAACACGGTCACGTCCGCCGGCAGGCCCACCGCCAGCCGGCCGCGGTCGTTCAGCCCGAACAGCTTGGCCGGCCGCCCGGTGAGCATGTACACCGCCTGCTCCAGGGTCAGCTCGTGCTTTTCCCGCACCCAGCGTGCCAGCAGGTACGTGGAGAAGCAGGCGTCGCAGAGCTGGCTGGCATGAGCGCCCGCATCGGAGAGCCCGATCACCGTGTTGGGATCCTTCAGCAGCTCGGCCACTTCGGTTTCGTCGAAGTTCTGCACGGCCATGCGGAAACGGGTCTTCAGGTCGTTTTCCAGCGAGATATCCAGGGCCAGATCCACCGGATGCACACCCCGCTCCTTGGCCACCTCGGATACCGTGCGCTCCTCGATGCTGGGGTCGCTGGGGTTCATGGCGATCACCGTCCGATCACACCAATTCTGGAACACGCTGCGCGCGTCGGGGCCGGAACGCTCCTTCACCTTCTCGCGCCAGGCGGCATCCTTGTAGATGGCGATACGGCCTTCGCGATCTGCCTTGAACACGGGCTCGAAGACATCCATGCTCGCGAAAATGAACGGATCGGAGAACTGAATCTCGAAGTTCAGCGGCCGCGAGGTGACCTGGGGCACGACGTGCTTGCCTTCCTGGATCATCTCGGCGGTGCGCTTGAGGTGCTTCTTGTAGCCGCCCGGGCCGCCCATGCCGGAGAGCAGGGCCGTCCAGGTGACCGCGCGGCCGGTATCCTTGGCCAACTGGCCGAATTCCTCGTGGAACAGCTCCTTGCCCACGGTGGCCTGCATGATGCCCCGGTGGGATTCGCGCATGGTGTCGGCCAGCATGCGAATCTCGTCAAAGCTCGCCGCGCGGCTGGGCACCGGCTTGCCGGAGAAACCCACATGGGTGTTGGCCTTGGAGGTGGCGAAGCCCAGCGCACCGGCTTCCAGGCTTTCCTGCACCAGCCGCCGCATCTCGCGGATTTCCTCGTCGGTGGCTTCCCGCTCGGTGGCGTCCTCGCCCATCACGTAGAGGCGGATGGGGGTGTGGCCCACCAGCACGCCCACGTTGATGGCCGTGCCCATCTTCTCGATGGTGTCCAGGTATTCGGGGAACGACTCGAAGGGCCAGTCCATGCCCAGCCCGGCGTGCAGGGCGTCGTAGCTCATACCCTCCACATTCTCCAGGGTGCGCATGATCAGCTCGCGGTGCTCCTTGCGCGTGGGTGCCACGCCGAAGCCGCAATTGCCCATGACCACGGAGGTCACGCCGTGCCACGGGGAGATGGTCATCATGCGGTCCCAGAGAATCTGGGCATCGTAGTGCGTGTGAATGTCCACGAAGCCGGGGGAGACCACCATGCCGGTCGCATCGATGGTGCGCTTGGCCTCGCCCTTCACCTCGCCCATGGCCACCACCTTGCCATCGCGGATACCCAGGTCGCCGCGCTTGCCGGGTGCGCCGGTCCCATCGATCAGGGTACCGCCAGTGATCTTGATGTCGTATTCCATTGCAGTCCTCCTGTGGGGTCGGTGCGGGTCTGGCTCCCCCTTTGCCCAGGACGCCGCATATCCGACCTTGTTAACACAAGTCGGTCGCAAAATGACACCTTTTCACGCAACGGCCAGAGACCAACCGCCGGCGCGTCTGACGATGGGCGATTGTCCATGCCGGCATGGATGTCCAGGCCGACATGGCGATGGCCGATTTGCATTGAGCGGGTCTGCTGCTATGCTCCGCATCAGATCACAGCTGGTTGACCTGTTGATCTGTTCTCGGCTGCGCCCGTCAGGCGCCTCGACGCGGGCCGCGCGCCATGCGGCGCCGGCCGGCTGCTGCTCGCTGGTGGCACGATCATCGAGACGAAGGAGAAGTCGTTGGCTAACCACTTTGCCAGGAGATGTTCATGAGCGACCGCCTTTCCGCCGGCGCGCCCGACGCGCTGGAGTTTCGCGGATGGGGCGGTTTGCGGCTGCAGGGGGATGCGTGGGGGAAACCGCAGAACCGGCCTGTCCTTTTTCTTCACGGCGGGGGTCAGACCCGCCATTCCTGGGGCAAGACCGCCACCGTGCTCGCCGAGCAGGGGTGGTATGCCGTCTCATTGGACCTACGCGGCCACGGAGACAGCGATTGGGATGATGCCCGCGACTACCGCATCGAAGCCTTTGTGGAGGATGTGGCCGGCATCATCCGCGAGATCGGTCCGCCGGCGGTGCTGGTGGGGGCCTCGCTGGGAGGCATCACGTCCCTGCTGCTCACCGGGGAATTCTACCCTGAACTCAGCGCCGGTCTGGTGCTGGTGGATGTCACGCCCCGGCTGGAGAAGACCGGCGTGGAGCGCATCCTCAACTTCATGCGCGGCGGCCACGAGGGGTTCGATTCCTACGAGGAAGCGGCAGAGGCCATCGCATCCTACAATCCGCACCGGGATTACAAGAAGGACATCACGGGGCTGGAGCGGGTGCTGCGCCGCAAGGACGACGGGCGGCTGTACTGGCATTGGGATCCGGACGTGATCCACGAGGACTTCATCTTTCAGGAGGCGGACTATGGGCGCTTCCGCGATGCGGCCAAGAACGTCAAGGTGCCCACGCTGCTCGTGCGGGGCAAGGAGACCGACGTGGTGAGCGTGGCCGGGGCCCACGAGTTTCTGGAATACGTGCCCCACGCCGAATTCGTCGATGTCACCGGGGCCGGGCACATGGTGGCCGGCGATCGCAACGATGCCTTCAGCGAGGCGGTCGTGAATTTTCTGCAGAAGTTCCCCCCGCCGGACACCGCGCGCAGCTAGGCGCGGTCGGGCCATGGCTGGAGATTCTGGAGCCGTGTCCCTGAGGCAGGTTGCGCGGCAACCTGTCTCGAAGGGCGCGGCGGGCCCCGCACGACCCCTGCCCGCTTCGCACCGGCAAATTGTTGCGCCCGCCGCGCTCAGTCGTAGCGCACGGGTGTGCCGTGCCAGCCCTGCTCGCGCTTGTGCCAATACAGGTCGTGCAGCCGTGTGGTCATGGGCCCCACGCGTCCGTCGCCCAGGGGCTCGCCGTCGATGCGCGTCACAGGCAGAATGCCCCCCGCCGTACTGCTCAGCAGCACCTCGTCCGCCTGCCGCACCAACGCGATGGGCACCAGCGCCTGCCGCAGGGGCAGCCCCACCTCCTCGCACAGCTCGATCACCGACCGGCGCGTGATGCCCTCCAGCACACCCGTGGCCGGGGTGTGCATCACGCCGTCCTTGAGCACGAAGATGTTGAAGCCCGGCCCTTCGGTCACGTTCCCCGCCCCGTCCACCAGCACGGGCGTGTCGCCGCCGCGCTCGAAGGCCTCGAACATGCCGCGGATCAGGTCGCCCCAGTGGAAGTTCTTGAAGCGCGGGTCCACCGAGGCGGGCGGAATGCGCTGCACGGTGCTGATGATCAGATTCAGCCCCTGCTCCCGCTGCTCATCGTTGGCGATCCACACATAGGGAATGGCGTAGGCGAAAAAGCGGTTCTGCATCTGGCGCGGATCGCGCACGCCCGGCGGGGGCACGCCCCGCGTCAGGCCCACCTCCACGTACGCCTCACGCAGCCCGGCCAGCCGCACGCATTCGTGCAGAATCTCCCGTGTGCCCTCGCGGGTGTGGGGCAGGGTCATGCGGAATCCCGCCACGCTGCGCTCAAAGCGGTCCAGGTGGTCGTCCAGGCGGAAGAACCGGCCGCCCCACACGCTCACCACGTCGTAGGTCACGTCCGAGCGGGAAAAGCCCCAGTCCGTGACCGGGATGCGCGCCTCGGCGATGGGCACGTACTGCCCCTCGATAAAGGCGGCCCCCTCGGCGAAGGGATTTTGGGAAGACGTCTTCTCGATGGCCATGGCGTCTGCTCCTGCTGGGTGGGCTCGCTTGGCGGATTGGCGCGGTTCCCGCCGCGTCGGTCCGCTGCGCATGTCGGCGGTCTGCACCCCCGTTGCCCACCTTGTAGCAAAATCCTCCCGCCGCGTCTCCCGCCTCTGCCGTGCCGCCGCGATGTTACCCAATTCCGTGGACAGGGCCTCCCTGGCGACTTGACAAGACAATCGCAGGGGCGCTTGAATGTGCCACTCGCTTTCTCTGGACATAACTCGATTACGGGGGGCTATGTCCCGACTTCGCCGTTTTGTGCCGTGTACCCTCGCGGCGCTGCTGATGCCGACGCCCTTGCTGGCCGCGGAGGCCATTGACAAGGCCGACACGGCCTGGATGCTCGTGTCGTCGGCGTTGGTGCTGCTGATGGTTCCCGGCCTGGCCATGTTCTATGGCGGCATGGTGCGTTCGCACAACGTGCTGTCCACCATCATGCACAGCATCGTCGCCATGGGGCTGATCACCCTGCAGTGGACGATTCTGGGCTATTCCCTCGCCTTCGGCTCGGATGTGGGCGGCTTTGTCGGCGGCCTGGAGCATATCTTTCTGCGCGGGGTGGGACTGGAGCCGAACGGCACCATCCCCCATCTGGTGTTCATGGTCTTTCAGGGCATGTTCGCCATCATCACCCCGGCGCTGATCTCCGGCGCCGTGGCCGAGCGCATGAAGTTCTCCACCTACTGCGTGTTCATTCTGGTCTGGGCCACACTGGTCTATGACCCCATCGCCCACTGGGTGTGGGGCGCTGGCGGCTGGCTGCTGGAACTGGGCGCCCTGGACTTCGCCGGGGGCACGGTGGTGCATCTGAACTCCGGTATCTCGGCCCTGGTGCTGGCACTGATGATCGGCCCGCGCATCGGCTACAAGGCCCAGCCCATGCGCCCCAACAGCCTGGTCTTCACGGTGCTGGGCGCCGGGCTGCTGTGGTTCGGCTGGTTCGGCTTCAACGCGGGCAGCGCCCTGGGCGCCGGCGGGTCGGCGGCCCTGGCCTTCGTGACGACCCACATTGCCGCCGCGGCCGCGGCGGTGTCGTGGACCATCGCGGAATGGTGGCATTCGCGCCGCCCCAGCATGCTGGGCACCGCATCGGGCCTGGTGGCCGGGTTGGTGGTGATTACGCCGGCGGCGGGCTTCGTGTCCCCCATGGGGGCGCTGGTCATGGGGCTGATCGGCGGCGTGGTGTGCTTCATCGGCGTGCTCATCAAGCACCCGCTGGGCTACGACGACTCCCTGGATGCATTCGGTATTCACGGCATCGGCGGGCTGCTGGGTGCCCTGCTGACGGGCGTGTTCGCCACCACGATCTTCAATGCGGACGCCACACCAGGGGTGCTGGAAGGCAACCTGTCCATCATGGGACCGCAACTGCTGGGTGTGCTGGCCACGATTGTCTATGCGGGCGTGATGACCTACATCATCGCCAAAGTGCTGGATTGGCTGATGGGCCTGCGCGTGACGGAGGATCAGGAGCGCGAGGGGCTGGACATCTCCCAGCACGGCGAGCAGGGCTACTGGCTCAATTGACGCGGGCCGCTCGCCGGCGGCCAGTCGACGGGCCTGCCGCCAAGGACCGCTTCCGGCTGCGTCATGAGCGGGGGGTTTGCGCTCTTGGGGCCTCTGCCCGTATAAAGGGGCCACCTGAACTCAACCCCTCAGCGGAGCATTGCCATGAGCATGATCGTCATTGGTGCGACCATCAAGGCCAAGCCGGGTACGGACCAGCAACTCATTGCCAAGATGGATGAGCTGGCCAAGGCAACCGAGAAGGAAGACGGCTGTCTGATGTACATCTTCAACCAGGACACCAAGGATCCCGATACGATCCTGGTGTACGAGCAGTACAAGGACCAGGCCGCCTTTGACGCGCACATGGCCTCGGACCACTTCAAGACCATCGGCCGCGCCATGGGCGAGTTCATGGCCGGACGCCCGGAGATGAAGGTCTACAAGAAGGTCGCTGGCTTCGCCAAGTAGCGCGCCGATCGCATCCTGCCACCCGGCCCGTCCCGCGCGGACGCCATCCCCTTTTCACACAGGAGACCCCCCATGATCGTCCTCGGCGCCACCATCAAGGCGAAGGCCGGCAAGGAGCAGCAACTGATCGAGGTGTTCAAGCGCCTGGCGGCGGAGGTGCAGCAGGAGGAAGGCTGCCTGATGTACATCTTCAACCAGGACAAGAAGGACCCCACCACGTTCCTGGTCTACGAACAATATGTGGACCAGGCCGCCGTGGACGCTCATGCCAACTCCAACCACTTCAAGACCATTGGCAAGGAGATGGGCGAGTTCATGGACGGCCGTCCCGGCCTGGTGTTCTACGAGCAGGTCGCCGGTTTCAAGAAATAGGTTTTACGGAGCAGCCTTTCACGGAGCAGCTTGGCGCTCCGGCCCGCCGCCCCGGCGGGCTCGGGAGTGACCTTCCAGCCTCGATGTGTCCGGCATCAGCCGATCTTGCGCGACTGCCCCCCGTCCACCGTCAACAGTTCCGCCGTGATGAAGCGCGCCTCGTCCGAGGCCAGGAACAGGGCCGCATAGGCCGTGTCCCAGCCGTCGCCCATCTTGCCGCGCAGGGGCACCTGGGCGTCGCGGGCCGCGCGCACCTGTGCGGCGTCGGCGGAGGTGTTGCGGGACTGCTCGGTGATGGCCATGGGCGTATCCATCAGGCCCGGCAGGATCGCATTCACCCGCACGCCCTTGGGCGCGGCGCCGATGGCCACCTGCTGGGTCAGCGCGTTCACGGCGGCCTTGGAGACCTTGTAGGCCAACAGGGGGTGGCTCATCACCGAGGCGATGGAAGAGATGTTGATGATGGAACCGGTGCCCTGCTTGACCATCTGGGGCATCACGGCCTGGATCGTGAGGAACATGGCCTTCACGTTCACGTCCATGATGTTCTGCCAGTCCTCCTCGGCCAGCTTGAGGATATTGTGGTCGTTGCGGGCAATGCCCACGTTGTTGTGCAGGATGTCCACGCGCCCGTAGGTGTCGATGCATGCCTGCACGGCGGCCTGCACCTGCTGCTTGTCTGTCACGTCCGCCTGAAAGGCGACCGCGCTGCCGCCCTCCTTTTCGATCATCGCCTGGGTGTCCTGGGCGGAGGTCAGGTCCCGGTCCACCAGCAGGACCTTGGCGCCCTCGCGCGCGAACAGGATGGCGGTGGCGCGGCCGTTGCCGATCGTGTCGCCCGGTGTCTGGCCAGCACCGATTACGATGGCCACCTTGTCCTTGAGTCGATCTCCCATCGTCTACGTCTCCCGATCCGTGTGATGTGCCGCTCCCCGGCCTTGTGACCGGCCTCCCGCCGTTGTCTGGCGGCAGACTATTCACATTGCCCGCGGCAATTCAAGCCGCGCCCGGCGCCACCGATGGCCCCGTTGGCCAGGCTGCGGTGTTTGCGGTAAGAAGGGGAGCCTCGCGGACGGGGGCAACAGGGGCAACATCGCAACAGGAGCAGGGAGCAGCATGACAGGGGACAATACCTATACGGGCCTTTCGGATGCCGAACTGGCCTCCTATCCCACGGTTTTCCGGGACGATCTGCTGCGGGATCAGGTGGTGCTGATCTCCGGGGCGGCGGGGGCCATCGGCCGGGCCACGGCGGTGCTGGCCGGGCGCCTGGGGGCCACCGTGGTCGGCTGCGGGCGCAACGCGGAGAGCCTGGCCGAGCTGGAGCGGCTGCTCACCGGGCTGGACATTCCCTGCTCCATGCACCCCATGACCATCCGCGACCCGGAGCAGGTGGCGGCCCTGCTGGATGCGGTGTGGGCGCGCCACGGGCGGCTGGACGTGCTGGTGAACAATGCCGGCGGGCAGTTCGCCGCGCCGGCGCTGGACATCAGCCCCAAGGGCTGGCACGCCGTGGTGGAGACCATTCTCTACGGCACCTGGTACATGATGCAGGAGGCCGCCCGCCGCTGGATCGGCAAGGGCCGGCCCGGCTGCGTGGTCAACATGGCCGCCCTGACCAACCATGCCCAGGTGGGCATCCCCCACACGGCCGCGGCGCGGGCCGGGGAGATCAATCTCTCCAAGACCCTCGCCGTGGAATGGGCGCCGCAGCGCATTCGCATCAATTGCATCGCCATTGGCGTCATCGCGGGGCCGGGACTGGTCAATTATCCCCCGTCGGCCAAGCCCAGCTTCGACCACAACCCCATGCGCCGCATGGGCGACGTGATGGACATTGCCGAGGCCACGGTCTACCTGGCCGCGCCCTCGGGAAAATTCATCACCGGCTCCGTGCTCACCGTGGATGGGGGCGAGGACGTGTGGGGCGAATACTGGGCCCTGGGCAAGCCCGACCACTTCAAGATTGACGAATAGTGGCGCCGCCGCGCCCCTTCCCCGGAGCAGACACCTCATGGCCGAGCCGAAAATCGATACCACCCGTCTTCAGCATCTGGCGCGGGCCTATGCGGAAAGTGCCGTGTTCTTCGCGGCGCTGGATCTGGAAGTCTTCTCCCATGTGGCCGCCGGCGCGCACACCGAGGCCGCGCTGGCCCAGGCCATGGACATCACGCCGCTCAACACCGAGCGCATGGTCAATGTGCTGCTCTCCCTGGGGCTGCTGGTGTGGCGGGGGGACAAGCTGGCCAATGCCCCGGACGTGCAGCGCTTCCTGGTCAAGGGGGAAAAGGCATACGCCAAGGACTGGATGCTGTTCACCCGGCCCGATGTGCCCGGCTGGTTCGACCTGACCGCCAAGCTGCGCGACAAGACCCCGCCCAGCACCCTGGGCATGTACGAGGAGCTCACCGTGGAGCAGGCCCGGCAGTATCATGCCTCCACCTACAGCATCGGCATGGGCGCCGGGCGCCGCTTTGTGCGCACCGTGGACCTGAGCGGGCGCAGGAAGCTGCTGGACCTGGGCGGCGGCTCGGGGGCCTACAGCATCAATGCGGTGCAGGCCTTCCCCGGCCTGAGCGCCGTGGTGCTGGACCTGCCGCCGGTCACGGAGGTGACCCAGGAATATGTGGCCCAGCACGGTGTGCGCGACAAGGTGAGCACCCTGCCGGGGGACTTCACCAAGACGGATTTCCCCACGGACGTGGACTGCGCCGTGATGGCCAGCAACCTGCCCATCTACAACGCGGAGATGATCCAGCTCGTGGTGCAAAAGGCCCATGACTGCCTGCTGCCCGGCGGGGAATTCCACCTGGTGGGGGAGATGATGCGTGATGACCGCACCGGCCCCCTGGATGCGGCGCTGTGGGGCCTGCAGGAGATTCTCTACGGCAGCGGCGGGCGCACCCACACCATCGCCGAATGCCGCGGCTACTTCGAGCAGGCCGGATTCGCCACCGTCACCGACACCGAATTCGTGCCCGGCACCTTGCACCGCGTCACCGGCATCAAGGCCAGGTAGGCGGCAGCGCCACGCCCCACGCCCGCGACGACCCCGCGAAATCCCTTGACCCTGACATCGCGTACCATGGCCCGCATGGCCCCGTCTCCAAGGCATGTGGGGCGCGGCGTGTGCCGCCACGCATTTTCTGCTTGACAGATATTCAACCAATAGGTTGAATATCGTTGGTGCCTGACTATGACGGATCTGGATCACGTATTTGCGAGTCTGGCCGACGCCAACCGGCGGCGGATTCTTGCGCTGCTGCGGGAAACCCCGGAGTTGCGGGTGGGGGACATCGCGGCCGCCTTCAAGATGAGCCTGAACGGCGTCTCCAAGCACCTCAAGGTGCTGGAGCGCGCGGGCGTCATCGAGCGGCGCGTCGAGGGACGGAACCATTGGATCCGCGTCAACAAGGAGGCCTTGCGGGCCGCCCTGGAATGGCTGAGCGAGCACCATCACTTCTGGGCCACGCGCCTGGATCAACTGGAAGACCTGGTCGGCAAGAAATGACGGGGAAAGGGCATACCATGAGTGAAACATTGAAGGCTGGTGCGACACTGCAATTGACGGTCACGAAGACCATTGCCGCCGGAAGGCGCGAGCTGTTCGAGGCATGGCTGTCGCCGGAAGCGCTGGCGGCGTTCATCCGGCCCGGCCCGGGCGTTACGGTGCCCACGGCGCAGGTCGATGCCCGGGTCGGCGGCAGCTTTCTCATCGTGATGCGCGTGGGCGATACGGACATCGAGCACCGGGGTGAATACCTGGAGATCTCGCCCCATGAGCGGCTCGTGTTTACCTGGCTCTCGGGCATGACGGTGCCGGACAGCACCGTGACCATCGACTTCAAGGACTTGCCCGATGGGCGCACCGAGGTTGCGCTGCACCACGTGGGCTTCCCTTCCGAGGAGTCGCGCGGGAATCACGAAGGCGGCTGGACCATGATTCTGGATACGCTGGCCGACACGCTGGCCTGATCGCCGCAGCCCAATCACACAGCCGCGAGGGAGCACGCCTCCTCGCCCTCCCCGCATGAAACTGCACAGGGGTGCTCTCCCGTGCGGCACTTCAACCGGGACGGGGTGCGGGGGCGGTGCGCA
>Ga0326597_10000872_pt1 | contig 51249 bp, 52 predicted proteins | sample RVTome_12_FD_203789 | JGI IMG/M metagenome (GOLD analysis project Ga0326597, IMG submission 203789) | Soil microbial communities from uranium-contaminated site in the Upper Colorado River Basin, Wyoming, United States - RVT100D185 | ecosystem: Environmental > Terrestrial > Soil > Contaminated >... | reverse complement strand
TCCGATGGCTGTCCAAGCCAATCCCTGTTATCTTTCCATTCATCTTCATGGCTGTCTCCTTCCTTAAGACCACGAATGCCGGGCATGTTACCGCCCGGCAGGAGACAGCCTTTCATGGGATTACGCGACTTGACCAACAGAATCAGGGTCGGGCTACGCCCGACGTGTCGATGGTCGGGAGTATGCTAGGCGCAGCCATTTCGCCCTGAAGGGCGCAAACAGGACAGATTTCTCGCCCTGAAGGGGCGCAAACAGGACAGCCCAGGGCAACGCCCTGGGAAACAAAGGACGCCATGTAGACTAAAGCCCTGAAAGGGCGAAACAAACTATTCAATCCCACAAATAACGTTCGTCGTATTCCATCCCGTGTCGTTTTACGAACGCAAGAAACTCCTCCTGGAACGATCGAATGCGATGGTGCTCTTCCTGTTGTTCGATGTAGCGCCTCACCTCGTCCACGTTGGATTGGCTCACAGAAAAAGCCCCATAGCCCCCTTGCCAGTGAAAATCGCGAAACTCGCTACCCTGGGTCTTCAACCATTTGGACGATCCCTTCTTTACCTCCTCGATCACCTTCGCCAAAGCGTGGTTTTTCGATAGGACAAACAAAGCATGAACGTGATCGGAGACGCCGCCGATCACGACCGCGGGGCTTTCCCACTCGTTCAGAATACCCGCTTGGTAGGCGAACAGGCGGACCTGGACCTCTCGGTCGAAGCACGGTGCACGGTTCTTGGTGCTGTAGATCAGATGGACCAGGTTCTTCGCCAACGATTGAGACATGGTACTTGTCCTTGTCGCGCCCTTACAGGGCTTTCACGATTCGGGTCCTTCTTCCCCAGGGCGTTGCCCTGGGCTGATATGTTATGGCCCCTTCGGGGCAAATGAGAAGTAGGGTCCGCTCCGCGGACCATCTCCTTCGTTACAATCGACATTCGAAAATCAGCAATCGCCAATCCCTTGATCGGTCCAAGGGAGCTTCGCGACCGAGCGCCCGTGACGTTATTAGGTCGTGAAGAAAGCCCCTCCAACCGAACCCGCGCGGGTGCGGCCGATTATCCCCCTGCTGGACTACCAGCGGGCCGACATCGAGTCCGACGCCCGCTTCCGCTGGAACTGCTGGGCCAGGCAGACCGGCAAGAGCTTCACCAAGTCCCTGCGACGGATTCTTCGCGGACTGGCCAGAAAACGAAACCAGGTTTTCCTATCCGCCGGCGAACGCCAGAGCTGCGAGTTGATGGAGAAAGCGCGGCAACATTGTCAGGCCCTCAAGATCGCCACCGACTACTACGACAACCGATTTTTCAGGGACTTGTCCATCAAACAACTGGAGATCGTCCTGCCCGGCGGTGTGAGAATCATCGGACTGCCCGCCAATCCGCAGACGGCCAGGGGCTTCACGGGGGACGTGTTTCTCGATGAATTCGCCATGCACGTTTCGGACCGTGACATCTGGGCGGCCATGTTCCCCACCCTGCTGCGCGGCGAAGGCGAATTGGACATCGCCTCCACGCCCAAGGGACGCAGCAACATGTTCTATCAGCTTCGCGGGAATTCGCATTTCTCCACCAGCCTGCTGACCTTGCCCGACGCCATTGAACAAGGATTGGACGTGGATGCAGAAGAAATCCGCGAGGCCATGGGTGATGACACACTCTACCGCCAGGAATTCCTCTGCGAATTCCTCGACGAGACCACGGCGTTTCTCACCTACGATCAGATCGCTGCCTGCGCCGATCCCACACTCTCCGTCCATTCCACAGTCGGACCATTGACTCACGAGTCCGGGGAATTGTTCGTCGGTGTGGACGTCGGCCGAGTGCGCGATCTCACGGTCGTATGGGTTCTTGCGCCGGATGCGGACTGCCAGTCGATCCGAACCCCAAGCGCAAGCGCGGGGCCTACGTCCAACGGTGCGCGCATACAAGACCGGTCGCTCGCGCTCCCGGTTCGGATAGACGCCTTTTCCACCGTCGCGCTTTTCGCGCTATCTAACGCGCCGTTTCGTGCACAGTTTGACTTACTAAGCGAGTTGCTCTCCGTCCGTCGCGTGCGGCGTTGCTGCATCGACGCCGGAGGAATCGGGATGCAACTGGCCGAACAATGCGTGGAGCGCTTCGGCGGCCATCGCGTCGAAGCCATTACGTTCACCGCCGCCCTGAAATCACAGATGGCCTCCGCCTTGCGCATCGCCGTCGAGGAAAGACGCATCCGCATCCCCGTTGACGAGCGCATCCGCAACGACTGGCACTCCGTCGAACGCACGCTCACGGAGGCAGGGCACTTCCGTCTGTCGGCCCCCAGACAGGAAGGCAGTCACGCGGACCGCTTCTGGGCCGCGGCCTTGGCATTGCACGCCACCGAACACAACACCGGAAAAGTAGAGCACATGACCATCCGACCGATGCAGTTCGCAAGAACAGGAACATGGTAGGAATAGCAAGGAGTTACCAGTTACCAGTGACTAATGACAATAAATGGGATCGACTTGTCTCGGGTCCGTACATGGTAACTTGTAACTCGTAACTGGTAACTATTCTCGATGGTCATATGGAAGGAATCGCACCTATGAAATGGACCAAACGAATTATCAATGCAGTCCGAGCAACAGGTGACCGACCGAGGCCGGGTCGCGCCATTGTGCCGCGCAAAGAGGACTCCGTGCGCGACTATCCCAGCGCCGGGCTTACTCCGTCGCGTCTGGCGGCGATTTTCAAGGAGGCCGATGACGGCTCTCTGTCGACGGCGATGGAATTGTTTGAACAGATGGAGGAAAAGGACGCCCATCTGTTCTCCATTGCCAACACCCGGCGACTGGCCCTGACGGGCTTGGACTGGCAAGTGATTGGCGCGGGCGAGATGCAGAATGGGGTGGACCGCGGTCTGGCCGAAGAGGCGGCGGATTATTGTCGGGAAATCCTCAGCAGTGTGGAGACTTTCGACGAAGTCTTACAGCACTTGTCCCTGGCGATCGGTCGCAACATTTCCATAGCGGAGATTGTCTGGGATTTAGTCGATGGTGAACTTCGGCCCGTGGACCTGGCGGCGGTGGATTTCACGCGGATCGTGTTCGATGAATGGGACCGCCCGCGGATCCTCACCGCGGAGGCGCCACAGGATGGAGTCGAGCTTGCCCCCAACAAGTTCATCGTACACACGCCGCACAGCGTGTCCGGTCATCCGCAGCGCGGCGGACTTCTTCGGGTGACGGCCATGGTGTACTTGGCGAAAAACCTGTCGCTGAAGGACTGGATGATCTTCGCCGAGGTCTTCGGAATGCCCGTGCGAATCGCCCGCTATGACGCGACGGCCACGGAAGACGAGAAACGCGAACTGCTGCACATGCTCGAATCGTTGGGCAGCAATGCGGCGGGGATCTTCAGCCGCGCGGTGGAGCTGCAAATCGTCGAAGCCAATCGCGGCACGTCGGGTCCGCCGTACGAGCGACTGGTGGACTTCCTGAATCGGGAAATGAGCAAGGCCTGGCTGGGGCAGACGCTGACCACGGACATCGCCGGGCAAAGCGGATCGGTGGCCGCGTCCCGCGTTCACGAGGAAGTGCGCAAGGACATCCTCGCCGACGACATCCGCAAGGAAGGACGCACCATTCGCCGCGACCTGCTGGGACCGATGATGCGGCTTCGCTTCGGACCCCACGCCCCGGTGCCGTTCTTCACTCGCCGCCCGAGTCGCCCGGCCAACACCCGCGAACTCGCCGAGGTGCTGAACGTCGCGGTGAATCAACTCGGGGCGAAGGTGCCGTTGGCGTGGGCGCATGACGCCCTGGGCATTCCAACCGCCGCCGCGACCGACGCCGTTTTGCCGGGTCGAGAAAGCAGAATGGCGAATGAGGAATGACGAAGAAAGAATGGGTAATGGAGGCGCAGGGTGTCATGCTGAGCGCAGCGAAGCATCTCCATTCGTTGACGAGACCCTTCGCTACGCTTGGGGTGACGCGCTGTTCGCCATTCGCCATTCGACATTCCGGGCTGCCATGATCGGTGCAATCCCGCTTCGCACCGAGCGCCCGTGAAGTTATTAGGGGTGAAGAGTTGAGTTGAACCCTTGGAGTGCAAACGAATGAAAACGACGAATCGAAAAATCATGGTACATGAAGGCGACGAGGTCTTGGCGTTGCATTCCGCGACGCTGGGCGGCGAGACGGTCCCCAAAAGGATCCTGCTCGCCCCGTGGGGGAACGTGGAAAGCAGCAACGGCAGCTTCGTGGTGGATGCGGAGTCGGCGCGGCTCGCCGTCCAAGCCTTCGAAGAGCACGGCACCGACCTTCCCATCGACTACGAGCATCAAACGCTGGGCGGCGTGTATGCGGCGCCTTCCGGCCAGGCGCCGGCAGCAGGTTGGATCAAACGCATCTTCGCGGAGTCGGGCATTGGTCTACTCGCGGAGATCGAGTGGACCGATCAGGCCAAACAACGGCTGGCGGACAAGGAGTATCGTTATCTTTCGCCGGTGGCGATCATCCGCAAGACCGACCGCAAGCTGGTGGCCATTCACTCCGCAGCTCTGACCAACAAGCCCGCGATCGTAGGGATGCAGCCCATCGTCAACCGAGCGGATGTCTCCGAGGACGACGCCGCGGACGAGCCGCTCACAGTGCTGCGAAAAGAGCTGCATCTTCCGTTGGACGCCGCGGCGGAAGAAGTGCTCGTAGCGGCCGGCCGACGGCTCGTTGAATTGCAACACGACATGGAGCGGCGACACGTCGAGGAACGTATCCGCGAGGCCATGCGCGCCGGAAAGCTCGTCGAAGCGCAGCGCGCCTGGGCCGAAGCCTTGGTGGCGCGTGAGGAAGGCTTGTTCGAGGAATGGTTCCGAACGGCGCCGGTGGTGGTCAAGCCGGGAATGTCCGCACCGCCTCAAACGACCGACGGAGTTGAACGGAAACACCACGCGGCGGCCTCGCGGGCGCGGGCGGAGTTCCGAACGAATCGCGTCCTGTCCGGGCTGACCACCGAAGAAGCGTACGTCGCGGACGCCGTTCGCTCCGCGAACTAAACGTCAAAACGTCGAAAAATCAAAAAGTCAAAAGAGAGGATGTCAAGCGATGGCACTAACAAAAAACCGGGAAGTGGACCACTACATTGACCAGGAGCTGCGGACTTTTCAGGTTGCGGCGGCCAAGCACATTTACAAAGGAGGCTTGGTTGGGCTCTCTGCGGCGGGCTATGCCCAACCGCTCGTCGCCGGCGACCCGTTCGTGGGCATCGCGTACGAAGAGATGGACAACACCAGCGGAGCGAATGGGGCCGTGTCCGTGCGGGTCTATACGCTGGGCGACTTCGGGCTGACGTTGACCGGGGCGACTGTGGCGCACATCGGCCGACCCGTGTTCGCCTCCGCCGACGATACGCTCACCTTCACGAGCGCGGGCAATTCGTATGTGGGACTGGTCCAGGACATCGTGACCACCAATGAGATCATCCTGCGGATGGACACCGAGCGAGCGAAAGTGAAGACCGTCATCCATGCAGTGGAAGACCTTGCGGCGGGCGCGGACATCGCCGCTCGGGCGATCCACACCTTCGAGAAAGAGGGTTGGATCGTATCGGCGCGAGTAGTGAACCAAGCGACGGCCGCCGTGGGGATCGACAACTCCAACACCTGCGTGGTGGCGATCAATGCAGGCGGATCGTCCGTGGCCACGAAAACCTTCGACGCCACGACGACGTTTCCGGCGACGAATACGGCCTCGGACCTGGGGACGATCAGCAATGCGCATGTTTCGGCGGGCGGGGTGATGACGCTGGCGGTGACGAATGGAGCGACGGCGAATCCGGGGACGTTTATCGTCGAAGTGGACTACGTTTAGGAATGGCGAAACAGTTACGAGTTACCAGTTACGAGTTACGAATTACGAAACTGGAGACTGCGCATAAACTCCAGCACTCGTCGGTAGTTTCTAGTAACTCGTAACTTGTAACTGGTAACTCGTAACTCGGTCGCGGGTGATGCCCGTTTTATAAGGGAGATCAATATGGCAGTCATCAATACAGGGCTTTTGACGAAAGGGTTGCGGAGCGAGTTTTTCAGTCGCTACGACGCGGCCACCACTTATTACCAGGACCTGGCGACGCGCATTCAATCCAACGCCGATACGGAGACCTACAAGTGGCTCGGATCGGTGCCGCGGATGCGCGAATGGGGCACGGGTCGCGTGGCCCGGGGGCTGAGCACCGAAAGTTACTCGGTGGAGAACCTGAAATACGAATCGACGCTGGAAGTCGATCGCGACGAGATCTCCGACGACAAGACGGGGCAAATCCGCATCCGCATCGGCGAACTCGCGGCGCGGGCCGCAACGCACAAGGACTTCTTGATTTCTCAGCTTCTGATCAACGGCGAGACGGCGGGCTTCAACAGTTACGACGGAGTGTCGTTTTTCAATGACGCCCACGTCTCCGGCTTGTCCGGTGCGCAGGACAACAAGCTCACCAGCACGGCGGTTGATCCGGACGATCCGAGCACGGATGAATTTAAGAAGGCCCTGAACACGGCGATCGGGACGATGCTGGGGTTCAAGGACAACCTTGGTGATCCGATGGCCAACTCCGCGACGGGGTTGGCGTGCATCGTACCCACGAGCATGTTCATGCGGGCGCTCGAGGCAGTCAGCGCCACGATCGTGAGCAGTACGTCGAACGTGTTGCAGGGGGCGGCGCGGATCATCGCCTTCCCGTGGCTGACGGATGTCAGCAAATGGTACCTGGTCAAGACCGACGGAGTGATCCGGCCGTTTCTATTCCAAGATCGCGAGCCGGCGGAGTTCACCGCGTTGACGGAAGAGAGCGACGAGGGGTTCCGCCGAGAGAAGTTTCTGTACGGCGTCCGGGCACGCTATCGACTGGCGTATGCCTACTGGCAGTTCGCGGTGCGGGTGGACTTCGTGGCGCCGACGTAAGAAGTAGGCAATAGGCAAAATGCATTAGGCAATAGGAACTAGGCGCTAGCAATGCCCAATGCCTTAATGCCCAATGCCTGAGCTCGGAAATGATGAGGTAGTGCAATGGGTTACATCACTAACGCGGACATTGAGGAACGGGTGGGCAGTGTTGCGCTTGTGCAGCTCGCCGATGACGACGGCGACGGGGTCGCCGACGCCGGCGTGGTGGACGAGGCCCGACTCGGCGCGGAAGGCGAGGTCAACAGTTACCTGGGCCGGCGCTATTCGGTGCCGATCGATCTGACGATCCATCCGGACCTCGCCGATGTGCTGAACTCGTTCACTTCGGACCTGGCCGAGTATCGCTTGCGGTTGCGGCGTCCGCCCGCCCCGGAAGACGCGAAGCGACGCCGCGATCAGGCGATCGAATGGCTCACGCGGGTGGCCGACGGGCGGATTGAGCTGCCTTCGGCAATAGGGGTCGCGGCGAACATGGCCAGGGGGGCGATTGCGGCGACAGCGGGCGAGAAGCGAGTTCTTACGCGTGGTGAATTGAATGACCACTAACGATCTGATTGTCGAATGTCGAATGAACGACCACTGAGCCGCACGCTCTAGGAGCTGATCAGAACCCCAAGCGCGAGCGCGGGGCCAAGATTCAGGGCCCGCAAAACACAAGACCGGTCGCTTGCGCTCCCGGTTCTGAAAAAAGCGGCTAGCCCGCGCGACCCAGCGATAGGTGAGTGAGAGTCAATGCCCACGGCAGACCGAACGACGATCAAGGCCGCGATTGACGAGCTGGTCAACAAGCTGCGCACGAACCTGGCCGCCGTTCCGCCGACGGCGACGAAGCCCCTTCGCCGCGTGGAGGTGGGCGATGCCGGAACGCAGGAGTATCCACGGCCTTTCCTGACGGTGCGTTTGATACGGGCACGACCGATCGGCATCGTGGATGACGACAAGGTGATGGAGGTCACCACGGCACTGCGGATGGTAACGGACGTCTCTGCGTCCGATCCGCACGGGGCGATGCTCGACAAGCTCGGGGCGCTCGATGATTACCTGGACAGCATCCGGGCCGGCGGGGTGATCGCCGGGGCGGAAGGGTTCGACGATCGCGCGTGGACGTTCGACTATCCCCGGGCCACGTCGGGTTCGCGGGTTGCTTCGGCGGAGGCGACGCAGACGTTCGTGGTCAAGGTGCAGCGGACATTCAACCGAGTACCCGCACCCTAGCGGTCGAATTGTCGATTGTCGATTTGCGATTGTCGATTGATCAGCAATAGGTAGCACATGATCTGGATTCTAGCGACAAGAGGGGCGGCCACGAAATTGCGGGCGACGCCGTTTACGGAGACGACGATCGAGGGCGTACACAGTTTGGTCTACAAGCCGGGGATCGAGGCGGTCCCCTTCAGCGGCGAGGACCAAACGCTGGGAAAACTGGGCACGTTCGGGCGAGGCGTCTACCGCATTTCCGGATTTGTTTTCTCATACCACGGGTCGGCGGCGGAGACGCTGTTCGCGGTCACGGCCGGTATCGACTTGATCATTCGCTACCAAGCGAACGGCCAAAAGCGAAAACGGACGTTGAGCGACGTGATCTTTATCGGGGATGCGACCGTAACCGCCCCGCCGCTGAACACGGGAGTGTCCGAGCTGATCGGCGTTCCCTTTCGGGTGCAGATTCCTTCAGGCGCGACGTTCGCCGAGCACGTGAGCGACGCGGTGGATTCGTAAACATGGCACGAGACGTTACCAAGGTCCTCGAAACCGCCCAGGCCGGGCTGTCCCAGCAAGCGCTCGAACTGTCCGAGACGCGGGCGCGGCAGCTTTTGGCGGTCACGACGAAAGCCGCGACCGGATCGGGCGACATCGATGCGACTTTTTCGTTGGACCTCCGCTACCGGTTGGTGTTTGTGCGTTGCCATTTTGCGGGCGGGACGGGAACTGCCGCATTCTCGATTTCCGTTGATTCCACACGAGGGTCAGCCTATGACACCAAACTATTCACCATTATGCAGGCGGGCGTGAACAAGGACGTGAACCTGCGGATCGGCGACGAAGAGGCGGTCGATCCGTCGGCGTGGACGTTTCAGGCCGGCGACAGGGTGTGGATCAAGTGGACCAACCCGGACAGCGGGAACATGACGTGGGGACTGGAAGTGGGACTGGCTCTCGCGTCGTGAGAATGTCGAATGGCGAATTGCGAATGTCGAATGACGAATGCAGAATGACCAACGAAAGCGCCACGTGTCCTGCTGAGCGCAGCGAAGCATCTCAATCGCGAGAATGGACCCTTCGCTTCGCTCAGGGTGACAGCCGCTACGCTCAGGGTGACACGCCGGCGAACATTCGACATTCTTCATTCGACATTTTGAATTGAGGTAGATCAATGCCCAAAACTTATACAGATGACATCGCCCCGGTGCTTCCTTCTTCGATTGCCGGGCCGTTCCAGGTGGTCAGCGCCTCGGACCTCAACAGTTGGATCAAGATCGACCCGGCCAATGCCCGAATCTTGGCGGCGGGCGGCGGGCAACCGATTCGGCGCATCGTCATTCCGACGGCTCGATTGTACGCCAGCGCTTCCAACTCCACGATCGGCCAGTATCTTGTCGCCCTGTCCGTGACGGCGCCGCAACTTGGCGGATTCTACCTAACGCCGATCGTGGTGCCCCACGACATGGACGTGAGCAAACCGTGCAAGATCAAGATCCTCATCTCTCCGGCGGCCGACGCGACGACCAACGGGCAGGTGATCCGCTTTTCGTTTGCCGAGACGCACGTCGCCGACGGCGGGACGCGCACCGAAACCGCGTTTGAATACGATTGGAACGTGCCCGACAACTGGGCCACGACGAACAACAACCTGATTACGATCGACAGCGGCGGCGGCTCGACCTTCGCGGGGGACGCCTTTGAGCACGGTCAGTCCATCGGCGTGCGCATCGCGCGGAACGGATCCGCGTCGCAGGACACGTTCGACAAGGCGGTCATCATCGGCGAATACGCCTTGCTCGAATACACGGCGGAACAGTACTAGAAGGCGATAGGCAAATGGCATTGGGCACAAGGAAACATCCGCAATGGCCGGGTCGATAAACGCCCTGCTGACAACATAAAATATCTCGATTACGCGACGAACGTAGCTTTTTCAGCCATATAATAGGGGTTTCATGCCTATTGCCATGACCTTGCCTGCTTTGTATAATTAAAGTGGTCGCGTCGATTGTGCGATCCGATGGAAGCAAGGTGCGTACCGATGCCGCTTGAGACCGAACTAGCTCTGTTTGAAACCAATCGTTCCGAGTGGCTCAAAGACCATGAAGGTCAATTCGTCTTCATCAAGGGCATAGAGTATTCGTTTCACGACACCGACGAAGGGGCTTATCAAGTCGCGGTAGCCAAGTACGGCAACGAGGACGTGTTCATCAAACAGGTTCTCGCTAAAGACCGAGTTGAAGACTCGCTGTCTTTGCTGTATGGTCTTGTGCATGTCGAATCGTAATCGACTCACTGTTGATCTTTCCTACACCGCCGACTACACGGGGGTCGACGGCGGCATGACCGCCCACTACATGCTCCGCTGAGTCAGCACCAACTGCGACAAAGGCCCGTGGTCGGACACGGCCAGCGCGACGATTGGGGTGTGAGCCGACGGGACCGCCATGACGCTGTATCTTGATATGTGTGCGCTCAAGCGTCCATTTGACGATCAAACACAGGAGCGGATTGCAACGGAGACGCGTGCGGTGTTGGCCATCATGGGACGAATCGAACGCGGCGTAGACAGTATGGTCTGGTCAACCGCCCTTACGCTCGAGAACGACGCTGACCCCGACCCCGAGCCGCGGATCGAAGTCGCGAAATACGCGATGCGCGCGGCCGGTTCGCCATCGTTAACGCCGCAGGTCGAGAAACGCATACGAGAATTCACGGCCGCCGGGCTTCGGCCGTTGGATGCGGCGCATCTCGCGTTCGCGGAAGCGGCCGTCTGCGATGTGCTGCTCACGTGCGACGACCGATTCGCCGGGCGCGCCGGACGAACGGGCTGTTTGATGCGGATCCTGACCCCGATAGAATACTGGAGCGAGGTAGGCGATGCTTGACGAACTCACCGATGATCAGCTTCGTGACAAGGCCCTGGATGTTTTGACCGAACGCCTGGGTCCGACCCAGACGTTCCGCTTTCTGAGTTGGTTGCGCAGCAAGCCTCGAGATTACCAGACCTGGCGCGAGGCCCATTTTCAGGGCGTCAGCGTGGACGACCTCATCGCGCAGATGCGCGAGTTGGACGCCCGTCAGCGAGTCGCACCACCGGTTCATCCAGACCACGGTACGGGCAATGGTTGAAAGCCGGAATGAGGGAATGCGTTGCGATGTCGGATTCTCGAACATCGGCCATCGGGATCAACGTCGGATGTTGGAAGTGGGATGTCGGATGTGAGAAGATTAGGAAGCGTGTTCACCGGTTTACATCCGCCATCGCACATCGCACTTCCCACATCGGAATACATGCTCCGCTGGGTCAGCACCAACGGCGACAAAGGCCCGTGGTCGGAAACCCTAGCGCGACAATTGGGGCGTTAAGACTTGGACACGCCGATGATCACGGCTGATGACCTGCGCCCTCTACGGACCGCGAGCTCGGACTACGCCGAGACCGAGGCGTTGAAAGCTGAGTTTCGGACGCGTCGTCTCGATCGGACGCCGTTTTTCTTGACCTTCTCGGAACTCGACCGAGTGTTTCATTGGAAGCTGCGCGGCCAGTATGGACGTTCGTCTGTGCAGAGGGCGAAGAACAGCGACAATACCTACCGCGCCGTCACAGAAGCAGTCTTCAAGGTGGTCGGTCCCGAGTTCGAATACGAGTGCAGGGTACGCCTGGGCTTGCTGGTGGCCCTTCCTGGCATCGCTGTCGCCGTCGCCTCCGCTGTTCTGGCGTTAACTGACCCGCAGCAATATTGTGTCATTGACTTCCGAGGATGGCGGACCATCTTTGGGAATGCGCGACAAGATTTCACCATCCCTGACTACCTACGCTACCGTGCCGAGGTGGCTCGAGTGGCAGCCGATCTGGGCTGGCCGGTGCAGGAGGCTGACCTGGCTATCTGGGAGTTCGACCGGCGGCGAAATCCGCGGTAGGCATAACTCCGCAGTGGAGCGGACCACTGGTTCGGCGGAAGATCTTGGTCGTTCGCCTTTAAGAGGAGCCAAATGAAGGCACAGGGTTCACTCTGTAGAATCGGGGTCTTCTACGACGGCTCCTATTTCTCCCACGCGCAGACGTACTTCTACCACGACAAGAAGCTCGGCTGGCTTAGTTTCCAGCCGCTCCAGACGTTCTTCGAGGCCTTCGTGAGTAAGAAGGAGCAGGGTTTTTCTAGCTATAAGGTGGTCTACGCTTCTTGGCATCAAGGTATGTTCCCTGGGAAGAACGCCACGGATGAACAACTTCGCTTCGACCGCCGGCGTTATCACGATCTCATGCACGCTGGTATTGATCCCAAATATTTGCCCACCTCCCAACAACAACGGGAAAAGGGAACGGATGTTGCGCTGGCGGTGGATGCACTTCAGGTCGGATTGGACGGTAAGTTTGACATCGCAGTGCTCGTAACCGGCGACGGCGACTTTGTCCCCCTTGTCCGGGCTTTGAACAAGCAGGGCATTCGCGTGGTTGCAGCCTACTTTGAATTCGAGGATGCACGGGGCAAAAAAAGCTTCATTAACGAACGGCTGCTCAAGTGCTGTAACTATGAGGTAGACATTGGGAAGTTGGACGGCAATCGCGAGTTTGGGACTACTTTTAAGGGTCTTTTCCGTACTCCAAGTGACTTTCGGGACTATGGAGAGGAGCAACCCCCGCTTCCGGGCGAAGCCTAACACCGCGCCTGATCCTCGAGCCTAATCGGGTCGGGTGGCACACGCCAATAGCTCAACCACAAAAGGCTCGTAAGGGCTTGTTGGTTAGTCCCGTTTTTGACATCCGGCGAACGCTTCGCGTTCAGGGCACGGCGCGCCCGCGGCTCAAGGATCGATTGGGACAGGCTCTTAGCGACAGCGGTCCATTTCGGTGACGATGGGGAGCGGATCGGGGTTCTTTTCCCGGGCGCGGCAATGCCAGACGATCCTCGCGTCCCAGTTCTCGGTCGTGCCCATATCTCCGCCGACGCGGGAGAGTTCCGCGGGTACCACTTCGGCGCAGGTTCGGAAGGTTTCGTTGGCCTTCAGGAAATTATCGAAGTAGACTTCGAAACGCGAAGGAGAATCTTCCGGGCCGGTAACGCCCGGGCGCACATACCAGACCTGGACGCGGAAGGTCTCGACGTAGTAACCGTGGCTTTCGGTGATGTTGTAGAACAGCCGGTTTTTTCCGCTGATGCGGTCTACCTCGACGGTAACGGCCAGGTCGGGCGGTACGTCCGGTTCCTTGCCGGGCAGGGGACGTTTGCAGACTTCGATTCCTTCCTCGCGTACTCGGTCGACTTCCTCTTGGGTCATCCAGTCTTCATTCTCGATCGTCGGTTCGACGACGGCCGGCGCTTGGTTTTTGGCGACGGCAAAATATACGGCCAGTCCGCCGGCCAGGACAATCAGAATCAACAGACGAGCGCTCATCAGCGAAGCTCCACCTTTGGGGTTTAACAAAACAACCCTCTCCCCTTGAGAGGAAAGGACGGGTAAGGGGTAATTCCCAGGATTCGACCCTCACCCCCTCCCTCTCCCCAAACGGGGGAGGGAGGGTCTACGTTGATTCCAATCTATCGTCTTTACGTTTTCTTGCAACCGGCGGTTCGGGTCTCGCTACGATCCTCCGCGTATCAGGCTCGGCTGCGTTCACCCACTCCATCCCTCTTGGCCGATCAACTTCACAAAGCGGCAGGCGAGCCGGGGAATCTCGATGCTCCGCGATCCTTCACGAGTGACCTCAACAATGGTCTGCTCCGTATCCCCCCCGACGGGAATGACCAGGCGACCGCCGTCGGCCAATTGCTCGACCAGCGGCGGCGGGACTCGCGGGGCAGCGGCGGTGACGATGATTCGATCGAACGGAGCCAACTCCGGCAGACCCAGGCTGCCGTCGCCGGAGTGAAGGACGACGTTGGCCAGTTGCAAATCCGCGAAGGTTCGGGCGGCGCGCTCCCGCAATTCGTCGAGCCGCTCCACGGTGTGAACCGTTTGAGCGAGCCGGGCGAGCACGGACGTCTGATACCCCGACCCCGTGCCGATCTCCAAGACGATGCACTCCGGCGCTACGGCCAGTAACTCGGTCATGTAAGCGACGATGAACGGCTGGCTGATGGTCTGGCCGAAGTCGAGGGGAAGGGCGCGATCGTCGTAGGCGGCGGTGCGTTGGGCGGGCGGGACGAAGCGCTCTCGTGGAATGGTCGCCAGCGCGTTGAGCACGCGTGGGTCGCGTACGCCGCGCCTGCGGATATCGTGCTCGACCATGCGCTGTCGCGACTCTAAAAACGGATCGATTGCCGAGTTGGCCGGGTTCATGGCGACTCCGCAAAACACATTCTACGCCGCCGGTGTGCGCCCGGCGAGTTGCGTTGACTTCCCCGATCTTCGGAACCAAGATGCCCGCGACCGTGGCGCATTGCAAACGGCGGGGGATACAAACCGAAAGGTATGCTCATGCCCATCATTACGCTGCTGACGGACTACGGCCTCCGCGACCATTATGTCGGTGAGATCAAGGGGGTCATTCTTACGATCGCCCCCGAAGCGCAGGTCATCGACATCACCCACGACATCGAACCCTTCAACGTGCGACATGCGGCGTTCGTTTTACAGCGAATTTGGTCTCGTTTTCCAGCCGGAACGGTACATCTTGCGGTGGTCGATCCGGGGGTCGGCTCCCAGCGGCGGATCATCCTTGGGCAATACGCGGGGCGGTTGGTGGTCGCGCCGGACAACGGACTGGTGACGTGGGTCCACCGCGAGTATGAGGCCGAGGCGATGGTTGTCGTGGAGGACCGGCGGTATTTCCTGTCGCAAATCTCCTCGACTTTCCACGGGCGGGACATCATGGCCCCGGTGGCCGCTCATCTGGCCAACGGCGTTCCGCCTCGTGCTTTCGGGCGGGTCGCGGATCGTTTGGAAATGCTGCCCATTGGGCACCGAGCGGAGGCGATGGCGGGCGGCTGGTTGGGGAGCGTCATCTATGTCGATCGCTTCGGTACGATGGTCACCAACATCCGCGAGGAGCAATTGCGTACTCCGCGAGGAGAGGTGCGCCCGTGGGACGTTTTGGTCAACGGCACGAGCATCGGCCCGGTCCGTTCGGCGTTCTGCGAGGTTGCTACGGGAGTGGCGATTGCACTGGTCGGCGGCTCGGGATTATTGGAGATTGCCGTCAACCAAGGCAGCGCCGCCGAGCGGTTCGCTCCCCTCGAAAGCGTCCGCGTGGAGGTTCGGTGATTTGACGACGCCTGCCACCGCGCTGACAATTCCCCTCTGGTGCATCGCCAGCGAGGAAGTCCTGGCGTTGGATTTTACCATGGAGGTAGGCTCTGCGACTGCGACGATGGCCGGTGTGGTGGGAGTGGGAGTTGGAACTGACCCCACACCTGCTCAAGCGCATGGAAGACAGGCGTTTCTCCGAGGTGGACCTTCGAGCGATGCTGAACAAAGCGACATCCTATCATCCCGACGTCGAGGCCGGCCGCTGGGCAGTCGTCTCGCGCCACGGGAGACGGCAGTGGGAAGTGATCGTGGAGCCGGACGCGGATGCCAAGGTGCTGGTTGTCGTGACGGCCTATCCTATCGAAGGTAAATGAGATGAAGGAGTCGTATCTGGAAATCACCTACCGTCATGGCCGTGCGATCGCGGCATACCTTTACCTCCCCCGCGCATCGCGAGATCGGAGCCGGCGATCGACGAAGGTCGCACGAGGGCTGGTCATCGACTTCACCCAACGCGGCAAGCCGATCGGCATCGAGATCACCGCCCCGAGCAAGGTTACCGTTACGGCCGTCAACCGCATCCTGAAGGAACTCGGGTTCCCGCTCATCAAACGGGCCGATCTTGCTCCGCTTCGCGCGGCGTAGCAGGCCATGTGTTATCGCCTTGCGCGGCTCGGCGGCGGCCCGACAGGTCGGAGAATAGATGACTGTCCCGGAGACAGCGGTGCAAACATTGGCATGATGTGACGATGAAACCCGCCGAGAAGACCAATGCCAACTGTGAAGCGCTTGACCGACTACTAACCGTGAAGGCGGTCTGCGACGTGCTGTGCACCACGGACAGGAGCTTGCGGCGATGGGTGCACCTGGGGCTTGTGCCTCCGCCGGACGTTCGCATCGGCCGGAATCTTCGCTGGCGGGTATCGACGATCCGCAAGCTGATCGACGCGGGGGGCAACCGAGAGTCGCGATGATCGCAAGAATTCGCCCGCCCCGAAATGAAGGGAATAGCGGGACTCGTTACTTTTTTCGGCTGGTTGGCGGCGGCAGCACTAACGCCGGGCAGTTTCATCGCCCTTGAGCGATGGGTTAGACGAGCCGACCGAGGAGGGAGGGTCCGCGAGGGATCGGCTCGCGTTGGGGCGACAAGCTGACCCTAAACCCGCATCCTTGCGACACAGGAGACGACGAAAAGCAAGCGAACGATTCGTGCCGCCTTAAATACCCCAACATTGGGTTACACTACCCAGCAGCGGGGTTCTCGCCCCAACGCTGGACCACGCTCGGTTGATCTGCTAGGATAGCGGTGTGACCAAAGTCGTTGAAGCCGTTTACGCCGAGGGCGTGCTAAGGCCGGTCGAGGATCTGGAGTTGCCCGAGCGGCAGCGCGTTCGTCTGATTGTACAAACGATCGACGGGGTTGCCGCGTCCGATCGAGAGGCCGCTTTCGCGCAGTTCCTCAAGGGGGTGCAGAGCATGAACTTTCGGAGCACCGGACCGCTTCCCACCCGTGACGAGCTTCATGACCGGGCTTGGCTGTAGTTGGGGCGTGCGGGCGACAACTCATCGAAACGGCGATGCGCCCATGAGGGACATGGTCATGGGGCGAAGCTCGCGTTTGAAGGGGTCGAGCACGAGTTCCAGGGCCTCCAGGGTGGTCGCGCCGAGCAGGTTCTGATCGCCCTTTTGGCCGAAGATCACGGGCGCGGCCCCACCAATGCCGCCGTACTCGAAGTAGGCGTCGCCGATGCGCCGCTCGATCGCGGTTCCGTCGGCCAGAAAAATCGACTTATGCCGATGAGGTTTGCAGCCCAGGGCGCGAAGCAACGAAGCCTCGACCACCGAATAGACCGCCCCCGAGTTCACGAGGAACTTTACCGAGCGTACCTTCCGGGCCTCGTGCGACTTCTTCACCACGATCTCGACGACGGTCATTCCCATACAGCGCACCTGTGTCTTTTGTCTCGCGGGACTAGGGAGGCCTAATGACGCGGTTGGATGGCATGACCGCGAGATAGGATCATTATACCACTTGCCGCGACACGGGCAAAATGCACGTGTTGAGTAGGTTGTCCGTGGATCGTTGGAAGCTCCCGCTTGCCGGGCGTGCCGCCGACGGTCAGAATGTTTTGGTGTGCGTGCTTAATGCAAAATCCGCAGATCCGAGTCGCCCATTACCCGCGGCTCGGGGAAAGATTCTATGACCAGCCGCAGGAGATTTCCGATCAAGCCATCCGCCGTTGCACTTTTGTCCTTCTTGACCGCTTGCAGCCTCGGCCAGTCTGTCGAGCCGAAGGCGAACTCCACAGAGGCGGACCCCTTGGACGAGGCACGCCGGTGGGTCGTCGAGGCCACAACCGCGTACGGCGAGAAGGACTTCGCCAAGGCCGCGGAGCTTTACCTCCGCGCAATCGACGCCGGGTATACGGTGCCGAGTGTGCCCTACAACGCCGCGTGCTGTTTTGCACGACTCGGCCAAGCCGACGACGCGTTCAAATACCTTGACCTAGCGTTTCGGGGCGGCTGGTCCGACGTCGATCACCTCAAGAGCGACGCCGACTTGGAATCGATTCACGCCGACAAGCGGTGGGTCGACACTGTACTTCGCTGCGCCGCGAAGCGCGAGGAATCGCGCAAGTCAATGGCCAATCCCGAGCTGCACGCGGAACTCATGAAGCGCATGAAAACCGACCAGGATGCGCGATCGGCCAAACCGCTCGATGGTCTCCAGATCACGCTGATCGACTCAGAAAACACCGCTTGGATGAAACAAGTTGTCGAAAAGCACGGTTGGCCGGGGCGAGCGATGGTCGGTGGCGACGGGGCCCAAGCCGCCTGGCTGCTGGTGCAACACGCCGATCACGATCCGGCCTTCCAGCGCCGATGTCTGGACCTGTTGACCCAGGCGCTGGTAAAGGGCGACGTAACGGCGGTCCAAGTGGCGTATCTCACGGATCGCGTCTTGCTGGCGGAGGGGAAGCCGCAAGTTTACGGCACGCAGTTTGAGACGGTGAACGGCAAGCTGCAACCACGCCCCATCGAGAACGAAGCGGAGGTCGACCAACGGCGGGCGAAGATGGGGCTCGAACCTCTCGCGGTGTACGCCAAGCAGATGCAGTCTCTCTACGCTCCGTAGATTCGCCGCTTAGCGTTTCGATCCGATCGGCGCGGCGCGTTTGAAAAATCGGCGGATGGTGAATGGGGACCGATGAAGTGTGAGGTCGGTAAAAAAGGCGTGCGGCACCCCGTAAGTCATTGGCGCGGTCAAAGGGTGCCGCAGCGAGTGGAAGCTTGATTGTGGCCTGTGCGACCCGCGACCGGTGCGTCAATCAACGTAGTCGCGCAGCCATCAAAAACTATATCGGTCAACCCGGCGGGATCAAGAGGCTCGCAGCGATTTTCTAAAAAGGTTGGCAAGCACTTCGTCGTCGAAGGTTTGCGCCTATTCGTCCGTTACGAGGCCCGCTCGTCACATCGTGCATCCCGACGATCTCCTCGTATTCTAGCACCGATTTGCAACCACTACAAGCGAAAAATATACAAAAAAAGATCGTAACTATCTACATATTAGGACTTTGCGAACGATGCCCCAGCGGTCAATAGGCGGTAGCCGGAAGATCTTTTGCCTGGCCGAGAGATGGGAAAGGCGACCGTGGTATTGACGTAAACACAGCATTCACAATGGTTTACAGTCATCCGAATGGTGAGTCATTCGGCGCGAAGGGCACTCAAAACAGGCATTCGCATGGCCGGTAGCAGGGCAAGTACCCCCGCGAGAATGCCGGTCAGGAATACGATACCCAGCGTTGTCAGAAGGTATCGCCAGGGCACGGCCAGCGGATCGGCGGCGACGGCGGGAGCAATAGCGACCAAAGCCGCTAGGCTCCCGGAAAGCAAACCAAGAATAAGTAAAGCCGTGTTTTCGGACAGGACGAGAAGTGCGATAGCGGGGCGGGAGAAGCCCAGGGTGCGCATCAGGGCAAGCTCACCGCGGCGCTCCCAGACGTTGCGCAGGATGACCGTCGCCAACCCGGCCGTGCCGAGAAGCAGCCCGATTCCTCCCAGCGTCTGGAACGTGGAAATATACGTATTCTGAACCGCGAGGAACTCATTCAGTCTGCGCGATGCCGGGGCCGCGTCGAAGCTGAAGCGTTCCAGCTCGCGCTCCAGAGCGGTCTCGATGACCGTCAGGTGATCGCGCGGTGCGTCGATGAGGAAAAATGCGTGGCCGGTCAGGGAGGGAAAGAGGCGGACGAATTGTGCATCGGACACGAGGAGCTCGCTTTGCAGCGCGCTTCCCTTGAGCAGCGCGACGAAGCGGAGAGACGTCTCGCGTCCACGTTCATCTTTGAGGACGAGGTCCTTTCCAAGGTCGAGATGGAGTTGCCACTTGACGGCGGCCTCATCGCCGATGACTGCGACGGCGCCGTCGTGGAAAGTGCGGTGGAGAAGCATCCAGGGGTTTTCGCGCTCAGCGTCGGTTTGGGCGAGTGAGGCCGCAAATCGAAATCCGCCGCGTTGAATCATGGCCTCGCTCACGCCGAGAATCCGCGGCTTGGTTGCTTGATAGAGGTTCAAACAGCTCGACTCATCGCCGGGGCGAAGTCGGAAGGGCACGAAGGTTGCGCCGTTTGTCGAGTCGAGCGCGGGGTCGGTGACGTTCAGGGCCTCACGGCCCTTGGCGGTGTTGAGGTCGTAGGGCAGAGGCACGGCCGACTCGGCGTAGAGGGCAAATCCGCCGGTGCCGGACCGGCGATCAAGGGAGTCGGCGTCTGCTTCCAGCCGGAAAGCTTCGAGAGAGATGATGACGAACGTTGCGGAGGCGATCAGCCCGGCGGTCAACATGCTGCGTGGGAGATGCCGCGGTGCGTTGCGGAGGCCCAATCGAACAACGGCCAGGTGGCCGGGTTGGCGGATGATCCCACGCGGCTGGGCCCTTAGACGGCGGGCGAGAACGGCCAGACATGAGGTGAGCATCGCCGCGCCGGCGAGAAAGAATGCAACGCTACGAGGCACAACTTCCGTGAATAAGGAGAGCGCGACGAACGTGATCGCGGCCGCAAATGCCGCCAGGGCCGTCAAAGTCGCGAGCCGTCCGCGGTAGCGTCCCTGTACCGCAAAGGAACTTTCCGACGATCCGGCGAGCAAAGATCGCGGGGAGCGCTTGGTCAGTCCTCGAATCGACCAAGCGGCCGAGGCTGAGGCGATCAGGACGCTTACGACGAATCCGACGCCGAGGGTGGGTGGCGATGGGCGCAAATGTAGGAATGGAGCGTGAACGGCATCGGACCACCAGGAACGCAGGCCCGCGAGCATGAGCCAGGCGTAGGCGCCGGCGCCAAGGAGTCCGACTGCGGCGCCGATCACGGCCAAGGCTGTGGCCTCGGTCAGCAATAAGCGGGTGATGGTCCGCGGCGAAAACCCCGTCCCGAGAAGCAGGCCGATCTCATGCGAACGTCGCTCGATGCCCAATCGAAACAGCAAGGCGACAAGCATCATGGCAGAAAGGATGAGGAACGAGCTGAACCCGATGAAGAGCACGCCGAAGTCGGTGTTTCCTTGACTGGCCTCGGCGACCCGTTGTCGCACGGGGTCCCATTGGAAGCCCATGCGGTCGAGAGGTAACTCTCGTAATAATGCGCGTGAGTATTCGTCGGCGACCTTCGCGTACTTAATCGGCGGGGTCTGGCCCGATGGCAACGACTCCTGAACCGCCGGCGTGAGACGGATCGAAGTCAATTGTCCGAAGCGGTCGGGTTGATCGGCCCAGAGGCGCTGGCCTTCCTCCAAGGTGACGAATGCCTTTGGCGTCGTGCGGTGCTTGTCCCAATAGTCCTCGTCCATGTCGCGGATGAGGCGCAAGTCGACGGGAAAGGGCGGGTCCCAGTCGGCAAGGTTTTCCGAGTCGGTGATGCCTTTGTATTCCGGAATGAAACCGGGATCGGCGGCCGGACCGTCGAGGGGAAGAATGCCGCGAAGGGCGAAGGTGGCGTTTCGTGTTTCCAATTGACCAAGCGAACCGGTTACGTAGTAGGTCAAGGTAATCGCGTCGCCGATCTTGGTCTGTAGGGCGTCGGCTGCCCAAGTGTTCAGCAAGATTTCGCCGGCGCCGAGCGGGTCTCCATGTGTGGTGAGGGCCCGTCCGAGAGCGCTGTCAGGGTCGATGCCAACGATAGTGGAAAAGGGAATCACGTGTTCAATGTGAGACGTAGCAGTAGATCCCTGGGTCGCGCGGGCTGAAGCCCGCGGCTCGGGGGAGGTCTTAGCGATGGTGTTGGCGAGGTGGGCGAGGATCGGCGAGGCGTTGAGGCGGGTAGCGCGGGCCGCGGCGAAACCTGCTTCTTCGACGGCGGGAGGGATTAAGATGCTCTCGCTTTCCAGGGACAAGTATCCGCGTTCTTCGTCGATCCGCAGTCTAAGCCCCACGTCGGCGAGCGTGATGCGTTGCCGCAATAGGCCGCGAAGGGCGTCCGAGTCGATGCGCGTGGACTGCGGCGGCGTCTTCGCTTCGACGAGGAGGGTGTTGACCCGGTCGGATTGATGCAGGACGCGTTGTATCGTTGATAGGGGTAAGTAGGCGTTCTTCGGTGCGGCTTGGCGGGGACTAAGACTAAACGCGCCCAGGCCTTCCGCGGGAATGATCCCCAAGACCGTCACTCGCAACGTGGTGACGGTGTCATCGCGGCGGCCCAGCAGCGTCTCGCTGGCGATCGGGTCGGGCTTTCCGGTGCGGAGGAGCACGTCGTCGCCGGGGTGGGCCCCCAGTTCGTCGGCGAGGGCTTGATTGAGGATGACGGAGCGGGCGGAGGACGGCAAATCTTTCTCACCCCACTGCCCTTGGCCCAGGAAAAAAGTGAGTTCCAATGCCCAAAAGCGGCTGTCAATGCCCAGCAGGTTAACGCGATCTACGCGTGTTCGATGTTCGGCGTGGGTCGCACCGCCGTTGAGCAGGATGATCGGGCAGACTCGGTCGAAGTTTTGGTTGAAGTCGGCGGAGGCGGCGAGGTCGGCGGCAAGGGCTTCACGAAAAAAACGAGGAGCGACCAGCGCGTAATCGACCCGGCCAAGGCGTCCCACGGCGACCTCTTGGAGGCTGGCGCGCATGGAGTCGCCCACGATCAGCGCTCCGGTCAGCGCGGCTGCACCGACCGCGGCGCCGAGCGCCACGGCCAGGTTCGTTCGCCAGTAGTATCGAAGCGATTTATTGCAATAGGTCCGAAGTCGCATGACGGGTCTAAACCACTCGATATCCAGACAACCGCTGGCCACCAACCCCGAACGTTCGTAGAATCCGCCTCAATTCGTGGTCAGAGCTGAGTGGTAACCAGTTCTGCGCAAGAACTTGCTTCAACAGCGTCGCCGACAAACGAAGCCCGATGACTCCAAAAAGGCTTGAACGGGCAGCTTGTAATCCCACCCCTCTCAATCCAACTGGGTTCAATCGCCAAGTCTCCCTACCATACGGCCTGCTTGCCGACCATGTTCGGTCTGCGATGCAAGGCTTCCTCGACTTCCTAGGCTTTATCAACCAACAGCTTCACCGCAAGCAATTACCTCCACTCGAAGCGTTCTTGATGCCGGCTAACTTTAGCAGCATGGTGGGCGAATTCATGACCATCGCCATACCCAAGTTCTGCCCTACCATCGTCAAGAATTGTTATCACAACGGGCACCCAGATATGCTTCCTCGCGGCAAGTACCCAAGAGATTCCGTCTTACACGCGCGAGAAGGTATAGAGGTCAAAGCCTCTCGCCACGTAAGTGGATGGCAAGGCCACAACCCCGAAGACGTATGGCTCATGGTCTTCGTGTTCGACGCAAATTCATCTCGTGACGTCGCCCTGGGTATTGCCCCGAAGCCGTTTTGCTTCGTCAAAGTACTGGGTGCAAGACTGACGAAAGACGACTGGAAGTTCTCCGGTCGTTCCTCAACAAGTCGCCGAACCATAACCGCAAGCGTTACTCGTAGCGGCTTTGAAAAAATGGGAGCGGGCTTGATTTATCAAGCGTAGTCCCGTCCCCAAAGCACTCCCTGTCCCGCTGAGTTCCCAACCAGTTCATCGCTTACCGTCGCAAGTTTTGCAAGACGCGGAACGCTACGCACTGCCATATCGAAGTACTCTTTGACTCGTTCGACACCGATGGTATGCACCCCGACAGCTTCCCCTGCCGCCACTGTAGCCCCAGAACCCATGAATGGGTCAACCACGACGCCTGTTCCGAGCGGGAGTGCAACATACACTAACCGCCGCATGAAAGACTGAGGCTTCAAACTTGGATGACTCGCAATATCGCGTTCGCGCTGCGGAGTTCTTTCGCTTCGAATGACATCCTCAAACGGTCTCCCATCAGCGTATCGTCGCAATCCTCCAGTCTCGAATTCCCGTAGGCAATCGCTCACCTTCATTCCCTTGGGCAGCGGCTTACGAAAAACACCCCAGGGCTCATAGCATCCGCGAGCCATCGAAGACACTTCTGGGAACTCCTTCTCTGCGTTCTTCGGTCGGTCCCCCCCACGCAATGTTCGCACGAGACGTATCACCTCACCGCGGAACTCCAACCCCGCTTTCGCCAGTGCTCCGAACACAGGCTGCGAAATGAACGCATTCGTCGCCAGAAAAACGTGACCACCAGGACGAAGCCCCTCAAACGCCAAGGTCCCCCATTCTTCGAAGAACCGCTTTAGCCGGGTCCGTTCGCTAGCATCCAAAGCCGTAAACCGAGGTAATGGCGATCGCTTGTGACCGTCGAAAGATGGCGGAATCCGCCAGATGCCCCCGTTCCCATTGGCACGCTTCTCCAACTGGTCAACATCGTACTCTTTGACGCCGTAGGGAGGGTCGGTCACGATTGCGTGCAACGTGCTCTCCGTAACACGACTCAACCACTCAAAACAATCGGCATGCACCGCTACCGATTGCCCAAGACGCTTGCACGGATAGTCAAACGCCAACCCCTTTATGGCGTCCTTTTGTTGTCGCATAACCTAATCGCTTGCCAAACCTAAGATGGTTTCACTTTTCCGAGCAGTCGAAGCAAATCCGCGCTCTCATATAAGCGGTATCCGTTCATCGGATGGCGCGAAGCCTTGAGCTTTCCCGCCCGGTCCCAGTTCCGAAGCGTCGATGCTGAAACCCCCAGCAACTCGGCGGCCTCAGCAACCGTCAAGTAATCCCGAAGCTTCGAGATCGTTTTCTTTGCCTTTCCCAAGTATATCACACCTTATCAAACCTTGCAAGTATTTTTTCTCCTTCGTTGCCTTCCCAGCTTACCATACCTTGTACCTACCGTCATGGAGCGACGAGTTGTCCGTCGTTCAACTCCCACCGGCGACCGAATTTCTCCGCGAGCGGTTCGCTGTGGGTGACGACGATGAGGATGGCGTCCTCTTCGCGGTGGACTTCGGACAACAGCGTGGCGACGGTGGCGGCGGTGGAGCGGTCGAGGTTGCCGGTCGGCTCATCGGCCAGGAGCAACGACGGTCGGTTGACGAGAGCGCGGGCGATGGCCACCCGTTGACGCTCGCCGCCGGAGAGTTCGCCCGGACGGTGGTCCAGCCGATCGGAGAGGCCGACACGATCGAGGAGACGCCGCGCCCGGTCAAGGTCGTCACCCTCCGTTTCATGCTTCTCGGTGAGCGTGGGAAGCAAGACGTTTTCCAGCACGGTGCATTGGGGCAACAGGTGGTGTTCCTGAAAAATAAACCCCACTCTGCGGTTACGGAAGCGGGCGAGGTCGCTTTCGGGCAGCTCGAACGGATTCGCCCCGTCGAGCGTCACCCGTCCTGAACTTGGCGGTTCGAGTGTGCCCAGGATGTTCAGCAGCGTGCTTTTTCCGGAACCGGAGGGCCCCATGATCGCCGCGGACTCACCCGCGCTAAGCGTCAAATTGACGTCGCGAAGGATAACCAGTTCGCGGCCGCGCGCGAGGAAAGACTTGCAAATCGAATCGGCATGGAGTTCGGTCCGCGGAGCAGTCCCTAAAAGGGTGGGCATGACGAATCACGCTCGTGCTTTGGTGGCAAAACGTTCAAAAAGCGTCCACGTCTGATCGGCCATCGCCACGTCGGTGAAGGATTTCCGCACGGCCTGTCGCCCCTGATCGGCCAATCGGCGGCGGAGGGCGGCGTCGTCCATCATCCGTGCGATGGCCGTCGCCAATGCCTCCGGGCCGGTGGGATCATACAGCAATCCGCCGCCGGTTGCCTCGACAAGCGCTGGAAACGACCCGTGCCGCGGTTGAACGACCGGGACTCCCGCAGCGAGTGCTTCGATGATGTAGACGCCCTTGGCTTCGTGATAAACCGTCGGTACGGAAAATAGGTGCAAGGAGCGGAAGAATTCGATCTTTTCGGTTCGGCTCACTTCGCCGAGGTATTCAAATGCGTGGCCGGCCTGATGCTGGTCGAGGTAGGCGCGGACCCGATCGAGGTAGGGTCGATCCGCAGCGCCGAGATACCCGGCCGCCCGTACGCGGCAGTCGCGTCCATCCGTTCGCAATCGCACCAGCGCCTCGCACAACCCCGCAAGCCCCTTGGCCGGACAGATGCGGGCGAGGTAACCGATGGTGAACGGCGATGCAGGGGGCTCTGCCGGCTCGGCGAAGTCCTCGACGTGGACGCCCAGGGGAACGACGTGGACTCGATCGCGCGGCAGGCCGAAGTGCGTAGCGGCGTGATCGGCGAAGTATTGCGTCGCCGAAACAAAGCCGTCGATATCGCGACTGCGTTCGCGGATGAGCTCGAACGCCTCGCGGCGATACGGTTCGGGCAGTTCGTCCAGAAAGATGTCCTCGCCGCTGAGGGTGCAGAGTACCGGGACGTGCAGGGCGGCCTTTAACGATGGAGCGACGCCGACGAACATAAGGTTGGGCAGGGTGATGAGGTCCGGCTCGATGATCCGCAGACCCTCGATGAGTTTGGCGAGTTCGCTTTGCTGTGCACCGTGCTCGCCCTTGAGGACCGACACGGTGAGGGCGCCGAGCGTGGCGGGGTCGGTATGAGACGAGAGCCGCATGGCCCCACGGATGAGAGCGGGGGTGTCGAGAAGGCGGGAGAGCCAAGCGGGCGCGTGCCGGAACGCCGCAACCTTTTGTTCCAGGAAGACGTTGATCCCGCCGTAGTAGACGGGTTTGCGGCTGACGTCGGTCTCGTCGGTTCGCAGCGGGGTGTAGAGGGGGATGAGAACAACGTCTCGACCCTGGGCGATGAGCGTCGCCGCGATGCGGTTGTCGCGCATGCAACTGCCGCAGTACATCCCGCCCGCCCCGGAGGCTAGATACGCAACACGCATTGGGGTACCCGCTTGGTTGTCGCAACTTCGCGCGGGCCAAAGCCCGCGGCTTGGGTAATGAAACGGGGTCGCCGAACTCGGCGACCCCGCGTTGCTGCGTCAAATCGACTAGGGCACCGTTTACCGGCTGCTTGGCCCCTTTCCCGGAGCGATTTCAATCACTTGCTGTAATGCTGCGGTGACATCGGCGCGAAGGAGGGCGATGGTGGCCTCCGCGTCGCTGATCAAACCGTCCGCGTCGGCGTCGGAAACTTTCCTCCCACGCTGGGCCTCAATCTGGTTGACAAACGCATTCAGAGTGCTGGCCGCGCTGCGATTGCGTCCCGCCAGGACGCTATCCAGAGCCGTATCGAGTTTGGTCAGCAAGCTGCTCTCGATGCCGGCGGGAAAGCCCAGGTTCACAATCTGCGGAATCATCGCCAATTGCAGCAGCGTCACCGGCTCCGGGGCGAAGGCGGCCGTCACCGAGCACGTATAGGAGAAGGGGATATAGGTTGTAAGGTCGAACGGATTCGGAAGCTGACTTGTGCCCGTCCAGGCCATGATGACGCTACCGCCTGTTTGCGCCGTCAACGTCACCGTACCCGACGACGTGCTAGGCAGGACCACCGGCGACGTAAGGCCGAATACGCCCAGGTCGCCGTCGAAGTGGATGGCATATTGCTCGCTGGTGGTGAACTCGCCGCTGAGGACGTCGAGCGTTCCGGTGGATGAACCGGGAACGACCTCGACCCGAATGTTGCCCGTGCTAAATCCGCCGGGAAGGACCAACGGGGCGACGGATTGCTGATACTGCGTAAATTGGGCCGTGCCCAGGTCCGCGTCGACCTCCAACGCGAAATCGGTCTGCGAAATCAGGGCGCTGGATACGCCGCCGAACGCCCCGAAATCAAGGGAGAACGAGCTGGCCGGGGACGGGACTTGCCCTGCCAAGAGGGCAATGGGATCAGCCGACGCTCGACTGCCGGAAAGTACCCCGGCCAGGACCAGGGCGGCGCATCCTTTGGCGCCGGCCACAATTACACTCTTACGCCACGTCATAGATCGGTTGCCACGCATGTACCTTCGCTCCTTTTTCGATCACGGGACTCGCTGTCGCACGGGTCCGCCAGTCGGACAACAGGCGTGCTCCATCGCACCAAAAATGCCACATCGCGACACTTTCTGGCCGCCCGAACGCCTGGTATCATACCGATTCGCTCTCCCCGCACAAGGGAGGGGAAAACCAGCTTGTTGAGGGTTGACCAATCGTCGGTCCAGGACGAACCCGCGATGTCATTTACAAGTTCTTACAGGCCGCACGACGCCGCACGGGGTTGATTTGCGGGGCTTGCGGGTGAATCGATGTGTGCAGGGAAAGTGACCGCGGCTCCCTACGGGCAGGATTCGTATTCGGCTACCGACTCGACTCCCCCCCCAAGGCCACCTTGGCAGGGGAAGAGACCCGGTGGGTGCCGCTATGCAAAATAGGAAACCGCTGTCACCTGCGATCCGGGCGTCGAGCGAAGCGTGCATCCCGTCGCCCCCCATTTCGATGCGGATCAGGAGAGCCTTGCCGTTTACCGGTCGCGCGGGTTTTCGGGCATGGAGGAGTACTGAACCAGCGCCGACCCCGATTCACGTCTTCCACGTCCTGTTGAATTGTAGACTCCCACAGGCCTAGTATTTGATTGGGGAATCGCCGGGGCGAAAGTTTGCCTTCGGGGAGGCCGGAGTATGTCCTATATTGATTTACAGTCAACGTTGCAGGACTGGCCTTACGAGCCGGAGAAAATCTCCGTCCGTAAAATCCTCGGCACGGATGAGGCCGTCCGCATTCAGATGCGCGTCGAGCTTGGCGTCCTACAGATGGAGGCCGAAGGCCGGCCGGACGGGGTCAAGCCGTTCGGGTGCGACTCGCTGCTCGCCCATCACCAGAAACGCCTCGCCAAACACCAGGAGCGCAACGGCACGGCCCTGGGCTTCGGGCTGACCCGGCAGGAGTGCCACGCCCTTCGCGTCGAAGCCTCCCTTTACTACCGCCGGTACATCGCCCTATTCGTGCTCGAGGAGTTCGTCAACGTCCTTCGCGACACGATGCATAGCCTGGAGATCTTCGACTTGTGTCATGAGTACGGAATTGATCCGGAGGATCGACTGGCGTTGGAGGAGTTCCGTCCCTATGTGGTGATGATGAACGCCCGGGCCCAGGCCTACCACGCGTTGGAAGAGAACCAGGCGGCCAGCGCCCTGGCGCATGTCAACCGGGGCATCCTGAACATCCGCGCCCACTTCGACCGGGCCGGGCAGGGTGACGCGGGTAAGGCCAGTGAGGAGCTCAAGATACTCCGAGCGCTCGCCAGTGAGCTGCGCGGCAAACTTCCCGCCGATTCGGTCGTAGTGACTCGCAAGGCCCTGCGCGCCGCCATTGAGCAGGAGCGCTTCGAGGAAGCCGCCCGACTTCGCGATGAGCTAAAAAACCTCGATACCCGTAAACGCCGCCCGGCTTAGGACCGCGCGACCGGTCGCCCGGCCTGGAGTCCGCGGACCGGGCTGATTCATTCCGCGTTCCTGATTAGCTCGCTTTACGGAATACGGCGACGACGTCTTCGATCGGCACGACATAGAGATAGTTGTCGGCGTCGAACTCGACGGGAATGGCGTGCTTGGGGTTGAAGAGCACGCGGTCATACTGGCGGATGGGGAAGTCCTCATCGTGGGCGACCTGAGCGGAGACGGCCACGATCCGCCCGGTGATCGTCGGGATCTCGATCGAATCGGGCAGCTCGATCCCCCCCTTGGTCACCTTCTTGTCCTCATCCTTGCGGATCAGGACGCGCTTGCCCAGCGGCTCCACGGTTTCCAGCTTTGTCTTTTGCGACTGTGCCTGGTCGGACATTGATCCCGCCTAATCTCGACGATTACTCCGCATCCATTCTAGGGGGAATGGCGCCGGAAAACCAGTGGCAATTTCAAAACCTCCATCGGTCCAATTTACGCCCAAACTTGCGAAAAAGAGGCCTTCCTGACGATGGGTCGCCTGGGGAATCGCCTAGACTCCCAGTTGGGTGAGGCCCAGGGAAAGCAATTCGTTCATGCTTCCACTGCGAAATCCACGGAGGTCGAGTGCCACATACTGGTATCCCAACGACCGAAAGTAGGCGTCGACGCGAGCCGCCTGGACCGGATCGGCGAGCAGCGGAATGGATGCCGGCGGTACTTCTATGCGGGCCAGGTTGTCATGATGCCGTACGCGGCACTCGCGGATGCCCATTTCGTGAAGGAATGCTTCACCGGCCTCGATCATGCGGAGCTTCTGCGGAGTGATGTGCTCGCCGTATGGCACGCGACTGGATAGGCAAGGGCTGGCGGGCTTGTCGAACGTGGGCAATCCCAATCGCCGGGATAACTCGCGGATTTCGGTCTTGGTCAATCCCGCCTCCGCCGCCGGACAGCGCACCCCGTGCTCACGAGCGGCCTCGATCCCCGGACGATAGTCTCCCAGGTCATCAGCATTGATGCCGTTGACCATCGCCTTCAGCCCGCGCTCGGCGACAAACCGCTCCAAGTGCGTGTAGAGGGTCGTCTTGCAGAAGTAGCAGCGGTTCGTCGGGTTGCTGAGGTAATTGGGGTCCTCGAACTCATCGGTGTCGAGGATGACATGTTCGGCGCCGAGGCTTGCCGCGAGCGCACCGGCATCATCAAACTCCGCACGGGCGAGGCTGTCGCTGCGGCCGGTGACGGCGACGACGTTTTTCGCCCCCAACGTGTCGATCGCGACTTTCAACACCAGCGTCGAATCCACCCCGGCGCTGAAGGCGACGGCGACGGACTCGAGGTTGCGGAGAATCTGCCGGAGTTGGGCGTACTTCTCGTCCACAGTGGGTTGCGTCATGTCCCCGCCATCCTCACTTGCCAGGCGTGCCCTTCCGTGTCGCGGGCGAGGGCAGAATCGGCAGTTTGTCGAACTCGCCTTCGACCTTGGTTAGTTCCAGTTCTTCAAAAAGCAAAGCGGGGGCGATAATGCTGGCCGACGTCCCGGCGACGGAATTATAGACCCGCCGCTCATTTCCAGCGGCCCGGATTCGCTTCAGCGTCCTGGTTTCGACGGGGCGAAACTGCATTCCGCGAACCGGTTCCTCGTGACCGTCGGCCACAATTACCTTGAAGGCCATAATCGGATCGCCCAGCGCCCCCGTCTGCCCCTCTTCGATTGACGCCACCCGCAGCCCAAACTCCAACCCCTCATCGCGGGCGGTCTGGACGAGTTCCTGTTTCAGCTCTTCGGCGGACAGGGCGTCGTCGGCCGAGATGTACAAGCTCCCGATCGTGGCTCGGGCATCGCCCAAACCGCGGCTACGCCCGTGTCCGGTGGATTGCTTGATCTTTTTGGTGGGCGCCCGCCCGGCGACCAATGTCTTGAGTATGCCCTTTTCGACCAATTGGACGCGCGAGGACGCCACCGCTTCATCGTCAAAGCGATATGCCCCGGCCAGGACGGTGTTTTCAAAGGTTTTGGGACCGGGGTCATCGAACACTTGGAAGGTCCGCGGCAAAATGCGCAGCCCGATCTTTTTTTCCAGGCTATTGTCCTCCGCGCCGCTTCCCAGCGGCATCGGGCGCGCGCACAGGCCGTCGCTTAACAGCGCTTCAATGACCATCGCAGCGGCAAGCGGTTCAAACAGAATCGGTCCGGTGTAATGTTCCAGCCTATGGGCCCCCGCAAACTCGACCAGTTTGGCGCACATCTCATCGATGTCGGCGAGCATCTTGTCGATTGGAGGAAGCTGATCCACCCTCTCTCCAAGATACGCCCTTGAATCGGCGAGGGGCATCCCGTCGTCGGCCTGAAGCTCCGCGTTGATCTGAATCTGGATGCCCGAGTCGCCGATCCTCAGGCGCGTACCCTCGGTGTTGACGACCCATTCCGTCACCCCGCCGGCGAACAACGTCACGTTGGAGTTTTGAATCTTGGGATGATTCTTGAAGCGTTCCGAAAGCCGTTGGAGGTTTCCTTCCCAAATCTTGCGGTCAAAGTCGATCTTGCCCATCGGCTCGACGATGGTGACCGTCGAGGCCGTGGAAAAATCGTCGGGACGGTCCTCGACCGTCTTGTCCTTGAGATAAGCGAGCTTATGGGTAAACGTCTCCACCGCCTGCTTGTAGTCTTGATCGAGCAACAACCAGATCCCATGCCGCAAAGCGGCGTAGTCGTCGTCAAGGGGAAGAGTGCCGACGTGACCGAACCCACGACGAAAGTTGGTGTTGTCCAGAGCGTAGGATCCGACGCGGATGCGCACGCCGATCACGCGGTTGTGGGTTTGGTTGGAACGCTGCAACCCGCCGTAGGCGGCGGTTTGGGTGTAGAGCAGTCGGTCCTGGGCGTTGAGCTGGATGAAGTACGGGCGCGACAGATCCGAAAGGACCAACTCCTTCCCCGACCGATCGAGTTCGTCCACCATCGCCCGCATGACGACATCATTATCATCTGCGCCGCTTTGAGCGAGCGTTATTCGACCACCGACCGTGAGGATGGCGATCGTCCAAAGCAGGGTTGCCGTGAACTTGATTTTCGATTGTCGATTGTCGATTGTCGATTGTCGGTTAGAATGCCCCTCATTCGACATTCGACAATCGACAATCGACAATTTCGCAATAGTCCTCGCTTCGTATCTCATAAGATCGTGCCCAAGTGCTTTCGTCATGGCTTCACCGCCGGCGGCGGCGGAAGTATCGGCGGTCGGCTCTGGTCGCGCGTCCGTTTTTCAATCTCGATCGTCCCCACCAGAATGCTCGGCGACGCCGCCGACACCGGCACCCACCCCGATTCCGCCCCGCACGAACCATTGAAAACGCCTACGTCGTCGCCGGTAGAGAGGATTTTCTCGAACGAGGTCAACGGCGTGCCGACGATGTCGGCTCCGCGGATGAGTTCATCGGGCCGCCCGTCGGCGTACACGCGGTAAACGACGATGGGCAGCACCTTATACGATTGCGGCCCGCGCCGGCTGGTCATCGTAAAGCCGCCCGAAATATCCTCGAACAACAAACCATAGGGCTTCCCCTGCCGCGTGCATTCCTCGACCATGAGCCGACGAAGCTGATCGAAGGGCACCTGCTTCGTGGAGCGCACGATGAGGTTGGCCTGGCGCGACACTGCCACATTACCCGACTGCCGCCGCCCATGGCCGTTGGACGTCGGGGAACCCTGCACCGGGCTACGCGACATGAGAAATGTCTTGAGCACCCCGTTCTCGACCAGTGCGACGTTGGAAGAGGCCACGCCTTCGTCGTCAAAGTCGTAATGCCCGCGCAAGTCGGTGTCACCCAGTTGCGCCAGCGTCGGATCGTCATGAACGCTGATAAACGTCGGAAGGACGGGTTGGTTGAGTTTTTTCGTGAAGGTCTGCCCCTCGGTGACGTCCTTCTGGCGATGACCTTCGACGCGGTGGCCGAAGATTTCGTGGAAGAAAACGCCGCTCGCCCGGTTACGAAGGATCGCCGGGCCGATGTACGGTTCCGCAAGCGGCGCTTCCCGCAGAGCCAACACCTGCTTGATGACCGCGCGGAACGCCTCTTCGATTTTCGCGTCTTCGGGCAGCCGTTCAACCGTGGCGGCGTTGAAATCGGAATACTGCGACAGGTCCATGCCGTCCTCGGCCTTGGTGCCCGCGGACATGGTGATCCGGTAGCGCCGTTCCGCGGTCTGCAAGCGAGCCCCTTCGCTTGTGACCACATAGCGGGTGCCCGCGTAGGCCCCGACGGTCACCGTCGAGTTATAAATCAAGGGGAATTCACGGGCGATCGCGGATATTTTGCGCAGCCGCTTGGTCCAGGCCTCGCCGTCGAAAACGAGTTTGACCGGTTCTTCGTAGGAAACGTGAGCCTCCTCGCGGGTGAAGTCGTCGGAGCGATCTTCCTCTTCAACCTTGACCTTCAAATCCGTTTTCACTTGCGTCAGGCGCTTGGCCGAGTTTTTGAAGATGCGATCCGTGTTGTACCACAGGGCGTGGCGGACGGCGTCCGCGTCGTCACCCAGCGGCAGGGCCATGTTGCCGTTGCCGAAGACATGGGAGGGAGCGCCGCCGCGAAGCTGATGGGTATTGTCGAGCTTGTAGTCTCCTACGCGGAGGTCGATGTTCAGGTTGCGTTCGTCGCCGCGTTGATCTTGAGTGATCGCGCCCAGGCTCGCGGAGATCGTCGCCGTGTGCTCCTCATAGACCGTGTAGTTCAAATAGTACGGCTTCGTTGAGTCCTCCGTCGTCAGGTGCTCCATCGAGTACGCCAACTCGTCGGCAAGATAGGTCATCAACGGTTGAGGAGTCGCGGACTTAGCGCTGCTTCGACCGGTTTCGCCCTCGCCCCGCAGCGTGCTTGCGGTCGTTGCGGCGATGAGGCCCGTCAAAAGCCATTCTCGTTTCGTCATACCTGTACCCTTCCTGAAAGGGTGCCCGGTTATCACCCCATCGTCTTTGACATCGACGGGCTATCTGAGACAATAGCCGCTTATGGATTATCGGGGAAGTCGGCGCTTGGAAATAGTCGTTCCGCTGCTGGCCCTCGCGATCGTCGGCGGGGGGTGTAGCGCAGGCCGCACCGAGGGAAGATCGTCCGCCGGCGCCGATCGCGCGACGCGAAAAAACCTGGAGCAAGGGATGAGCATCGCACAGATAACCCCTGAAGAAGCCAAGCGACTGCTCGATAACGGCGGGTTTGTATACCTCGATGTGCGGACGGTGCCGGAGTTCGTCAACGGCCACGCCCTTTCGGCCCTCAGCATCCCCGTCATGGAGATGAATCCACAGATTGGCGGGATGGAGCCCAACGAAAGGTTTCTCGGCGTCGTGGCGGCCAACGTTCCGCGCGATGCACAGCTCATTGTCGGTTGCAAGACCGGCAAGCGATCGGCCGCGGCGTGCGAGTTGCTCGCCCAGGCGGGGTACAAGAATCTGCGCAACCTGGTCGGCGGCTACGCCGGCGTCACCGACCCGACGGGGCAGGTCGTGCAGGAAGGCTGGTCCACGTTGGGTTACCCCATCGAGCGCGGCGACGGCGGAACGAAGAGCTACGCCTCCCTTTCCAGTTCGGCGAATCGCTGATTTCATGTCGTCCGGCCTCCAAGCCCTACAGGGCGCTGACCTGTGCCACACGCCCGCCCTACCGATGTCTACCCCAATAACTTCACGGGCGCTCGGTGGAAGGGGCGTTATGGACCGATCAGGACAGAGAAGTCACGCCGTGGGTACGTCAAAAAGCCGAAATTGGGCGTCGGGCCGGCGAGGGCGGGGGGTGTTGGGGCGAGGAACCGACCTACGGGCGGCAGGTCGCTGTGAGGGGGCGGGGGTCGCGGCGGGGCGCGCTGGTCGCCTGCGGATTTTCGTGGGGGTCGTGAGTGGGGCCGTCAGGTGCTGGTAGAGATCGAATAGGAACTCGACCCGTACACGGTCGCTCGGAAAGGGCTCGCGGCGATAGCACCGGTCGACGGCGCGGTCGAGGAGCCTATGGGCGACGTACAAATCCTTTGGCATGACGAGTGGATCGTAGAGGTCGTCGAGGGTCTGGCCTTTGAACTTGGCACGAGCATCAAGCACGCCCTGGGCGGCGGTCTCGACGGCGGACTTTCGTTTCGCGGGCACGCCTTGAGGCCAGGGGAAGTTGTTGTAAACCAGCTTATTGGAGTAACGGAAATCGGACTTGAGCCGCCCGCAGACTTGGCGGACCCAGGCCATGTGCATCTCACTCGTCAGGACGCCGAAGTGGCAAAGCGTAGCAGACGGGACGACGAGCGCAAGGTTACTGGCGATTACGTCCGGTTTGCAAAAGCCGATTGGGATGTACCGACGACGTTCAGACGAGACGGACGGGATGAACAAATACTTGGTCACCGGTTGGCTAGTGAAGGCGAATAGCGCCGGGGTCGCGGCAAGTTTGCGGGTAGCGGCCCTATCGCTGTTCTTGCGGAAAGCCCTTACGGCTTCCAGCCTTGCCATCACAGCGGGGAATTCGCGAAGCTCATTCAGATCAAAGTCTTTCAGCCACAGGCAATACCGCCGCACGCCGTTGATAAACTCGGCTGCACCGAGGAAAGGACGAATCAGCTTCTTGGCATCGGGGCACTGGCGAATGAGCGATGCCCGTTCGGATTCGTCGAGAATTAGGTTCCCACCGTCGATGGGCTGGTTGCCAAAGTGGATTTGAGGGACTTCGCAGAGGGCGTTCATGCGGGCAACGATGGCCAAGTCTGGCCCGGCGACGAGGTATGGGCTGATATTGCCGGCAGGAACGGGGATTGGGGCGGCGTCGATCTTGGGATAGTCGAAGATGATCTTTCCCGGACGGTCGAACGCACCGAACCCAATGATGACCACGTGTACGTGCGCCTTGCCACGAGCCTCGCTCATCCATTGGAAAGTGCGATGGGCGAAGTGAATCTTGATCCCGCGCCGAAACATCTCCGGCCAGAGCACGCCGACCTGTTCACCTTGCGTGATGGAATTGGTCGAGACAAATGCGCATCGGATTTGTGCGTTTAGGATATACGCCGATGCGACGGGATACCAACTGCTCACATAGTCCAACAGTCCCGCGCTCTTGATGCCCTTGCAGACCAATTCGATGTCCGATCGCTGGGCGGCTGTTTGAAATTTCGCGCCCACAAACGGCGGGTTCCCCAGCACGAAGCTGCATCGTTTGGCGGGAAGCACGTCGTTCCAGTCCGTGCGCAGGGCATTGCCTACGTGAATCTTGGCGCTTTTCTTGAGCGGGAGGCGCAGCACAATCTGGCCGAAGGCTTCGCCTACCTTCTGGTTCATTTGATGGTCGATGAGCCACATGGCCACTTCGGCGATTCGCGCGGGCCATTCCTCGATCTCAATGCCGTGCATCTGATCCACATCGACTTTGAGGAGGTGAGCGAGGTCCAGTACCTCTTGGGTGTGGGTCCGGCCGTGGATGCGCAGGAGCACTTCCATCTCAAGCAGGCGAAGCTCGCGATACGTGACGACGAGGAAGTTGCCGCAGCCGCACGCAGGGTCAAGGAAGCAAAGAGCGGCCAGCTTGTTCTGAAATGCCTGCAACTTTTTCTTATGCTTGCCGCAGGCGGCGAGTTCTTCCTTCAAGTCGTCGAGAAAAAGGGACCGCACGACTTTGAGGATGTCCCGCTCGCTGGTGTAATGGGCACCGATCTGGCGGCGCTTTTTCTTGCCCTCCTCTCCTGCCATGATGGACTGAAACAGCGAGCCGAAGACGGCGGGGCTGATACGCGACCAGTTGAACTCGCAGCAATTCATCAGCGCTTGGCGCATGCCCGCGTCGAAGTCAGCGAAACGGAGTTTCTCTGCGAACAAGTCGCCGTTGACGTAGGGAAGTTCCTTTAATTCGTCGGGAAGAGCACTCGATCGTTCGGTTTCTTCTGTGTCGAGCACCTCGAACAGCCGAGCCAGCAAGGGGCCAAGGTCGCTGCCGTTAGGCCGCGTGTTCCTGACCATGATCTTGAAGGTGTCGGCTTCGAAGATGTGCGTATCATCGGCGAAGAGGCAGAAGAGTACGCGGACGAGGAAGCGTTCCAACTTGTGCCCTTTGTAGCCGGCACTTTGAAGTTCGTCGTGCAGATTTCCAAGAATTTCGACCGCCCGAATGTTGATGGGGTCCTCGGGGTCCACGGGCCTTGTAGCGTATCCGGAGAGGAACCCGAAGTGCCGGATATGCTCGTGCAACTCGGCCACGGGGACGTGCACCGTCCTGGGGGCATCGTCCGTCGCCTCCAGGTCGTGGATAGCGATGTGGGCGAAATCTGAAACGACGATGTAGCGAGGGAGTTCATCGGTGCGGCCCTCGCGGGTCAGGGCTTGCACATAATCGTAGGCCTGCGAGGCGGCCTTGGAGAGGTCCTCGCCGCGGGACTTGTGCTCGCCGATCATGACGCCGCTGTAAAACACGTCGATGCGGCCGTACTTGCCCTTGAGGTTGCGGACTTTTTCCTCGAAGCTGGCCACGCTGCGGCGCTTGATGCCAAAGACGCCGAATAACTCGTTCCAGAATGTCTGGGCCTCCGCCCGTTCGCTCTCCGCGTCCTTCCACTCGCGCGCAAACGCCATCGCGTTCTGGCGAATTTCCCTAAGCGATAGTTGCATGAATGACTCTCGCCGTTAGACCACGCGTCGCCGCAGGTATATCAGGTTACCTTGTGCCCGGCTCAATCGGAAGGATGGGCACAAGAAAAAACGTTGGTGCAATACCTGACCAGTCATATCGCCCATACTCCGCGCCTGGATAGGCCCGTCGCTTGCGCTCCGGGTTGGGACTGTCCGGTCGCTTCCGCTCCCGGCTCTGACACCCTACACCACGGCTCAAGAGCCGTGGCACACGATTTCGCCGCTGACGTTGCGGCGGTATGCTTTCGCGCATGTCGGTGTATCACTGCACGCCGGCCTCCGGTCCGCTGGAGGCCACGGTCGTCGTTCCCGGATCGAAGAGTCTCACGAATCGGGCATTGGTCACGGCCGCACTGGCGGACGGTAGCAGCGTCCTGCGCGACGTCCTGTTCGCCGAAGACACGCTTCTGATGATGGAGGCCCTCGGGACACTGGGGATTGCAGTCACCGCCGATGAAGCGGAAAGCGCCGTTGAGGTGACGGGGTGCAACGGGCATATTCCCGAAAGCGGCGCCGATCTCTTCTGCGGCAACTCGGGCACGACGCTGCGCTTTTTGTCGGCCATGGTCGCCCTGGGGAAAGGGCGGTTCCAGCTCGACGGCATCGCCCGCATGCGCAAGCGTCCCTTCGGGGCGCTGGGCGAGGCGCTGCAAGCCCTGGGGGCGGGAATTGAGTATCTTGGCGAGGATGGTTTCCCTCCGATCGTCGTACACGCGAGGGGACTTCGCGGCGGGCACGTCGCTTTCGACTCTCCGCTGTCGAGTCAGATGGTCAGCGCATTGCTGCTCGCGACCCCGTACGCATCGCGCGACGTGTTCATCGAAGTAGCGGGTGACGCCCCAAGCCTACCCTATCTCAAGATGACCACGGCGGTCATGGAACGGTTCGGAGTTGGGGTGTTGGGCGACGATGGGGGCATCACTCGGCGCGGGCAGAAGCCCGCGGTTCAGGGTAGGGATAAGACCTTGCGCTTCATTGTCGAGGCGCCGCAACGGTATCAAGCGGCCTCGTATTCGATCGAACCGGACGCCAGCAACGCGACTTATTTTTTTGCTGCCGCCGCCGTCGCCGGCGGTCGCGTCACGGTGCAGGGGATCGATCTCGACAGCGTTCAAGGCGACATCGGCTTCGTCAATGTGTTGGAGGCGATGGGCTGTCGAGTCGAGCGCGGGCCGATGCGATTGTCGGTCCTTGCCCCGCCCGAGGGGACCGGCTTGCGCGGAATCGACATCGATCTGAACGACATGCCCGACACCGTCCCAACGCTCGCGGTTGTGGCCTTGTTCGCCGAAACTCCCACGACCATTCGCAACGTCGGCAATCTTCGTTTGAAGGAAACCGATCGCCTCGCGGCGCTGCACCGCGAACTGACCAAACTGGGCGCGGAGGTCGAGGAATCGCCTGACGGTCTCATCATCCACCCGCCCCAGCGGCTCAGGTCGACGGCGATGGACACGTACGACGATCACCGCATGGCCATGAGTTTCGCCGTCGCGGGCCTGAGGTGTCCGGGCCTCGTTATCCACGATCCGCAGTGCTGTGCGAAGACATTCCCCGATTTTTTCGAGCGTTTCCAACGGATGATCGGCTCCCCGGCGTAGACACGGGGGTCTCAAGTTCCGTTCCCGCCGGGCCCGATAATGAGGTAGCGCCGAGCGTGCGCCTCTGGATGACCGCCGCCAATGACCAACGTCCTTGACCAAATCGAAGTCGATGCCCTACTCGCCGCCGTGGAGAGCGGAGGCGTGGAGACCGCCGCCGGGCTGGTCGGGTCGTCACGGTCGAGCCCGCCGTCGCGTGACGTTCACATTTACGATTTCAAACGTCCCGAGCGGGTCAGCAAGGAGCAGATGCGGGCGTTGGAGGGGATCCATGAAGCCTTCGGGCGCAACTTCGGCGCGTTTCTGTCGGGTTTCCTGCGAACGATCGTGGAAATCCACCTCGCCACCGCCGAGCAGCTTACCTACAGCGAGTTCATCCTCTCCCTGCCCAACCCCACGAACTTCAACGTTTTGACGGCCGAGCCGCTGGAAGGCCAGATGTGTCTGGAGATCAGCCCCCTCATCATCTATCCCATTATTGATCGCCTTCTGGGCGGATCCAACTCGGAGCTTTTCATCCCCCAGCGGCCGCTCACCATGATCGAGCAGCGCCTGGTGGGGCGCATCACCGACCGCGCCCTCACCGTCCTGACCGAGTCGTGGACCGAATTGGTGGACCTCAAGTTCAAGATTGTGGAGGTGGAAAGCAACCCGCACCTGGTTCAGATGGTCGCCCCCAACGAGGTCGTTGTAGTCCTGGGCTTCGAGATCAAGATGGCCGGTCGGGCGGGAACGATGAGCCTCTGCATCCCGTTCAATGTCATCGAGCCGGTCATGGGCAAGCTGTTGTCGCAGGGCTGGCTGGCGTATCAGCGTCGCACTCCGGCCGAGGACAAGACCGACGACATTGCCCGAGGACTTGGGGCGACTTATGTGGACCTCAGCGCCTACCTGGCGGAGACCTCGATCACCTTGGGCGAGCTGCTCACGTTGCAACCGGGCGACATTCTCCAAACCACCAAGTCCGTCGGGTCGGAGATCATCATGCAGGTTGAGGGTCGGAACAAGTTCGCCGGCGCCATCGGCCGGCACAAGGATAACGTCGCCGCCAAAATCACCCGCCTCGCCGAGGTCGAAGAACCGCTCTGACGGCGGTCACCCCACAAAAGAAACTACATTCCAGGTGGGGGTAGAGTCAACGCACGTTACGGCAGCGATGTGCCCGTCGTGCTCGAAGTGCTCGATCCACCAGTCGCGATCCTTGTACTCTATGTGTACGTGCCGATCATCCGTGACTTCGACCAAACGGCATTCAGACAAGTACCCGATTCCCCTTCCGTTGGCCTTGAGCGTCGCCTCTTTGGCCGTAAAAAGGCGGAAAAACGAGTGCCACGAACGGTCACCAAGTAAAGCCCACTCTTCCTCATTTCCCAGCGCATCGAATAGATCGCCGCCCCGCGGGTGGACGTGCTCGATGTCGATGCCCACGGGATGATCGGCGATGACCGCGGCCGCCCACCGCTTCTTGTGCGAGACGGACCAGCAAAAGCCTTTCAATGGAATGGGCGCGCCGTCGGACGATTGACCCCAACCATCCAACGGCGCGGCGGACAACTCGGCGCAATGGCGTAACGCCCGGCGGGCGTAATCTTGCTGCTGCTGAACACGCTGCGGAGGAGAAAGCCCGTCCATGACCGGGATCGGCACCAACACCGGCTGGAGGATCATGGCGTTCCCGTCGGCCAGATGCCGCGAAGGGCGTGTCGTACGATGTCCGCGTCGAAATAGTTGGTTCCCATACCGCCGTCCACGACAATTCCCTGGGCGTTGATCCCGCTCGACCGCTCACTCAGTAAGAACAACGCCGTGTCGGCGACCTCATCGGTGGTTAGCGCACGTTTTCGTAACGTGGCCTGCTCGGCGAAAAGGTAATGATCGGTGTATCCGGGAATCCCAGCCGAGGCACTGGTCTTGAGCAGTCCAGCGCTGACGGCGTTGAACCTTACTTCGGAGAAACGGCTGAAAGATTTAGCGAGGAATGTCAGTGACGAATCGAGCGCCGCTTTCGCCGGGGCCATATACGCATAGCTTTCCACGGCCATGCGCGTGGTTGAAATCGAAATCGTCACCACGCTCGCCCGGCGATCGAGCATCTCCTTGAAGGCATCGGCGATGGCAATCAGCGAATAGCAGCTCACCGAAACGCACTGCACGAAGTCCTTTCGCGATACCTCATGGAATTTCCCGGAAAACGACTCGTAACTTGCGAAGGCGATGGAGTGCAGCAACCCATGAACCACCGGGTGCTTTTTGCGAATCGCATCGGCGAGGGCGGCGATCTCTCCATCGTGCTCGACGTCGCAGACGTGAATGTCGCAATCCGGGAGCAGCTTTCCAACGGACTCCCGTCGCGCGTCGGAGCGGACGCTACAGATCACCTTTGCCCCTTCGTCCAGGAGCCTCTGGGCGATGTGGTAGGCCACGCTCCGCTTGTTGGCGATGCCGAAAACGACGAAGACCTTATCGCCCAGCCCCAGAAAGCTCATCCGTTCGCTTCTTTCCCTCCGGCCAACATGCACGAAAATGTTACAATCACCGCGACTTTCTCGTCGACCCGGACGCGACCGCTCATCACGTAGGCACGGTCCAATTCATCATCGAGGGTGACCTCCGCGAAGATCGTCTGCCCCGGTAGAACCATCTGCTTGAACCGGGCCTCGCCGATGCGGGCCAGCACGGGCATCCCGTCCGACCAATTCCAACCGCCCTTGTGATGGACGATCAACAGGGCCCCAGCCTGGAAGCAACATTCACAGAGCAGGACCCCCGGCATGACCGGATGGCCGGGATAATGCCCTCGAAAAAAGTCGGCGGCGGGATCGACATACGTCTTGGTGACGATCCGTTTGGCCTTGACCTCAACGATTTCATCGACGAACAAGAACGGCGGGCGATGGGGCAGTAATGAGAGTAACGCCGACGATTCGCTCATTGCTCGATTTTTTCCGTACCGTAGGCGTAATGGTCATGCTGCATGGCAAGGTCAGGAGGTCCGCCTTCAACTGCAAACACCTCGAGCGTCTCGAGAGGGTCACGGTTTCCTAAGAAGCTTTCCACCTCGTTCGCCACGATCACCCCGTAGTTGATCGCCCCCAGCCAGCCCGACATGATGATCCCCACCGACCCCGCGTGGAACAACCCGCCGACCTGCTTGGGCAACTCCATACTGACCTTCAGCCCCTCAAACTTCGTCCCAAACGTTGCGCCCATGGCCTGCTGCGTGAAGTGTTGAAACGTCTTCGGCGTGGAGGCCTCGACGTGGTCGAGCTTGCCGCGGATGTCCGGGAGGTACTTCTCCAAAGCGTCGAGCGTCGTCTCAATGAGGTGCTGCTTTTCCCGCTGATACTCGGCCTCCGAAAGGTGCCCCCAATCCGCCCAATTCGCGTTGGTGGAGGAAACAATGGCGTATCGGTCCGATCCCGGCCGAATGTCGGGGTAGTACATGGAAAACGTGCGGCTGGTGATGTCCTTCGCGCACAGGCGCGTCGAATCAAACTCCGGATCGACGGAGGTGAAGAGCAGATCGCCGATGTAGTCGATCTTTTCGCCTCGCCGTAGCCCCATATACACTTGGCAACTGCTGTTGTTGAGCCGAACGGCCTTCGCCTCTGCGGCGAAATCTTCGCTGAACTGTTCCAGGCCCACCAACTTCTCGATCGTTGTTTTCAAGTTCGCGTTTGATAGCACCCCTCCGCACCGCACAAGCGTTCCATTGGCGATGACGCCGGCGACGCGGCCGTCCTCCACGGCGATCCGATCGACCTGCACGCTATGCCGGACATCGACACCATTACTTTTCAGCTCTCGGCGCATCAACCGGATCAACAAGTCGGTCCCGCCCTGGAAAATGTAAACGCCCTTGCTCATGAAGTTCGAGAAGACAATCCCATAGGTGATCGCGGGGTCGTCGAGGGTCGAACCGTTGGCGTAGGCGATCGGCTCCATCAGCAACCGGACCACGTCCGATCGACCGGGGAAGAATTGCTCGAACAACTCCCGCGTGGTCATGCTCTGATCGTCGTAAAAGTCCATCGCCCGGGCCGCGTCAAAGAATTTGTCAACCGTCTCCGGGGTGACGCCGAAGCGCTCGACGAGGATGCGGGTGAAATCCACACGATCGAAGGTCGTCTCCAACTGGAATTGGGGGTTGTCGAAACGGATGCCTTTGAGCTGAACGATCGAGTCGGCGATCTCTTGCGTCCAATACTTGCGGCAGCTCTTAATCATCCCAATAGGGAAGCCGTGCAGCGAAATGTCGAAGATATGCCCGCCCTTGCGGCGGAACCAGGTGGCCATTCCGCCGAAGTTGTAGTGCTGCTCGAGCAGCAGCACCGACCGTCCGCATTTGCCCAAGTAGTTCGCCGCGGTGAGACCGGCTAGACCGGAACCGATCACGACGACGTCGTAGTACGATTTCGCGTCTTTCAGCCGATCACGAGACATAGGCTTTTCAATGCAGAATGGCGAAGATCGAACAACGTCCAACAATGCCGCGTCCGCAGTCACTTCGATCTTCCTCATTCGACATTCGACATTCTCTCCAGTACGTGCACGTTCGCCATCGTAATGCCGCTCAGCATCGCCCCGATGATACCCAGATACCCCTGGTCCGTCCCGCAGATGAACAGGTTTTCGTAGGGCATCCGACCGTCGCGCCGTTTCCGCGGGGAGCCATACACCGCGCCGTTCAGGTGGCCAGTATACCGCCGGACCGTGCGCGGCGTGAACATGTCCGTAAACACGAGGTGATCCGTAACGGTAGGGATGAATTCCCTGACCCGATCCATCACCGGTTTGCGGAGCGCCGCCTTGGCCGCCGTATAAGCGGCCTCATCGAGGTTCGCCCACCGGTTATAATTGGCCAGCCACGTGAGCCGAACCACTCCCTCGCGCAGACCCTCATGCCGTTCATAGTTGTTCGGGCAACAGAGGATGCCGCAGGAGAAATCCACCGCATCGCGCGGTGCGGCGTAGGCGAATCGTTCAGCGTCATTGAAGAAGACGATGGTTGCGTCATGACCTAAGCTCGCCGGTGTGGCGTCGAGGATATTGACGCTCTCGACGAACGAAATCCGACCAACCACCCCCTCTCCCTCCCCGGGAGAGGGCTGGGGTGAGGGTGAACTCGCGCCGTCGCACAACCGCATCGTTTCCACGTAGCCCGCTGACGAGAGTACGGCGTCCGCCGTCAGCGTTTCTCCGGATTCAAGCGTGACGCCGACCACGCAACCGTTGTCGGTCTCGATCTGTTGGACCCCACAGCTCATACGCAGTTTTCCGCCGCACGATCGGTACTTCTTGACCAGGGTTTTGATGATCGTGCGGACCCCGCCCGGCGGCCTGGCGAACCCTTCGCAGAACAGACCCTTGAACAGGGTCACAAACTGCGTGAAGTCCATGTCGTGCTCTTCCGCGCTGCCGTAGAACATGATCGGGCACAACAACATCTCCCTCAGCATCGGCTCGTGCAGAATCTCGCGCAGGATTGGACGGGTCAGCCGATAAGGTGCATCCATCCTCGCGTCGTCGTACCGTTCAACATCGCCGATCAAGCGGCGAAAGTTGTCCGCATCGCGCGGGAACTCCCTGGCCACTTCGTCGACCAGCACGGAAATGTCGTTGGTGAAGCGCAGTGTTTTTTCGGGAAAGCGGACCTGCGAATGGTATTGGGGCTGAAGATCGAAGTCCTCGCGCGAAAGTCGCAACTGCCGAAGGAGGCGGTTGAGCGGCGCGTTTCGCTTCGCGGGCGAGGCGAAGTTGGTGACCGCGTGCAATCCGACGTCGAAGTCCCGCCCGTCCAAGCGGTAGTACGAGTTCAACCCGCCGAAGGCGTAGTGTTTTTCAACGATGCACACGCGCTTGTCGTAGTAGGCCAGCCGGATTCCCGCGGCCAGCCCCGACATCCCCGCGCCGATGATGATGACGTCGTAGTGCATAACCGAGCCGCGGGCTTTCGCCTGCGCGGTCTCACGTAGTCAAGAAGCCCACAGAACCTGAGAAGAGTATAGGGCGGACAGTCGAGACCGTCCGCCGGTTGCAGACGAGAACCGGGCAATCCGCCCCGGAAGCCAACGCGAGCCACGCGACGGCGGCGTATCGGCCCACTCGGCATTTCCACACGGTGGACGCGAACTTGTTGCGTCGGATAACCTACTTTCCGATGCCAACTATTGCCCGCGTCGGCCCTTATCGCGTATACTTCTACAGCCACGATGTGGCAGAGCCGTCGCACGTGCACGTTGACCGTGACGAGAAGACGGCTAAGTTTTGGCTAACGCCCGTCGCTTTGGCCCGAAACATTGGTTTTCGGCCAAGGGAGTTGCGAGACGTCCATCGCATGGTGTACGAGCGGGCATCGGAGTTCGTTAAGGCGTGGAATGAAGAATTCGGAACCTAAGCCCGGAGAGCGTGTTGTCGACGTCCAGTTCGACGACGACACGATGAGCGTCGATCTCGCCGACGGCCGAACGATCACTGTGCCGCTGGCCTGGTATCCGCGATTGCTCGACGCCACGTCCGCCCAACGAAAAAATTGGCAACCATGCGGCGGCGGGTTCGGAATTCACTGGCCCGATGTCGACGAGGATCTCAGCACTCAAGGCCTGCTGTCAGGCGCTCCCGCGCCGCGACGTAGCGAAACTGTACCGTAGCGCATTCCAAAAGCCATTCAATGAGGCGCCAGTGCGCGTGTCGGGGCTGTCCGCCTTCGCCGGACGTCCGACCGGCCCGAACGACGGATCCTCTGCAACTTGGGTACGTTCAATCAGCGATGTCCCTGTCTTTCGGCTTCAATCGTGACTGCGTACTTCTGAGCCTTTCGCTTTTCCCCATAGACCCTCCCGACTTTCCGTCGAATACTAGCGCTGAGCCAAGCCGCAAAGAGCGACAATATAGTCAGAAAGACGAGTATCGGAAGATCTCGCCAAGCGTTTGCCGATGCCTCGATACCATGTTCGTTCTGCCATTTCCAAGCAGCGCGAAATACGGAAGCGTCCACCGCCACGTTTCCGACCAGGGCAGCAGCGAACGCATAGCGTCCCAGAAATAGACCCGCGACGACCGGTAGCACCAAGACCACCGCCAGCCACGCACACCAACCGCCGAAGCCTTGTTCGTACGCCCAGATTCCGGAAAGCCAACCTATGCCGGCGAACACCGACCCTACGACAAGAAAATCCGTGCCCCTGAAACGACTGGGATTTGGGCTCGTTGCCTGCGCCACGCGATCAATCCAACGTACGGAAACAATTTACCCAACGATCGAAGTAGATCGGGTCAGCGCCCCGATGCTTTATCGGCGGGGTGGTACAGTTGACTCCTTTGGGTGCCACTGATCTGTGAGCAGTGTTTTCGCTCACCGCTTTATCGCTATTGCTGACACAGCGGTGGCACACACGGAACATCGCGGTGACGTTCACGATCAAATCATCCCTTCGCACGGGTCCGGCCCGCGCCCTTCGAGGCGGTCCGAGATTTCCCAACCCAGAGGAAACCCGGGAACGCCACTGGGAATTGCTTCCCACCCAAAATGTGCACGAAACGCGTGATAGCCCAGGGAAGTCCGCAGGGGGAACTTATCGAAGATGTCCTTCCAGCCCCGGAAACGATCGAACGTTTCTGGTTCAGGATAGATAAGAGTGTCCCATGCCGCGCAGATGCAACGCACATAGTCGGCCTTTTCCTCGTCGGCCCCAAAACCGTCTGGCGACTTGTCGATCTTGGGATACACTGAATGGGCTCTCTACATTAACCACGTGAGACCGCCGCGAGCTTGGGGCCGAGGTATTCCACACAGCCGTCGAGGGTCGCGAGCTTGGGATAGTCCTCCTTGGGCACCTCGATTTTGTAGCGCTTGCGAAGCTCCATGACGATGTCCAAAAAGTCCATCGAGTCCATGTCCAATTGATCGCGGAGCCGCACGTCGCTCTTTACGTTAGTAAGGTCCGCATCGGGGGCGACGACCGCGATGATCCCCAAGACAATGTCTTTGACTTGCTTGCCGTTCATGCCGGTTGCAGGCTTGTCCTGAGCCTCGAAGGAATTGTCGTTGATCAGTTTATGCACCGTTTCACCACCACGGCCGAGTTAATCCCCAGCATCCCAAAGGAGTTATTCAGGATGTACTCCACACGTTCGACCTTTCGTGGCTCATTGAGCACCAGGTTGCGCATTGCACAGCGCTGGTCCAGGTCCGACACATTGATCGTGGCGTGCACGAATCCGTCCTCAAACGCGCCAAGGTTCCCCGCTAACTCCAACGCCCCGGCCGCGCCCATCGCATGACCGATGAAGCTTTTCGTGTTGTTCACGTACACCCCGTCGAAGTCGCCGAACACTTGGCGAAGCGCTATCGCCTCCTGCACGTCGCCCGTTTCCGTCGCCGTCGCGTGCGTACTGACGATATCCACGTCCTTCGGCTCGATACCGGCGCGGGCGATGGCCAGCATCATGCACTCGGCCACGCGTTCCGGGTTGGGCAGCACCGGATCGTGGGCGTCCGAGTTCATGGCGTATCCGACGATTTCGCCCAAGACCGGCGCCCGCCGCTTTTTGGCGTCGGCCAACCGCTCCAACACAAACACGCACCCGCCTTCCGAGACCACGATCCCGTTTCGGGCCGTGTCGAACGGCCGGCAAGCCTTGGTCGGATCCTCATGCCAGGCCAAGGCGTTCTCCGCCGCAAAGCTGGCGAAAATGCCGAAGGAGTGAATCGCCTCCGACACCCCGCCGCACGCCGCGACGTCCACCTCGCCCAACCGTAGCATTTGGACGCCTTGAATCAGCCCGGCGTTGCCCGCCGCGCAGGCCGCCCCGATCGTGTAGTGCGGACCTCGCAGACCCAGGTTCACCGTCACCTCTCCGGCGGGGTTGTTCGCCACCGTCCGGGGGTTGTGGTGGTGCGACCAGTACTTGGTGTCATAGTCGTACTGGCGGATAACGTCAATCTCGTTCTCCGTCTCCACCGTTCCGTGCTCGGTGATCCCCAGGAACGTGCCCACACGCGAACGATCGACCCGGTCTAAGTTGATTTCGGCACTGCGGAAGGCCTCGTGGGCACAATAAATGGAAATCGACCCCGCACGGGTGCCTCGCCGGCGGTCTTTCTTCGACTGACATTTCAATTCGTCGAACCGGCTGACCCCGGCCAACACCCTCCCCATGAACCGAGTTTCAATGGAAGTGATCCCGGAAACGCCGCCCAACAGGTTTCGACGAAATTCCTCCGGCGAATCGCCGTTGGGGGCCGTCAGCCCCACTCCGGTAATGACCACCCGTTCGGTATAGTCCATCAGTGCGTCTACGCTCCGCCTCCGCCCAAGGCCGCGACCGTTTGCCGGACTCCGTCCGGAGTGGAAATCATCGGATGGTACCCGAAGTCTCGCCTTGCGCATGATACGTCAAAATAGTGAGACTTCGCAAGCTGCGTGGCGAGGAACCGAGTCATGGGCGGTTCACGGACGATTCCAAACGCGCGATACGCGATCTCAAAGGCGCGCCCGGCTCGAAAAGCGGTTCGGAAAGGCATCGATCGGGTGACGGTCGGTGCTCCGACCGCGGCGAGCAGCTCGTTCAGCCAGGGCCAAAGCAACACTGGCTCTCCTTGGCTGATGAAATAAGCGCGGCCAGCGCAGCGTCCCCCGGGCGTCAGGGCATCCGCCGCTTTGACGTGTGCGTCGGCGGCGTTGTCGATGTAGGTCACGTCGACAAGGTTTTTCCCGTCGCCGACCTGAACCAACCGACCACGCCGTGCTCTTGTAATCACACGTGGAATCAAGTGCGGGTCGCCCGGTCCGAAGATCAAATGTGGTCGCAACGCAACGGTAGCGAGCGTCGGTGAGTTGGCGGCCAGGACCATGCGTTCCGCGACGGCCTTGGTTTCGGGATACGTGGCCAGGTATCGCGTCGAATAAGGCGTTGACTCATTCGCACCACACAGGTCGTCCTTGCCAAAGACCACGCTCGGCGTGCTTGTATAAACGAGCCGGCGCACTCCGCCCGCACGGCACGCCCCGATCACGTTTCGCGTCCCCTCGACGTTAATGGAACGGAAATCGCGTCGCCTGCCCCAAATCCCCGCCAACGCGGCCACATGAAAGACAACGTCCACACCGTCTGAGGCACGTTGAACAGCCGAGGCCGTTCGGATGTCCGCTTGATGCAAATACTTGATATATGGAGCGATGTGCGGGTACGTGCCGCGTCCGAGGACGCTCACTTCGTCGCCCCGCTCGTGCAACATCCGCACGATCGCGCTGCCGAGGAATCCGCCTCCGCCGGTAACCAAAGCCTTCATCGGACCAGCTTGTTTGCGCGCGTGCCGCCCGTCAATGAGCCACACGAGTTGAAGAAGCCCAATAACCCGGAACGGGGGCTTGAGGCCGACTCACGTGTATCTACAAGGCTGCGCGGACGCGTGCTTGCAAGAAAAAAACTTACGTTTGGGTTGGCCTTTGGTCCGATGCGGCGCTAGAATACCTCGTACAACGAGGCGGTCACGATGGCCCGACGGGCCTCAAGCTTTTGCTTACCGGACCGATTACGGCACCTCGTTGTATTGAACCGACCAGCCGTAGCGAGCGTCAACCGCCGATAATTCATGGGATAAGGAGATCCCACCGCCCAAACGTTTGCTTTTTCGTCGATCTATCTTACCTAATTCCTAGAGCAACCCTAGTTACCCAACTTCCCTAGCCTCCAGGTGTGGCTATTGGGGAACCGCGGCGGCTCTTGGAAAAGGGGGAGGAAAACATGTTCAGAAAGCTCACCGGGGGAAGTATTGCATTATTGTGTTACTTGGTTTTGCCGTCGCAGGATGCGGCGGCGCAGACGAACCGTTCCGCCCCCGCCCGGGTGGTAGTGAAGTTCCGTTCGGAAACATCCGTCGCGGCGCGGGCGGCGTTGCTCCAGGCCAACGGCCATCAACTTGATCGGACCATTCCGCAGCTTGATGCGCACATCGTCCGCGTGCCACGCGGCAAGACCGCCGCGGAGGTCATGGCAAAGTACGAAAAGCACCCGCTTGTCGAATACGTGGAAATGGAAACCTTCGCGGAACCGGCGGGAACCGCGGATACCTCGCCGAACGACCCATGGTTCGTGTACAATCAGGGTGCACTTCGAATCCTCGGTGCGGAAGAAACATGGCTGAATCTCACGACCGGTTCAGCTAACATCCCCATCGGCATTCTCGATACGGGTTTGAGCCGCGGGCACTTTGAGTTCACCAACCGGGTGATCTGGGGCTACGATTTCTTGGATGGCGATGCCGATTTCGAAGACACGAACGGTAACGGCCACGGAACACTGGTCGCGGGGGTCATTGGCGCGGGAACGAACAACACTCTGGGAATCGCGGGGGCCACTTGGGACAACCCGCTGGTCATCATGCGGACGGGGTTCGGCTTTGACGCCAGGGAAGCGATTCTGTGGGCCGCCGACAACGGCGTTCGCGTCATCAACATGAGCTTCATCACCGTGAACACCTCGTCCTGGGAAGCGACTTGCCAGTATGCCTTTGACCGCGGGGTCGTGCTTGTGGCGGCGGCAGGCAACGGAGGCATAAGCGATCCGACTTACCCGGCGGCGTACCCGACGGTGTTGGGCGTCACGGGAATCTATGCCGACGGTCGGCCCGCCGGTTACAACTGGGGAGAGTGGGTCGATATCAGCGCACCGGCCAGCGGCGTGTCGACGACTTATCCCCTAGCACTGGACGCCGACGGCATCGGGTATTCCGGTGGGACGTCGATCGCCGCACCGTTCCTGGCGGCGGCGGCCGGTCTGGTTCTGTCGGTGAACCCGAACCTGTCCGCCCAATGTGTGATGGATATCCTGACCGACACCGCGGACGACGTTTGGGACCCCGGTTTCGACGTGTATACCGGGCATGGCCGCGTGAACTTCTA